>Ga0126377_10000143_pt1 | contig 38733 bp, 36 predicted proteins | sample PanSoiMetPlot_22_FD_92647 | JGI IMG/M metagenome (GOLD analysis project Ga0126377, IMG submission 92647) | Tropical forest soil microbial communities from Panama - MetaG Plot_22 | ecosystem: Environmental > Terrestrial > Soil > Tropical forest > Bulk soil | place: Panama | collected 2016-02-17 | reverse complement strand
TGGACCCCGCCGGCATCGCCACCATCGAGCGCGTCAAGGCGGGCGTGGCGGCACGCGCCGCGCGATGAGCAGGGACCTGCCCGCGCCGGTGGCACCGGCGGCGGCGGCGCTCGCGGCGCGGCTGCCCGAGCGGCCGGCGGTCGCGCTGGTGCTCGGGTCCGGGCTCGGGGATCTCGCCGGCGAGGTGCCCGAGCCGGTCACCGTGGCCGCCGCCGAGCTGCCGGGGCTGCCGGTCCCGCGCGTCCCCGGGCACGCCGGCGCGCTGGTCGCCGGTCGGCTCGGGGACGTCCCGGTGCTGGTCCTCGCCGGCCGGGTGCACATGTACGAGGGCTGGTCGGCCGCGCAGGTCGCGTTCGCCACGCGCCTGGCCGCCGCGGTGGGCTGCCGCGCCCTGGTGGCCACGAACGCGGCCGGCGGGCTGAACCAGGAGTACCGGGCGGGCGACCTGATGGTCGTCCGCGACCACATCAACTTCCTGTTCGACAACCCGCTGCGCGGCGGCCCGGACTTCGTCGACCTCGCCGGCGCGTACGACGCGGAGCTGCGCGCGCACGCGGCGCGCGCAGCAGGCGCCGCGGGCCTGCCCGTGCACGAGGGGGTCTACCTCGCCGCCGGCGGGCCCTCCTACGAGACGCCCACCGAGATCGCGATGTACCGCGCCTTCGGGGCCGACGCGGTGGGGATGTCCACCGTCCCGGAGGTGATCGCCGCCCGCGCCGACGGCCTGCGGGTCGCGGCGGTCTCGGCGATCACCAACGTCCACCGCCCCGGCGGCAGCCCCACCAGCCACGCGGAGGTGCTCGAGGTCGCCGCGCGGATCCGCCCCCGCTTCCGCGAGCTGGTCCTCGCGCTGCTGCCCGCCGCGGCCGGGTAGGAGCCGGGCGGCAGCGGGTCCCGCCGCGCTGCGCCCGGAGCCGGGTGGGAGCCGGGCGGCAGCGGGTCCCGCCGCGCGGATGCGGCCGGCTACCATGAGGCGGCGGGCGGCCGCGACGGCCCGCTCGCCGTGCGCGGCAGGCCGGGGACCGCGTGCCGGGGCCGGCCGCGGCGCCCGCGACGCGCATCCCGGGGGGTTCACCTGTGGCCGGACGGCAGCGCGGACGGCGGGTCGCGGCGGCGCTGGCCGCGGTCGCGGCGCTCGCCGTGGCGCTGCTGGTGACCCTGGGACGGGACCGCCGGCCGGCACCCGCGGCACCCGCCCCGCCCGCGCCCCGCCCGGCCGGCCTGGCCGGCCCGACCAGCGCGGGCCTGCGCGCCGCGGTCGGCGCCGGTGGGATGCGCCGGCACCTGGAGGCGCTGCAGCGGATCGCCGAGGCCAACGACGGCAACCGGGCGGCCGGCACCGGCGGGTACGACGCCTCGCTCGCCTACGTCGAGCGCGAGCTGCGCGCCGCCGGGTACGCCCCGCGGACCGACCGGTTCGACGTCCCGGTGTTCGCCCAGCGCCGCCCGCCGCTGCTCGAGGTCCCCGGCGTGCCCGGGCTGCGCGCCGGGTTCGACTACCGGCTGCTGGCGTTCTCGGCCGGCGGCGACGTCCGCGCCCCGCTGCGGCCGGTCGACCTGCCCCCCGCGGCCGGCGCGGGCGCCACGACCAGCGGCTGCGACCCGGGCGACTTCGCCGGCTTCGCGCGCGGCGCGATCGCGCTGGTGCAGCGGGGCGGCTGCCCCTTCAGGGTCAAGGCGGATCGCGCCCAGCAGGCGGGCGCGAGCGCGCTGCTGGTCGCCGACGGGCCGCGCCCGGCCGGCGTCGAGGCGTTCGAGGGCACGCTCGGCGGGCCCGGCGTCCGCCTGCCCGTGCTCGCGTTGCGCAACCAGGTCGCGGCGCGGCTGGCCGGCCTGCGCGGCCCGGCGCACGTGACCGCCGAGACCGTCTCGGCGCTGCGCCCGACCGCCAACCTGCTCGCCGAGCTGCCCGGCAGCCCGGGCGACCGGGTGGTCATGGTCGGCGCGCACCTGGACAGCGTCCCGGGCGGCCCGGGCATCAACGACGACGGCAGCGGCACCGCCGCGGTGCTGGAGATCGCCCGCGCGGTGGCCCGGTCCCGCCCGCGCGCCACGCTCCGCTTCGCCTGGTGGGGCGCTGAGGAGCCGGGCCTGCTGGGCTCGCGCCACTGGGTGGGCGGCCGGACCCGGGCCGAGCTGGACCGGATCGCGCTCTACCTCAACCTCGACATGATCGGCTCGCCCAACTTCTCGCGCCTGGTCTACGGCGGCGGGCCGCCCGGGTCGCGGGTGGTCCGGGGCACGCTCGGCGCCTGGTTCCGGTCGCAGGGGCTCGGCAGCCGCACCATCGACCTGTCCGGGCGCTCCGACCACGCGGCGTTCGCCGCCCGCGGCGTGCCCGTCGGCGGCCTGTTCTCCGGTGCCGAGGGGATCAAGGGCGCGGGCGAGCCGGGCGGCGGCGCCGGCCCGGGGCAGCCGTACGACGGCTGCTACCACCGCGCCTGCGACCGCCTGGGCAACGTCGACCCGGTCGCGCTCGAGCAGCTCGGCGACGCGGCCGCGCACGCGGTCGCGACCTTCGCCGCCGGCACGCAGGCGGTGGACCGCGAGCGCCGCCGAGGCCCCTGAGGCCCGCACCGGTTGACAGATGCAACTGATAACCGTTTTCATCTATGTGTCCGCCGGCACGGCCGGACCCCGCCCTGCAGCCCCGGAGCCGCCGATGCGCATCCCCACCCGCCCACGCCACGCCGCGCTGGCCCTGCTGGCCCTGCTGGTGGGGCTGGTACCTGCCGGCTGCGCCGCCGACGGCGCGGGCCCGCAGGACGGCCGGCTGGGGGCCGTGGCGACCACCACCCAGCTCGCCGACTTCGTCCGCCAGATCGGCGGCGACCGGGTACGGGTGACCGGCATCCTGCCGCCGAACGTGGACGCGCACGACTACGAGCCCTCGCCGGCCGACCTCGCCGCGATCGGCCGGGCGCCGGTCCTGGTCGCCAACGGGGTGGGGCTGGAGAGCTGGCTGGACGAGACCATCCGGGCGTCCGGGTTCAGCGGCCGGCGCGTCGACGCCAGCACCGGCGTCCACCTGCTCGGCCACAGCGGCGAGGGCGGCGGCGCGCCGGCGGGGGAGGGCCGCTTCGACCCGCACATCTGGCAGGACCCCCGCAACGCCGAGGTCATGGTCGCCAACGTCGCGCGTGCCCTGTCCGACGCCGACCCCGGCGGCGCCGTCACCTACCGCGCCAACCTCGCGGCCTACCGCGCCCGGCTCCAGCGGCTCGACGCGCAGGTGGAGCGGGACCTCGCCGGGCTGTCCAACCGCAAGCTCGTCACCAACCACGAGGCGTTCGGCTACTACGCCGCGCGCTACCGGCTGGAGTACGTGGGCGCGATCATCCCGAGCTTCGACACCAGCGCCGAGCTGTCCGCCCGGCAGGTCGCGGACCTCGTCGCCCGGATCCGCCGCACCGGGGTCAAGGCGATCTTCGCCGAGAGCTCCCTGCCGCCCGAGACCGCGCAGACGATCGCCAGCGAGGCCGGGGTCGAGGTCGTCACCGGCCCGCAGGCACTGTACGGTGACAGCCTGGGCCCGCCGGACTCCCCGGCGGGCACCTATCTCGACATGATCCGCCACAACACGGACACGATCGTTGCCCACCTCCGCTGAGCCCTCCGCGAACGGGCCCGCCGCCGGCCCGGCCGCCGCGCTCGACCTGCGCGACGTCGCGCTCGCCTACGACCGCGTCCCCGTGGTCGAGGGCGTCACCGCGAGCATCCTGCCCGGGCGCGGGGTCGCGCTCGTCGGCCCCAACGGCGCGGGCAAGTCCACCCTGCTGCGGGCGGTGCTGGGGCTGGTCGAGGTCGTGCGCGGCTCGATCGCGGTGCTCGGGCGCAGCCCCGCCGCCGCCCGCGGCGAGGTCGCCTACGTGCCGCAGGCCGACGTGCTCGACGCGGAGTTCCCCGTGTCCGCGCTGCAGGTCGTGCTGATGGGCCGCTACCGCCGGATCGGCTGGCTGCGCCGCCCCGGCAGGGCCGACCGGGCGGCCGCGGCGCAGGCCCTGGAGCAGGTCGGGCTCGCGGCGCTCGCGCGGCGGCGGTTCGGCGCCCTGTCCGGCGGTCAGCGCCAGCGCGTCCTGCTCGCCCGGGCGATCGCCCAGGAGGCCCGGCTGCTGCTGCTCGACGAGCCGTTCAACGGCGTCGACGCCACCAGCCAGGAGCTGCTGCTCGCCGCGCTCGCGCGGCTGCGCGCCGGCGGCGCCGCGGTCCTGCTGTCCACCCACGACCTCGCCCTGGCGCACCTGGCCTGCGACCAGGCCTGCCTGCTCAACCACCACCAGTTCGGCTTCGGCCCCGTGGGGGCGACGCTCACCCCCGAGCTGCTGCGCGCCACCTACGGCGGCCGGGCGCTCGGGCTCAGCGGCGACGACCTGATCCTCATGCGCCCGTGAGGCTGCTGCTCGACCCGTTCGCGGTCCCGTTCATGCGCCGCGCCCTGGCCGAGGCGCTGCTGCTGGGCGTGCTCGGCGGGGCGGTCGGGGTCGCCGTCGTGCTGCGGCGGCTGGCCTTCTACGGCGAGGTGCTCAGCCACACCGTGTTCCCCGGGGTGGTGCTGGCCGCGATCCTCGGCTGGCCGCTGCCGCTCGGCGCGCTCGTGTTCGCGCTGCTCACCGCGGCGCTGGTCGCACCGCTCGGGGCCAGCCGGCGGGTCGGCGCCGACGCGTCGCTGGCGATCGTGATGACCGCCATGTTCGCCGTCGGCGTCGCCCTGGTCAGCCTGCGCAGCACGTTCGCGACCGACCTCACGCTGCTGCTGTTCGGCCGGCTGCTGGCGGTCGGCGCCGGCGAGGTGCTGCTGACCGCCGCGGTCGGCGCCGCCGTCCTGGTCACGCTCGGGCTGCTCTCCAAGGAGCTGGTGCTGCGCGCGTTCGACCCCGGCGGAGCGGCCGCGCTGGGCTACCGGACGGTCGCGCTCGACCTGGTGCTCAACCTCTGCGTGGCGCTGGTGGTCGTGGTCGCCCTCGAGGCGGTCGGGACCATGCTGGTGCTGGCCTTCCTGGTCATCCCCGCGGTGGCGGCGCGGCTGGTCACCGAGCGGATCGCGACCATGACCCTGGTCGCCTGCGCGCTCGGGGCGCTCGGCGGCTGGCTCGGGCTGGCCGCGAGCTTCCAGGCGTCGGTCCGCTACGGGCTGCGGGTCGGCTCGGCGGCGGCCGTGGTCGCGGTCCTGGTCGCCTGCTTCCTCGCCTGCCTGGCGCTCGCGCCGGTGCTGCGGCGGGTGCGCGCCCGCGCGGCCGGCGGCGCCCGCGCGGCCGCGGCCGGGAGGGCCGCGTGAGCGGGCCCGCCGGGCTGCTCGCGCCCGCCTTCATGCAGCGGGCCCTGGTCGAGGCCGTGCTGGTCGGGGCGCTGTGCGGGGTGGTCGGGGTCCACGTGCTCCTGCGCCGCCTGCCGTTCTTCGCCATGGCCATGGGCCACGCCACGTTCCCCGGCGTCGTCCTGGCGAGCATCGCCGGGATCGACCTGCTGCTCGGCGCCGGCCTGTTCGGGCTGGCCGTGGTCCTCGCGGTCGCGCTGTTCGGGTCCACCCGGCGGGTCGACCCCACCAGCGCCACCGGGGTGGTCCTCGCGGGCGCGTTCGCGCTCGGCGTGCTGCTGGTGTCCACCCGCAGCGGCTTCTCCCGCGACCTGGCGGCCTACCTGACCGGCTCGATCGTCACCGTCCGGCCGGGCGACCTGGTGGTCACCGCGGCGGTCGCCGCCGCCGTGCTGGCCGCGCTCGCCGCGCTGCACAAGGAGCTGCTGCTGGGCGCGTTCGACCCCACCACCCTCGCCGCGCTCGGCTACCCGGCGGTCGCGCTCGACGTCGCGTTCCTGGTGCTGCTGGAGCTGGTCGTGGTCGCGTGCGTCCCGGCGGTCGGCACGATCCTGCCGGTCGCCCTGCTGACCGCCCCGGCCGCGGCGGCGCGCCTGTGGACCGACCGGCTCGGCGTGAGCATGGCCGTCGGCGGCGCGCTCGGCGCCGCCAGCGGCGCGGCCGGGCTGCTGCTGAGCGCCGCCTGGCGCATCGCCGCCGGTCCCGCGATCGTGCTCGTCGCCGCCGCGGCGTTCGCCGCGTCGCTGCTGCTCGCCCCGGGCCACGGCGCGCGCCGGCTGGCACGGCGCGCCGCCGCCCGGTCGGCCACGGCGGTAAGCTGACACGCCAGCGACGGGTCGGGCGACGCCCCACCCTCGACGGCGCCGCCGGCGACGGTGGGGGTGCGGCGCGCGGACCGCCGAGCCGCGACCGTCCCCGGGGCCGCCGGCACCGCACCGCACCGGCTCGGCACAGGCACGGCATCGGGGGGCGCTGATGCGCGTCACGTTCCAGCAGCGGGTCGCCGAGCTCGAAGCGCGCCTGCTGGACCTCGGGGGCCGGGTGTGCGCGCTGCTCGGCCCGGCCATCGGCACGCTGCGCTCGGGGGACGAGGGCGTGGCGGCCACGATCGGCGACGGCCACCGGGCGGTCCAGGCGACCAGCGCCGCGATCCACTGGGACCTGCTGCGGACGGTCGCGCTGGAGCAGCCGGTCGCCGGCGACCTGCGGCTGCTGGCGGGCCTGCTGCACATCGACACCCACCTGGAGCGCATGGCCGGGCTGGCCACCAACCTCGCCCGCGCGGCGGTCCGGATGGACCGCGCCGGCCCGCCGGACGAGCCGCGCGAGCTGCTGCTGGACATGGGCGGCCACGCCGAGCGGCTCGCCCGAACCGCGCTGGACGCGCTCGACCGGCGGGACCTGGACCTCGCGCGGTCGCTGCCGGACCTCGACCGCGCGGTCGACCTGCTGAACGACCGCCTCCTGGAGCAGCTCGGCCAGCTCACCGGGACCGGCGCGATGCTGGCCTGGGCGATCCAGGCGGTGCTCGCGGGGCGCTTCCTGGAGCGGCTGGGGGACCACGCGGTCGACATCGCCGAGCAGGTCGCGTTCGTCCTCACCGGCGAGGTGCGCGAGTTCCTCCCGCCCAAGGCGGCCAGGGGCGCGCCCGGGGGCTGACCCCGGCCGGCCACCCGCCCGCCGGTCGGCTCGACCACGACGCATGCGACAAGGAGACCGCAGTGCCGACGACACGACCCTTCCCCTACGGCGCCTGGCCCTCGCCGCTCGCCGCGGAGCTGACGGCCGCCGGCAGCGTCGGCCTCGGCGAGCCGCGCCTGGACGGCGGGTCCGTGCTCTGGGCCGAGCTGCGGCCCAGCGAGGGCGGCCGCACCTGCATCGTCCGGCACGATCCCGCCGGCGCGACCGGATCCGGCGGGGGAGGGGTCGCGGCGTCCCGCCCAGGCCGGTCGGACGCGCCGCCCGGGGACGTGACCGCCCCGGACGTGCTGCCCCCGGACGCGAACGCCCGCACACTGGTGCACGAGTACGGCGGCGGGGCGTGGACCAGCCGTGACGGGACGGTGGTGTACGCCGACTTCGCCGACCAGCGCCTGTACCGCCTGGACCCGGCCGGGCGGCCCCTGCCGATCACGCCTGCGCCCGCGATCGAGCAGGGCGACCGCTACGCCGACCTCGAGCTGGACCTCGACGGCTCCAGGCTGTGGTGCGTGCGCGAGCGCCACTCCCACGCGGGCGAGCCCGCGAACGAGCTGGTCGTGGTGGACCTGGACGGCTCGACGCCGCCGCGGACGGTCGCCGCCGGACACGACTTCTTCGCCTGTCCGCGCCTGTCGCCCGACCGCACCCGGCTGGCCTGGATCAGCTGGGACCACCCGCGCATGCCCTGGGACGGGACCGAGCTGTGGCTCGGGCGGGTCACCGGGGACGGCGGGGTCGCCGACGCGCGCCGGGTCGCCGGCGGCCCGCGGGAGTCGATCTTCCAGCCGTCGTGGAGCCCGGAGGGGGTGCTCCACTTCGTCTCCGACCGGACCGGCTGGTGGAACCTGTACCGGTCGCCCGGCGACGGCGACGGCGACGAGCCCGTCACGGAGCTGCCCGCGGAGCTCGGCGCGCCGCAGTGGGTGTTCGGCCAGTCGACCTACGCGTTCCTGGACGGCGGCCGCGTCGCCTGCGTGGTCAACCAGGGCGGCGTCCAGCGCCTGGGCGTGATCGACCGCGGCGGGCTGCGCTACCCCGAGCTGCCGTTCACCGACTTCCCCGGGCCGTACCTCGCAAGCGACGGGCGGCGGCTGGTGTGCGTGGCCGCCTCGCACCGCGAGCCCGTGGCGGTGGTGCTGATCGAGCCCGACCGCGGCGAGCCGGACGGCGGCGAGCCGGGCGTGCGGGTGCTGCGGCGCAGCCTGTCCATCGAGCTGGACCGCGGGCTGATCTCCGAGCCCGAGCCGCTGGAGTTCCCGACCGCCGGCGGCGGCAGCGCGTTCGCGGTCTACTACCCGCCGGCCAACCCGGCCGCCGCCGGCATGCTGGGGGAGCGGCCGCCGCTGCTGGTCAACGGGCACGGCGGGCCCACCGCGCAGACACCGGCGTCGTTCAGCCTCAAGACGCTGTTCTGGACCAGCCGCGGGTTCGCGGTGGTCCACGTCAACTACGGCGGCAGCACCGGCTACGGCCGCGCCTACCGCGAGCGGCTCCAGGGCGCCTGGGGCGAGGTCGACGTGCAGGACTGCGTCGCCGCCGCCCGCCACCTGGCCGCGCAGGGGTACGTCGACCCCGAGCGGATCGCCATCCGCGGCGGCAGCGCCGGCGGCTACACCGCGCTGTGCGCGCTCACCTTCACCGACGTCTTCGCCGCCGGGGTGAGCTACTACGGCGTCGCGGACGCGACCGCGCTCGCCGCCGAGACCCACAAGTTCGAGTCCCGCTACCTCGACGGGCTGATCGGTCCCCTCCCCGAGGCCGCCGACCGCTACCGCGAGCGCTCGCCGATCCACCACACCGACCGGCTGGCCAGCCCGCTGCTGCTGCTGCAGGGCCTGGAGGACCGCATCGTCCCGCCGTCCCAGGCCGCGAAGATGGCGGCGGCGCTCCAGGCGCGCGGGGTCCCGTTCGCCTACCTCACCTTCGAGGGCGAGCAGCACGGCTTCCGGCGGGTCGGCACGATCCGCCGCTGCCTGGAGGCCGAGCTGGCCTTCCACGGCCACGTGTTCGGGTTCGAGCCCGCCGACGAGCTGCCGCCGCTCGAACTGCAGGGGCTCCGGGAGCCCGCCGCGCCGCCCGGCCGCCCGGCCGCCGCGCCGCCCGGCCGCTCCGGTTGATGGGCACGGGCGCGTCGGGCAGACTGGCGCGACTTGCGGCTGCCGCGGTGCGCGATCCGCGGCCGCGCCGCCCGTCCCGCCCGCCGGATGCGCGGGTCGCCGACCGCCTCCCGCCGGGGAGGACCGTCGACCGGGGGCTGTGACCACGAGGAGGAATCTTGCCGTACGACGTCCATGACCTGGCGCTCGCCGACGAGGGCCGCCTGCGCGTCGAGTGGGCCGACCGGCACATGCCGGTCCTGCGCGAGGTCCGCTCGCGCTTCGAGAAGGAGCAGCCGCTCGCCGGCCTCAAGGTCGCGGCCTGCCTGCACGTGACCACCGAGACCGCCAACCTGATGCGCACCCTCGCCGCCGGCGGGGCGGAGGTCACCCTGTGCGCCTCCAACCCGCTGTCGACGCAGGACGACACCGCCGCCGCGCTCGTCCAGCACTACGGCGTGGCGACGTTCGCCCGGCGCGGCGTGGACACCGACGGCTACTACCGCCACCTCGACGCGGCCCTGGACACCCGGCCGAACGTCACCATGGACGACGGCTGCGACCTGGTGACCCTGCTGCACACCAAGCGCCGCGAGCAGCTCGGCGAGGTCCGCGCCGGCACCGAGGAGACCACCACCGGCGTGATCCGCCTGCGCCAGATGGAGCGCGAGGGCGCGCTCGCCTACCCGATCATCGCGGTCAACGACACCCCCACCAAGCACCTGTTCGACAACCGCTACGGCACCGGCCAGTCGAGCATCGACGGGATCCTGCGCGCCACCAACGTCCTGCTCGCCGGGAAGGTGTTCGTCGTGGCCGGCTACGGCTACTGCGGCAAGGGCCTGTCGATGCGCGCCCGCGGCATGGGCGCCCGCGTGATCGTCACCGAGGTCGACCCGATCCGGGCGCTCGAGGCCGCGATGGACGGGTTCGAGGTCGCGCCGATGCAGCAGGCGATCCGCGAGGCGGACGTGGCCGTGAGCGTCACCGGCGACCGCGACATCCTCACCGGCGAGCACTTCCGCGCCGCCAAGGACGGCCTGATCATCGCCAACTCCGGCCACTTCGACGTCGAGATCGACAAGGTGGCCCTCGCCGAGCTGGCCACCCGGGTCACGCGGGTACGCGAGAACGTCGAGGAGTACACCCTCGAGGACGGCCGGCGGATCAACCTGATCGCCGAGGGCCGGCTGGTGAACCTCGGCGCCGCCGAGGGGCACCCGGCCGCGGTCATGGACATGTCCTTCGCCGACCAGTCGCTGTCGCTGGAGTGGCTGGTCAGGCAGACCGGGCTGGAGGTCCGGGTCCACGACGTCCCGCCCGAGATCGACGCGGAGGTCGCGCGCGTCAAGCTCGGCACGATGGGGATCGAGATCGACCGGCTCACCGCCGCCCAGGACCGCTACCTGCACTCCTGGACCGAGGGCACCTGAGGCCAAGGCGCCTGCCGGACACCCGCCGGGGTGACCGGCAGGCCTCAGTCCGGCGGCGTGAAGCCCCCGCCGGGGGCGCCGTGCTCCCCCTCCGGCGCCGCCCGGGCGGCGTCCGGCGGCACGGGCCCGGCGCCCGGCGCCGCGGGCGCGCGGTCGGCGGCCGCCGGTTGCGGCGGCGCCGGAGGCCCCCACCCCTGGCCCGCCGGCGGCGCCCCGTTCCACGCTCGCCCGCCTGGCCCGCCGCCCCCGGCGGCGGGCCAGGCGGGCGAGCCGCCGAGCCCCGGGCCGGCGGCGGGCGGGCCCCAGCCGGGCCAGGCGGCCCCGGGCGGCGGTCCCGGCGGGCGCTGCCGGAGCTGGTAGGCGGCGGCGACGGCCTGGAGGAACACCTCCGGCGGCAGGCCGTCGGGCGGTGCCGGCCGCACGCGCGCCGCGAGCGGGGTGGCGATGCCGAGCGCGAGCCGGGCGCGGGCCTGCGGCGCAAGCTCCGCGGCGCGCAGCAGGAACGCGCGGACCGTCTGGTACTCCTGCTGGTCGAGACGACCAGTGTCCAGCAGCGCCACGTAGGGCTCCAGGCCGGGCGGGGCGGCGAACACGACCGGCGCCGGCGGCCGCGAGCCGCTGCGCTCGCGCAGCACCAGCGTGCCCGCGACCATGTCGCCCAGCCGCTGGTTCGCGCGGCTCAGCAGGATCGTGGCGACCGCGACGAAGCCCAGGCTGAGGACGAGGTCCACCAGCAGCAGGAGCGTGCGGATGAGCGCGTGCCGGAAGCGGACCGGCCCGCCCTCGCGGGTCACCACCCGCAGCCCGAGCGCCGCCTTGCCGAGCGTGCGCCCGCGCCACAGCGTCTCCTGGGCGATGAAGTAGCCGAACATCCACGCCACGACGATGACGAGCAGCAGCGAGACCCCCAGCCACGCCGGCAGGTCGCCGCCCGCGAGCCCGGCGACCGCGCCCAGCGCCATGAAGATGACCAGCAGACCCGCGGCGACGACGCCGCCGTCGAGCATGAACGCGACCCCGCGCGAGCCGACGTTGGCCGTCTCGAACTGCAGGGACACCGCCTCGGGGGTGACCACCCGCGCGCCGGGGGGCGCCACCGCCCGGGGGCGTGCGGCGTGCGACCCGCCTGCCTGCTCCATCGCTCCCGCTCCTTGCCATGCTCCGTGGTGCGACAATCGGCATGACCTGGTGGCCGTCGACCGGAGCCGATGTGGACATCGATCGCTTCCTCGCGACCAACCAGCCGGCGTGGGACCGGCTGGCCGAGCTGGCCGCGCGCGCCGGCAGGGGGCTGGACCGGCTCGGCGCGGCCGAGCTGGACGAGCTGGTGCGGCTCTACCAGCGGGCCACGACGCACCTGTCCTACGCCCAGACCTACTACCGGGACCCGGCGCTGACCGCCCGGCTGAGCCGCCTGGTCGCCCGTGCCGGCGCCGTGCTCTACGGTACCCGGCCGCGCACCCTTCGTGCCGCGGGCTGGTTCCTGGCGGTCACGTTCCCGGCGGCGGTGTGGCACGCGCGGCGGTTCGTGCTCGTCTCGGCGGTGCTGTTCGCGGTCCCGGCGCTCGCGCTCGGCATCTGGATCGCCAACTCGCCCGCGGCGGTGGATGCGCTCGGGCCGGCCGCGGCGCGCGAGGCCTACGTCAACGAGGAGTTCGAGTCCTACTACCGCTCCGAGGAGGCGACCCAGTTCGCCACCGAGGTGTTCACCAACAACATCCAGGTGGCCTTCCTGGCGTTCGCCGCGGGCGTGCTCGGCTGCGTGCTCACCGGCTGGCTGCTGGTCGCCAACGGCGCCGCGCTGGGGGAGGTGGCCGGGCTGTTCGCCGCGGTCGGGCAGCTCCCCAGGTTCTGGGGGCTGATCCTGCCCCACGGGCTGCTGGAGCTGACCGCCGTGTTCGTCGCCGGCGGCAGCGGCCTCGCGCTCGGCTGGGCGTGGATCAGCCCCGGCGACCGGCCGCGGCTCGCCGCGCTCGCCGAGGAGGGCCGGCGCGCGGTCGTGATCGTGCTCGGCCTGGTGCTGGTGTTCGCGGTCGCCGGGACGATCGAGGGCTACGTCACCGGCCAGCCGTGGCCGACCTGGCTGCGGGTCGGGATCGGCCTGCTGGCCGAGGCCGCGTTCGTGGTGTACGTGGTCGTGCTGGGCCGCCGCGCCGCCGCCCGCGGCTTCAGCGGCCAGATCGGCGAGCAGGAGCGGACCGGCTGGTCCCCCGGGGACGGCTACAGCCGGCCGGTGGCCTTGACCCTGAGGTAGGCGTCGGCCAGGCGGGGCGCCAGCTCGCCCGGCGGCGCGTCGACCACGGTCGCGCCGAGCGCGCCCAGGCGCGCGACGGTCCGCCGCCGCGCCGCCAGCGCCGACGCCGCGGCGGCCTTGCGGTAGGCGGTGCGGGCCTCGGTCGGCACCGCACCCGACCAGTCGATCAGCTGGGGGTCGCGGACGCTGGCGAGGACCAGCAGGTGGTCGCGGGCGATCAGGGGCAGCGCGGGGAACAGCGTCTCGGTGACCGCCTCCTCGGCCAGCTCGGTGAACACCACCAGCAGCGCGCGCCGCCGGAACCTGGCCAGCGACTCGGCGAACGCCCCCCGGTAGTCGCTCTCGACCAGCGCCGGCTCCAGCGAGTACATCGACTCGGTGACCCGCGTGAGCTGCTCGCGCGTGTGGCCCGGCGGCACGATCGCCCGCACCTCGTCGTCGAAGGCGACCAGCCCCGCGCGGTCGCCCAGCCGGGTGGCGACCGCGGTCAGCATCATCACCGCGTCCATCGCATGGTCCAGGCGCGGCAGGCTCTCACCGAGCACCGGGTCCTGCACCCGCCCGGCCATCGTCCGCCCGGCGTCCAGCAGCAGCAGGACCGTCTGGTTGCGCTCGGCGCGGTAGGTGCGCACGATCGCCTTGCCGGCACGCGCGGTCGCGGCCCAGTCGATCCGGCGGAACTCGTCGTCCACGCCGTACTCGCGCAGCGAGTCGAACTCGGTCCCGCCGCCGCGGCCCTGCGCCGAGCGCAGCCCCACCTCGAGGATGCGCGCCTTGTCGATGCGCAGCTCCGCCTCCTCGCGCGAGTGGAACGGCGGGTACACCCGCAGCGTGCCCGGGAGCCGGCGGCGGGCCTGCCTGGCGGCCAGCCCGAGCGGCCCCTGGACGCGCAGCACGATCTCGGCCGGCTCGAAGCGGCCGCGCCGGCCCGGGCGGATCAGGGTCGAGGCGCCCGCCCGCCCGTGGGCGGGGACACGCAGCCGCGCCCGCCGCGTCGCCGCCCGCAGCGACGGCGCCAGCTCGTCGGCCAGCCTGACGCGCACCAGCCGCGCCGTGGGGTTGGCGACCTCCCAGGTGATCGCGGCCTCACCGCCGAGCGGCACCACGCCCGGCAGGGAGCGGGTGACGCCCAGCCGGCCGGGCGCCGGCGCCAGCAGCCAGTCGGCCAGGGCGAGCGCGGCCAGGGCCGCGTCGGCCAGGAGCAGCCCCCCGGGCGCGGGCACCGGCAGCAGCAGGATCACCCCCGAGGCCAGCGCGGCCGCGGCCGCCAGCCGGACCGTCGGGACCGGCAGGCGGCTCACCGGGGCACGGGGACGCCGGCGAGGATGCCGTCCAGGACGCCGTCGGGGTTGACGCCCTCGAGCTCCACCTCAGGTCGAAGCTCGATCCGGTGGCGCAGCGTCGGCTTCACGACCGCCTTCACCTCGTCCGGGGTGACGAACGGCCGGCCGGCCAGCCACGCCCACGCCTTGGCGGCCCGCTGGAGCATCGTCGCCCCCCGCGGCGACACGCCCAGCGCCAGCGAGGGGGACTCGCGGGTCGCCCGCGCCAGCGCGACGATGTAGCCCTGCACCGGCGGCTCCACGCGGATCTGCTGGATCTCGCGGCGCGCCTCGGCCAGGTCCTGCACGCCCGCGACCGCCTTGACCCCGACGCTGGCGAGGTCGTGCGGGTCCATCCCGGCGTCGTGCCTGGCCAGCATCGCCCGCTCCTGGTCGGCGGCGGGGTAGGGGACCAGCAGCTTGAACAGGAAGCGGTCCAGCTGCGCCTCGGGGAGCGGGTAGGTGCCCTCGTACTCGACCGGGTTCTGGGTCGCGACCACCAGGAACGGGTCGGGCAGCGGGCGCGGCTCGCCCTCGACCGTGACCTGCCGCTCCTCCATCGCCTCCAGCAGCGCCGCCTGGGTCTTGGGCGGGGTGCGGTTGATCTCGTCGGCGAGCAGCAGGTTGGTGAACGCGGGGCCCTGGCGGAAGCGGAACGAGCCCTCCCGCGGCACGAAGATCACCTGCCCGGTGACATCGCTCGGCATCAGGTCGGGGGTGAACTGGACCCGGCGGAAGTCCAGGTCCAGGGTCGCCGCCAGCGCCTTCACCAGCAGGGTCTTGGCCACGCCCGGCACGCCCTCCAGCAGCACGTGGCCGCGCACCAGCAGCGCGGCCACCAGGCCGGAGACGGCGCCGTCCTGCCCGACGACCGCCTTGCCGATCTCGTCACGGACGCGCAGCACGGCTTCTCTAGCGGACACGCACGACCTCCCGGCGGACGGCCTCGACGGTCTGACTGAACGCGACCAGCTCCGCCTCGCTGGCCGGAACGGTCGACAGCAGGCGCAGGATACGGTCCCGGTCGACCCCCGTGCGCGCGGCCGCGACCTCGGCGACCTGCCCGGCGGAGGCCGAGGCCGGCAGGCCCAGGCGGGTCGCCAGCGTGCGGCGCAGGTCCTCGGCGAGGATCGCGCCCGCCTGCTGGCGCGACCTGGAACGCTGCAGCAGGTTGCCGACCGCGACCACCAGCTCCGACCCGGGGATCTGGACCGCCTGCGGCTCCAGCACCGGCCTGCCCAGCCGCCGGCCCCGCCACGCGGCGAGCACCACGAACGCGATCAGCAGCTGCCACAGGGCGGACCTGACCTGCGGGGCGATCAGGTCGGCCAGGGTACGCCGGCCGGCGCCGGGCGCCGGCGGCCGCAGCACGGCCACGCGCGTCCCCGGCCGCGGCGCGAGCAGCCCCGCCGCCAGCAGCGCGTTGTCCTCCTGGTCCAGGACGGCGTTGGTGAGCGCGACCGGCCCGCCGAGCCGGACCACCGTGCCCGCCCCGACCGGCTGCGCCACCAGCCAGCGGCCCTGGTCCTCGAGCGGGTAGCAGCCGGTCGCCCCGGGCGGGACCTCGAACACCACCCCGCCGGCCGGCTCGACCCGCGCCGCGTCGCGCAGCGCCGGCAGGGCGCAGTCCCGCGGCAGCGGGAGGCTGACGAAGCCCGCCTGCGCCGGCCCGGCCGGCCGGACCTCGGTGATCTCGGAGGCCGGGTCGGCGACGACCAGCGTCCCGCCGGCGCGCACCCACGCCAGGGTCTCCTCGCGCGCCGCCTGGTCCAGGTCGTCGACCAGCAGCAGCGCGGTCTGCGCCGAGCCGGCCGGGTGACCGGCCGCCTGGTCGTCGACCTCGGCGCCGAGCTGGCGCAGCACCTCCACCAGGCCCTTGGTGCCGTCCGGCGCGGGCGAGGACGGGTCCAGCGGCGGCCATTCCCGCTGCGGGCGCTGGAGCCAGCCCGCCAGCACCACCGCGAGCGCGAGCAGCACCCACGGCAGCCAGCGCAGCCGGCGCGGCCGTGCCGCCGGCGCGGCGTCGGGCGCGCCGGCGCTCATCCTGCCGCCCTCGCGGCGACCTGCTCGGCGAGCATGCCGAAGCGCCGCGCCTCCCGCGCCCCGGTCGGCCGGTTGCCGTACCAGGCCAGCTCGAACAGCTCCGTGGCGCCGCCGAAGGCGCCGGCGGCCGCCGGCGCGCTGCGGCCGACCTGCGCGCGGTACTCACCCGCGGTCGTCCCCGGCACCTCGCGGACCAGGCCGCGCTGGGCGAGCAGGGCGACCAGCGCCCGGTAGCGGCAGCGCAGCCCCGCGCGCCAGTCGCCCGCGCGCTCGAGCCGCTCGGCCTCGGCCTGCCACTCGGCGGCGCTGCGCCGCGGCGCCTGCGGCAGGGCGGCGGCACGCTCCGGGTCCCGCGACAGCCGCAGGCCGAAGCGGGTCAGCAGCAGCGCGACCACGCCGATGACCAGGACGAACACCACCAGCCCGGCGACCGAGCCGGCACCTCCCAGCGTGACCGTCCCCAGGATCCGGGCGAGCTGGTCGGTCAGCCACTCCCGCAGGGTCTGCAGCGCCCCCGGCCGCTGCTGCCGGAACTCCGGCCGCGACAGGACCTCGCGGACGGCGTCGCGCACGCGCTCGGGGTCCTCGGCAGGCGCCGGCGGGTCGGCCACCGGGAGCAGCGCCCCGGCGAGCCGCTCAGCCAGCCGGTGGACCGCCATCGGACAGACCGGCGATCAGCAGTTGCAGGTCGAGGCCTTCCCGCCGGATGCGAAGGTCGAAGTAGATGAGCGCGGCGACGACCGCGACCCAGGTGGTCACCACCAGCGAGGGGACCAGCGAGGCGAGCGCGAGGAACGGCCAGCCCCGGTCCCCGCCCAGCAGCAGCGCCGGGATCCAGAACGGCGTGCCGATGATGTTGGACAGCAGGTCGGCGAGCAGGCCCATCAGCAGCAGGATGCCGAGGACCGGCCAGAACCGGGAGCGCACCAGCGAGAAGGACCGGCGGATCCCCTGCACCGGGCCGACGCGCTCCACCATGATCGCCGGCACCATCACCGACAGCAGCACGAGCAGCGCCAGCTCGGCGAGCGCCGCCGGGAGGAGCAGGGTGAACCCGATCGCGGCCAGCTCGGCGGCGTCGGCCGCGACCGCGAGGGCCACCAGCGCGACGACGGGGACGAGGGGCGCCAGCGCGAGCAGGGAGGACAGCAGCGAGGCGCCCAGCAGCCGCCGGTACCGGCGGAACGCCTCGCGCAGCGCCTCGCCCGCGCCGGCCTGCTCACCCATGTAGCTCCTGGCGACCAGGCTGGTGATCGCCCCGATGCAGGTCGGCATGAACAGCAGCCAGAGCAGCCCGGAGGCCGCCAGCGACACCAGCTCGGGCGTGCTCGGCGTGTAGATCGAGCCGTTCTCCGGCAGGGGCTGGTCGGAGAACAGCTCGGACAGGCTGAACGGCTGCGCCCAGCGCTGCCCGAACGCGTAGAGCACGGTGAGCGGTACCAGGAACGAGCCGCTGACCAGCAGCAGCGCCCCGAGGTTCGCCCGCAGCAGCTTGAACCCGCCGTCCAGGACGTCGCCGAGCGTCATCGGATGCAGCGGCAGCGGCCCGGTGCGCGAGCTCCCCGTCTTCGGCCGCGCCGGCGCGGCGGCGCCCCAGCCCGGCCCGGGCGCCGGCGCCCACGGCTGTGCCCACGGCGCCTGGCCCGGCGGCGCCCCCCACCCGCCGGGGGCGTACGCCGGCGGCTGCCCGGGCGCCTGGGCCCACCCGCCCGGCGGGTACGCCACCGGTTGCCCACCAGGCGGCGCCCCCCACCCGCCGGGGGCGTACGCCGGCGGCTGCGCGGGTGCCTGCGGCCAGGGCTGGCCGGGCGGCGCGGCCCACCCGCCGGGCGGCTGCCCACGGCCTCCGGCCGCCGCCGGCGGCGGCGGCCCGACGCCGCCCTCGGGATCGCTCGAGGGGTCGTGCGGATCGGCTGGGGGGCTCGGGGTCTGATCCGTCGTGGGCTCCTGTCAGATGCTGCACGCGGTGACGCGGTGACCGCGGACCGCCGGGGAGGCGCACCGCACCGCGGATTCTATCCGTGGTCAGGGCGATGCACCTGCCGGCGCGTATCCTCGCACGAGCCTTCCGCGGCGGTCGGTGCAGGACGGGGACGGCGTCCTGCAGGTGGTGACACCACCGCCCTCCCGACCGCCCCGGTGAGCGAGCGCGGCGTGACCCGCGCCCCTCCGGCGCGACCTGAGCCCTCCCGGGATGGTGTGATATGCCCCAGCGCCCGGTCAGGCGGTCCGGCCGCCGGATGGGCCGATCTTGCGAACATGGCCGGCCGCAACGATGCTGTTCGCGACAACGGGGTTCCGCCGCCTGGTCGGACGGGAGGGCCTCATGGACCTCGACGGGGCCGCGATCGGGACCTCGGGAAGTGAAGGAGCTTGGCGTGAAGGGCAGAGTACTGGTGGTCGACGACGATCCGTCGCTCGGCGAGATGCTGGGGATCGTCCTGCGGCAGGAGGGCTTCGAGCCGGTGTTCGTACGCACCGGCGACCAGGCGATCGCCGCGTTCCATCAGGCCCGGCCCGACCTGGTCCTGCTCGACCTGATGCTGCCGGGCAAGGACGGGCTCGAGGTCTGCCGCGAGCTACGGGTCGAGTCCGGCGTGCCGATCGTGATGCTGACCGCCAAGACCGACACCGTCGACGTCGTGCTCGGGCTGGAGTCCGGCGCCGACGATTACATCACCAAGCCGTTCTCCGCCAAGGAGCTGGTCGCCAGGGTCCGCGCCAGGCTGCGCCGTCGCGACATCGAGGGCGCCGAGATCCTGCGCTTCCACGACATCGAGATGGACGTCATGGCGCACACGGTCACCAAGGACGGCAAGCCGGTCAACCTCACCCCGCTGGAGTTCGAGCTGCTCGCGACCATGGGACGCCGCCCGCGCCAGGTGTTCACCCGCGAGGTGCTGCTCGAGCAGGTGTGGGGCTACCGGTACGCCGGCGACACCCGCCTGGTGAACGTCCACGTCCAGCGCCTGCGCGCCAAGATCGAGGACGACCCCGAGAACCCCAAGATCGTCCAGACGGTGCGCGGGGTCGGCTACCGGATCGGAGCACCGGAGAACGCCGGTGAGGAAGCGGACGCTGAGCCAGAGTGACCCGGTGACCGGGATCAGGCGCCTCCGCCTGGACCTGCGCCTGGACCTGCGAGCCCGGGTCGTGCTGTTCACCTCCGTCGCCGTCGTCACCGCGATGCTGGTGCTCGGCGCCACCCTCAACTCGCTGCTCGCCCGCTCGCTCTACGACCAGCGCCAGGAAGAGGCGCTGCAGCTCACCCTGCGCGCGCGCGCCCAGTTCGAGAACACGCTGCGCCTCCAGGGCGCCACCGGCGCCAAACCACAGGACACTCTGCGCAGCGTCGTGAGCGAGCTGGCCGCGGGGCAGGCCGACAGCGGGCTGAGCGTGCTGCTGGTCACGCGCAGCGGCCCGTACTCCTCCGACTCCCGGCTCACCACCGCCGACCTGCCCCCGCGGCTGACCAACGACGTCGTGCGCGGAACCCGCGTCGCCTACAAGTACGTGGACTCGCCGCTCCCGGGCTCCCGGCGGGTGCTGCTCGTCGGCTCCCCGATCGTCGGCCCGGCCGAGACCTACCAGGGCTACTTCTTCTTCCCCCTCACCTTCCAGGAGAAGACGCTCGCGCTGCTGGTCCGCATCCTGGTGACCGTCGGGCTGGTCCTGCTGGCCACCACGATCGTGCTGGCGGCGTTCTCGACCGGGCGCGTGCTCGAACCGATCCGGCGCGCACGCGACGTCGCCGAGCAGATCACCGGCGGCAACCTGAGCGCCCGCATCCCCCAGGCCAACACCCACGACAACTTCGGCCGGCTCGCCGAATCGTTCAACCGGATGGCCGCCTTCCTCGCGCAGAAGATCAACGAGCTGGAGCACCTGTCCAGCCTCCAGGCCCGGTTCGTGTCCGACGTCAGCCACGAACTGCGGACCCCGCTGGCCACGGTGCGGATGGCCGCCGACTACATCCACTCGGCACGGTCGGGCCTGCCCGCCGACGCCCAGCGCGCCGCCGTGCTGCTCGAGCGGGAACTGGAGCGCTTCGAGAACCTGCTCGAGGACCTGCTGGAGATCAGCCGCTTCGACGCCGGAGTGGTCGGGCTGGAACCGGTCGAGGTCGACCTCGCCGGGCTGCTCGACGAGGTCGTCGACGCGCTGGACGTCCTCGCCCACAACCGGGCCGTGGAGCTCAAGCTGTACGTCGACCGCTCCTGGGGACCACCCCTGGTGGCCGCGGATCCCCGCCGGCTGGACCGCGTGTTCGCCAACCTCGTCAAGAACGCGATCGAGCACACCCATATGGGCGAGGTCCGCATCTTCGTCCAGCGCAGCGAGGGGACGGTGGTCGTCAGGGTCGAGGACGACGGCGAGGGGATCCCGCCCGAGGACCTGCCCCACATCTTCGAGCGCTTCTACCGCGCCGACGTCCACCGGGCGCGCACCCAGGGCGGCACCGGCCTCGGGCTGGCCATCGCCCTGGAGAACGTCCACCTCCACCAGGGCTCCATCGACGTGGTGAGCCAGAGCGAGCGCGGCTCCATCTTCACCGTCCGCCTGCCCGCCATGGAACGGCGCGACCACGAGCCCGACGAGTTCGAGCCGGCGGTCGAACCGGACACCGAGGTGACCGTCCGCGGCTGAGCACCGCCACACGCAAGGCACGCCGGCAGGCACGCGAGCGCGGCGCCCGCACGCCAGGGCCACCGCGCCCGGGTCGGCCGTGGCGCGGCGGCTCCCGTGCCCACCCCCGGCCCCGGGCCCGCGGGGGGCCTGTGGACGGCCGGCGCCGCCGGCGGGGCGCACGCGGTAGCGTCACGGCATGCGCGCCACGACCCGGATCGCCGAGCTGCTCGGGCCCTCGGGCTGCCTCGGCTGCGGCCGGCCCGGCGGCTGGCCGTGCTGCGCGGGCTGCACGCCGGTCGAGCCGTCGGCACCGGGACCCTGGCGGCTCGCCGCCGACCCCGCGGTCACCCTGTGGACCCTCGGCCCCTACCAGGGCGGGCTGCGGGCCGCCGTGGTCGCCGGCAAGCTGCGCGGCCAGCCGGCGGCGCTGACCGCGCTCGGCCGCCGCCTCGGCGCCCAGCTCGAGGCCGCCGGCGCCGGCGCCGACCTGGTCACCTGGGTGGCGTCCAGAGCGGCCCGCGGGCGGCCCCGCGAGCACGCCCGCACCCTCGCCGAGGCGGTCTCGGCGGTGCTCGGCCTGCCCGCGGTGCGGCTGCTGGGACCCGCGGCCGGCGCCGACCTCGGCCACGCCCGCGGCACCCGCCGGCCGGCCGCCGGCACCCGCGCGCGCCCGCGGCCGGCCGCGCGGCGCAGGCTCGCCGGCGGCCGCGTCCTGCTGGTCGACGACGTCGCCACGACCGGCCACACCCTCGCGGGCGCCGCGCACGCGCTGCGGGCCGCCGGAGCGCGGCGGGTGGAGGCCGCCACCCTCGCCGCCGCGGCTCGCGCATTCGGGGGGTCGGGAGGCAGGGGAGCGGTGTAGAGTCCGGAGGAAGTCGACGAGCCCGCACCGGGCCGCCGGCGGCACCATGGACGGGCGGACGGCTCGGCGCTCAGACGGGCCGTTTGCCGCACGCGGTCACCAACGCGGTGGCCACTGCGTCCCCGGGTGGCCTGGCGACCCGCCGGGCTGCGGCAGGCAGCGGCCAGGAGCAGGGGGTGGCGCGGTGCAGGTGACGGTGTCGGGCAAGAACGTCGACGTTCCCGAGCTGGTGAAGGCGCAAGCCACGAGGAAGCTCTCCAAGATGCACCGGTTCGACGCCCGCATCCTCGCCATCGACGTGGAGTTCTCCGAGGAGCGCAATCCGCGGGTGCCCGAGACCCACAAGGTCGAGGTGACCTGCACCACCAAGGCGCACGTGATCCGCGCCGAGGCCGCCGGGCCCGACCCGGTGACGGCCGTCGACCGGGTGGTCGACCGGCTGGTCCGGCAGGTGAAGAAGCGCAAGGAGCGGCGCACCGCCCGCGCCCAGCACGGCGAGGCCAAGCTCCCCACCGCACCGGCCGCCGCCGCGGACGGGGACGCCGCGGACGGGGACGAGACGTGAGCAGCCCGGTCCGGGCTCCCGCCTCGATCATGCCCGGATCCATCCAGCCGATGACAGCCGAGGAGACCCTGATGGGCGAGCGGCCTTCCCGCCGGTTCGACTGAGCGGGCCCGCGATGCCGCCCGGCGAGGTGGACCCTCCGCAGGGCATCGCCGGTGCCGGTGAGGTGGACGCGGCGACCGGACCCGTCCGGCCTCAGCACGGGACGGACGGGGCGGAGGTCGTGTAACGTCGCGAGACGGTGATTTCGGACTGTCCAGCCCGACGTGGAACTGTCAGGCGGAACCGTCAAAGGGGGGAGGGCACGAAGTGGCCGACGAGCAGACTGCACGCGGACCGGGGGATCCCATCCGGGTCCTCGTCGTCGACGACCACGCCCTCTTCCGCCGCGGCCTGGAGATGGTGCTCGAGCAGGAGGAGGACGTCGACGTCGTCGGCGAGGCCGGCGACGGGCACGAGGCGATCGAGAAGTCGCAGACGCTCATGCCCGACGTCGTCCTCATGGACGTGCGCATGCCCCGCCGCTCCGGGATCGAGGCGACCCAGGCGATCAAGGACGCCATCCCGCACGTCAAGATCCTGATGCTCACGATCTCCGACGAGGAGGCCGACCTGTACGACGCTGTCAAGGCCGGCGCCAACGGCTACCTGCTCAAGGAGATCTCGATCGAGGAGGTCGCCAACGCGATCCGCTCGGTCAACCAGGGCCAGTCGCTGATCTCCCCGTCGATGGCGTCCAAGCTGCTCAACGAGTTCGCCACCATGGTCAAGCGGGCGGACGAGAAGCAGCAGCTGCCCACCCCGCGGCTCACCGACCGGGAGATGGAGGTCCTCAAGCTCGTCGCCAAGGGCCACAACAACCGCGACATCGCCAAGGAGCTGTTCATCTCCGAGAACACCGTCAAGAACCACATCCGCAACATCCTCGAGAAGCTCCACCTGCACTCGCGCATGGAGGCCGTGGTCTACGCCGTCCGCGAGAAGCTGCTCGAGATCACCTGACCCCCGCCGCGCCACCGCGCCCGCGCGCCCGCGACCGCCACGCCCCGGTCGACCGCCGCGCGAGACGGGAGGATGCGCCCGGCCCCGCACCCCGGATGATGCGCAGCACGGGACCCGAGGACCCTGCCGTGGGCGTCGGCCGAAGGAGATGCGCGGGTGAGGCTCGTCCTGGCTGTGGACGTGGGGGGGACCAAGCTGGCCGCCGCGGTGGTCGACAGCGAGCTGCGCATCCGCGGGCGCAGTCGCGTGCCCACCCCGGACACCTCGGACGCGGAGGAGCTGTTCGAGACGCTCGTCGCCTGCGTCGCTGCGGCACTGCGCGGCGCCGACACGCTCCCCGGGGACATCGACGGGATCGGCTGCGGCTGCGGCGGGCCGATCCGATGGCCCGCCGGGAAGGTCTCGCCGGTCAACATCCCCGCCTGGCGCGACTTCCCGCTGCGTGACCGGCTCACCGAGGAGTTCGAGCAGCCCACGGTCAGAGTGCACAACGACGCGGTCGCGCTGGCGGCGGGGGAGCACTGGCAGGGCGCCGGCCGCGGCGCCCGCAACCTGCTCGCCGTCACCGTCTCCACCGGCGTCGGCGGCGGCCTGGTGCTCGGCGGGCGGCTGCACCACGGCACGAGCGGCAACGCCGGCCACGTGGGCCACGTCGTGATCGACCCCGCAGGCCCCGGGTGCGCCTGCGGTGGGCGCGGCTGCCTGGAAGCGGTCTCCTCCGGCCCGAACACGGTCAGGCGCGCCCTCGCCGGAGGCTGGCGCCCACCCGCCGGCGGCGAGGCCGACGGGCGCACCCTCGCCGCCGCGGCCGCCGCCGGCGACCAGACCGCGGCCGCCAGCCTCGCCCGCGCCGGCAGCGGCGTCGGGACCGCCCTGGCGTCCAGCGCGCACCTCCTCGACCTCGAGGTCGCCGTGGTCGCCGGCGGGCTGTCCCGGTCCGGCAGGACGTTCTGGGAGCCGCTGCGCGCCGCCTTCGACGCGCACGCGCGCATGCCCTTCGCCGCCGCCATGCGGATCACGCCCAGCCGGATCCCGGCCGAGGCCGGCCTGCTCGGCGCGGCCGCCTTCGTCCTCCGACCGGACCGCTACGGCTGGGACGAGCCGGACTGACCGAGGGGGCTGCGCTCCGCTCCGCCCCCCCGGACCCCCCCGACCCTCCCCCACGGTGCAGGGGCGCTCCGCTCCGCCCCCCCCGGCCCCGGGATCCCCAGCGTGGAGGGGCGCCGCCCGCTCCTGGCGCGACCTGGTACCTTCGGACTGCATCGGCACACCGCAAACGGCTGTCGGGGAGGCGACCGGAGTGGTCTTGTCCAAGGTCCTGCGCATCGGCGAGGGCAGGATTCTGCGCAAGTGCGAGTCGATCGTCGAGCCGACCAACGCCCTCGGCGACGAGATGCGGGCGCACTCCGACGCCGAGCTGCGCGCGCTCACCGACGTGTACCGCAAGCGGCTCGCCGACGGCGAGACCCTCGACGACCTCCTCCCCGAGGCGTTCGCGACCGTCCGCGAGGCCGCCTGGCGCACCCGCGGCCAGCGCCACTTCGACGTCCAGCTCATGGGCGGCGCGGCCCTGCACCACGGGATGATCTCCGAGATGCGCACCGGCGAGGGCAAGACCCTCACCGCCACCCTCCCCTGCTACCTCAACGCGCTCACCGGCGAGGGCGTCCACGTCGTCACCGTCAACGACTACCTCGCCAAGCGCGACGCCGAGTGGATGGGGATCGTCCACCGCTTCCTCGGGCTGGACGTCGGCGTCATCCTCGCGCCGATGACCCCCTGGGAGCGCCGGCCCAACTACGCCGCCGACATCACCTACGGCACCAACAACGAGTTCGGCTTCGACTACCTGCGCGACAACATGTCGCTCAACCTCGAGGAGCTGGTCCAGCGCGGGCACGCCTTCGCCATCGTGGACGAAGTCGACTCCATCCTGATCGACGAGGCCCGGACCCCGCTGATCATCTCCGGCCCTGCCGAGCAGGGCGCCCGCTGGTACCAGACGTTCGCGCGCCTGGCGCCCCGACTGCTGCGCGACGTCCACTACGAGGTCGACGAGGGCAAGCACACGATCGCGGTCACCGAGGAGGGGATCGCCAAGGTCGAGGAGCTGCTCAGCATCGACAACCTGTACGACTCGCTCAACACCCCCCTCGTCCACCACCTGCAGAACTCCATCAAGGCCAAGGAGCTGTACAAGAAGGACGACGAGTACATCGTCCGCGACGGCGAGGTCCTGATCGTCGACGAGTTCACCGGCCGCATCCTCGAGGGCCGCCGCTACTCCGAAGGCCTGCACCAGGCCATCGAGGCCAAGGAGGGCGTGCGGATCAAAGAGGAGAACCAGACCTACGCCACGATCACCCTGCAGAACTACTTCCGGATGTACGACAAGCTCGCAGGCATGACCGGCACCGCCAAGACCGAGGCGGCCGAGTTCGAGCACATCTACAAGCTCGGCGTGGTGGAGATCCCCACCAACCGCCCCATGATCCGCAGCGACCACGGCGACGTCATCTACAAGACCGAGGACGCCAAGTACGACGCCCTCGCCGAGGAGATCGTCGAGCGCCACGAGACCGGCCAGCCCATCCTGGTCGGCACCACCTCGATCGAGAAGTCCGAGCGCGTCAGCCGCCTGCTCTCCCGCCGCGGCATCAAGCACAACGTCCTCAACGCCAAGCACCACGAACGCGAGGCGAACATCATCGCCCAGGCCGGCCGCAAGGGCGCCGTCACCGTCGCCACCAACATGGCCGGCCGCGGCGTGGACATCATGCTCGGCGGCAACGTCGAGTACCTCGCCGAGGAATCCCTGCGCGCCGGCGGCCTCGACCCCGCCGAGACCCAGCCCGAGACCTGGGCCGAAGCGCACGCCAAGGCGATCGAGGAGAAGTCACGGCAGGTCGAGGACGAGCACGACGACGTCGTCGACCTCGGCGGACTGGCCGTCATCGGCACCGAACGCCACGAGTCCCGGCGCATCGACAACCAGCTCCGCGGCCGGTCGGGCCGGCAGGGCGACCCCGGCGAGAGCCGGTTCTTCCTGTCGCTCGAGGACGACCTCATGCGCATGTTCGCCACCCGGGCGGTCAGCTCGCTCATGGAGCGGTTCAACATGCCCGAGGACGTCCCCATCAGCGCCAAGGTCGTCACCCGCGCGATCGAGAACGCCCAGCGGCAGGTGGAAGCGCAGAACTTCGAGCGGCGCAAGAACGTCCTCAAGTACGACGAGGTCCTCAACAAGCAGCGCGAGGTCATCTACGACCAGCGCCGCAGGATCCTCGAAGGCGAGGACCTCAGCGAACGGATGCTCGACTTCCTCGCCGACACCGTCGACTCGCTCATCGCCGAGCACGCCCCCCCCGAGGTCATCCCCGAGGAATGGGACCTCGACGGCCTGTTCGCCGCACTGTCCACCACCTACCCGTGCGAGATCGACCGCGACGCCGTCGACCCGGAGACGGCCGACCACGCCGAACTGCAGGCACTCCTGCTGGAGGACGCCGAGCGCGCATGGAAGGTCCGCGTCGAGGAACTGGGCGACGAGCTGCTCGGGGAGCTGACCCGCGCGGTCATGCTGACCGTCCTCGACCGCCGCTGGCGCGAGCACCTCTACGAGATGGACGCCCTCCAGGAAGGGATCGGCCTGCGGGCCATCGGGCAGCGCGACCCGCTGGTCGAGTACCAGCGCGAAGGCTTCGACATGTTCCAGCGCATGCAGGAGAGCATCAAGGCCGAAGCCATCGCCTACGTGTTCAACGCCTCCGTGGAGGTCGCCCAGGAAGCCGAGGAGCAGCGCAGGGCAGCCCCACGCGAGCCGGTACGCCTGTCGTCGGCATCCACCGACGAGAGCGCCAAGACCGCCCAGGGCACCATCCGCCGCGCCGACAAGAAGGTCGGCCGCAACGAGCCCTGCCCCTGCGGCTCGGGCAAGAAGTACAAGCTCTGCCACGGCCGCCCGGACGCGGCCGCCGGCGCCTGACCACCGTTCCTGATCCGTCAGCGTCCATCAGTCGGCGCTGGCGGGTAGCCCCGAGGCGTTGGGCCACAGCGGCCTGTGTCAGGCTCTGCAGCGAGCGTGCCACGCGAGACGAGGAGCGATCGCCGTGCAGCCGACACCGGAGCTGATCGACCTGTCCCACGCGGTCCACGACGGGCTGGTGACCTATCCGGGCATGCCCGCGCCGGTGATCGGCGCACACCTGTCCCGCGAGGCCTCGCGCGCCCACTACGCCGAGGGCGTGGAGTTCCACATCGGCCGCATCGAGATGGTCGCCAACACCGGCACCTATCTGGACAGCCCGTTCCACCGCTACCGCGACGGCGCCGACCTCGCGGCGCTGCCGCTGCACGCGCTCGCCGCGCTGCCGGCGACGGTGCTGGACGTCCGCGACAGTGGTGAGCGCGGCATCACGGCGGGAATGGTGCGGGGCGTGGATGTCGCCGGGCGTGCCATCCTGGTCCGCACCGGCTGGGACGCCCACTGGGGTACGCCGCGCTACGGCGAGGGCAACCCGTTCCTGACCGAGGGAGCTGCCCGGCACCTGGCCGGGGCCGGCGCCGCGCTGGTCGGGATCGACTCGCTGAACGTGGACGATCCTTCCGACGGACGGCGGCCTGCGCACTCGATCCTGCTCGCGGCCGGCATCCCGATCGTGGAGCACTTGTGCAACCTCGGTGCGCTCGGGGACCGTCCGTTCCGGTTCTTCGCGGTCCCGGTCATGGTGCGCGGGCTGGGGAGCTTTCCGGTGCGCGCCTTCGCGCTGCGCGACGCCGCCGACCCCGGGACCCGGTGGGAGGCGGTGGTCGCCGGCTCTTGACGCCCTGCGCGGCGTCGTCGCGGATGGAGTAGCGCGGGCCGGCGGAACTGCGGGTTGGCTTACAGGGCGGGCCGCTTCGACCGGGCTCGACCGGCTCAACCGGGCGTCGGCCCTGCCAGGCCGTCGGGAGGCAGGATCGCAAGGCTGCAGATCGGGCACGCCACCGACTTCACGCCCATCAGCAGGACGTAGAGGACCAGACCGAGGGTGGCCACCACCCCGATGCGCGTGGCCGTCCGGCCAGCCTCCAGCGCCGCCTCCATCCGGGGTGACGTCCGGGTGGTCTCCTCCGGCGCAGGAGTCGACCGTGATGGCGGGATGACGGTGTCCAGCCTGGTCTGTCCGGTCCCGGGTGTGGCGGTCACCGGGTCCGATCGGACCTTGACGTACGGGGGCAGGACAAGGATGAGGTCCGGACCGTTCCAGACGGTCGGGGGGAGGCCGGGGATCTCCGGCCTCCCCCCGTCGCCTGACGGCGCCAGGAGCGGCTCGATCCCTGCCACGATGCTCATGGTGCTCCCGCCCTCCTGGGAGCGCTCACGCTCACGCGCCACGGCGCGGCGGGCCCAGCGCTCGTCGAACACCTGCTGCTCCGCCTTCATCTGCCCGAGGTGATGTTCCCATGCTTCGGCGTGTCGCTCTTCCCACGTCCGGTACCGTTCCTCGAGATCCTCGGGAAGGTCGCCCTGTGCGGCGAGCCGGTGCAGCACCTGGTCGAGCGCCTGGAGTTCCCGCCGTACCTGCAGGCGGTGGAGCTCCGCGTTCTCAGCGTGGCGGGCTTCCCAGGTCGCCCAACCTCTGTGGAGCGCCTCGAGCTCCTTCGCCCTCGCCGCCAGGTCCTCCGCGGTCAGACGCGGGTCGGGCGGCTGCTGTGGCGGCCGGGGCGGCGCCTGGCCTCCGGGCGGTTCACCGCCCGGCGGTCGACCGCCCACCGGCGCGGCGGCGACCACAAGGCCGTCCGGGTTCACGAGCCCGTCCGGGCAGCCGCCGGCCGCGCCGCACCCCTGGCCGGCGGCGGGCAGCAGGTTCGCTGTCGCCTGGCCGGGCAGGTCGGCACCGGCCTCTTCGGGACCACTCCCTTCGGGGCCGCCGTCCTGGCCGTTCTGCACCTGCGCCTCCAGGGTCGCGCCGCTGCGCGCGGCACCTGCGAGCGTGCCGTCGCCATCGCCGTCGACCGGTGGCTGGTCGGCGGGCGGGTCGGCCAGCGTCTCGATCGGCCCTGGGACGTCGGTGTCGTCCGCGAGCGCCCGCGGTCCCAGAGTGGCGAGCAGGATCAGGGCCATGCCCGCGGCCAGCAGCCGACCCGCTCGCCGCGGGCGCCGAGGCCGCTGCCCACGGGCGTCGGTCGCGCGCGCCCCCGCAGGGGTCCGGCGGCCATGTCGTCGGGTTGCCGCCATTGGCCACCTCCATGACTGCGCCGGTCGGCGGAGGCAGATGCCGCCGGACCGGACTGGAGGCGCGCCCTGCGCCGAAGCCTGGCTCGGCGCAGCCGCCCCCAGATGCCGTCTACGCTACCGTACACGGATTGTGACTGGTCGTGACGGAACGCGCTCGACCTGCTTGTCGCAGGTCGATTCCCGACTCCACACCGGTTAGAGGACAGCGCTGGAGCCTGAGGGTCTTGAGACAGCGGGTGTTTCAGCATCCGGGGACGGCGAGGTCACCCAGGGGTTGACGCTGGCGCGGAGCAGGGTCAGCGAGCAGCGTGCGGGGTACGGGCTTGGCCGCGGTCGGCGTCGTCGATCAACTCGTGGCAGCGGCACAGCAGGTGCGCCAGGCAGCTCTGACGCGCCGCGTGCGGGAACCGGCGGTACGGCGCCACCCGTCGCGTTCCAGGCCCCCGTCGTCGTCGACGCCGAGCACCTCGACGCCGGGCGCGGCGGCAGCCTCGGAAGCACAGCTCAGCCTCAGAAGCACAGCTCGGTGATCGTCCAGCGGCCGAAGCCTGCGTCCAGCCGCATCGCGATCGCCGCGACGCGCCCACCCCTGCGCACCACGGCGACGCCGTCCACCAGACCGGGGGTCAGCTCCTGCCAGTGGACCCGGAGCAGCGCGCGGTTGGTCACGAACGCTCCACCCGAGCGTGCCAGCCGCCGGTTCAGGCACTCCCAAGCGTCCGGACGGCAGCACCGCTCGAGCTGCTCGGCGCTGCGGCAGCCGGCCTCCACCTCGAGCAGCGCGAACGCCATGCTGCGGATCGCCAGCGGCGGCGCCGGCAGTGCGCCGCGGGCCTTCCGGCGCGCCGCCCGCAGCTCCATCGCGGTCGCCGGCCCCTCGATCCAGTCCCACGCCCGGGCCTCCGGCTGCGCCGGCCGTGCCGCGGGCACGAGCGACAGGGGCGGCCGCCCGTCCCCTCCGGTGTGCCGCCCGCCCCCGGCGGGCTGCGGCGACTCGGCTGCCAGGGCGAGCGCGGCGCTCATGCCAGTCTCCTTCCGATCGTTCCAGAAGCATCTGTTTGCCTCCGTTTGCTTCCAGAAGGATCGGCTACGCTCGACCACCTTGGCAAGCGGGTGCGAGGGGTTGTGGACGAGCGAGCACGCATCCGCGCCCCCCGACGGCCGCCCACGTGGTCGTCCGGCGGGTCGGGTCGGGTCGGGGCTACCCGGCGGTCCCCGGCCGGTGCCCGCGCGTCCGGCCGGGGGGAGCGGGCAGCAACAGGCGCGTCCCCGGCCGGATGAGGCCGGGATCCGCGCCGACGGCGTTCCGGTTGGCCACGTAGATGACCCGCCAGTACGCGGAGACCGCCGTGTCCGTGCGGGCGGCCCGCGGCAGGTGCGCGGCAGCGATGTCCCAGAGCGTGTCGCCGGGGGCGACGACGTACCCCGCCGGCGCGCGTCCGGCACCGCCCTCCTGGGCCGACTGCCGGCCGCCGCCCGCGCCGCCTGCGGCGCCCGCGACCCCGACCGCCACGGTCCGGGGCGCGGGGTCGACCGGCCCGGCGCCGCCGGCCGCACCCGCCACCCCGGCAGCCACGGCAGGGGAGCCGGTGCCGGGCAGGGGTTCCCCAGCGCCGGTCCGGGTCGGGGTGGTGACGGCAGGGGAGCCGGTGCCGGGCAGGGATCGCCGCGGGTCGGCCCAGGCCGTCGTGGCGGCCCCGGCCGTCGCGGCCGGGACGGGCCCGGCGGCGGTCGCGCGCGAGCCCAGCGGACCGAGCGCCACCCCCGCCAGGAGCGCCCCCCCGAGCAGGATCTCCAGGCCACGGCGCACGCTCGGGAGGCCGACCAGCCTGAACCCGCTGCCGGCAAGCTCGCCCAGCAGCCCCGGAAGCCCGCTGGCCAGGCCCAGCAGCAGCACCAGCAGCAGGTAGGCGACCAGGAGCTGGGCGAACAGCGCCAGCGCGGCGATCACCGTCCCGACGGGATCGGCGGCGACGCCGGCCGAGGCGCGCAGGATCCGCACCTGCGCCACCGGACCGCCCGCGGTCCGCAGCAACGCCGCGCCGACCGCCACGAGCGCCAGCGTCGGCACCAGCCCCCGTACGGCCCGCCACCTGCCCGACCCCGCCGATCCCACCACCGCCATCCGCCGGCCTCCTTCCCCACTGCCCGAGTCGTAGCCCTCGCCGGGACACGCGGCAAGCCAGGCATCCACAGCCCGGAGCCGCGCGCCCCTGGCGTAGGCTTGCCCGCGCGATGACCGACAGCGAGCAGGACGACGGCACCAGCGACCCGATCGAGCGCGTCCTCGGCGAGCTGGAGGCCGGCTTCGAGGCCGCCATGCGCCGGGAGGCCGAGCAGGAGACGGCCGCGGCCGTGCGCGCCGAGGCCGGCCAGACGCCGTTGTGGCGGCACCTCACCCGCAGGGTGGGCACGCCGATCGTGGCGCACGCCGGCCCGCTGCGCCTGGACGGCCTGCTGGTGGCCAGCTACCCGGACTTCGTGGCGCTGCGGACCCCGGACGGCCGCCAGCACCTGGTGCGGCTGGACGCGCCCGCCACGCTGGAGGTGGGCGCGGCGGCGCCCCTGATGCCGGCGACCGGCGGCACGCTCGCCCAGCGCTACGGGCTGGCGCTCGCGCTGCGCGAGCTGGCGCGACGGCGCGAGCCCGTCAGGGTGGTCCTGACCGACGAGCGCGTGGTCACCGGGACGATCGAGGTGGTCGGCGCCGACTACGCCGAGATCGCCGAGCACGCACTCACCGAGGCCCGTCGCCGGGCGGCGGTGAGCGCGCACCGCCTGGTGCCGCTCGCGGCGGTGGCGGTGGTCAGTCTCCCCGCGGCGCCTCCTGCGCGTTGAGCGGGTGCGCCTTCGCCCACGCCCGCGTCTCGGCGTGCAACCGCTCGATGTAGGCCTCGAGCTGGTTGCGGTCCACGCGCCAGACCCCGCGGCCGCCGAGCTTCACCGCCGGAAGGTCCCCGCTGCGGACCAGCGCGTACACCTGCGCCACCCGCACGTTCAGGATCGTCGCGACGTCCTCGAGGCGGTAGAACCTCGGTTCGACGTCGGATGTGGACATCCGGCCTCCTGTTCGCCTGCGCCATGGCCCTGCGCGCCGCGGCCGCGGTGGTCGCGCCCCGGATTCGTCGCGGGCGACGCCCCGGCACCTGTCCCCGCGGGCCGGGTCCGCCTGACGGGCTCCGGGCGAGCGTAACACTTCCGAAGTCGATCACTTGACTCCGTCCACGACCGTTCCCCTTACTTATCCACAGGTCTGGCTCTGCTGATTTGACTTGCCTACGTTCCCTCCCACACCGTACGACGGCTGAAGTCTCGGCACACCGGTCCACGCAGCTTCGTCGACGGCACGACCGCCACGAGAGGACCGACCACTGTCGAACTTCGTCCGCACCGCCAGCGTCCCCGAACGGGCGCGCACGCCGGACCCCGACGCGGGGCGGACGGCCGGACGGTTCGGGCGTCCCGGGCGGTTCAACGGGCGGCTGGCCCTGGGCGTGCTCCTCGTCGTGCTCGCCGTCCTCGGCGGCGCGATCCTCCTGCGCAGCGCCGACGCCTCGCAGGCGGTGCTGGCCGCCCGGCGCGACCTCCCCTCCGGCGTCCCGCTCCAGGCGGACGACCTGCAGCCCGTACGCGTCCGCCTTCCCGCCGAGCAGCTGCGCGCCTACGTCCCACCCGGACGCGCCGTCCTGGGTGCCCGCCTCACCGCCGGCCTGCCCAAGGGCTCGCTGCTGCCCACCGGGATGCTCGCCCCCGCCGACCAGCGGGCCGACCTCGTCGACTACCCGATCCCCGTCCAGGCCGTCGACGTCCCCGACGTGCGCCCGGGCGACCGCGTCGCCGTGGCCGTCTCCTACGACGACGGCCCGCGGCGCGGTCAGGGCGTGATCCTGCTCAGCTCGGTCGAGGTCGTCCGCGTCCTGCACACCACCGGGGGCCTCGGCACCCCCGACCAGGTCCACGCGGTCCAGGTCCGCCTCCCCAAGGAGCGCCTGGCCGCCGTCGCCGGCGCGGTCGCCGGCGGCAGGATCAGCGTCGCCAAGCTCCAGGCAGGCGACCTCTCCGGCGTCCACGCCGGCCGCCCCGCCTCCCCGACCGACGGCGAGGCGACCGGCACCGGCCAGGCCACCGGCACCCCGGCGCCCACCTCCCCGACCTCACCGCCGGGCGGCGCCGGCGACCCGCCCCCGGAGCGCACCCCGTGAGACGACGGGTCGCGACCGCGGGCGCGGGCGCCGCCTGGGAAGCCGCCCTCGTCCTCGCCTGCCAGCAGCCAGGCGCGGACGCCGAGATCGTGCAGCGCTGCTACGACCTCGGAGACCTGCTCGCGGTGGCCGCCACCGGCCAGATCCAGGTCGCGTTCGTGGCTGCCGGGCTGCGCTGGCTGGACCGGGAGGCGGTCGCCAGGCTCGCCGACTCTGGAGTCCTGGTCGTCGGCGTCGCACCCACCGACGACGAGCCCACCGAGCTGCGCCTACGCCAACTCGGCGCCGCCGGCGTCGCGCGGGCCCACGACCCGCCCGACCGGATGCTCGCGCTCGCCGAGGAGGCCGCCGCCAGCGGCCGACCCGCCGACGCCGACCCCACCGCCGGGCAGACCGACCTCCCCCCGGCCCCCACCCCCACGGGCACGGCCGGACCACCCCGCCCGCAGGCACCCGCGCCCGCCGGGCCGCCGCTGATCCCACCGGCCGCCGACGCCGGCCGCGTCATCGCCGTGTGGGGACCCAAGGGCGCCCCCGGCCGCACCACGGTCACGGTCAACCTCGCCTTCGAACTGGCCCGCCTGGGCGAGGACACCCTCCTGGTCGACGCCGACACCTACGGCGGCTCGGTCGCGCAGGCGCTCGGCTTCCTCGAGGACCATCCCGGGCTCGCCTGGGCCGCACGCCTGGCCAACCGCGGCGAGCTGGACGTTCCCCGGCTGTGGCAGGCCGCCCGCCGCGCGGCCGAGCCCGGACCCCGGGTCCTCACCGGCCTGCCGCGCGCGGACCTGTGGACCGAGCTCCAGCCGGCCACCTGGGAGCACCTGCTCACCATGGCCCGGACCGCCTTCCCCCTGACCGTACTCGACCTCGGCTTCTGCCTGGAGGAGGACGAGGAGCTCATCTACGACCAGGTCCGGTACCGCCGCAACGCGGTCACGCGGATCTCGCTGGAGCAGGCCGACGGCGTCATCGCGGTCGCCCGCGGCGACCCCGTCGGCCTGCACGACTTCATCCGCGCCTACCAGTCGCTCACCGACCTCGGCCTCGGCCCCGACCGCGTCCGCCTGGTCGTCAACCAGATGCGCAGCGGACTGTTCGGCAACGACGGACCCGAGCAGATCCGCCACGCGCTCGCACGCTACCTCGGCCTCTCCCCGGCCGCCTTCATCCCCTACGACCGCGGCGGGATGGACACCGCGCTGCTCGCCGCCCGCGCCCTGGTCGAGGTCCGCCCCGCCAGCGCCGCCGGCCAGGCCTTCGCCCGCCTGGCCCGCGACCTGCTCGGCGTCCCCGCCGCGGCACAGCGCAGCGGCCGGACCCGCCTGACCCTGCCGCGCTGGCTCGCCCGCGGCGGCTCGGCACGCGCCTGGACCGGAGCCTGACCGTGCTGCGTACCGAGACCGGGGAGCAGATCGTCGAGCGCGAGGTCCGCGAGCTGATCCGCCGGCGCGAGCTGGACCCCGCCGGCGACACCGGCCGGCGCGGCGTCCACCTGGTCATCCAGGAGGTCATCGCCGACTACCAGGACCGCAGCCTCACCGCCAGCATGCCGCCACTGGGCGACGCGGCCGCGGTCGCCAGGTCGGTGCACGCACGGGTCGTCGGCGCCGGCGCCCTCCAGGCGTACTTCGACGACCCCGAGGTCGAGGAGATCTGGGTCAACGAGCCCGGCAAGGTCTTCGTCGCCCGCAACGGGCAGCCCGAGCTGACCACGACCGTGCTCGGCGAGCAGGAGGTCCACGACCTCGTCGAGCTGATGCTGCGCGCCAGCGGCCGGAGAGTCGACCTGTCCAGCCCGTTCGTCGACGCCACGCTCGCCGACGGCTCCCGGCTGCACGTCGTCATCCCCGACATCACCCGCCGCCACTGGGCGGTCAACATCCGAAAATTCGTCCTTCGGGCGCACTCGCTCGAGGAGCTGCTGCGGCTCGGCACCGTCACCCCGGCGTGCGCGCGGCTGCTGGAGGCCGCCGTCGTCGCCGGGCTCAACATCGTCGTCGCCGGCGCGACCCAGGCCGGCAAGACCACCCTGCTCAACTGCCTCGCCGCGGCCATCCCGCCCCGGGAGCGCGTGATCACCTGCGAGGAGGTGTTCGAGCTCCAGGTCGACCTGCCCGACGTCGTCGCGCTGCAGACCCGCCAGCCCAACCTCGAGGGCGAGGGCGAGATCCGCCAGCGCCGCCTCATCAAGGAGGCGCTGCGCATGCGGCCCAACCGCATCATCGTCGGCGAGGTCCGCCAGGAGGAGTGCCTCGACCTGCTGATCGCGCTCAACTCCGGCTTCCCCGGGATGACCAGCGTCCACGCCAACTCCGCCCGCGAGGCCGTCGTCAAGCTCACCACCCTGCCCCTGCTCGCCGGTGAGAACGTGAGCCACCGGTTCATCGTGCCGACCGTCGCCAGCTCCGTCGACCTCGTCGTGTTCATCGCCGCCGACCAGCGCGGGCGACGCCAGGTCCAGGAGGTCCTCGGTGTCTCCGGCCGGGTCGAGGGGGACCGGATCGAGTCCGGCCACGTCTTCGCGCGACGCGGCGGGCGGCTGGAGTGGACCGGCGAGTACCCGCCCCGACCCGAGCGTTTCCAGGCCGCCGGGTACGACCTCCCCTCCCTGCTCGGCGGCCGGTGATGCGCGAGGCCCTCACGCTCGTCCTCCCCGGCCTGCTCGCCGCCGGTCTGGTCCTGATCCTGCTCGGGCTGACCCCGAGGTCCGCGGCGGCCACCCCCCGCCGGCCGCCCCGCCGGCTCGCCGAGTGGATGGTCCAGGCCGGGCTGCGGGACGCCTCACCCGCTCTGCTGCTGGCGCTCTGCGCCGGGGTCGGGCTGGTCGCCGGTGTCGCGGTCCTGGCCGTGTCCGCCTCCCCCTGGATCGCGGGCGCCTTCGCGCTGCTGGCCGGCTGGCTGCCCCTGCTCGTGCTGCGCTCGCGGCGCAGCCGCCGCCTACGCGAGCTGCAGGGGGTCTGGCCCGACGCCATCGATCACCTCGCGTCCGGCGTCCGCGCGGGGCTGTCGCTGCCCGAGGCGCTGGCCGCGCTGGCCGAGCGCGGTCCCGAGCCGCTGCGCGAGCCCGTCGCCGGCTTCGCCGGGCGCTACCACGCCACCGGCCGTTTCGAGGCCGCGCTCGACCAGCTCAAGGACGAGCTGGCCGACCCGACCGCCGACCGGGTGATCGAGTGCCTGCGCATGGCCCGGGAGGTCGGCGGCACCGAGCTCGGCCGCACCTTGCGGACGCTGTCGGGGTTCCTGCGCGACGAGTTCCGCGTCCGCCGTGAGATCGAGGCCCGTCAGACCTGGGTGGTCGTGGCCGCGCGGCTGGCGTTCGCCACCCCCTGGGTCGTGCTCCTGCTGCTGTCGATGCGGCAGGAGGCCGCGGCCGCCTACCGCGGCAGCGGCGGCGCCCTGGTCATCGCCGCCGGGGCCGCGATGGCCGTCGCCGGCTACCGCCTGATGCTGGCCGTCGGCCGGCTCCCCGAGCAGGCCAGGGTCCTGCGGTGAACCCCGGCGCCGCGCTGCTGGTCAGCCTCGCGTTCGTCGGCGGGCTGGTGCTCGCCGGCACGAGCCTCGCCCGCGGGCGGCGGCCCAGGCTGGCCGACCGGCTCGACCCCTACCTGCGCGGCCTGCGGCCCGTCCGCTCCCGCCTGCTGACCCGTGAGGAGGCGCCCCTCACCGGCTTCCCCGATCTCGAGCGCCTCGTCCGGCCGCTGCTCCAGGAGGCCGGGCGCTGGGTCGACCGCTGGCTCGGCGGCGGCGGCTCGGTCGCCAGGCGCCTACGCGAGGCGGGCCGCGAGGACGGGCTGGCCCGCTTCAGGACCGAGCAGGTGCTGTGGGGCCTCGCCGGCTTCGTCGGCGGCCTCGCCGCCGGCCTGGCGCTGCCCGCGCTGCTCTCCCGCCGGCCCGCGCCGCTGCTGACGCTCGCCACCGCCGGCGCCGGCGCGGTGCTCGGCGTGCTCGCGCGCGACTGGTGGCTGGGGCGTGAGGTGGGGCGGCGCCAGGCCCGCATGCTGATGGAGCTTCCCACCCTGACCGACCTGCTGTGCCTGGCCGTCACCGCCGGGGAGTCGCCGCGGGCCGCCCTGGAGCGCGTCGTGCGGGTCGCCGACGGCGAGATGCGTCGCGAGCTGGCGGTCGTGGTCGCCACGGTGCGTGGCGGCACCCCGCTCGCGACCGCCCTGGAGGAGCTGGCCGCGCGCGTGCCCCTGCCGCAGGTCGCCCGCTTCGTGGACGCCCTGGTCGTCGCGATGGAGCGGGGGACCCCGCTGGCCGACATCCTGCGCGCCCAGGCCGCCGACGTCCGCGAGCAGTACAAGCGGAAGCTCATCGAGACGGGCGGCGAGCGTGAGGTCTTCATGCTCGTGCCCGTGGTGTTCCTGATCCTCCCGGTGGTCGTGCTGTTCGCGCTGTACCCGGGGTTCTTCTCGCTTTCCTTGCTGGCCCGCTGAACGAGGGAGGGACCTGAGATGCTGACCGGGCTCGTGATCCGCCTGCGGGCGGAGCGCGGCGACGTGCCGGGCTGGGTGCTGGTGACCGCGATGACGGTGGCGCTGGTGCTGGTGGTGTGGACGATCGCGGAGGACCAGATCACCCGGATCGTCCGTGATGCGTTCAGCCGGTTCCCGTAGGCCGCGGGGAGCGGAGGGCGGGGGGATGGCGTGCCCGCGCCGCGGTCGCCGGGCTGGCGAGTCCGGCGTGGCGGTGGTGGAGTTCGCGCTGGTGTCGGCGCTGGCGCTGGTGGTCGCGCTGGCGCTGGTGCAGCTGGCGCTGTACCTGTTCCAGCGCAACGCGGTGCTGACCGCGGTGGCCGAGGGCGCCCGGGTGGGGGCGGCCGCAGGGCGTGACGCGGAGGCCGGGCGGGTGGCGGCGTGCACGCTGATCCGGCAGTCGACGGGGGATCCGTGCCGGCGGGTGAGGGTGGTGGCGGGGGAGCGTGAGGGGCAGGTGGTGGTGTCGGCGAGCGGGACGCTGCGCAGCTTCGTGCCGCTGGTCCCGGACCTGCCGGTGCGGCTGTCGGCGCGCATGCACGACGAGGAGGACCTGGTGGGGGTGCCGTCGGGTGGGGCTGGTGGGCGGGGTGGGCCGGTGGTCGGGGGTGG
>Ga0126377_10000141_pt1 | contig 39269 bp, 53 predicted proteins | sample PanSoiMetPlot_22_FD_92647 | JGI IMG/M metagenome (GOLD analysis project Ga0126377, IMG submission 92647) | Tropical forest soil microbial communities from Panama - MetaG Plot_22 | ecosystem: Environmental > Terrestrial > Soil > Tropical forest > Bulk soil | place: Panama | collected 2016-02-17 | reverse complement strand
TGCAGATTTTTGTGTCTGCACCAGTTTTGTGCGTTCACGCGAGGACGATTCCGTCGCTGATGGGCCGATTCCGTGATCGCTGGCCTCGAAATTGGTATGCAGGGCCGGCGGCGTTGCTGATCGGGGACTTGGGTATACAGGGGTTCAGACCATGACACGCACTCGCAAATGGATCTTCGTCGCACAGGAGGCGGCGCGGCTCGCCGAACTCGGACTCACCCCGCGCGTGATCGCGAAACGGTTGGGCGTAGCGAAGTCGACGATCACGCGGTGGATCGCCGCGGGTAAGGTGCCGAAGCCGGCCACGTCACGGCCACGTCGAGATAGGAAGACCACCAGGTCGGTGACCCGTTTGACCCCCAACGGCTGGGCGTCGCGAGTGCGTGCCGATTATTCGCTGGACGCGACGGACGAGCAGCTCGTCACGCTCGGCGTCGCCGCGCTGACGTCGGCGCACGATCGCAAGACGCCGCTGCGCGTGCGGCTGACCGCGATGGGGCGCTTCCAGGCGATCGTCAAGCAACTCGCGCTCGTGACGCGGCAGCCGCCCGAGGAGGAGCCGATCGCGCCGGCGCCACCGCCGTCGGTGCCCGCTGCTGAAGCTCCACGCCAGCCGCGCGAAGACCCGCGGGCGAAGCTCCTGGTGAACTGAGGCGATGATCCTCACGGTCCCGCACGACACCGCGTGGTATCCGACCTTGGGTCCCCAGGTCTGCGACTTCATCGAACAGAACATGGTCTACGGCCCCGGCGATCTCCGCGGGTTGCCCGTCCGCCTCGATGAGGAGAAGGTCGCCCTCATCTACCGAATGTACGAAGTCTTCCCGCGCGGCCATCGGCTCCAGGGCAGGCGCCGCTTCAAGCGCGCCGGGCTCTCGCTGACGAAGGGGGTCGGGAAAACGGAGCTCTCGGCCTGGATCGCCGCGTGCGAGCTGCATCCCGACGCCCCGGTGCGCTGCACGGGCTTCACGGACAGCGGAGAGCCGATCGGCGGGCCGGTCACCGATCCTTACATCCCGATGGTCGCGTATACCGAGGCGCAATCGAGCGAGCTCGCGTACGAGGCGCTCCGGATCGTGCTGGAGAAGGGGCCACTGAAGGACGATTTCGACATAGGGCTCGAGCGCATCGTGCGCAAGAAAGGCGACGGGAAAGCCGTGTCGTTGTCGTCGAGTCCGAGCGCACGCGATGGCGCGCGGACGACGTTTGCCGTTGGTGATGAAACGCATTGGTGGACGTCAGCCCGGTTGAAGCAGGCCCACCAGACGATGCTCGCGAATCTCGCGAAGCGGAAGATCGCCGATCCCTGGATGCTCGAGATCACGACGGCCCCGGAACCCGGCGCGGGCTCGGTCGCCGAAGCGACGATGGAGTACGCGCAGATGGTCGACGAGGGCCGCGTCCAGGATGCGGCGCTGTTTTTCTTTCATCGGCAGGCGGGCGACGCCCACGATCTGACCACGGTCGAGGGCGCGCGCGCCGCGGTGATCGAAGCGTCCGGGCCCTCCGCCAGCTGGCGCGACATCGATGCCATCGTCAATCTCTGGCTCGATCCGACGACGGACCGCGCCTACTGGGAGCGTGTCTGGTGCAATCGCCTCGTGCGGAGCTCGACGCAGGCGTTCTCAGTCGTGCGCTGGAAGAGCCTCGCGCGCCATCAGCCCGTCGCCGAGGGTCGGCTCATCACACTCGGTTTCGATGGCTCGAAGTTTCATGATGGCTCCGCGCTCGTCGCGACGGACGTCGAGGACGGCTATCAGTGGGTGATCGATGCGTGGGAATGTCCGTACCCGCCGCCGCCGAATTGGCAAGTCCCACCGCTGGAGGTCGATGCGCGGATCCACGAATGCTTCGAGCGCTACCACGTCTGGCGCCTCTACGCCGATCCGCCGTACTGGCAGGAATGGATCGCGAAGTGGGCGGGTGAGCTCGATGCCGATCGTCCCGACAGCGAGAAGCGTGTCATCGAGTGGTGGACGAATCGAAACAAGCCGATGGCCACGGCGCTCGAGAACTTCGACACCGCGATGAAGGAAGGGACGATCCATCATTCCGGCGATGCGCGGCTGACCGGGCACATCGGCAACGCGCGGAAGCACGAGCTGCTGCAGCGGGATGAGGACGGCAAACGACTCTGGGTGATTCGCAAAGAGCGGCCGGATTCCCCGCACAAGATCGATCTCACCATGGCGGCCGTGCTGAGTTGGGAAGCCCGGACCGACGCGATCGCTGCCGGCGCGCTGCGAGAGAAGCAGTTTCAAATGGTGATACTCGGAGGACGATCATGAGCGACTTCACCGACGCTCCCTCGATGCAGATCTTCGGTCCCCATCGCGGCCGGCCCGCGCGCGCCGAAGCGCCATCGCTCACGGTCACCGTGCGGTTGTCACCTGACGAACGGTCGCGCGTCATCCAGGCGGCGGAACTGAGCGGTCAGAGCCTGACGCAATTCGTCCGGGATGTCTGCGTCGCGGCCGCTGACGAAGTGGTCAAAGAGCTCAGCGACGTCCACGGCTTTCGTACTACGTAATTCCGGCATGCCCCTATGCTGTGGGGCATGACCGACACCGCGAAGCCGCCGGCGCCGCCGACGAGCAATCCCAATCCCAATACGCCCAGTTCGACGCCGCCGGCCTCTGAGCCGCCGACGTCACAGCCCGGGACGACCGCGCCGCCGCCGAAGAGCGACTAGGCTGCCATGGCCCAGGCCGCTGTACGTCCGCTGCCTGTCGTCCGGATCGGCTCCGCCGCCGCTCCGCCGACGGATCCCGTGCGGTGGAACTGCGCGCTGACGAAGACCTTCGACGTCGCGCGGGCGCAGTTTCCGCCGCGGACCGCGGAGCAGGCGCTGGTCAGCCGGTACCTCGACTGCGAGGTCAAGCTCCTGCAGGAGGAGACCGAGGTGATCCCCTCGGTGCGAATCGGCGGCTTTCTCAAGTCGCTGGACGAATCGCTGCGCGAAGCGATCATCGACGACATCCGCAACCTGACGTGGGACGGCAAGGAAGAGCCGCCGGTCTACGAGCTGATCCAGCTGAACTCCCGACTCCGTCAGGATTTCCTCGTCGATGGGATCCGGTTCTTCCAGTGGAAGGGCACGAAGCTCGCGCTGCGCGTGCAACCGGCGTGGTACGGGCTCGACGTCACGACGTACGCGAAGCGCGACGAGCGCGGCGTCGCGCACCAGCTGCTCGACGAGGTCCTGACGCGCGCGGCCGGCCTGAAGCTGCTCCAGGGCGAGGCCTTCGCACTCTCCGGCCAGTTCCTGACGCGGAGCGAAGAGAGCTGGGACGATCTCTTCCTCGAGCCGGCCAACGAGAAGGCGATTCGCCGTGTCGTGACGCTCATCAACGAGAAGGGCGCGACGCTCGAGAACCGCGGCATGCTGCTCGTCGGGCCGCCGGGCACCGGCAAGACGCTGTCCGGCCGGCTGATGATGAACGCCGCCAAGGGCACGTTCATCTGGGTGTCAGCGCGCGACTTCCACCGCGCCGGCGCCTTCGGCGGGCTCGCCTACGCATTCTCGCTGGCGAAGGAGTACGCGCCGTCGATTCTCTTCATCGAGGACGTCGACAACTGGCTGGATGGCTACTCGGTCGATCTGCTGAAGACCGAGATGGACGGCATTGCGCAGAGCACGGGCGTGGTGACGGTCCTGACCACGAACTATCCGGAGCTGCTGCCGAAGGCCTTGATCGATCGGCCCGGGCGCTTTCATGACGTCCTGAAGTTCGATCTCCCGGACCCCGTCGCGCGCGGGAAGATGCTGCAGCGCTGGCTGCCGTCGTTGCCCGCCACCGATCGGAAGACCGCGGTCGACGCCACCGACGGCTATTCCGGCGCGCACGTCCGCGAGCTCGCCCGGTTCGCGACGATCATCCAGGAGCAGGAAGGGCTCACCGTCTCGGCGGCGCTGACGCAGGCCCTCGCCAAGCTGGCCGAGCAGCGCGCACTGATCACCGCGGTCCAGACGCACGGCTCGCGCTACCGCATGGCCGAGAATCTTCAGGTGAAGATGGTGCGACGGACGATTCCAGCGAGAACCGAGTACCGCGCGTATAGCGTCCTGAAAATCAAGGAAATCGACAGCACGAACCGGAACGGCGGCCTAACATTCAGCGGGATCGCGACCACGCCCGAAGTAGATCGGGTCGGCGACGAGATCGTGACAAGCGGCATTCAATTCGAAAACCCGGTGTCGCTGTTGCTCTACCACGACACCCAGAAACCCATCGGTCAGGTCACGTTCACGAGGGCGACCGCCGAGGGCCTGCCGTTTAGCGCCGTCATTCCAGACCCGACGCCGTTTCGATCCACGAATTTGCGCGAGCGGGTCAACGAGGCGATCGACTCGGTCATTGCAAAGTTGGTCCGCGCCGTCTCGATCGGCTTCAGGCCGCTCAACGAGGCCGTCGAGGTCATTCGTGAGACCGGCGGGTTCCGGTTTCTGGAAACCGAACTGCTCGAACTCTCGCTGGTCACGATTCCCGCGAACGCAGACGCCACCATTGCCACCATCAAGTCCTTCGACCGCGGGCGGCCCGCCGCCTCAGGCACTGGCCGCTGGGTCGTCGTCGTCAAGCCCGGCCCCACGGGCGCAGACCGATCGAGAAGTCCCATGTTCAACATTCAGGAGCGCATCAAATCGTTCGAAGCGAGTCGTCAGGCCAAGGCCGCGCGGATGACCGCCATCATGGAGGCCGCAGGTGACGCGACGCTCGACCCGGCGCAGAGCGAGGAGTACGACAGCCTCGATCGGGAGGTCAAGTCGCTCGACGAGCATCTCGTGCGGCTCACGCAGGCCGAGACGATCAACAAGGCGAACGCGCGACCGGCGCTCGGCACAACGGCCAACGAAGCGTCCGTGTCACGCGGTGCGCATCACACGATCACCGTCAGCAAGCCGCTGGAGCCGGGGATCGAATTCGCGCGCTATGCGATGTGTCTGCTCTCGGCGAAAGGGTTCGCGCCGCAGGCGCTCGAGATCGCCCGGACGCGCTTCCCGGACATGCCGCGGATCGAGACGGTCCTCAAGGCGGCCATCGCGGCTGGAACGACGACCGATCCGACGTGGGCGGGGAGTCTCGTCGACTATCAGAACTTCACCGGAGACTTCATCCAGTTCCTACGACCGGCCACGATCATCGGCCGCATCGATGGCCTGCAAAAAGTCCCCTTCAACATTCGCGTCATCGGCCAGACGAGCGGCGGGCAGGGCTACTGGGTCGGAGAAGGCGCGCCGAAGCCGCTCACCAAGTTCGACTTCACGCCGACTGAGCTCGGATTCGCCAAGGTCGCCAACATCGCCGTGCTCAGTGATGAACTGGTCCGGTTCTCCTCGCCGTCGGCCGAGACGCTCGTGCGGAACGCGCTGGCCGCGGCCATCATCGAGCGCATGGACAAGGACTTCATCGATCCGGCGAAAGCCGCGGTCACCAAGGTCTCGCCAGCGTCGATCACCAACGGCATTACGCCGGTGGCGCACAGCGGGACCGACGCCGCTGCGGTCCGCGTCGCCCTCGCGGCGCTCATCGGCCAGTTCGTCGAGAACGACAACCCGCCCGACAACGCCGTCTTCATCATGCCGAGCACGACCGCTCTGGCGCTGTCGCTCATGGTGAATGCGTTCGGCCAGCCGGAATTCGCCGGCCTCACGATGAAGGGCGGAACCCTGCTCGGAATCCCCGTCGTCGCCTCGCAGTACGCCTCGCTGGGCGGCTCACCGGTCCGCAACATCGTCATCCTCGCCAACGCCTCGGACATCTATCTCGCCGACGACGGCCAGGTCGTGATCGACGCGTCGCGCGAGGCGTCGCTCCAGATGCTCGACAACCCGACGAACTCTGGAGCAGCCGGATCGCCGGCGGCGCCGGTGGCGACGACGATGGTTTCGCTCTGGCAGGCCAACCTGCTCGGTCTGCGCGCGGAGCGGTTCGTAAACTGGGCGCGTCGCCGGCCGGAAGCGGTGGCGTGGCTCGACAACGTCGCCTGGGCGGCGTAATCCCTGACGCGCGCGGCGCTCAACACGGAGGAGGTTGAGCGTCGCGCAGCCCACTCCTCCGTGAGCCCACCGCCGATGTCACAGGTTCGGATGCGCGCGCTGAAGGACGTCACCTACCGCGGCCGGCTGTACCGCAGCGGGGAGGAATTCACGTGCGATGCGGCCACGGCCGCGGCGTGGCGCTATCAGAAGAAAGCCGTACCCGGCGCTGGCAGCGCCACGATCGCGGCAGAATCTGGACACGACACCTCTGAGCCCGTTCCTGCTGAGCCCCCCCCCGCTGATCTGCCGTCCCCCGCACCAGGCCGGCGCCGTGCGGAGGGTCGGTATCAGCGGACCGATCTGCGACCGGAGGAGTGATGCGGCTTTTCGGGTTCGACATCGTCCGGTCGAAGAAGATCGACGCGACGGCCGCGAACCTGATGCCGCTCGATACCACGGGGAATCGGGGCTGGTGGCGGATCTGGCCGCTGGTCCGCGAGAGCTTCCCGGGCGCGTGGCAACAGAACATCGTCGCCACCGACGATCTCAACGTGCTGGCGCAAGCGACGCTCTTCGCCTGCGTGACGCTCATCGGCGGTGACATCGCCAAGATGCGATGGTTCCTCGAGGAGCGCGACAGCAACGGCATCTGGGTGGAGACTGAGGCGCCGGCGTTCAGCCCACTACTGCGCAAGCCGAACCGCTACCAATCGCGAATCAAGTTCGCGATGTACTGGATCATCTCCAAGCTCCGGACCGGCAACACCTACGTGCTGAAGGAGCGCAACGATCGCAACACGATCAGCGCGCTCTACATCCTCGACCCCTCGCGCGTGACGCCGCTTGTGGCCGAAGACGGCTCGGTGTACTACCAGCTCCAACGGGATCCGCTTTCGACGCTCGTGGACGACGCCCTTGTCGTGCCGGCGAGCGAGATCATCCACGACATCATGTATCCGCTGTATCACCCCTTGGTCGGCGTCGGGCCGGTCGCAGCCGCCGGCCTGACGGCGATCCAGGGGCTGAAGATTCAGAAGAACTCCACAGCGTTCTTCGCCAATGGGGCGATCCTCAGCGGTTTCCTCTCGGCGCCCGGCGCGATTTCCAAGGAGACCGCGGACCGGCTCGCGAAGTACTTCAACGAAAACTTCTCTGGCGAAAACGCGGGCAAGGTCGCCGTCGGCGGCGACGGGCTGAAATTCGAACCCTTCACCATGAAGGCGATCGACGCGCAGCTCATCGAACAGTTGAAGTGGACGGCCGCGCAAGTGCCGGTGCCGTTCCACATCCCCGCGTACAAGGTCGGCGCCGAGCCGCCACCCGCATACAACAACATCGAGGCGCTCGAACAGGGGTACTACGCACAGGCGCTCCAGGAGCCCACCGAGTCGCTGAAGTGCGCGCTCACAGAAGGGCTCGAGCTGCCGAGCAAGTACCGCGTGAACGTCGACCTCGACGATCTGCTGCGCATGGACACGGCGACGATGATCGACACGCTCGCCAAGGGGGTTCAAGGCGCTCTCTTTTCCCCGAACGACGCCCGGAAGCGGATCAATTACCCACCGGTCGCCGGTGGCGAGACGCCGTACCTCCAGGAGCAGAACTGGCCGCTTGAGCTGCTGGCGGAGCGGGAGCTGCCGACGCGTCCGCCGACGCCGCCGGCGCCGATGCCGCCACAGCCGCCACCGGCCGCACCACCGTCGGCCGAACGTGAGATTCCGCTCGAGGCGGTCTCCGACGTGACCGACTCGCTGGTGCGCAAGGCACTCGCCGCATGACGACCGAGGAGCTCCGCGCGTTCGTTGATGGGACGGTGCCGGCGCTCAAGGGCTTCGTGACGACGTCCGTAGAGGCCGCGGTCACGGCGGCCATGACGCCGCTGATCCGGAAGATCGCGGAACTGGAAGCGCGCCCGCCTGTGGCCGGGCCTCAGGGCGATCGCGGAGAGATCGGACCGACGGGACCGGCTGGGCCGGCGGGTGAGCCCGGCGCCGAGGGCCCGCGGGGCCTGGCTGGCGACGTCGGTCCGGTGGGGCCCCAAGGTCCTGAGGGCGCGCCTGGCGCGCGCGGCGAGCCCGGAGAACCCGGCCAGGAGGGCCTCCAGGGCGAGACCGGGACAGCCGGCGACCGAGGGCCGGCGGGGCAGCCCGGGGAGGCTGGCCGAGACGGCCGTGACGGTCAGCCAGGCGTCCCGGGCCGCGACGGACAGGACGGCGCGAAGGGCCTCGATGGGTCCCCCGGCCGCGACGGGACGAACGGCCTCGACGGGTTCTCGCTCGAGGACTTCGACGTCGCCTACGACGGCGAGCGGACCGTGACGTTCCGCTTCGTGCGCGGGGAGCTCGTCAAGGAACGGGCGATCGTGCTGCCCATCGTCATCAACCGCGGCACGCATGAAGCCGGCCGCGAGTACGCCCGCGGGGATGCCGTCACGCGCGGGGGGTCGTCGTGGATCGCGAAGACGGCCACGAGCGTGACCCCGGATGACACCCCGCATGCGGCCAAGTTCTGGTCGCTGGCGGTGAAGCGCGGGCGCGACGGGAAAGAAGGGCCGCGGGGCGACGTGGGGCCGCAGGGCGCGAAAGGAGACCCCGGGACACCGGGACGCAATGCCTACTGAGGGAAGCCGATGAATCGGCGCGAAGCCATCGCGGCGCTCGTCGCGATGCCGGAGATCGCGAAGATCTCCGCCGCGCCGGTGCGTCCGAAGGACGTCATCGTGGTCGAGTTGACGCGCGAGCTGCCGGTCGAGGCGTTCGCACGCATCCGCGATGAACTCAAGGCTATCTGGCCGGATCAGCAGATCGTCGTCTGTGCCCCGGATGTCCGACTGAAGGTGCTGCGTGGCGAGTGACGTGCGCGAGCTGACTGCCGCGGAGCGCGCGACACGCCCGGACATTCTCCGAATGGGTGGCGCGCGGCTGGTACCGATGGCGGAGGGCGGACAGGTCGTCTATAGACGGGAGCCGCCTCGCGCGCCGCGCCTGTGCGATGGCGGCACGGTCGTCTGTCTTGGCTGTGGGCCCTCACTCTCTCGCGCCGACGTCGCGTACTGTCGCGAGCGCGCCACGGTCATCGCCGTCAATGACGCGTACCGCCTGGCCCCGTGGGCCGACGCGCTCATGGCTAGCGATTCCGCGTGGTGGGCGCACCATCGCGGTGTACCCGAGTTCGTGGGGCTGAAGGTCAGCCTCGAGAAGCATGCGGCCTGCTGGGGCGTGACGGTGCTCGAGAACACCGGACACGACGGAATCGAGCTCGCGCCAACGGGACTGCGCGACGGTCGTAACTCCGGGTACGCCGCGGTGAACCTCGCCGTGCATCTCGGCGCGAAAACGATCGTCCTGCTCGGGTACGACATGGACGCGCCGGATGGGGAAGCCCGATCGCACTGGTTCGGCGCGCATCCTTCGCCGCTGCGCGGCGGATCGCCCTACGCGCTCTTCCGCGAACACTTCGCCACGTGCATCGAGCCGCTCGAGCAGCTCGGGGTGCGTCTGGTAAATGCGTCGCGCTGGAGCGCGCTCACATGCGTGCCGCGCCAGCCGCTCGAGGGGGCGCTCCCGTGACGGCCGTCGATACCTGGAACGCTCAGGCCGTGGCGGCCATCTACGAGGGGCATCTGCGCCAGCAGACCGCGATCACGGCGCATCTGCCGCGGCTGCGCATGCTGGCCGCGTCGTGTGACGTCTGTGTGGAATTCGGCGTGAAACGTGGCGCCTCGTCGAGCGCGCTGCTGCTCGGGGCGCCCTACGTACGATCGTACGATCTCGTGCGCACCTCGGAGGCGGATCGGCTCGCCGCGGCCGCTGGCGCGCACTGGGATTACCGCATCGAAGACAGCCGGACCGCGGAGATCCCTCCGTGCGATCTGCTGTTCGTCGACTCTCTCCATTCGTACGCGCAGTGCGATGCGGAGCTCCGCCGGCATGCCGATCGCGTGAAGCACTTTCTCGTCTTCCACGATGTCGGGACCTTCGGTGAGATCGCCGCCGACGGTGAGACCGGTCGGCCGGCCTGGGCGTACACGCCCGGCGGCCCATCGGTGCCGCGCGCGTATCTCGGCATCCGGCCCGCGATCGACGAGGCCTGCATCCGGGATCCCTCGTGGCAGATTGCCGCGCGCTACGTCGACAGCCATGGCTTGCTCGTCATGGAGCGACGCCGATGACGGCGCCGTTCACGGTCTTCACCGCCGTGCTCGGGGATACCGATCCGCTCCGGCGGCCGCTGATCGTCGTGCCGGACGTCCGCTACGTCTGTTTCAGCGATCGTGCGGTGCACGTGCCGCCGTACGAGACGATCCGCATCGTGCCGGCTGAGGGTCCACGGTTGACGTCGCGCCGGCTGAAGATCCTGGCCGATCATCCCGCGCTCGAGTCACCGGAGTTCTCGCTCTGGCACGATGCGGCCTTCACGCTCACGAGCAACCCGCGTGGGCTCGTCACGCTCATGGACGGCGCGGATCTGCTCGCGCTGCAGCATCCGCATCGGAGCACGATCGCGGAGGAAGCCGAGGCGATCGCGACGCTCGGCTATGTCGACCGGACCCTGCTCGATCGCCAGGTGGCCGCCTACACCGCGCTCGGCTTCACCCAGCGGGCGATCACGTCGACCGGCCTCTGCCTGCGACGGCACACGATGCCGATCGCCAACTTCAACCGGATCTGGTGGGCGGAAGTGCGGAAGTGGCACTGGCGCGATCAGATGTCGGTCGATTTCGCCCGCTGGCTGACGGCGACAAAGGTCCGCTATCTGACCGGCCACTATCGCGACAATCCGTACGCGCGCTGGACGCTCTATCAGCCCGCGCGGGAGGCGGCATGTCGCGCCTGAGCGTGATCACCCCGACGTGTGATCGGCCAGTGGCGTTCGGCCTGCTGGAGGGCTTCATGCGCGCGCAGACGCGCCAGCCCGACGAGTGGATCGTCGCCGACGGCGGGATCGTGCCGGCTGACGTCACGCTCGGGCAGCGCGTGGTGCGATCGCCGCGGCCGCCCGGAGCGTCGAACTTCCTGCACAACCTCGAAGGCGCGCTGGCGGTGGCAACCGGCGACGTCATTCTCTTCCTCGAGGACGATGACCACTACCAGCCGACGCACCTCGAACGGCTGATGGGGCAGCTCGCCGACGAGGACGCCCTCATCGCGGGCGACGACGTGCAGCGCTACTACAACGTCCGCCAGCGGTGCTGGCGCGTCTTCCAGAATCGCGGGGCCTCGCTCTGCCAGACGGGACTGAAGCGGGCCTTGTTGCCGCTCCTGTCTCGCGTCATCGCGGCCTGCCAGCGGAGACACGCCTTCAGCGTGGATGCGGAGCTCTGGGAGCTCGTGCCGGCGCCGGCGCAGCGCCTCGCGCGCACGGAAACGGTCGTCGGCATCAAGGGCTTGCCCGGCCGCGCCGGGCTCGGGATCGGGCATCGGCCGTCGGGTCCGGAGTGGCATCCCGATCCGACGCTCGCCACGCTGCGCTCGTGGATTGGCGACTGCTCGATGTACGAGAGGCTGGCATGGCGCTCGTGACGATGCAGCAGGCCGTCGACCATCTGCGGGTTCCGATCATCCTGGGCGCCTCGCCGATCGATCCGATGGAACGGGATCTGACGCTGAAGCTTGCCCAGGCGGAGGACATCATCCTCGACTACCTGAAGATCCCCGCGACGTCGCCGGAACACTGGACGATTGAGCCCGATCAACCGAACACGGTGCCGCCGCGCGTGCAGTCGGCGATCCTGCTGATGCTGAGCGAACTGTGGCGCTTCCATGGGGACGACGTCGAGGGACAGGGCCCAGCGAAGATCGAAGACGGGCAGCTGACGCCTACCATTACCAGCATCTTGCGCCGGCTTCGGGATCCGGCCTTGGCCTGACCATGGGACGCCTGACTCCGGATCCGCCTGAAAGCTGGCCGCCGATGCCGCGCCCGTTGCCGGCGCCGCCGGCCCCGCCACCGCCGCCGATCGTGCGTTGCGGCTACTGCCGCCGATATGGCCCGCTTGGCGTTTGCGAGGGTTGCGGCGCGCCGAATGAACGGGTGTTTGATAGGACGACGCCGCTGCGCATTCCTGCAATGGACTGGGTGCTTCGCTAATGCCCAGCAGCCAGAGCCCCATCGCGACCGGCCGCCGGGACAAGCACGTCATCGTGCAGCACCGCGGCCCGAATGCCGCGAACCCGACGAATCCCGGCGTGCCGACGCCGACGTGGATCGACGCGACGCCGCGGGACTGGTACGTCGCGATCGAACCCGCGACGGCACGCAGCCTCGAGCGCATCGCGTCGGGCTCGACGATCGCCCAGGCCTCGCATGTCGTGACCGGGCCCTACCGCGCGGACATCAAGGTCAACGATCGCGTCGTCTACACCGGCCGACCGTTTTCGGTGATCGGCGTGGCGACGCCCGAAGAGAAGCAGCTCGAGACGATCCTGCTGTGCAGTGAGGTCCTTCCGTGATATCGCGCCGCGGCTTCCTCGAATCGCTCTCCGCGCTCCTGGTCACGTTGAGGCTTCGACGCGCGAAGCCGGCGGCGCCCTGGGGCCCCGTCGACGTCGACCGTCATCGCCTCCTGAAGTCCCGAGGCGTGCATCTGCGTGTCTGGTATCGCGGCGAGGACGTCACCAACCGCTGTCGCTTCGCGGATGACACGCTGGGGTACGCCGAACTCTTTCTCCACCGCCAGCGTCGGCCGTATGTCGATCACGTTACGCACCAGGCGGCGATGGAGACCGTGTACGGCGTCGAGATTCGCGAGGCGCTACCGTGATGCGCTTCAGGTTCCGCGGCCTCGATGAGTTCAAAACCGCCTTGCGGAATCTCCCCACCGATTTGCGCGATGACGCGACCGAGATCGTGCGGCGGAGAGCCTATCAGGCGAAGGCAGCCATCATCGAGGCTTATCACGAAGGGCCACACGGCACCTTGAAACGGCGCGTCACATCGGAGGAAGAGCATTCCCCGTTTGGCATCAGCGTGATCATCAAGTCCCGCGACCCGATCGCGTGGCTGTACGAGAACGGCAGCCAGGCGCGACACACCGCTCTTGGTGCAAATCGCGGCCGGATGCCGGCGCAGCCGACGTTCATCCCGATCGCGTCTCGATCACGCCGCGAGATGCTGCAGGACCTGAGCGAGATGCTCGAACGGCACGGTCTGACGGTCATCGGGAGAGCCGCCTGATGGTGGACTCCGCCGCCGCCGTCAACGCGCTGATCGCCTTCCTGCAGGCCGACGCGGCGCTGACGGACCTGTGCCCGGACGGCGTCTTCGAAGGCGAGGCGACGCCGGGCATGCGCCGGTTCGTCCTGGTCGTCGTGCTGGACGAGAACGACGTCCCGATCTTCGGGGCCCGCGGCTTCGAAGACTGGCTCGTGTCGGTAACGGCCGTGATGCTCCAAGGCGCGGGCGGGGACGTCGTGGCGGGCGCCCAGCGGATCGATCAACTCCTGGATCCGCAACCGCCCGATCCGCCGGCGACGCTGACCATTGACGGCTACGGGACCATGCTGCTCGAGCGCGAGCAGGCCGAGCGGCCGCCGCTCGAAGTCGACGAGATCGATCCCAACGTGCGCTGGGAACGCCGCGGCGGCCAGTACCGGCTGATGGCGACCCCGACCACCGCGTGAGATCACAGCGAGGAGTGAGCACATGAGAATCCACGGCAAGAACGGCCAGATCCTGATGGACGAAACTGGCGGCAGCCCCTATACGCCGACCGCGCTCGGCGACATGGACGCCTTCACGCTGGACATGGCGACCGACCGGGCCGAGGTAACCGCCTTCGGTGACGTCAACAAACAGCGCGTCACAGGCCTGCCTGACTTTTCAGGGACGCTGGGGTTCCTGTGGAACTCGGCGACGAGCCCGCGCTTCTTCGGCGTCGTGCTCGGTGGGCTACCGGCGTTCTTGCGGCTGGTCCCCAATCGCCTGGAATCCGCGTTCAACTTCGAAGGCCTGGCGAACATCGACGGCTCGATCAACGTGAACGCGAAGGGCGAAGTGCGCGGCACAGGGAAGTGGGACGCGGCCGGCAACTGGTCGATGAACGTCGCGTAGGCGGACGTGATCGTCCAGGGCCCCACTCTCACGCCCATCGCGGCGTCCATCGCCGGTGTGCCCCTGGAGGACGGGCGGCTGGCGCGCCTGACCTGGGGCTACTTCGATGCGGCCACGATGAGCCGCTACACGCTGACGCGCCTCTCGCTCACGCCAGAACGCTGGTCGCTGCGCGCCGCCGTCGTGAGTGTCGACGCGTTCAAGGCCCGTCAGAAGCCCCTGATGTTCGTCGCGCCGCACAAGCGAGGCGAGTGGCGTTGGCCGGTGCGTCGCTGCGATATCGAGCGCGGCGAGATTCAGGCCGAACTGGGGCCTGCGGTTCCGTAGGAAAGGACAGTCCCAATCATGAGTCGTTTCGTCTCTCCCCAGACGCGCACGCTGACTATTTCGAAGCCGCCGGGGCAGGACCATCCGGACACGCTCGTCGTGCGCCGGCGTCTCACCGCCGGCGAGGAGCGTGCGATGTTCGCGCGGATGTACGTCATGTCCGCCGACGGCACCATGCACACGGACCCGCTCGCCGTGCAACGTTCCACCATCCTCGCCTACTTGCTCGATTGGTCGGTCATCGATGACGAGGGGGAGAAGGTCGCGATCGCTGGGCTCAGCGCAGATGAACTCGCCGTTGTGCTGGACGGGCTGGATCCGCTGTCGTTTCAGGAGATCCACGCGGCCATTGAAGCACACCAGATCCAGCAGGCGAAGGAACGAGCGGCGGAAAAAAACGGCCAGGGTGGCGAGCATTCGTTGCCAGCGATCTCGCCATCGCCCGCCGCTGCCACTGGCGCTACGAGTGGGTCGTCGAACTCGATCCCGACGTGAAGACCGTGCTGGTCGAGATGCTCATCGAAGAACAAGAGAACCTGGACAACGGATAGACCATGCCGCCGATCACAGGAGTCTTCGAAGGCGATTTCGGGGGGTTCGTCAAGGCCGTCAACGAGGCCAATCTCAAACTGACGTCGTTCGAGCAGGGCGGCGCCAAGGTTGAGCGGCAGATGAACCGGGTCGCCGACTCGCTGACTGGCCGCAAGATCGTCCAGGAAGCGACACTCGCCGCCGCGGCCGTCGAAAACCTCGGAGGCGTCAGTGTTCTGACTGAGAAGGAACTCCAGCGCCTGGGCAACACGGCGGCTGAAGCGGCCGAGAAGATGCGCAAGCTCGGCGTCGATGTTCCTCCGGAGATTCAGAAGCTCGCCGACGCATCGAAAACGACGACGGGTTTCTTCGATGACCTCAGCCAACAGATCGTCTCGACGGCCGCAGGGTTCGTCAGCGCTCAGGCGATTATCGGCGGAGTCGAGACGGCGTTCCGAAGCCTCGCGAACTTCGTCAGCAGCTCCGTCGACAGTTACGCGAACGCCGAGTCGGCCGCGAAGAAGATGACCGTCGCGTTGCAGGCCCAGGGTAACGCGGTGCCGGAGGTGATCCAGCAGTACAACGATCTCGCGACGTCGTTCCAGAACACCACCAAGTTCAGCGACGATCTGATCAATCAAATGGAGGCGCTGCTCACCGAGATCGGAGACGTCGCCCCAGGAGACATGAAAAATGCACTTCAGGCGGCCACCGATCTGGCGTCCGGACTGGGCATCGATCTCGAATCAGCGACGCGCTTGGTAGGCAAGGCGCTCGAAGGTGAGACCGGCGCACTGAAGCGGTACGGCATTGCGATTGACGACGCCAGCCTCGCGACGGAAGGCGCGAATGCCATCTTCTCGCAGATCGAGAAACGGTTCGGCGGTCAGGCGCAAGCCGATCTCGAGACGTACGCGGGGAAGGTTCAACAGTTGGCGAACAACTGGGACAACATCAAGGAGGCCGTCGGGAAGCAGATTACGCAGGATCCGATCGTCGAAGCGGCCTTGCGCGATATCAACAAGGCAGCCGAGGATGCGTCCACGGGCCTGAATCTGGTCACCCAGGCCGAGAATGCCGTCCGCGCGGCCTCACCCGCCTTCGTCGGTAGTCTCATCGACATGGCGCGCAACATGGCGCTCGTGAAGAACGCCGCCGCCGAAGCTGCCGATCAGATGAACGCGATCAAGCCGCCAGCCGGATTCATTCTGCCGCCGAGTCTCACCGCTCAAATCGACGCGGAATCGAAGGCGATGGCCGAGCTCCAGGCGACGATCGCCGGCTACAACGCGACCCTCGATGTCACGCAGCAACAGTACGCGAATCTCTCGAAGGAAGAGCGCGACGCGATCGGCGCAGCCCTCGATCTGGGCGTGGCACACAAGACGATTCAGGAGGCATTCCGTATCACCCCAGGCTTGCTCGCGCTGATCACGAAGGCGCGCCAGGAGGATGCCGAGGCTGAACGGAAAGCCCACGCACAGGAACTGCACGATCTCGATGAGCGTAACAAGGCCTTCGAACAAGCAGCCAAATTTCAAACGCGATTGATGGACGACATCCTCGCGCACCAGCAGGATGTCGGTGCGACGGCCAATGAGCAGGCCAGAAACCATCTCATCAAACAGATGAATGACGAGATCGCCATCGTGCGCGCGACTGACAAACAGACCGAAGAAGAGAAGGACCACAGCATCGCTCTGATCAAGGCGAAGTACGACGGTCTGATTAAGGACATCGGAATCGATCTCGCCCTTATTACCCGTGAGGTGACGAAGGCCTCCGGCGAGGAGGTCGACAATGCGATCGCAACCCTCATTCGTTTGGAGACTACCCTTGGCGTCTCTCGTGAGGCGATCCAGGCACAGATCGAGAAGGTCCGCGAATTGACCCAGGCGCACGAACACGGTGGAAACGTCGGGGCCGATGCGCAAGACAAAATCCGGGACCACGCTGATAAAACGACGCAAGCGCTCCAACGGCAACTCGCGATCGTAGATTCCGAGAAACAGAGCATGGCCTCAACTACCTTCGCTGTTGGGGGCAAAGGACTCGATGACAAAGAAAAGACTGTCAGGACGCTGTCTGGTGAGCTGATTACGCCTGCAGAAGCCTACCGCCGGTTCCATACGGGCGGATCGTTCGATGTCTCGTCTATCGAAGGCGCGCGCGCCCTGCTCAATACGACGCCCACGACGCCAGAACAACTCGTGCGTCAGTACGCAGGTATTCGTGGCGGGTTCGAGTTCGCGGCGCAGCAGTACCAAATCGAACAAGCCGTACGCGCTGCAGCCCAAGCCACACTGGCCGCGGTCCTTCCGACGCTGACTCCAGCCTCGCAGCCGGTTCATGTCAACGTCTCCGGCGTCTGGGATAGTCGGTCGAAACAGGAGCTCACGGACGCGGTCAGCGAAGGCCTGATGGCCCGACAGCGGCCGATGCGCCAGATGCCGACGCGGTGACCGATGCCGACGAAGGTCTTCAGCGGCGGGTCGAGCTTCTCATTCAGCGCGGCCGACAGCACGGTCGCGGCGACCGGCGGCTTGTTCGAGGACTGGCCGTCGGCGCTCGATGGGTCGATCAGCGGCGTCACGCCACGGACGACCGGCGAGCAGATCGAGGAGCGCGCGTCGGCGACCCTCGTTGACGACGGGACGGTCCCGCCGCTCATCCTGATCACGCACGTTATGCTGGAGTTCGACGCCGACGTCGCGATCAGCGGTCCGAGCGATCCGCACGCGGTCGTCGGCGACGGCAGTTCGTTCGCCGAAGCGTCAGAGTCGAGTCCCACCGTCCACTTCTCGGCCGGCGGGTCGGGTACGGGCGGGATCCTGGACGGGACGAATCGTGCCGCCCTGTTCTCCTCGCTCGTCGCTTGGACGCTCGAGAGCCGATCAATTCTCGGTGTCTCGCAGGATTGGACGAGCATCGACTTCACGGTGAGCGGGTTCACGGTGACAGTCGACTATGACGAGATCCTGCCACCGGAGGTCACGTCGGTCGCGCCGTCGCACGGACCTGACGTAGGTGGCACATCGGTGACGATCACCGGCCTGCGGTTCGTGAGCGGGGCCATCGTCAACTTCGACAACGTCGCGGCATCCAGCGTCGACGTCGCCAGCGCGACGACCATCACGTGTGAGACGCCGCCGCACCTGGCCGGACCTGTTTCGGTGACGGTGACCAACCCCGATGCGGGCTTCGGGACGCTCGAGGGCGGGTTCACCTACGACGCGACCGGGATCCCCGACGATGGGCTCGATCCCGATCATGGGCCGATGGCCGGTGGGACGACCGTGACGATTCACGGCGCGGGATTCACCGACGGGCTCGATGTCACCTTCGACGGGATCGCGGCGACCGACGTGACGTTCGTCGACAGTTCGACGTATACGGCCGTGAGCCCCGCGCATTCAGCCGGCGTCGTCGATGTGAGAGTCGGTGCCTTTCCGTCCGCGCCATTCACGTACGACGCCGTGACGCCGGACCCCGATGATCCGGACTCCCCGGGCTCGCCCTGGTCGAGCCGCATCCGTCGGCAGCCCGAGCCCGCGATCGATCGCCCTTTCGGAACGCCTGGGCAGATGACCTTCTCGGCGGGGCCTGACGCCCCGCTGCCAGGGCAGCCGGTGTCCGTCGTCCTCACCGATCCGGACGAGGTCTATGCCGGCGTCGCGTTGACCGTCGCCGAAACGTTCGACGGCAAACCCGGACAATCGGCGCATCAAGTCACGGTCACCGATTGGGCCTGGCTGCTCAACGCGAGGCGGCCGTTTGGCACCTGGACGGACGCCCCGGTGGACGACGTCGTGCTCGATCTCATGGCGCGCTTTGCGCCGGCCGACTTCTCGACGGCGGACGTCGAGACCGATCTCGCCACCATCACGATCACCCTTGACGGCTCACTGACGATGACCGAAGCGTTCGACGCCTTGGCCAAAGGGGCCGAGACGCCGTTGCACTGGTATCTCGACGGCAAGACGCTGCACTACTTCGCGACGGAAGCGGCGACGGCGCCCGATCCGATCACCCCGACGACGGCGAGCCTGCAGTTCACACCGCCGATCACGGTGACGGTGAACGTCTCGGACATTCGCAATCGGGCGTACGGCCGTGGCGCTGGATCGACCGTGACGGTCGCGGGCCGTGCGGGGAACACGGTCCTCGAGGTGAGCGATCTGTCGCCCTTCGAAAGCAGCGGCGGCGAAGCGATCAGCAAGGGCCAGATCTTCTCCTACACCGGAACGCGTCGGCAGAGCGAGGCCGTGAATCGTGCGGCGGGCCCTGCAGGCAGCGGCATGATCGCTCGGAACGACAGCCACGCGAATGGCCCCATCCGCGATGACGTCTTCTACAAGGTCGCCTTCGTCGACGCGTTCGGCGTCGAGTCGGCGCTCAGCGGCGCGGCCACGAATGCGTATGGGGACGTCCAGATTGCGCCGAGCATCAGCCTGCCGACGTTCACGCCGGAGCTCGGCGCCGGCGCCATGGACTTCGGCGACTACGCGTACGACATCGTGCACTACACAGCCACGGGTGAGACGGTCCGCTTTCAGCGATCGCTGATTGGCGTGAGCGTCCCGAATCCCGGCGGCAGTGCCATCCACATCTCCGGCCTGGTGACGACGGGGGCGGCGTTCGCGGATCCGCGGGTGCTGGGCATTCGCATCTATCGGTCGAAACGCGCCGGCGCGGATTCCGCCTTGTACACGCGCTTGTACCGCATCGCCACGATTCCGGAAGGCGGACCGACGACCTTTATCGACATCTTCAACGATGCCTCGCTGACGGAAGAGAACCTCGACCAGGAAGATCGACTCGTCGTGAACACCAAGGGTCAGACGGTCCGCATCCCGCCCGAGAACACCACCGGCGCGACGATCACGCTGACGAATATCCCGCTGATGCCGAACGTCGATGCGGCGGACGTGCCCAGCGGCGATATCCAGGTCGCTGCGGATGTGGCGGAAGGCATGTCGAGCCTCTCGGTCACCAAGTCCGGCGCCGACGCCACGATCGGGGCAGGGAACGTCATCGCGATCGGCTCGGCCGGCACGTACACGGTCGCGAGCGCCGCCACGATCGCAGGGGGTGGGTCGACGACCAGCACGATCAGTCTCCGATCCCCGCTGCGGTCCGCCATCACGCTCGGTGATGCCGTCTCGTTTCAGCCGGTCGCACGCAAGATCTACCGCGCCCAGGCCAACAACCCAGACGTCTACACGCTGCTGACGACGCTCCCCGACAACACGACGACGAGCTACGACGACACCACGCCGACGCTTCCCCCGAGCAAATACTCCGAACGCGGATCGGGCGCCGATCTGCTCCCGAGCGGAGAGACCCCGCCAGGCGCGCTGCCGCCGATCATGCATCTGCTGCTCGTCGGCATTCCGTCGACGGGCGATCGATCGATTCGCGCGGCCATGCCGATCGGGTCCCCGGTGAACATCTGGGTGCAGGAAGATGACGTACCCGCCCAGGTGTTTCTCGCGGGTCGGCTCGGCGGGGACGGGATTCGCGACACGGTGATCGAGGAAACCGATCTGCGGACGGCCGCGCTCCGCGATCGGCTGCGGGCCGAACTCACGCTCTTCTCCATGCCGCAGACGAGCGTGGAGTACACGACCACCGATCCGAAGACGCGCGAAGGCCGGATCGCCACCTTCGACCTGCCCCAACCCGCCGTCGACATGAGTCTTCGGATCCAATCTGTCCGTGAAAGCAAGCTCCAGTTCGGCCCGAGACTGAAGAAGCTCATGGCCGTGACGGCCTCGAGCACGCAGTTCACGCTGGACGATCTCCTCAATCGCGCGCTCTTGAAAGGCGACGGCCAGGCGCCGAGCGGTGGCGGCAGCTTCAGCGGGGGAGGCGGGGGGAGCGGCGGCGGTGGGGGCACGGGCGGCGTCACACCGCATGCGCTGACGGTCACGGCAGCGGCACCCTTGGCCGTCACCGTCTCTGGCGCGCCCACGATCGCCACGCTCGCCGATGTCGGCTTGGCGCTCGACACCACGGAGCCCATCGCGACCGAGGCCTACGTCGACGCCGCGATTGCGGCGATCCCGCCTGGATCCGGGGACATCCAGAGCGACGGCTCCGTGCCCTTCGCCGCGGATGAATCCATGGGCGGGCACAAGCTGACGAACGTCGCCGATCCCACGACCGCTCAGGATGCCGCCACGAAGGCGTACGTCGATGCGCACAGCGGGACCGGGAGCGGTGACATCCGCTCGGACGGCACGGTGCCGTTCGGGGCGGACGAGTCGATGGGCGGCCACAAGCTGACCGACGTCGACGACCCGGTCGCCGCCGATGACGCGGCCACGAAGGGCTACGTCGACGCGGCGGTCGCGGCCGGCGGCGGGACGTCGTTCACGGCCGGCAACGGACTCGTGCTCGCCAGCGGGTCGCTCGACGTCGTCGCCGGCGATGGGCTCCAGGCCGATCCCGACATCCTGAACATCAAGCTCGATGGGTCGTCGCTCTCGAAGAGCGCCGCCGGACTCAAGGTCTCGAGCGCGCCGTCCGGCAGCTCGGTCGTCGGGGCGTCGATCTACCGCGCATCGAATCAGGCGGTCACGCCGAACACCGAGACGGCGATCGCGTTCAGCACGACTGTCTACGACACTGACGCGCTGTTCGATGTCTCCGGGCATCCGACCCGGCTGACGATCCCGACTGGAAAGGCCGGCAAGTACGTCGTAACTGCGCAAGTCTCGATGGCGACGTTCTCCGGAACGTCGACGGCCCAGGTCGTCCGCATCGCCAAGAACGGGACGAAGGTCGCAGAGACGAAGGGCTCGAACGTCATTCAGCCGATCATCCAGTGCGCGACGCAGCTCGATCTCGCGGTCGGCGATTACCTCGAGGTAAAGGTCTTCATCGACGACACGGCGACGCACGATGTGCTCGGCGGCGTCAATGCGACGACCTTTCAGGTCGGGCAGCTGCTCGCGGCGAATACCACCGGACCAGCCGGGCCGACCGGACCCGCCGGCAGCGGCGTCGCCCCGACGCGGAACGAGATCCCGACCGGCGCGATCGACGGCTCGAACAAGGTCTTCACGACGGCCGCGGCCTACACGCAGCTCGCCGTCTTCCTGAACGGGCTTCGGCTCAAGAAGACCACGCACTACACCGAGACGACGTCGACGACGTTCACGCTCGTGGATGCGCCGGCCGTCGGTGACAACATCTTCGTCGACTACGGCGGCGAGGGCGGAATGACTGGCGGCGGCGGGTCGACCGGCCCGCCGGCCGGGCTCGTCCTCCTGGAGACGCGAACGGTCAGCGGGGCCGCGGCCATCGACCTGACGACGCGGAATGCCACCGGGCAGACCGGCGCGAGTTTCCAGTCGGACTTCGACCAGTACCTGATTGAACTGGACAACCTGGTGCCGGCGGCGAACGCGACGATCAACGTCCAGCCGTCGACGAACGGCGGGACGTCATGGGACACCGCGGCGACAACAAACTTCCAGCAGATGTCGGAGTACAGCACGAGCGCGAATGGGTCCGGGATCGGCGGCACGAACAGCGCGAGCATCAACACCCTGCAGATCTCAAGCACGACGCTGCTCGGCCTTACAGGCTCGCTCAAGATTCACGATCCGCTCGACACGGTCCACTACAAGGTGCTCGATGTGCTCGCGACGTACCGCTCGTCAGTGACCGGAACCCCGTTCGTCCAGGCGCGCATCTCGATCGTCTGGACCAACGCGTCCGCGATGAACGCCCTGCGGTTCTGGGCGACGTCCGACGGCTTCACCACGGTGAATCAGACGGGCACGATCCGCCTCTATGGAGTGGCGAAGTAGATGGGCACCCAGCAGATCGACGGGACGCGGCAGATCATTCCCGGTACGATCTCCGGCGGAGGAGGCGGCGGCGGGGGATCGCTTGTCCTCCTCGAATCGCACTCGGCGAGCGGCTCGGCGACGCTCGATTTCACCGCGGCGTTCACGTCCACGTACGACACCTATGTCGTCGAGCTGCAGCAGCTCGTCGGATCGGCGGCGGCGAACCTGCAGCTACGCTATTCGACCGACGGCGGCGCGACATACGACAGCGGCAGTAACTACAAATGGGTCGGGACGTATTACAACGCGGCGGGCGCGACCGGCGTCAGCAACAGCAACAGCGCGACGGCCTGCGTCCTCATCGGGATCGTGAAGGCGGCGAGCACCAACGGCGGCGCGAGCGGCCGCATCGAAATCGCCCATCCGCTCGGGAGCGCCTACAAGAGTTACGTCGGGCAGATCACCGTCGCGCACAACGACGGGAATTACTACGGCTTCACCGTCGCGGGCTGGTATCTGCAAACGACCGCCGTCAATGCGGTGCGGTTCCTCTTCGACAGCGGCACCATCGCGAGCGGTACCATCCGGATCTACGGGGTCGCGAAGTGAGACTCACGCTCCTGGCCGTCGGCCTCGTCGTCTTGCAGGACCAACCCGCCGCGGCCCCGGCGATCCCGCTCGATCCGCGCTACGCCCTCTGGACGCTCATCATTGGCTTTCTGGCGACCTTGGCGACGCAGGTGTTCCAGCTCTATCGCGAGTCGCGCAACCGGAAATGGGATCTGGAAGATCGGCAGCGTGCGGAGAAGAAGCTCGACGTGAATACCCAGGTGAGCCAGAGGGCGGCCAGCGCGGCAACGGAGGCGGCGGCGAAGCTGGCCGCCATAGACGCGAAGCTCGACGCCGTCACGACGGCCGCCGTCAACGGAGAGGATCCACAGCTATGACTCCTGTGCCGCGCGCGGTGCTCCGCCGCCGGGCGAGTGACGATCCTCGCGCCGAGTGCTATCAGCGGATTCGCGACTGCATGAAGGACGGCATCCACGAGTACTACCGGGTGCACGACGATCGCCTGGGCGATCTGCGGCACAGCGACGCGATGGTCGCCAGCCAAGAGGGACTCCGGTGCATCTTCGAAGTGCTCGACGATTACGATCTGCACTTCCGTCAACCGACGCCAGCACCAGACCCGACGACCGAAAAGGCGGTGAGCGGATCGTGACGCTCACTTACCGGGCAGAGATCGTCGCCGCGGCCGGGAAGTACGCGATCGATCCCGATCTGCTGCAGGCCATCGCCGAGCGGGAAAGCGGCTATCGTCCGTGGGCCTACAACCCCGAGCCACGCTACCGCTATCTCTGGGATGTGAAGCGCGGGAAACCCTTTCGGCCGCTCACGGAGCTCGAGCTGTTGTCGAAGTTTCCGCCGAAGGACTTTCCGGCTCCGCCCGACACCGATCCGGATCAGGAATTCTGGGCACAGCAGGCATCGTGGGGCATGTGCGTGGCAGAGGGCACGCCCATCGCCACTGCGGATGGCTGGACACCAATAGAACAATTGAAAGCGGGATCTATAGTTCTCGATCGGAACGGCCATCTATCGTGCGTTCTCGCAACAACCCGCAGGACCGCTCCATGCCTTGATGTTCGCCTCGGTCTGAACCTGCCATTGCGCGTGACAGCAGAACACCGCCTCTTCGTTCGCAAGTCAGCACTGGGAGTCTATGGCACTGGGCGACGCCGGGTGATCACCGCAGATCAGCCGGAGTGGATACCCGCTTCAGAAGTCACTGAGTGGGACATGGTGGCCATGCCACGAAACGCACCGACACGAGATATCGAAGGCCTGAGCGTGATGGACTCTCTCGCCAGAAATCAGCGTTGGAGAGATGCCACGGAATACGTTGAGGATGACGGCGATCTTGTCATGCGCTATCGAAATGGCGGACGAGTCCGGTCTCGGATTCGCAACGAGATCGCGATCGACGAACGTCTCCTGGAACTGGCCGGACTCTATCTCTCGCAGGGTAGTGTCCTCGACAAGAAGAAGGGTGTGGCTTTCAGTTTTCACGAGCGAGAAACCCATTTGCAGGTTCTTCTGCTCCGACTCTTTACCGAGATCTTCGGCGTGGCGCCGAATTACAGACTGCACCGAAACAGAGCGACCCATGGTGTTCAGCTCTGTGTCTATGGACCGGCGGCACGTTGGTTGGCTCTCACACTCCCGGGAAATGGTCTCACCAAACGGATTCCTGGGTGGATGCTCTGGTTACCCCAAGCCAAGCAAGCGGCGTTGGCGCGTGGTATGTGGTTGGGCCACGGCTGCCTCGGCCATGGTTTCTATACGACCGCAAGCGAAGCGCACGCCTACGCGATGGCACATCTCCTCTCGCGACTGGAGATCGTTTCCCGAATCGTAAAAGTTCGCAGTTGGTTCAACGTGTCTTTGAATTCTTACGACGGCGTCGAGCGCTTCAAGAAGGCTACGGGGCTCTCCATCATTTGGCCGATGGTTCCAGACCGTCTTCGTCGACACACCCAACCGGCGTGGCGAAAAGATGCGGACTTCGTCTATTTCCCCGTTCGGACCATTCGAGCGGCAGCTGAATGCACCGTCTACGATCTCGAGGTTCCATCAGATTCTTCATTCATTGCTGGTAGGTCCGCGGTACACAACTGCCAGTTGATGGGTGCGGTCGCGCGCGAGATGGGCTTCCGAGGCGCGTTCCTCACACAGCTCTGCGAACCCGACACCAATCTCGATTGCGGTGCCAAGTATCTGGCGTCACGCCTGCAATGGGCGGCGGCGAAGGCGGCAGGGACCATCGGGAAACCCATCGTCCTGGCCTCAGCGCTGGCCGCATGGAATGGCGGTACAGCGGACAACGAACCAGACACGATCGCCGATCGCAATCAGGACTACGCGGCCGCGGTGTTGCAGATCTACGACCGCATTCGATTGGAAGGCCGACAGGCCTGAGGAGGAGCACCATGGTGAGAGCGAAGGTGACCTGTGAATCGCTGAACAATCATCGCGTGACTTTCCGCACGGTGTACGAACCCGACGCAGGGAAGGACAGCGAGAACGCGCGCTTCACGCAAGCGACGCCCTGGGGCACGATCGAGCTTGGAATCGACAACCCGAAGGCGCTCGAGCAGTTCGCCGTCGGCCAGTCGTACTACGTCGACTTCTCTCCTGCCGAGAAGTAGACCCCCGTGCCGAGGATCTGGATCAACGGCGTCGCGGCGGGCTTCGACGCCCAGGTGAGCTACGACAAGCAGGTTGTGGCGCCGCGGGGCACGTCTGCTCAGTGGCTGACGACGACGTCGATCGTCTTCAACGGGCTGGTCTCGCCGCCGGGCACGACACCGGAGGTGTGGCGGCTGCAGACGTACGACATCACGACGCGCACGATTGCCGATCTGCCTGGCGGCGCACGCGGCGCGAATGCGATCGCCGCCGGCGGTGGGAAGTGGCTGGCCTGGCTGGCCGGCTACGGCGTCTACGATGCGGCCGGCAACGTCTGGCCGGCTGCCGGCCTGGCAGGCCCCACGGTGTCCGGCGACGGCCGCGGCGCCGCCGCGCGCGATGGCACGCTCGCGATGGTCCAGAACCGCGGCGAGGGCTCAGGGCTGCTGTTGCTGCCGCCGGTCGGGCCCGCCGTCGTCTTGCCCGACATCGCGATCGGCAAGCTGACGATTGAGAGCCGCGCGGTCGCGTGCTGGACCGAGAACAGTCAAGTCGTCGCGTGGGGCGTCCCGAATCCGGCCCCGCAGGCGGATCCGGTGTTCTCGGCGCAGTCGATCTGGACCGGACGCGAACGGCTGCTGCTCGTCACGGGGTACGAGCGGCTCTGGCTTCGGAAGTGGAACGAGCCGCTCGGCATGCTCATCGTGGGCAACAACGCCGGCTTCAACGCCGACGCGATGGCGCTCGATCCCGACACGATCCGCGTCTGCTGGGCCATGACGGCTGGCGAACGGCCAGACGGCATTCTCTGGACGGACATCAAGGTCGCCGACCTCGTCAACCCAGTAGAACCGCCCGTGCCGCCGCTGCACATTCCGACCTTCACGTTCGATCATCCCGTGCTCGTCGTGCCGTACAAGGATCCGGACCTCCAGGCGGGCACGGAGTACCGCATGGACGACGGAAGCCTCGGCGTCTACACGGAGGCCGCCGACCCCAGCGCGGCGATCGCCGAGGCCGACCGTCTCAACGACCGATGCCTTGTGGCGCACGATGCGCCGACGTCGTGGATTCCGCCGGCGGCACTCCGCGCGTGGGATCTGCCCTTCATCGAGTGCTACCGCCTGAAGTCCGAAACGCTCGAGCAGAGCGTCATGCGCTGGCACGACAACCTGATGACGCTGATCCTCGCGTGGCCGAACGACCTCGGGCTCATCGCCCAGTTCTACTGCCAGGGCGGGGCGCCGCCGAACGAGCTGTGGACGATCGCCGAGGTCCTCGACGCGCTGCGCCCCCTGAGTGATCTCGTCAACGCCTCGCCACGCGTGAAAGCGGTCGCACCGTTCGCCTACGCGCGCGCGAACGGCATCACGGCGCATCCGGAGCTCCAGGCGACGTTCGCCAACCTGAAGGCGGCCGCTGGGTCGGACGTCGAACTGATGCCGATCCCGACACCTCAACCGCCGGATCCGCCGGACCCGCCGCTTCCGGACGAGTTCAGATTCCTGACACCGTATGGCCTTGGAGGACTCATGGAGACCGAACGTGGAGGACTGGTCGGGCCGGGTGGAAAGTTCGCCCGCTCGACGCACGCCGATGCCGGCAAGGGGCTGTTCGGCTGGTACGCCCTGCACTTCGATGCCGACGCGCCCGAGGGTGATGCGGAATTCGAGCTCGCCGATCTCGGGAACGGCCGTGGCCAGGCGCAGCACATCACGACCGGCGCGTACTTCGGCGTCGACATGACGAAATTCTCGAACGACCTCACGAAGCAGTTCTATCTCAAGCCGGACGATCCGCAGGGCTATGAGCAGCCGTTCCTGCTGGCGATGCCCGACGGCACGAAACTCCTGATGGTCGAGTACGAACAGACGCCGGATGTGCCGCATCCATTCGTCGCGACGCCGGTTTCCTGGGTGTCCAAGTGATCGCGTTTCAGACGCTGCGCCCGTATCGCGTGGGCGGCGGCGGATCCTCTGTGATCGCCGGCCGTGTCCGCGCAGTGCAGCGCCATTTCCAGAATGACGCGGGGTGGTTCGCCTGGCGCAGCGTGTCGGATCTCCCGGGCATCGGCTACATCCTCAACGGCGGCCGCGAACAGCAGCTCGTCGATCGGCTCGATGCGTACGCCGCGGCGAATCGGACGATCGTCCGCATGTGCGGGATGCTCAACTGGAACCCGCCGGACAACTTCAGTCCGCGCACGCCCGGGTACTGGGACGCAGCTGCGCACGCCTACGACCTCGTCACCGCGCGCGGCCTCTATCTCGAGCCGTGTTTCTTCGCAGACGCGCAGATCATCGTGCCGGATCCGCAGGAACGGCAGGCCTGGATGACGCAGTACGGCGGTTTCTGCGCGCCGCGGCCGGGCGTCATTCCCCAGATCGCCAATGAGCCGTTCAAGAACGGCTGGAGCGAAGCCGACGATCCGGCATTGCTCGCGCTCGCCGAGCAGCTCGCCGCGATTCTCAGGCACCGCGACTTCTCGATCGGTGATCCGCAGGACGGCGATAATCCCGATGCGTCGGCCGAGACCACTGCGCGCCTCGTGACGCTGTCGCAGCATTCGCGGATCGTGGTGATGCATCCGGATCGCGGCTCGCACGGCGATGCCTCGCGGTGGCGGCGCTGGATCGATCACCTCGAGGGCTTCTCCGACGTCCTGCCGGAGCTCGCACCTGACACGGCCCTCGCCTTCGATGAGCCGATGGGCGCGGGCCCGCAGTATCAGGACGGCCGGCGCGACAACGACCCCGATGCCTTCACCGCGGCGCAGATGGTCGCGCTTGCTGTCGGGTGCGGCTACACCTACCACTGGATGCAGGGCGAGGGCTTGTCAGCTGACAACTTGCCGGGGATCGCCAGCGAGCTGCTACCCGCCGTCCCGGTCTCGCCGGACTGGCGGTACTACAACGATTCGTGGTCGGGCGCGCCGACGGAGGGCATCACATGGACGGGCGCGACCGGGAAGCTCAGGAACCTCGTGCGCGGGAATCAGGCGTGGACCGTCGCGTATGGTGAAGGCGATTGGAATTCGGTGAAGTGGCGCGCGGGCTGGACGCCGCGCGTGGTCTACAGCGGCCCGTGCTGCTGTGTCTGGGCCGTCAATCAGTGATCGCGTACTGGCAGTTCTGCCGCTGTGGCCATTCGATCGTCCTGCACAACGGCTGGCTGAGCTGCGACCCGCCGAGCGACTGCATCGTCGAAGAGTGCGACTGTCGCGCGTTCACCGTGGAGACGCGCGGCCAGCGGTGGCGGCGGTGGATCCGCGGATGGTTCGGCCGTGTGGCGGCGCACGATCAGCCGCCCGCACAGGCGTTGGGAACTTCTCGATCGGATCGGGCGGCGGACCTTGTACGGGCTTCGTCGTCCGCCTGAAGGCCATGCTTTGTCCCCCCGGTCCGCGCGTTGTTCGACCGGGAGCCACGGGTCACGTCCGACACAGGAAGATTGCGACGCGCACGGCGTTTCAAAGGAGGAGGGGAACCGGCATGAGACGAGAACTTGAACAGCTTCTGATCATCGCCTGCGGCACCATCGCGACGGCCATTGTCGTGGCCGCGTGCGCGACGGCCGGCGGACCGCGCCATCTCGGCACCGTGTCGATCGCGAGCGCGCACGCCGTGCTCAGCACGGTCCAGGACACCGAGAAAGCGATCGTCTGCGGCCAGCCCCAAGCGCCCGTGGCGCCGGCCTGCGTGACGCCGGATCAGCATCAGCAGATCAGCGCGCAGCTCGTGACGGCGTTCGACTACGATGAACGCATCGCGCGCGCGGTGCGGGCGCTCCCGCCCACGGCGGCCCTGCCCTCGGACGTCACCCAGCTGCTCGGCGAGCTGACGACCATCGTGAATACGGTGCTCGGGCTCATCCCGAGCTCGCCGGCGAAGACTCAACTCGTCGCGAAGATTGGAGGCTGACCGTGGACGAATCCATGACCGCCGCGATTCAGTGGCTCGCGCTGGCCTCGCAGATCATGAACGGCGGCGAGGCGCTGTGGAACAAGATCAAGGGCGTCCTGGCCGAGCACGGCATCGAGGCCGATACGTCAACGCTCGACGGCATCATCGCGGATGCCGCGCGGCGGCGGGCGATGGCCGAAGCCGACGCGAAGGGCCCGCGCGCGAACGGCGATTGAATGTTGCTCCTGCTCAGCGCCGTCCTTGCCGTGGTCTTCTGTCTCTTGGCGATCTGGGAGATCCGGCGGCATCTGCCCAGAGATCCTGATGACCATCTGCGGAAGTCGTTGGGAGCCTCCGAGCGTCACCGGGAGGCGCGGTGGCGCGACGACGACAAGGGAACCTGATGTTCAATTCTGCTCAGTGTTCCGCGTGGCGAAGTAGTACCCCACAGCCGACGCCACGAGCGCGACGAGCGGCGTGAAGACAAGCGCCAGGTGCTCGTGAATCGCCGGCGCCCGATCCGGTTTCCACAGAATGACGACGAAGGGTGCGAGGATCGTCAACCCGAGCAGTGCGACCAGTGCGCCCGCAAGGACCGCGCGCATCTTGTCCCGGAACGGCGCGGGATCGTACGGCTTACTCTCGGGCGGGGGCAGCGGTCGTTGAGGTCCCTCGCGTTCGAGATCAACGGGTTGGTCGGTAGGGACGTCGGTAGGGACGTCAGTCATCCGCGCGGGCGCATGCTACCGCGGAATGACGACCTCGCGCAGCCCGCGCTTCTCGACGATGACGACGCGGCCCCCTTGATCGACCGCTTCGCGGAGCAACCGGTCCGTCGCGATCGCCGCGCGCACGAGCTCAGCGACGGACGTGTTCACTTCGCGCGCGAGCCGCTGCAGCGCGTCGAGCATGTCCTGCGAGAGATAGAGACTGGTTCGAACGGTGGGAGGTGGGGGAAGAGTGGCAGGGGGTTCCATGCGTTCGTTGTACTCCGGCCGGTTATCGGCGTTCAACAGCCCAAGCTGTAGTGGCGTCAGGAAAGCGTAGGGGGCCCGCCGCCGCGAAAGGGCGGCGAGTGGTATGGCGCCGGGGCGCGCGCGAAGCCTCTCAGGTCTTCAGATATCGATCCGCGTCAATGCGTTCGACGTCGCCACTGGAGGTGACTCTGGCGATGAACGGCGGCGGTATCCGAGCCAGCATACGAAGGATGGCTGGCAAGGCCGTGCGAAAGACGATCCCCTGATCTTCGCCTCGCATGCCGCCGCCCGTGAAGACGAACGCCCGCACACCAGACTCCACGAGCGCGCGGACCTCAATGGCCCGCTTCCGAATATTCTTGTCCTTCGTAATCAGGACCCACCGTCGCGCGCCCACCTTCGGCAGCCAGTCCACATCCTGGCTGCCCGTGCCGAACGTAGCGGGACCTTGGACATGGACGGGAAAGCCGGCGTCGCGAAACACCTGACCGACGTACTTGGGAGAAATGCACTCGTCGACGAAGAATTCGTAGGCCTCAGGCGGCGATGTCGAGCGTGAGTTCGCAGCGGATCGCTTCTTCGATCTCCTGTGGCGGGCGCCCATATTCCTCAGCGAGGTCCTGGAACGAATCGCCGGCTCGGAATCGTTCCGCAATCTCCGCTGTCGGAATGCTCGTGTGGATGATCACCGGCCGTCCATAGCGGACGCGGGGATCGATCGAGATGATCTTGGGCTCGTCCAGCGTGCTGATCAGCCGCGGGTCTGGCTTTCGGCGCACGAAGGGGAACAGGCGGATCGCCAGGCCGTCTTGATCGGGGTCGATGCGTTTCAGATGCGCTTCGATTACCTGTCGCATGGCCAGCTGACCGCCGTGCGTCGCTTCGATCAATTGCTCGGCCTTCTCGATGAAGACGGCCCGGCCCGCCACAAACACACGCTCGTTGACCAACGGATGCGGCGTATCGAACGTGTCCTCGAGATACTCGATCAACCGTCGCAGTTTCAATGACGGCACTTCGTGATGGGTTCGGAGCGAGTCGAGAACGTGCAGCTCTGCCAGGTTGAAGAACGACAGCAGATGACGGTCGCGATCCGCCGGCAGGACCAGGGGCTTCGCAAACCGGGTTCTCCCTTTGGACCCAGGGTACTTGAATCCGGCGGTCCACCGCTGGACGGTGCGTAGTGGCATCCGGAGATATCGCGCTGCTTCCCAGGTCGCGTAGGTCGGGAGCTCTCGCGGATCCCTCCCACCGTAGAGGGTCCAGCGATCCGCCGCAGGCGCGTCCGCAGGATGCCGCCTGTTCTGGGCCTCCGGAGTCATCGGTCTCCATCGTACTGCAATCGTGATTTCGTCACGAGCAGTCGACAGCTGTAGAGGTGAGATGCGGCGCGCTTCGCCATCTGGAACCGTTGTACTCCCCTCTGCTATCGGCTCGCAACGGCACCAGATGTAGGGGCGTCAGGAGCGGATTACGAGCCCCGCTGGCGCGAACGTCCAGACGGGGAACCGAGGCGCCCCGCCGCCGCGTCGCGGGCCGTGGCGGCTACCGGAACCACCCAGGAAGGGCGCCCGCGCGTCGGCCCTCTTCCTTGAGGGCATCGATGTCATCAGCGTTCTCATCAAGCGCGCGCTGCCAGAACTCGACACTTCGCTTCGCGAGGAAGTGGCCGGCGGCGTAGTCCAGTGCGGCCTCGTCGTAGTGCTTCTGGATAGGCCGCTCGGAGAGACAGCAGCGGGTTGAGGCGTCGCCGCCAGTAGATCTCATCCCGCAGGTCTTTCCGCTCGGCCGCGTCGACCTGGGGCGTCGACACAACAGGGATTTCCTCCGTCACGGGCGCGATGGGCTTCACGCCCTTCAGATCATCGTTCGAGTACGTCTTCGCGGCCGGTTTCGTCTTGCCGTCGCTCTGCTTCGAATCGTGCTCCGCCTTACTCTTCGCGGCGATCTCGCCGAGCGACTGCGCGGAGAGCGGCGCGGCGCACAGCACGGCCAGCGCGAACGACATCAGGTTCGTCTTCATGGGGCCTTTCGTTCTGGTGCTGGGGGAGCCCGATCAGTATCGCACGGCCGGCCGTCCGAGGGCCAGGGAAGCGCTGTACGGGCCGTGGGCGGGGGAAGGGGGAAAGAGGGCCAATCGCGCCGGCACGCCGCAGGGCGGGGCTCCGGCGGGCCACGGCGGGGTGCCTGCGACCGCGTGTGGGTTGGCACAATAGGTTGACACAGCCACTGTTCCACGTGAAACGGAAGATTCTACGGGCTCATAACCCAAAGGTCGCAGGTTCAAATCCTGCCCCCGCAACCAATAAAAATGGGCCGATTTCGCGATTCGGACGCTGAAATCGGCCCGTTCTACGTACCCGCGGATTTGTTCAGGAAACCACACGATCGTGCGCGTCAGACCCCCATCGGGTTGGCACAGTCGGTTTCGCGGTTGGCACCCTACGTCTTCCACCCGAACCGGCCCTCGAGCTTCTTGCTCGTCTGTCGGAGCCGGGCCCGCACCAACCCCGTGTAGATTTCCGTCGTCTTCACGTCCTTGTGGCCGAAGAAGTCCTTGATGTCGTTCCATTCCGCCCCGGCTTCCGCCAGCGTGATCGCGACCGTGTGCTTCGCGTTGTACGGGCGGATGTGTTTCGGCCAGCCGGCGGCATAGAGCGCCTTGGCATAGTCGCTACCGTCGAAGTCGCCCCAGGCGTCGGCCCCGTTCAGGGCCTTGAACGCCTTCACCATATCGTCGGTGAGAATCACCGGGATGGGGTTGCCGCCCTTCGCGCGGCGCACGCTCCAGACCCGCCTCCGGAGATCGACGTCGGGCTTCTGCGCGCGCTTCAGTTGCGCCGGGCGCTGGCCCGTGGCCGTGAGCACCATGAACCGCGCGCGCGTCTTCGGATCGGTGAGCTTGCGGAGCACGCTGCGAATGACCGCGATCTCCACGAACTGGGGATTCGGCTCGGGCTTCGGCAGCTTCGGTAGATCGTCCAACGGCGTCGGCGCCTTCTTGCCGTCCAGGATGTGGAAGAGATGCCGGAGCGCGCCCTCGCGGTTGCGCACGGTCTTGATCGTGACGCCCTTCGATCCCTTCCGCTTGCCGGGTTCCTTCGTCAACCACGCCGTGCGGAGGGCCAAGAGATCGCTGCGCGCGATCTCCGAGCGGGCCCGATTCCGGAACTCGATGACGTAGGCGTCGAGCTCGCAGACGCGGCTGCGATACGTCGCCAGTCCGATCAGCGGCTTGACGATCGCGAGGTATTCCTTCACGTCCGCCGGGAAGCTGCCACGCCGGCCATTCCCCGTCACGATCGGCGTCTTCTTCATGAGGGCAGATCGCGCTTCGGCCTGCCATGCCTGGGCCCGCTTGAAGGCGTCTGGGACCGTGTACGCGATGCGGTGCCACTGCTCGTGACCGTTCGCCTTCGCCGCAATCAGGTAGCCGTACTTCCGTCTGTAGATGCCCGTGGCCATTTGGGATCAGGGCGTGAGGGCGCCGATTAAGCCCCCCAGAAAGATCAGCAAGAGAATCATTCCGCCGATGACCGCGCTTGCCACGATCATCGCTGGGATGGCTGCGAGCGTCCAGGTCAACGTGAGCGCTAACATGGAACCGAACGGAATCTCGACGTCGACGATGCGGACGGATTGAATTCCCTGCTCGGCGTACAACTGCACGAGGGACGCACGCCGCGCAGCGAGGGGCTTCGGATCTGGCGAGGGCCCTGGAGCGGCGGCTGCACGCACGGCGGCGACGCGGCCGCGCCCGCAGTGTACGCATAAGGCGGCATCGTCAGCGTTTTCACCTTGACAATAGGGGCAGCGCTTCATTGCGGACAGCCTTTCCAGTTCCATCGAGCCGTCCGATCGGAGCGCGATTGCTTCATGCGCTCTTCTTCGGCGTGACGAGTCGCAATGTCGCGCGGGCGGGGCGCTTGCGCAGCCCGATCGTCGCGGCGGGAGTTCCGGGACGGGCGTGTGCGCGGATCGCCTCGAGCACGGTGGCGAAGGCCCGTTGCACGTGCGGCGGCAGATCCTCGGTCCCGAGCACCGCTGGCGGAAACGACACAACCCTCGAGGGGACTGGGATGACCCGACGCGGCGAACGCGACACCCGACCGTCACTGCTCATGGCGAGCCGCCTTTCTGGAACGCGCGGCGGGTCGGAGCAGATGCGCCCGAACCCGGCGCAGCGTAATCGAATCGCCGCCCGCGACCGGATCGCGAGCTGGCGGGGTATGCGCATCTTCCAGGTCCCGCGTTCCAGGGTCCGCGTCTTCGGTGCCTGCCGCGGCCACCGCGAGATCTACGAGCGAGCGCCGCACCAGAGGATTCAGGATGGCGGCAAACGCATCAAGCAGCCGGCGCTCTTCAATGGTGAGGACTTCGCGCAGCATTCCGGCCAGATGCTGTTCGAACACGGCAGTGTCGGGGTGATAGGGGGAATCTGGCGGGGTAGGCATCTCGCTCCTCAGCGCGCCGTCCGCAGACGCCGCAGTTCGTGGTGCATCTTGTAATCCGGCTTCACGGGTGGTGGAATCACACCGCCGCCCGGGCCCCCGTGCCCGCCCGCGCTCCCGCTGCCGCTTCCACCTTGTTCGAGTCCCGCCGCGCGGCGCGCCATGGTAAGGAGAGCCTCGCGCACCTTCGGTTCGTCGATGGCATTGAGCGCGGCGAGCAGTTCTCGTTGCTCACCCGTCAGTAGAACTTGCGGGGCGCCGTACAGCTCTTCGATCAATTCCGCGATATCCCCCTTCCCGGCCGCTCGCAGGACCTCGCCGGGACTCGTCCCCGTCACCCGTGCCAAGCGCAGACAGCCCCGGACGTCGAAGGGCTGTTCGGTATGCATCGCGCGACTCAGATGACTCGGATCGACATCGAGTGCCTGTGCGAAGGCTTTCACTGTGGGATAGGCCTTCGACAGCCGTTTGAGGAGCACGCGAAACGTCATGGGTGTGGTAGCGCACTTTACCACAATGACAGAACTTACAGCAATGACATGCTGCGTGGGCTGCCAGCGGCCCGGCGCCGAATTCGAGCATGCCGCATTTGGCAACCCCGTGTCACCGTCAAATATGAAAATGTAGTCATGTCATGACAGGCTTGACACTCGTTACATGACGATGCTATCGTCTCGACCTACCATGAGTGACAATCATCACGTGCAACGGCTCGCCGCGTATCGGCTGGACCGTGACCTCACCTTCGAGGCCCTCGCGGCCGAGATGGCTGCGGCCGGTTTCCCGGTGCGCGCCCGCGCCCTGCACTGGGCTCTGACCAATCGCCTCCAGCGAGGACCGCTCGAGCGCACGCAGCACCGGATCGAAGGGTTCGTCGAGCACCTCGATCGTCTCAAGGCTCGACGCCGGAAACGCGCCGCCAAGAAGACACGCCGCCCGTCGGCGGCTGCGTAGGAATAGAGGCGATTCCGATGAGCGAGCAGCCCGATCGCCCCGCCGTGTTCTTCCTGGCCGACATCTGCCGCGAACTCCGTGTCGGCAAGACCACCGTGGAGAAGTTGCGTCGCCACGGCTGCTTCCCGATCAAGGAGCTGCCGCCGCTCGACAAGCGGCCGCGGTGGAGTCGTGCGGCAGTCGACGCGTACCTCGCTGAAACCCAAACCCAGGCGCCGCGCCGCCGGCGGCAGCGTTTTCTGACGACCGTCAAGTAACCCCAAGGGATCCCCAATGCACCTGTTCGCCGCCCTGCGTCGTTTCCTGATCGCGCGCCTGGACGCGAAGCTCCAGAGCCGGCCGCTGTGGCTGGATCCGCCGCCGCTGAAGGTGGAGTGCAGCTGGTGCCGCGTGGTGATGCGCGATGGCGTGGAGCCCGTCAGTCACGGCATCTGTGAGGACTGCGTCGAGAAGTTCGAGCGCGGCGATCGCGCGGAAGGACGGGCGGCGTGAGGCGGCGCCCCATTCTCAAGGCGCGGCGCTTCGTCGTGCGCTGGTGGAGTCGCTATCCGAAGGCCGGTCCATTCTTCTGGTATTTCCGCACGCTGACCGCGGCCCGAGCGACGGCCGAGCACCTGAGCGGCGACTACGAGATCGCGCGGCTGCCTGACGGCGTCGTCCTCGAGTGGTGCGCGAAAGGATGGCCCGCGTGAAGGCCTTCACAACTCGTCACCGTTCATCGGATTGGTTCTATACCGAGCGTGGATCCCTGCACATGACGATCGTGGTGGCGCGCGCCGAGCTCGCGGTCCGTCGCAGCGTGCAGCATCAGCTCCGCGGCCGACGTGCGCGCGAAAACCGTCTCGTGATCGACCGACTCCAGCGCGGGATTCGGAAGCTCACGCGTGAATATGTCGCCCTGGACGTCTCGGTTGAGCCGCACGACGAGACGCCGGTCAGCGATCCGGTTGCACTCGACGATGAAGAACGGCGCGTTATCGCTCGTTGGATGAAACCTCCGACGGGATACGCGGTCAACCGGAGCCGCGCATGACGGTCGATCTCTGGATCCGCGACGCCGCTGGCCGGCCGATCGCCCTCGTCAGCGACAACTCGCCGCTGCCGACAGTTCCGGAGCGCGTCTGTCCGCATGGTTCGTTGTGCCCGGCGTGTGCGGGAGGCCGTCCGTGACCGAGCGCGAAGCCCGCCGCCTCCTGAATGAACATCGGAAGGTCCGGCCGATGTTCGTGCGCGGCCGGCATCGATACACGCTGCTGGCGGATGGCCGCGTCGAAGTTGAGCGCGCCGTCGGCAAGAGCGGTCTGCGGTGGACGTACACCGGGACCGTCGATCGCGGGTGCTACTCGCTGCCGATTGATGTGCGCCAGCGATCGGAGGCGGCATGAACGAACCGCGCGCCGACGCCACCGTGCAGATCGCCGGCCACACGCGCGGACCATGGGCGGTTGTCGAGGAATACAACGGCTCGCGAACGATCGCGAGCATGCGCGACTACAGGAAGAGACGGCAGGTCGGTCTACACGTCACCGCCGATCACGATTGGGTCGGGCGTTCGAGCGTCGACGTGCTGTTCGCCAATGCCGCGCTTGTCGCGGCCGCCCCGGAACTCCTGGCTGCCCTCAAGGGGCTCCTGAAGGACATCGAGACTGGCGTGCTCGTCCGCGACATCAGTTGTGATGAGCGCCCGGGCTGGACGGCAGACATGCTGGCGTTCGTCCGCCGACTCCATGCGGCACAGGCCGCCATCCTCAAGGCTGAGGGCCGATCGTGAGCGATCTGAAGATCGGCCGCATCGAGCAGCTCACGCACACGCCGGGACCGTGGTCCGTGAAGGGCTCGCGACATCTGATCCGTCGGATCCACGCCGGAGCCGAAGCTTCCATCGACACCGAAGTCGCGTGCATCTTCGCGCACGAGAAGCGGAACACGGAGGCCGACGCCCGCCTGATCGCGGCAGCGCCGGAGCTGCTCGCCGCGCTGAAGAAAGCCGTCGACATCATTCGGTCGTTCCACGACCTCGGGGTCTACTCGCGGAACAAGGCCGATGACGATCAGGCCTGGGCACGGTACGAGCAGTATCCCGAGATGCAGCAGATCAACGCCGCGATCGCCAAGGCGGAAGGACGGAAGGCGTGACACGAGCCATCGCCCGTGCTGCGCTCGCTGCAGTCGCGCTCGGGCTCGCGCTAGGGAATTACTGGTTTACCTTCGGCCTGTGGCCGCGCTCGTGGGCTGCATTCGCGTTCTTCGCGCTCGCGGGGATGGCCGTTCATGCCGGTCTCGATCTCATTCGGCAGGACGAACAGAACAAATCATGACGCCGCCCTTCGCCTTCGCCGTCCGCTTCCTCCTGGGCATCGTCTGCTGTCTGGCGGCCGCCATCCTCTACGGGGTTCGCGATGGCCTCTGAAATCTGGAAGTACGGACTCGCCTTGACCGCTGAGCCGATCGAGATCTCGATGCCGGCAGACGCGGAGCTGCTGCAAGTCCAGGATCAAGGCGGCACCATCACGATCTGGGCGGTCGTGGAGCCGAAGGCGGCGCGCGTCATGCGCAGATTTCGGATCGTCGGAACAGGTCACGCGTTCGATGTCGAGCCGCTGGAGTACCTCGGAACCGTGCAGCAGGGTGCGTACGTCTGGCATGTCTTCGAGGTCTTCACCAATGGCCGGTGAACCTTTCCGCGTCGGCGATCTCGTTACGGTGCTCCGTCCCGTCCTGGACAACCCCGCGGGTTCGCTCGCCGTCGTCTACGAGATCTACAACATCGGTAAAGGCCCCTCGCCATCCCTCATATTCCAGAACGGCCAGTACGACGGCTTCAGCGCGCGTGACCGTGAACTCTTCGGTGTGATGAAGGTCGGCCACGACGCGACCGTCGCCGGCTACCACTTCAAGAATGTCCTGCAACTCGATGCCGACTTTCGCGCAGGCGTGTTCGAACACGTCTGGGCAGGAATCACTCATGACTGACACGCCGCAGAGCAGCTTCGAAGGCTGGGCCGTGCTCGAGATCTTCGGGCATCAGCGCTACGCCGGCTACGTGACGACCCAGGCTTTCGGCCAGGCCGTCCTGTTCCGCGTCGACGTCCCGCCGCTGC
>Ga0126377_10000140_pt1 | contig 39369 bp, 30 predicted proteins | sample PanSoiMetPlot_22_FD_92647 | JGI IMG/M metagenome (GOLD analysis project Ga0126377, IMG submission 92647) | Tropical forest soil microbial communities from Panama - MetaG Plot_22 | ecosystem: Environmental > Terrestrial > Soil > Tropical forest > Bulk soil | place: Panama | collected 2016-02-17 | reverse complement strand
GCCGTTGGTCGACACGACCTCGACGACCTTGTCGCCCACCTCGAGGATCGAGATGTCGAAGGTGCCGCCGCCGAAGTCGTAGACCGCGATGAGCTGGTCGTGGGTCTTGTCCAGGCCGTAGGCCAGGGCCGCGGCGGTCGGCTCGTTGACGATGCGCTTGACGTCGAGGCCGGCGATGCGGCCGGCGTCCTTGGTCGCCTGGCGCTGCGAGTCATTGAAGTAGGCGGGCACCGTGATGACCGCTTCCTTGACCGGCTCGCCCAGGTACTCCTCGGCGGCGCGCTTCAGCTTCATGAGCACGCGCGCGGAGATCTCCGGGATCGCGTAGCGCTTGCCCCGGATCTCGATCGCGCAGTCGGTGTTGGAGGCCTTGATGACCTTGTAGGGGACCCGCTTGATCTCGTCCTGGGTCGCGGGGTCCTCGAACTTGCGGCCGATGAGCCGCTTGGCCGAGAAGACCGTGTTCTCGGGATTGGTGATCGCCTGCCGGCGGGCGATCTGGCCGACCAGGACCTCCCCCTTGTCGTCGAAGGCCACCACCGACGGAGTCAGGCGCCCGCCTTCCTCGTTGGTGATGATCTTGGGCTCCTTGCCCTCCATGATGGCGACCACGCTGTTGGTGGTGCCCAGGTCGATACCGATGATCTTGCCCATGTCTCAGGGTCCTCCTCGCGCTACGTCTGCGATGTACGCGGGCAAACCTAAGCACCTCGTATCAAGGCGTCAAGCCTGGGAAAGATGCAAAAAAGAGGGCCCCGGATCGGGGCCCTCTTTGCGAGAAAACCGGCTTTTCGGCCGCGTCTAGGCCGACGGCTGCGGTCCGCGCGGAGGCGAGCCTGCCTCGGGCGGGATCAGCGCGGCGTTGGGCTCGCCTTCCTTCTGCCGCTCGACCAGCTCCACGATCCCCGTCGGCGGCGTCGTGAGCGCGATGACCAGGACCTCGTCCATCCGCTTGACCGGGATGATCTCGATCTCCTGCTTCACCTCGTCGGGCACGTCGACCAGGTCCTTCACGTTGCGCTCGGGGATGATGACGCGCTTGATGCCGGCCCGGTGGGCCGCCAGCAGCTTCTCCTTGATCCCGCCGATCTGCAGCACGTTGCCGCGCAGCGTGATCTCCCCGGTCATCGCCACGTCGGGCCGCACCGGCACGCCGAGCAGGAGCGAGACCAGCGCGGTGTACATGGTGACGCCGGCCGACGGGCCGTCCTTGGGGATGCCGCCCGCCGGGACGTGGACGTGGATGTCCACGTTCTCGACCAGGTTGCCGGCCTCGAGGCCGAGCTGCGGCGCGCGGCTGCGGATGAACGACAGCGCCGCGGTCACCGACTCCTTCATCACGTCGCCCAGCTGGCCGGTCAGGGTGAGCTTGCCCTTGCCCGGCATACGGGTCGCCTCGATGAAGAGGATGTCTCCTCCCACCGAGGTCCAGGCCAGCCCGGTCGCCACGCCCGGCTCGCTGGTCCGGTCGGCCACCTCGCTGACGAACTTGGTCGGGCCGAGGTACTCGGGCACCTCGGCGGCGCCGATGACCTCCTTGGACTTGGCCGAGCCCTCGGCCACCTTCACCGCCACGCCGCGGCAGAGGCTCCCGATCTCGCGCTCGAGGTTGCGGACGCCGGCCTCGCGCGTGTACGAGTCGATGATCTCGTAGACCGCCTCGTCGTTGATCTCGCACTGGTCCTGCTTGAGGCCGTGCTCGTCGAGCTGCTTGGGCACCAGGAACTGGCGCGAGATGTGTCGCTTCTCCTGGCGCGTGTAGCCGGGCAGCTCGATGATCTCGAGGCGATCGCGCAGGGCCCACGGGATCGGGTCCAGCTGGTTGGCGGTGGCGATGAACATGACCTTGCTGAGGTCGAACGCCACCTCCAGATAGTGGTCGCTGAAGGCGTGGTTCTGCTCCGGGTCGAGCACCTCGAGCAGCGCCGAGGCCGGGTCGCCGCGGAAGTCGTGGCCGAGCTTGTCGATCTCGTCGAGCACGAACACCGGGTTGTTGGTGCCGGCCTTCTTGATGCCCTGGATGATGCGGCCGGGCAGCGAGCCGACATAGGTGCGGCGGTGGCCGCGGATCTCGGCCTCGTCCCTCACGCCGCCGAGCGACACGCGCACGAACTTGCGCCCGATGGCGCGCGCGACCGAGCGGCCGAGCGACGTCTTGCCGACGCCGGGGGGGCCCGAGAGACACAGGATGGGGCCCTTCTTGTCGTTCTTGAGCTTGCGCACGGCCATGTACTCGACGATGCGCTTCTTCACCTTCTCGAGGTCGTAGTGGTCCTCGTTGAGGACCTTGCGCACCTCGTCGAGCTCGATGTGGTCCTCGGTGTTGACCGACCAGGGCAGCTCGACCAGCCACTCGAGGTAGGTGCGCGTGACGGTGTACTCGGCCGACGACGGCTGCATGCTCTTGAGCCGGTCGTACTGCTTGAGCGCGGCCTTCTCCGCCTCGTCCGGCATGCGCGCCTGGGCGATCTTCTCCTTGAACTCCTCGAGGTCGCTGCCCGAGTCGTCGAGCTCGCCGAGCTCGTCCTTGATCGCCTTGAGCTGCTGGCGCAGGACGTACTCGCGCTGGTTGCGGCCCATCTCCTCCTGGACCTGCGTGTTGATGCGCTCGCGGACCTTGAGCACCTCGAGCTGGCGCGACAGGAACTGCAGCACCTTGCGCATGCGCGCCTTGAGATCGTACGTCTCGAGGATCTCCTGCTTCTCCGCCACCTCGAGCTCGAGGTTGGAGGTGATGAGATCGGCCAGGTGGCCCGGCTCGGTGACGCTGTCGACCAGCGCGCCCGCCTCCTTGGGGAGCTCCGGCATGAGCTTCACCACGCGCTTGGCGATGTCCTTGAGGTTCATGACCAGGGCGTCGAGCTCGACGTCCGTCGTCGTCGGATCGGGACGCGCCTCGACGCGCGCGGCGATGAACGGCTCGGTCCCGTCGAACGACTGGACCGAGACGCGCGTGACTCCCTGGAGAATCACGCTGAAGTTGTCCTTGGCCAGCTTGATGACCTTGAGGATGCGGGCCGCGCAGCCGACCCGGTACATGTCGTCCTCGCCGGGATCCTCGGTGCGCGCGTCCTTCTGGGTCAGGATGCCGATGACCGGGCGCTCCTTCGAGATCGCATCCTCGACCAGGCGCACCGACTTCCGGCGGCCCACATCAATGGGAATGATGGACCCGGGGAAGAGGACCGAGTTGCGGAGCGGCAGGATGGGGATGACGTCCGGGATCTCGACCGGAAGCTCGGCCCCAGACTTCGGCTTGGTCATGAAACGGAACGTACGAGCCGGACGCGCCTCCGTCAATTGGCCTCGGCGAATCTGCGTGGTTAGCTGACCCCGGGCCGACGCGCCGCTCCGTCGCGGAGACAACGCGCCGGGTGCTCGAAACAAGTGCGCCGCGCCCAGCCCGGGTGAGCAGCGCCGAGAGGCCCGCGTCGGTGGCATCGCGCGCGTCGGCGGCGACGGAGTCGCGTCATGCGCCACGTGGTCGCGCCCGCCGCGATGGGGTCGCGTCGGCCGCGATGGGGTCGCGCGGCCGGCAACGGGTCGCATCGGCCCACGGGTCGCGTCGGGCCATCGTGGGGGCGCCGCCGCTTCGGATGCCGCGCTCGCTTGATCCGTCACGGCGGGCGTGCAAAGCTGGTCAGACCACTCCAACCCGCATTGTGGGCCGTATTCTCCAGGTCCTGATGGCGCCGAAACCCGATCCATCCTCCCCCGAGATCGCGTCCGAACCCGCTACCTCCACGCAGATCGAAGCGGTCTTCGGTGCGCTGGTTGCCGACATCGTGCGCGGCACCTACCCGCCCGGTACTCGGCTGCCCGCCGAGCGGGAGCTGTCGCGGATGCTGGGCGCGTCGCGCCCCACGCTGCGCGAGGCGCTGCGCCGCCTGGACGAGTGGAACCTGGTCGCTGCCCGGCGCGGGTCCGGAATCGTCGTGCGCGAGATGCGCGAATGGATGATCGAGGTGCTGCCGGTCTACCTGCGCCACGCGGCGCCCGGGCCGGAGCGCCCGCCCTTGGTCAGCCTCGCCTCCGACATGCTGATCCTCCGCCGCTTCATGCTGGTGGACCTGCTTCGCGCGCTGGCCGGGCGCGTGCCGGCCGGCGGCACCACCGCCGCCCGCGCGCACGCCGAGCGGGCCTGGCAGGTGCGCGCCGACGCGCACGCGTTCGCCAGCGAGGACTTCCAGGTCATCCGCGCGCTGGCCGAGGCGGCCGGCTCGCTCCCCGCCATGTGGATGGTGAACCGCCTCTCGGCGGTGTACCTCGACGTCGCGCGCCACCTGTCCGGCGCGGTCGCGCCGCCGGCCGAGTACCCCGAGGTCTACGAGCGCACGCTCTCGCATATCGACGCCGGCGACTACGACGCGGCGTCGCGCGAGGTCAACGACTATCTCGAGCGCCACGATGGCCGCCTCATCGCGGCGCTCGGGGGGAGCGTGTGAGCGAGCGCGCCGGCGCGGGCTACCGGCTGCCCGGGCGCGCGCGCCGGGTGCTGGTCAGCCTGGTGCCGGTCGTGTGCCCCGAGGGCGCGGTGCGCCTGGGCATCACCGAGTGGCTGGTCGCGCACGCCGAGCGCAGCGCCGCGTCGTTTCCCGCCGTGTTCCGGCGCGCGCTGGGCGCGGGGCTCGCCACCTACGATCTCGCGGCCGCGGCGTGGCCGCCGGCGCGCGGGCGCACCGCCAGCCGCCTCGACCCGGAGCGGGCGGCGGCCTGGTATCGGGTCTGGTGGCGGAGCCGCGTGGCGCCGCAGCGCGAGCTGGCCAGGGCTGTGAAGTCGATCCTCTCGCTCGCCTACTACGAGGCTCCGGCGGTGCAGGCGGAGATGGGCTACACGCCGCAGGCGTGGATCGACAAGGTCAAGCGGCGGCGACTCGAGGTCCACGCCGACGCCATCGAGCGGCACGACCGGTCGCTCATCGCGCCCGATCCGCTGCCGAGCTCGCTGGCGGCGCGGCGCGCGGCGGCGCGGGAGGCGGGCTGACATGGCCCTGTCCGGCGCGGGCGAGGCGCTGCGCGCCGATCGCGTCCCGGCGGGCGTCTACACGCGCGAGGACCTGCGCGATCGGGAGGTCCTCGGCTGCGACGTGGCGGTGGTCGGCTCGGGCGCGGGCGGGGCCGCCGTCGCCGCCGAGCTGGCCGAGGCCGGCTTCGACGTCATCGTCCTCGAGGAGGGGCGCTACTTCTCGACGCGCGACTTCACGGCCGAGGCGTCGACCATGATCCGCCAGCTCTACCGCGGCGGCGGGGCGACCCTGGCGATGGGCGAGCCGGCGGTCATGTACCAGGAGGGCAGCACCGTCGGCGGCTCGACGGTGGTCAACGGCGGCATGGCGTGGCGCACGCCGGAGCACATCCTCGAGCGCTGGCACCGCGAGCACCTCCTGGCCGACGTCCGCGCCGCCGACATGGAGCTCTACTTCGACCGGGTCGAGCGCCGGCTGCACGTGCGGCGCCAGGATCCCGACACCGTCGGGCGCGACAACGCGCTGCTCAAGCTGGGCGCGGATCGCAAGGGCTGGCGCGTGGTCGACAACCTGCGCAACCAGGTGCACTGCGCCGGCTCGAACAACTGCGCGTTCGGCTGCCCGACCGGGGCCAAGCAGTCGGCGCTGGTCAGCTACATCCCGCGCGCGCTCCACTTCGGGGCCCGCATCTACTCCGATCTGCGCGCGCTGCGCATCCTGCACAGCGGCAAGCGGGCGACCGGCGTCGCGGCGCGCGTCGTCGACTCCGACGGCCGGCTCGGCGCTCGCGTGACGGTGCGCGCGCGGCTGGTGGTCGCGGCATGCGGCGCGATCCACACGCCGGCGCTGCTCGCGCGCTCCGGCTTCCGCTCGCCGTCGGGTCAGCTCGGGCGCAACCTCAGCCTCCACCCCAACTGCAAGGTGGTGGCGATCTTCGACGAGGACGTGCGCGGCTGGGAGGGCGTGCACCAGGCCTACCAGGTGCGCGAGTTCCAGGACCAGGGCTTCCTGTTCGCGGCGGTCAACATCCCGCCCGGCATCCTGGCCATGAGCCTGCCCTGCTACGGCGACGAGCTGGGCGCGCTCATGGCGCAGTACCGGCAGATGGTGGTGGCCGGCATGCTGGTCGAGGACAGCGTGGTCGGCCACGTGCGGACCTTGCCGGGCGGGCAGCCTCTCCCGTTCTACCAGCTCTCCGACGTGGACGCCGACAAGCTGGTGCGCGGAACCGCGCTCCTGTGCGATCTCCTGTTCGAGGCCGGGGCGCGGCGCATCCTCCTGCCGTTCGGGGGGGTCGGCGAGCTGACATCGCCCGACGACGTCCGGCGGCTGACCGAGCGGCGCATCCCCAAGAGCCGCATGGAGGTGGTCACGGTGCACGTCATGGGCACGGCGCGCATGGGCGGCGACCGGGCGCGCGCGGTGACCGATCCGCACGGGTTGGTCCACGACGCGGACCGCCTCATGGTGGCCGACGCGAGCCTGTTCCCCACGCCCATCGGGGTCAACCCGGCCGAGACGATCAGCGCCCTGGCCACGCGCAACGCCCACTTCGTGATCGAGAACCGGCGGAGGTTTCTGACGTGAGGACCCGACGAGCATCGGACGAGGCGGCCAGGGCGCAAGGTGGAGCCGCACCGACGGCCGCGTTTCTGGAGCTGGCGCGGCGGCCGCGCCGCGACCTGGAGGACGCGCTCCTGCGCGGGCTCGCGCCGGAGCCGGGGCAGCTGGCCGGCTGGGAGTTCCGGGGCATGAACACGCCGCGCTGGGCCCGGCTCGCGCGCATCCGCAAGTTCGTGAAGGGCTTCGAGCGGCGCGGCGCCGGCCAGGTGTTCGGCTACAACCGGCCGGTCCGGCAGGACGGCGACGACGAGCCGTGGCAGGTCGCGGGCCCGCCGTTCGGCTGGTTCCGGGTCGGCGCGGTCGACGCGACCGATCGCGACAACGCCTACCTCCATGCTGCCCTGCTCGACTACGGTCGCGGCGGCAACCGAGGGTGGGACCCGAGCCGCGGCCTGCGCGACTACCTGGTCCAGGTCGACGGCGCCAACCCCGACCTCTTCCTGGGCAAGGCGTACTACGCGCTCGGCCCGGCGCGGCTGGGCGTGAGCTTCTTCGTGCTCGAGCGGCTGCGGCCGGCGATGGCGTAGCGCGCGGGGCGCGCGGCCGCGCGTGGTCGGCGCGCGCGCGGTGGGCGCGGGCGGCTGTCAGCCCGGATCGGCGCGGTGGGCCGGATCGACGCGCAGGAACAGCTGTTCCCACGCCGCGTGGCGGCCGCTCGGGATCTCGCGCCCGCCGGCGAAGCGCTGGTCGAGCAGCTCGAAGCCGGTCGCGTGGGCCAGGCGGACCCAGCGCCAGTCCGGCAGGCTGCCCGACCCGCTGGTGCCGCCCACCTGGAAGACCAGGATATGGACGGCACCGTTCTTGATGCCGTAGTCGTGCGGCTCGGCGATGCGCTCGTGGCCTGCCAGCCAGAAGCGGATGAGGCGGTGCTCGGCGATGGCCCGGCGGAGGATGCGGTCCACCTCGCGCGGGAACTGCATGACACTCACGCGGCCAGGATAACAGGTGCCTCTGATCGCACCGATGATGGCACCGATGATGGCACCGGACCTGGGTGCGCGCGGGCGCGCGCGGGCCGCGGGCGGCGAACTGTGCCTTGCGCGACGGCGCCGGTGCAGACACGGTTCAGGCATGGACAGCTCGGAGCTCGCGCGGTGAACCGGGCGCTCGGCCGCGACGCGCGCGACCTGCCGATCCTCCTGCGCGCGGCGCTCGAGGTGGCCGAGCAGGCGCTGCGCGACATCGACAGCCGCCCGGCCGGCGTGCTGATGCGCGCGGTCGAGCGCGTCGGGCTCCCGCGCGAAGGGCTGGGCGCGGCCGGCGCGCTGGACCGCTTCCGCGCCGCCTTCGAGCCGCTCATGACCGGCAGCGCCGGGCCGCGCTACTGGGGGTTCGTCACCGGAAGCGTGACGCCGGCGGCGCTGGTCGGCGACTGGCTCACGCCGGTCTTCGACAACAACGCCATCGGCCAGACCGAGCCGGGCGCGGCGCTCATCGAGCGCGAGGCCATCGGCCTCCTGCGCGAGCTGCTGGGCCTGCCGGCCGAGCTGGCCGGCACCTTCGTCAGCGGCGCCACCATGGCCAACATGGTCGGGCTGGCCCAGGCCCGCCAGTGGGCCGCGGCCCGCTCGGGCGCGCGCGCCGATCGCGACGGGCTGTACGGCCTGCCGCCGCCACGCGTGCTGAGCGGCGCCGCCCACGCGTCGATCGACAAGGCGCTGTCGATGCTGGGCGTCGGGCGCCGGCAGCGGGTCTCGCTGCCGCTCATGGCCGGGCGCCAGGCGGTCGACGTCGCCGCGCTCGCGTCCGCGCTCGACCGGGCGGACGGCGCCGCGTGCATCGTGGTGGCCAGCGCGGGCACCGCCGACACCGGCGACTTCGACGACCTCGCCGCCATCGGCGCGCTCCGCCGCGAGCGCGACTTCTGGCTGCACGTCGACGCGGCCTTCGGCGGGTTCGCGGCCTGCTCGCCGATCCACCGCCACCTGGTCGACGGCTGGGAATCGGCCGACTCGATCACGGTGGACTGCCACAAGTGGCTCAACGTGCCCTACGACTCGGGCGTGCAGTGGACGCGGCACCGCGAGCTCCAGCTTCAGGTCTTCGGCAACAGCGCGGCCTACCTGCCGCCGCCGGGCGCGGAGGCGGAGCCGCTCCACCTCGCGCCGGAGAACTCGCGCCGGCTGCGCGCCCTGCCCGCCTGGTTCACCCTGCTCGCCTACGGCGCCGACGGATACCGCGAGATCGTCGAGCGCGACGCGGCGCTGGCGTCCGCCCTCGGCGAGCGCGTGGCGGCCTCGGCCGAGCTCCGCCTGCTCGCGCCGGTCCGCCTCAACGTCGTCTGCTTCACGCTGGCCGACCCCGAGCCGGGCCGGGTCGCGCGCTTCATCGCCGAGCTGCGCGCCGACGGCCGCGTCTTCCTCACGCCGACCACGCTCGGCGGGGTGCCGGCCGCGCGCGCCGCGCTCAGCGGCTGGCGCACCGAGGAGCGCGACCTCGACGTGGCCTGGTCTGCCATCCTCGAGGCGGCGCGCCGGGGCCACGCTTGACCCCACCGGGGACATGCGGGGGGGAGGCGGCGCCGCGAGATCACCCCCATGGGGACCGCCGGGCAGGCCGCGCGGCGGCGTGGTATGTTCCGCCGTCGCCGCGAACGGTCGGGCAAGAGACCGACGGCGCGGTGAGTGGTCGAGGCGGTCGAAGGAGCGCGACCTCGCTCGGGCAGACGTCGCTCTTCGCTCGCAAAGGAACCGCATGTCGACAGTTCGCCCCGCGATCCCCCCCCGCCCCGTCGCCATCTACAGCCACACCAAGGGACAGCAGTGGGGGCTCGCGATCCTCGCCTGGGAGCGCGGGGCCAGGCGCGCCTATCAGTTCGAGGACGGAGCGCTGCGCATCTTCACCGAGGAGTACTACGCGCTCCTGGAAGAGGTGGACGCCCCCGCCGACAAGGCCGCGCGCGTCATCGCCGACCTGCGGCGCAAGCTCGGCGACGCCTCGCACCACGACAGCTCGGCCCACCCGGTGCCGGCCGCGCCCGAGGTCAGCTTCGAGGATCAGCTCCGCGTGTTCCGCACCCGCTTCCCCGGCGGGTTCGGAGACGCCGGCTGGATCGCGAGGCACCGCGTGCGGCCGGGGCGCCGATCCAAGGGACATGCGGACGCGGCCATCGCCGAGGCGCGCGCCGCCCTCGCCGCCGACGTGCTCGACCGCGCCCTCGACGACGACCGCGCCGGGTCGATCCACGCCGCCTCGGTGGCGGTGCTCGACCAGACCAGCCTGGTCAGCGGGATGCAGCTCCAGCCCCTGCGCGCGCTCCTGCCGGTGCGCTTCGGCTACTTCGGCCAGACGCTGCGCGACCTCCTCTACGGGGAGGGCGCCTACGAGCTCCGCTTCGAGCGCTTCGTCAGCGCGCTGACGCCGCAGCGCGGGCCCCGGCCCAGCTGGCAGCTGACGACGGCCCTGCCCGCCCTGGTCGCGCCCGAGGAGCAGGTCTGCGTGCGGCCCAACACCTTCCGCGAGCAGGCCAAGTGGATGGCGCCCCGTCTGGTCCTCGGCACCACGCCCAGCGGCGCGATGTACGTGCGGCTGGCCGAGATGGCGCGTGCGGTCCAGACGGCGCTGGAGGGCGAGGGCCTGAGCCCGCGCGACCTCATGGACGTGCACGACTTCATGGTCATGAGCCTGGCGCCGTCGGCCCGGGACGTCCTGGCCAACTGAGCCGCGCTGGCGGGTCGCGCCGGCGCGCCGCGGGTCGCGCCGCGCGCGCCCACCGCCACGCCCGCGCGGGCGGCGATCAGGGGCGAGCGCTGCGCCGCTTCTTGCCGCGCGGCTTGTCGCTCACCGGTGCGGCGTCGGGCACCGGCTGGCCGAAGAAGGTCGGCAGCTCCGACACGTCCTCTTGCAGCAGGTGGACCTGCTCGTCGCGCACCAGCGCCTTGACCTCGTCGCCGCCGAGGTCGCGCTCGCCGCCCAGCCGCAGCTCGTCGAGCAGGCGGATCCAGATCTTGACGAACAGGCGCCGGTGGCTGACCTCGAGCTGCTCCTCGGTGACCGTCTCGACCAGCTGCCGGAGGTTGCGCAGGAGCGCCACCTCGCCCTTCTCGTCCGGCACCCAGCCGTAGGCCAGGCGCGCGACCCGCACCAGGCGCTTGCCCATCTCGGTCAGGAGGCCGACCGGCTCGAGGTCGAGCGCCTCGAGATCGATGAGCGGCGCCTTCGGGTTGTGCGACGACAGGTACTGGATGGGCCAGCCCAGGCGCTGCTGCAGCGCCGGGTACGCGGGCAGGACGTTCTGCGTGAACGCCGGGGTCACGGCGTAGAGCAGGAGAAGGCGGGGCAGCTCCGAGCGGCCGCACAGATCGACCAGCTCGCGCAGGTGATCGACCGTCTCGTTGTGCGCCTTGGTCCGCTTGCCGTCGACGCTCAGGCGCCGCTCGGCCTCGTCGAGGAGGAGCACCGTGCCCTCGAAGCCGAGCCGCGACGCCGCCTGCACCAGCGAGCGCAGCATCGCGAAGCCGTTGTCGTTGCTCGGCATCTCGTAGAGGCCCTCGGCCTTGGCCTCGCTGGCCGGGATGGGCTCGCCGCGCAGCCACGCGGCCAGCCGGCGCAGCCGCTCCTCGTCCTCGCCCTCGATGACCGCGCGCAGGTACCTGACGGCCGCGTCGCGGAAGGAGTGGCGGGCCAGCGGCGCGCGCGCCAGCGACGACTCGACCCAGCGCAGCGCCTCCTCGCGCCCGAGGTCATCGACCACGGTCTCGGCCCGGTGGCGCAGGATGTCGTCGAGGCCGCGCGTCGGATCGGAGTCCTCGTGCTCGCGCGCCAGCTCGAGGTTCTGGGCCACCGCGCGGTACACGCCGAGCGGCTTGTTGAGCGGGCACTCCTTGGGCGAGATGGTGACGAAGGCGGCCAGCAGGTTGCGCCGCCAGGCCAGGTCGCGCACGCAGTAGAGGAAGTGGGTCTTGCCCGCCCCGTAGGTCCCCTGCACCAGCTTGAAGCTGGAGCCCTCGTCCTCGCAGATGAGATCGTGGATGTAGCTCCGGTCCAGGATGTGGAGATAGGACTCGTTGCCGACGTTCACGTGCGAGATGCCGAGCTCGGGCGGAGTCCCGTTCTCGCCCATCTGGGCCAGCATCTTGCGCGCGCGGCGCGGGGTCAGCTCTTCGGGTGGACGCGGATACAGATCGGTCATCTGGCCACCAGACGGAAAGATCCATAGTACTGCCCCGCGCCGGACTCGTCTTCGATCCAGACGACCTGGCGCTTCTGCGACGTCGCCGTGCCGGTGGCGACGTCGAACAGGACGCGGCGCCCGTCGTGGTGAAGGCGCCGTTCCCTGCGCAGCCGCGCGATATCCCATGCGAACTGTGCGCGCGAGTAGGAGCGCCGGCCGGCCGCGTGCGCGACCGCGGGGACCAGGTCTGCGAGCGCCACGCGTTCACCCGCCGCGCGACGGCCCACAGCCAGGAGCTGTGCGTACGCATCCGACAGCGCGGCGAGGAAGTCGTCCGGCGCCAGCGACTCGGCCGCCAGGCGGTCGAGCGCGCGCCGCCACCCGCGCAGCACCTCCTCGGCGTCGCAGCGCACGCGGACGAGCGGCTCGCGCGCGTAGCGGAGCTGCGCCGTGCCGCGGCGGCGATCGACGACGACGGTGGCGGCGCCGAGGCGCCACTCCTCGGGGCTGTCGGCGACCAGGCGCGGCACGATGCCGAGCGCGGCCGCCTGGCGCTTGAGGTCGGCCGGGAAGCGCAGCGGCGAGCGCGCGCCGCGGCGCGCACCGCTCTCGCTCGGGGTCGATCTCGCGCGCGCCATCTTCGCCTCGCTGCGCCGGAACGGAGCGGCGCCCGCTCAGCGCATCGAGCCACCCTGGGGGTAGCGCGGCTGCTGGGCCTCGGGTGCCGACTGCTCCTGCCCCTGCTGCGGAGGCGGCGGCTGCTGCTGGTCGCCCTCCGGCGGGCGGTACTCGCCCTGGTCGGGCGGCTGATACTGATCCGGCGGCGGCTGCTGATCGGGCGGCGGCTGATCGCTGTTCGCGCCCGGCGGCATCTCGTCGGGCCGGATGCGGCGCATGCCCGGCCCGCCCTCGGGCGCGAAGCTCTCGGGCGGCGGCGGAGGCTGCGGCGCCGCACCGGCGTCGTAGATGCCCTGCTGCGGCGCGGGAGCCTGTCCGTTGGCGGTGCCCGGCTGGCCCATCGGCGGACCCGACGCGCCGGGCGCCGGCGCCTCGAGCGGCTGGCCCGTGGTGTCGGTGCCGTGGCTGATGTCCGGCACCGCGCCCTGCGCTCCGGGCTCCTGGCCGGGCTCGACCTGGGTCCCGCCCGGCGGCGGCCGCACGCCGAGCGATGGGCGCCCGACCAGACCCGGGCGCTCGGGCGGCGTGTGCTCGCCTTCCTCGTCGGCGGAGCCTCCCCCGCACTTGCGGCGCACGTCCCAGCGGAGCTCGGTCAAGCGCCCCTTGGTCGGGATGGCGAAGCTGCCGTCGGCCTGGCGCGTCTTCTCCGACAGCGTGTACTCGATGTTGCCGAAGTTGGGATCGCGCTTCTTGAGCTCGTCGGACAGCTTGAAGCGCATGCAGCCGGGGAACAGGCTGTTGGCGAACGGATCGCGGAACTCGATCTTGCCCTCGATCTTGAGCCAGCCATCCTTCGAGGTGGCGGCGAAGGTCTTGATGTCGCCCACGCCCTTGCTGATGTCGACCTGCACGCGAGCGTCGCCGAGATCGAGGCGCGGCACGGTCACGCCGGTCGACGAGAAGGCGGCCGCCCCGGCCGTCACGCGCCGGCGGCGCCCGTTCACGCTGGAGCCCGCGCCGCCGGGCGACATCGTCATCTTGGCGTGGCCGTCGCCGACCACGCAGCCGACGCAGGACAGAGAGACGCTGCCCTCGGCGTTCTTCCACCTGGCGCCCGGCAGGCGCAGATCGACGTCGGCGTCGAGCGAGCCCGACAGGGGCAGGCCGACCGCCGCCGCCACCCCGGGCAGCTTGCCCAGGGCCAGCCCCTCGGTCTCCACGTGGGCCTCGACCAGCGTGGCCGACGAGTCGATGTCGGCGTCGATCTCGCCGCCCACCAGATCGGCGTGGATGTCGAACACCGCCTTCTTGCGCAGCGCGCCGATGAGCCCGAAATCGAGCCCCATGTCGAGGACGAGCCGGTCGACCCTGATCTCGGTCGGCTTCTCCTCCGGCGTGGCCGGGTGCGAGCGCAGCACCAGGTCGTGGAACACCACCGTGCCGGGCAGGAAGCCGGGCCCCACCTCGCCCACCTTGACGTCGTACTTGTCGCGCAGCGCGTCGGCCAGCTTGCTCTCGAGCCGGTCGTACGGGAACGTGAACCGGAGCGCGACCAGGAAGCTCGCGATGGCCAGCAGGCCCATCGCGGCCCAGCGCGCGATCTTGCGCTGGCGGCCGGACAGGTGGAGCGCGATGCCGCGCGCGCTGGCCAGCTCGCGCAGGCGAGCCACGTCGATGCGCGGGAGCTTCATCGCGTCGAATCTCCCGCCGGCGACGCGCCGCCGCTCGAGCCGCCGCCCCCGCCCGGGCCGCTGCCCCCGGACTCCCCCGGCTTGGCGCCGCCCGCCCCGCCCGCCTTCTTCTTGTAGTAGGTCACCACGGTGAGACCGACTTCCAGGTTCTTCTCCTGATCGCGGAAGGTGTTCTTCTTGACGTGGAGCTCGGTGACGGCGACGACCGGGCTGCGCGTCTCGATCCGCTCCAGGAGGTTCTTCAGCTGGTCGATGTCGAGGTCCTTCAGCGTCACGGTGATCGAGGCCTCGGCGTAGGGGCCCTTCACCGTCTCCTTGACGCCCGGGTAGGTCGGCTCGGGCAGACCGAGGTCGTTGATGATCGGGTTCAGGTAGCTGTCGAGCGAGACCGGCTGGTCGGGGATGACCACCGGCGCCTTCTGCGACGCCTGGCTGGCCATCGCGATCCGGTGGCGATCGATCGCCGCCAGCGCATCGCGCGCCTCCTGGTTCTGCTTCTCGATCGCCGCCAGGTGGCTGCGGATGGTGATCGCCGTCCAGGCCAGCACGCAGATGACGGCGGTGGCGCCCAGCACGGCGATGAGCCGGCGCTCGCGGGGCGCCTTGCCCTCCCACCACTCCTTCGCTCGTTCGACCGCGGCAGCCATGGTTCTCCTATAGACAGGGCGTCTTGATGGTGAGGCTGAACGAGCGGGTCCCGCCGTCCTTGCCGGGCTGGCTCTCCGGCGGCGGGAACTCGGCGAAGCACTTCAGCTTGCCGGGCGAGGTCCACTTCTTGAGCGCATCCTCGGTCATCTTGATGCCCAGGAGCGCGTCGTGCGTGTCGTCCATCTTGGCCGACACCGCGCGCACCGTGATCTTGGCCGGCTTGATGTCGACCTCCTCGACGTCGATCTTGACCTGGTCCTTGCCCGGCATCGCCGCGCTCAGGGCCAGGAGCAGGTCGTAGGCGGTCATCTTGGGCATCGGGTTGTCGTCGCCCTGGGGCGAGACCCGCTGCAGCACCTGGGTGGCCGACAGCGGCGAGCCGAACACCTCGGCCGACTCGAGCGCCAGCCGCTTGCCCAGCGCGGCCTCCGACTTGCGCAGCTTGTACAGGTTGGCGTAGCCCGAGATGGCCGCGAAGGCCACCATGACGATGGCGGCCGCGACCAGCGGCATCGCCTTGGCGCGCAGGAACGAGAGATCGGCCTTGAAGGAGAGGTCGCCCTGGCGCAGGTCGAACGCGCCGCGCCCGCTCGCCCCCTCGAAGGCGATGCCCGCCGCCAGGAACGACACGTCGGCCCGCGCGCCCAGCCCCTGCAGGCGCGGGCCGAGGATCGCGTGGTCCTCGGCCGGGCCCAGCAGCCGCACCGGGATCTGCATCTGCTCCGACAGGTAGGAGGCCAGCCCGCGCAGGCGCGAGCCTCCCCCGACCAGCAGCACGCGCTCTGCCGTGGCCCCGGTCCTGGAGCGGCAGGCGAGCAGGGTCTGGCGCAGATCGCGGACCAGCGGGGTCAGCTCCGGCACCAGCGCCTCGTGGATGCGCGACCAGGCGTCGCTCTGGGCCGGCTCCGCGGCCGAGGCCACGAACCCGTCCTGGTGCTTGGCCGCCTCGGCCTGGCTCCACGACAGCCGCCAGATGCGCGCGATCGACTCGGTCAGCTGGCGGCCGCCGCGCGCGATGGTGCGCGCGTACACCACGCGCCCGCCGACCACCACGCACACGTCGGTGCGCTCGTGGCCGATGTCGACCACGGCGACGGGACCGCCCGCCGCGGCCGCCTCGCCCTCGGCAGGCGCGTGCGCGATGCGCTCGACCAGGCGCGGGTAGCAGGCCGGCGCGGCGAACACCCCGCGCGGCTCGGCCCGCTCGCCGCCCAGCAGATCGAGCAGCGCTCGCACGCGATCGCTGTGCGCCGCGCACGAGAGGACGCGCATGCCGTCGGCCGGCGCCGCCAGCGGCCCGGCTGCGAGGAACGGCGGCACCGCCTGCCCGGCGAAGCTGGGGTCCACGCCCTCCTCGAGCGCGGCCAGCTCCGGCGCCTCGCGGCGGCCGACGTCGCGAGGCAGCTGCTCGAAGGCGTAGACCATGTCCTCGAGCTCGATGGGCAGGACCGACTCCAGCTCGGCCCCCACCGCCTTGGCCAGCTCGGGCCGGCGCAGGCTCTTGAACGCGAACTCGAGCACGTGCAGGAAGACCCGGTCGCCCGGCAGCGCCGAGTACGGGCTGTCCTGATCGAGGCGCTGCTCGCGCACGATCTCGCCCAGCGCGCGCGCCGCGCGCTCCTCCAGGGGCTCGCCGTCGTGGGCCGGCGGCGGCACCAGGCGCTCGTAGTAGTCGACCATCGCGGCGCTGCGGAAGCCCGGAGCCAGGACCGCGACCTTGACGCTGTAGGCCCCGAGATCGATGCCGAGGATGCGGCTCAAGTCGTCGCTCCTTCCATCACTCTTCCCGCCAGAACACCCAGGCGCCCTTCTGATAGTCCTGGCTGCGCGCGTTCTGGTTCTGATTCCTTGTGTCCCACACCGCCGTGAGGCGCTTGGTGTACTCGAGACCCGCGCCCTCGGCGCCGCGCGGCACCGTGGCCACCACCTCGACCCGGTAGACCCGCCGGGCCGCGAAGGTCACCACCTGCTTGAGCTTGTTCTCGTCCAGCTCGAGCCCCTCGACCTGGGTCTGGCCGCCGAGCGAGGTGGGCGGCGGTGCGGTCGGCTGGCCGGTGGTGGTGCCGGTCCCGCCCGAGAAGAGCTCGCTCACCGCACCCATCGGGTTCTTCACGAACTCGACGAAGTCCTTCGACTGGCTGAAGAACGAGCTGCCGCCGAACGCGCTGCCCAGGTTGCGCGCATCGATGATCGCGCGGGCCAGGTTCCACAGCTTGATCGGATCGCGCACGACCGGGTCCTCGGGGTCCTTGGCGGCCAGGAACAGGATCGCGGCCACCAGCTTGGGGTCGTTGACCGCGGCGAGGTTGACCTTGCAGTCGCCGTAGACCGTGAACTGGTCGCCGAAGAGCGTCCAGAAGCGGTCGTCGATGCCGCGCACCAGCTTGAGCTCGCCGATGGTGTCGAGGTAGTTGTTCTTCGGCTTGTACCTGTCCTCGAGCGCCTCGTAGCCGTAGTCCTCCATCGCGCCCGGGGTGCCGTACTGGGCGTTGCCGCGGTCGATGTAGTCGATGATGGCCTGGGTCTGGGTGGCGCGGTCGCGCTGCCAGCCCTCGGCGTCCGGCTTCTCGAAGAGAGGGTTGAAGGCCTCGAAGTAGAAGAGGGCGTCGAGCTGGGCCTTGAGCGCGTCCTGGGTCTGCTGGGTGCCGTTGGCGCAGTTCAAGTTGATCTTGCCGTCCTCGGTCGTGATCTGGACCTCGAACTGCCCGACGGCGACGCCCAGGCCCTTGATCGCGTCGGCGCGGAACCCGCCCAGGCTCTGGGCGAAGGCATCCACCTCCTCCTTGCTGCCGCCGAACGCGCCCATGAACATGTTGGCGTAGTCGGCGATCTGGAAGTCGCCGAGCTGCTTTCTGTACTTGTCGACCAGATCGGTCTGCAGGCGGAGGATGAGCTGGCCGAGGTTGGCGCCCGAGCGGACCAGGAACTCGGTCTGCATGTCGTCGCGCGCGTTGGCCGCCGCCTGGGCGTCGACCGTCGTGTCGGTCGAGAACTCGCCGACGGTGACGCCGAGGATGGCGAGCGCGCACAGGACGGCGATCAGGGCCACCCCGTCCTGCCGCTTGCGGGCCGCCTTTCGCGCGCGCCTGGTCCTGAACAGTCTCATGATGGCTTCGTTCGATCGGTCGATCAGTTGGTGAAGAACTGGAGCTGCTCCTCCAGCATGAGGCGGGCCTGGGTCACGTACTTGATCGGCTGGCGGGCGGAGGGGTCCTCGAGCTCGATGGTGATGCGGACGCGGGAGGGGATGCGGCCGCGCTCGGCGTCGGCCTTTGTGGTGTCCCAGGTCTCCTTCCACTCCTTCGTCTTCCAGTCGTAGTACTCGAACTTGACCTTGTGGATGTCGCGCATCAGGAGGTCGACGTCGGCCGGCTCCTGCCGGCTCGACTCGTTCGACGGGCGGCGCTGCTCGCGCCGGATGAGGTTGGTGAGGCTCCGGTCGTCCGGATCCGACTCGGCGGAGTACGAGATGACGGTCTGCTCCGACTCGTTGGCGTCGGCCCACAGCACCCGGTGCGCCATGCTCGAGAAGCGGAGGTCGTCCACCGCCTTGCCGCCGCTCTTGCCGATGAACATGGTGCGCCGCTCGGGGATCCCCTGGTCCTCGTTGTTCGAGATGTAGGCCGACGAGAGGTCGCGGACCATCATGCTGGTCGCCACGCGGATCTCGTGCTCGCGCTGCTGCTTCTGCTCGAGGTTCTGCCGGGTGGCCGCGGTCGTGCCGATGGCCCGCCAGGCCAGGATCATCATCATGGCCAGGACCGCGATCGAGATGAGCAGCTCGACCATCGTGAAGCCGCGCTCTCCCTGCCGGTTCATCGCGGCGAGCCTCCCTTGCCCGAGCCGCCCGTGCCGCCGGTGCCGCCCCTTCCGCCCGTGCCCCCGGTGCCGCCGGTGCCGCGACCGCCCGATCCCATTCCCGTGCCGCCGGTGCCGCGGCCGCCGCTGCCCGTGCCGGTCCCGGTCCCGGTCCCGGTGCCCGTTCCGGTCGCGTCCTCGTCGTCATCCTGCGCGCCGCCGGCCTGCGGCACCTTGCGGTTGACCACGGCCGGATCGGTGAAGTAGCAGGTCACGATGAACGACTCGTTCTCGCCCGCCACCTGGTAGCTGATCGTGAGCGTCACCTTCCGGATCGCGTCCTTGAGCACGTCGCTGACCAGCGTGTAGTAGGTGCTCATCATGACGCCGCCCATCCCGCCGCCCGCCTCGTCGCCACCGAGGCCGAACATCCCGAGCAGCCCGCCGCCGCCCCCCGACGTGTCGGTCGGCGTCATGCCGCCCGGGCCGCCCGGGCCCGCGTCGTTCATGGCCCGCCCGCCGGGCGCGCCCGGCGCACCGGCCGCGCCGCCCTGCCCCTCGCCGGTCATGCCCTGCAGGGTGTTCATGTCGGGCAGCTCGATCTTGACGATCTCGACCTTCCACGCGATCGAGGGCCAGCCCTCGTCCTCGAAGGTGCCCTCCTCGCTGATGTCCAGCTCCTGATAGCCGTCGGTCAGGAGCCGCTCCTCGGTGTCGTACATCTTGCCGCGGGCCAGGTTGGTGGCCGCGGTCAGCATCTGGGCGCGCTGGGCCGAGCGGATGTTGCTCGCGCTCGAGCGGAGCAGCGCCACCAGCCCGATGGCCAGGATGGCCAGCGCGATCATGACCTCGATCAGGGTGAAGCCGCGCTGCCTGCCCAGGCGCCCGCTCATTGGTCGTCCACCTCGTCGCCGGCCGCGTCGCGGTGCATGTGCACGTCGGGATCGACCTCGCCGTCGCGCACCTCGATGCGCCCGGTCAGCCCGTAGACCAGCACGGTGAACTGGTCGCCGCTGGCGTCGACCAGCTCGACCATCGCCTTCTCGGCCTGGCCGAGCGGGAAGAAGTGGATGCTCACCTCTCCCTTGTCGACCGCATCTTGAAGATGCTGGACGTGGATGCGCCGGATGGTCACGCCGTCGCCGCTGTCGAGCTTGTGCACGTTGGGCGCCTGAGGCCGCCGCAGACTCGACGCGTCGCCGCCCACGCCGGCGGACACGCCGCAGCGCGAGGTGCCGACCCGCAGCCCGGCCAGCGCGGCCGCCGCCTTGAGCGCCTGCTCGGGCGACTCCGCGCCCGACACCTCGGTCGCGGCCGCACCAACGCCCGGCTGCATGCCCGGCCTGCCGGCCATCGGGCCCGGCTGCTCGGCCAGGCGCTGCAGCGCCTCCCGGTCCGGCACCTCCTCCTCCTTGCCGCCGCGCTGGAGCTGGATCGGATCGGGACACACCTCGATCTGATAGGTCTGCTGCTCGAGGTTGAAGACCACCCGGTGGTGCATGCCGCTCTGCGAGGCCAGGTTGCGCGCCGCCTTGAGCGCCGCCGCCACCTCCACGGTGCTGGAGCGCAGGCCGGTCTTGGCGACCGCGTTGACCGTGTAGCGCCCGACCACGAGGAGCATGCCCATGACCCCGAGGACGATCAGGATCTCGAGCATGGTCATGCCCGCTTGCGGGCCGGGCTGCTGGCGAGGGCGGCGGGTCACGAGCTCACGCTGGCGCTACTTGCCCTCGGCCTTGCCGCCGTCGTCCCACGATCGAATGTCGTCGGTGGTGTCCTGCTTGCCGTCGGGCCCGAACGAGAGGACGCCGATCTGTCCGGTCACGCCCTCCGGCTTGTTGTCGCCGCAGAACATGACGAGCTTGTGGTCCCAGGGGTCCTTGGCCTCTTTCTGGTCGGCGTACTTGGCCAGCTCGTTGATGTCGTCGGGGCAGACCTTGCCGGTGTTGTCCAGCGCCCAGCGCCCGTAGGACTCGTTGGCGTACTGGTGGACGACGATCTTGCCCAGCTTCTCCTTCGACTGGACGAACATGTTGATGAGCTTGGGTCCGAACAGGAAGCCCATCACCAGGGCGATGATGGCCAGCACGATCAGGATCTCGAGCAGCGTCATGCCGGCCTGGCGGGCGAGAGATCTCTTCACGGCGTCGCCGCCCGTCCTCGGCTCGTTCCTCCGGATCTGCCAGAGCCACTTCCACGTCGACGTTTCCATTTTCATCCTCGCTGGGTTCAGCTGAAGTCTTGCGGGGTGGGGGTCATCGGACCATCTGGCTCATGTCCATGAGCGGCTCCAGGATGGCGAACACCACGAAGCCGACCGCCACGCCCATGAACATGATCATGAGCGGCTCGAGGAGGGCGGTGAGCCGCTGGAGCCGCATCTCGATCTCCTGCTCGTGCGCGTCGGCCACGCGGATCAGCATGGACTCGAGTGTTCCGGAACGCTCGCCGACCGCCATCATGTGCGTGACCGTGGCCGGGAAGTGCCCGCTTCGCCGGAGCATCCCCGCCAGCGACTCGCCCTCGGTGACGCCGGCCCGGGCCGCCTCGACCGCCTTCACCAGGATCGCGTTGCCGAGCACCTCCTTGGCGACCTCGAGCGAGCGCAGCATCGGAACGCCCGACTCGAGCATGGTGCCGAGCGTGCGGCAGAAGCGGGCCACCGCCACCTGCCTGACCAGCGGACCGAACAGCCAGGAGCGCAGGACGAAGCTGTGCCAGCGCGGGCGGCCGCCGGGCGAGCGCGACCAGGCGCGCAGGCCAAAGATCATCGCCGCGATGGCGACCAGCCACATGTACCAGTACGCGCCCATCACGTGCGAGAGCCAGACCAGGAACTGGGTCTTGAGCGGCAGGGCGCGCCCCTGGGTCGCGAACGTCGCGGTGATCTGCGGGACCACCGCGATCATCAGGATCGACAGCACGGTGACCGCGACGATCACCATGATGATCGGGTAAACCATCGCGCCCTTGACCTTGCCGCGCAGCTTCTGGGCCGACTCCATGAAGTCGGCCAGGCGGACCAGCACCTCGTCCAGGTTGCCGGCGGTCTCGCCGGCGCGGACCATGGAGATGAAGAGCCCGTCGAACACCCTGGGGTGCTTGCCCAGCGAGTCGGCCAGCGACGCGCCCTCGTTGACCGCGCTCTTGACCTCGCCCAGCACGCGCTTGAGCCGGACCTTCTCCGCCTGGTCGAACAGCGCGCCCAGCGCCTCGGCCAGCGGGATGCCGGCCTTGAGCAGGGTCGACAGCTGGCGGGTGAAGGCCGCCACGTCGGTCTTCTTGATCGACTTCAGCACCTCGCCGAACTCGACCTCGCGCGAGAGCCCCTTGGCCCGGGTCTGCTTCTTGCCGCCCTTGGACAGGTCGACCTGGGTCACCACCACGCCGTCCTTGCGCATGGCCTGGCGCAGGCCCTTGGGCGAGTCGGCGTCGCGCACACCGGACACGGTCTTTCCGGACGCGCCGATGCCCTTGTAGGCGTAGAGCGGCACGGCGCTAGCCCTCGCTCTCTGCCGTGACCATCAGGACCTCCTCCGGCGTGGTCATGCCCTGCATGACCTTGCGGGCCCCGTCCATGCGCAAGGTGACCATGCCGCGATCCGCCGCCGCGCGCCGGATCGACGACGCGTCCGACTTCTGCAGCGTGAGCGAGCGGACGGCGTCGTCGACCATCAGCATCTCGTAGATGCCGGTCCGGCCGTTGTAGCCGGTGTCGAGGCACATCTTGCAGCCGCGCGCGCGCAGGACGGTCCCGGCCGGGATGTCGCGCGCCCCCTTCACCTCGGGCAGCGCGTAGCCGCCGGCGCGGAAGCGGTCCGGCTCGAGGCCGAGCTCGCGCAGCACCTCGTCGGTCGGCCTCACCGACTCGGCGCAGTCGGGGCACGGGCGCCGCACCAGGCGCTGGGCCATGAGCCCGACCAGCGACGAGGCGACCAGGAACGGCTCGATGCCCATGTCGACCAGGCGGGTGACTCCCCCGGCGGCGTCGTTGGTGTGGACCGTGGACAGGACCAGGTGGCCGGTCAGCGACGCGGTGATGGCGACCTCGGCGGTCTCCGGATCGCGGATCTCGCCGACCATGATGACGTCTGGGTCGTGGCGCAGGAACGAGCGCAGCCCGGTCGCGAAGGTGAGATCGATCTTGGGATTGACCTGGGTCTGCGAGATGCCCTCGAGCTGGTACTCGACCGGATCCTCGACGGTGAGGATGTTGAGGTCGGGCGAGTTGATCTCGGACAGGCAGGCGTAGAGCGTGGTGGTCTTGCCGGACCCCGTCGGCCCGGTGACCAGCAGGATGCCGTGCGGGCGCGCGATGATGCTGCGGATGAGCTGGAGCGTGTCGCCGGCCATGCCGATGTCGGGCAGGCCGAGCAGGACCGAGGTGCGGTCGAGGAGGCGGATGGTGACCCGCTCGCCGCCGGCGGTCGGCGCGGTGGCGACGCGCATGTCGATGTCCTTGCCGGCGATCTTGCGCCGGATGCGCCCGTCCTGCGGCAGCCGCTTCTCGGCGATGTTGAGGCCGGCCATGATCTTCACGCGGGCCAGGATCGAGGCCAGGAACTTGCGCGGCGCGTGCTTGGTCTCGCGCAGCACGCCGTCGATGCGGTAGCGGACCTTGACGTCCTTCTCGCCCGGCTCGATGTGGATGTCCGAGGCGCGCTCCTTGACCGCGACGAACAGGAGCGAGTTGACCCAGCGGATGATGGGCGCCTCGTCGGTGGTGTCGAGGATGTCGACCAGCTCCTCGGCGTCGGCGAACTCCTCCTCGTCCCCCTCCTTCTTGTCGTGGTCGAGATCGGTGGCCTGGCGCAGGCGGCCGAACACCTTGTTGATGAGGTCGAGGATCGGCGTGGGCGCGGCCAGGACGCCGTCCACCGGGCCGCCGACCAGGACGCCGATGTCGTCGAGCACGTCGAGGGCGAGCGGATCGGCCAGCGCCACCTGCACGCGCCCGCTCGACGGATCGCGCCCGATCGGCAGCGCCCGGTGCTGCTTGGCGAAGCCGATCGGCAGGTTCTCGATGAGCGCGTCGTCGATGTCCTCGGCCGCCGGCAGGACCGCGGCGTAGGGCATCTCGTACTGCACGCTCAGCGCGCGCGTGAGCTGGCCCTCGTCGACCGCGTTCAGGCGCAGGAGGACCTCGCCGAGCTCTCCCCCCTCGTCTCGCACCAGCGCGGTCGCGCGCGCCAGCGCCTCGGGGGTGAGCCCCGCCTGTCGCGTCAGGATCTCGGCCAGGGAGTTGTTCTGGGGCGCCCCCTGGGGCTGGATCCAGCCCGACTGGGGGGGCGCCGGAGGCGCGATCGCCGCGCCCTGCGCCGGTGCGCTCGCCATCGCGATGGGAGCGCCGCCCGCCGCCGGGCTCAGCCTTGCTCGTGGATCGGAGCTCATCACTTTTCCTTGGCGGCCGCCCTGTCCGCTGTCCTCGCCGCCGCGCCGGCGCCCTGCGCCGCGCCGGCGCCGCCCGCCGGCTTCGCGGGCGACCCTGCCGCGCCGCTCGGCGGGGCCGCCGGCGCGCCCGCGGCCGCGCTCGCCGCCCGTGCCTTGACCTTCTTGACCCGCTTGCCCTTGAGCGGCTTCTTCTTGCCGCTCGCCGGCTTTCTGGCCGGGCCGACCTCGATCTTCCCCTTCGCCTTCACCTCGGCCTTCATGTCGGCCTCGGCTGCCGTCTTGTCGCCCCTGGCGTCGGGGTCGTCGCCGTCGATGGCGTTGCTGGTCTGGGCTCCGTCTGGCTTGCCGTCCTTGCTGTCGCCGTCCCCCTCGTCGGGGCCGGACGGCGGCTCGGCGCCGGTCGGCCTGGCGTCGAGGTACTCGACCGGTCCATCCGGGAAGCCGACGTCCTTCTCCTCCAGCTCCTCGAGCACCTTGGCGTTGCGCTCCTGCTCGTAGACCAGGCGGTTGATCTCCGACAGGAGGCCGCCCTTGCGCCCGTAGTCGACACCAGGCCGGTAGGTGATGTCCCGGAAGCTCGAGAACGAGCGCATGAACTCGCGCTGCTCGCGCACCCGGCGCTCGACGATGCGCTCGAGGTCGGTGTGGCTGTGCACGATGTACGGAGTCAGCACGATGAGGAGGTTGCGCTTCTCCTTCGTCTTGCTGCTGAACTTGAACAGGTAGCCGAGGATCGGGATGTCGCCCAGGAGCGGCACCTTCGACTCGGTGTTGGTGGTCTTGTCCGAGATGAGGCCGCCCAGCACCACCGCCTGCTGGTCGCGCACCACCACCACATCCTTGAGCGTCTTCTTGGACCACGACGGGCCCAGGCCGGCGAAGTCCTGCGACGCGATGTCGTTGATGGTGAGATCGATCTTCAGCTTCACCTCGCCCGAGGCGTTGATCTGCGGCGTGAGCTTGAGGTTGAGCTCGACGTCCTGGCGCGCGATCGACTGGGTCGGGAGGAACGTCCCGGCCGCGCCGCCCGCCGCGCCGCCGACGCCGCCCGGCAGCCCGACCAGGGCCGACCGGTAGGGGATGTTCTGGCCGACCGAGATCTCGGCCTCCTCGTTGTCGGTGGTCAGGATGTGCGGCGACGACAGCACGTCCAGGTTGCTGGTGTTGGCCAGCGCCTGGAACAGGATGCCGAACGAGGGGATGCTCTGGCCCAGGAGCTCCTCGGCCCCGGGCAGGAGGTGGCCGAGCGCGCCGCCGATGAGACCGGAGGCCCCCGCGATGCTGGCCACGTTGAGCGACGACAGGTTGTCGTGCTGGACCCCGCCGATGATGAGGTCTCCGTCGCCCACCTCCTTGCCGGCGTGCCACGCGGCGCCCAGATCGCGGCTGTTGTCGATGCCGATCTCGACGATCGAGGCCTCGATGTAGACCTGCGGCCGCGGCACGTCGAGCTTCTTCAGCACCTCGCGCACGGCCAGGAAGTCCTTCACCGACGCGACGATGACCAGCGAGTTGGTGGGCTTGTCGTGAGTCACGCGCACGACGCCCTCGAACGCGGCGGCGCTGTCGGCCGTCGCCACCGAGCGCTGCTGCTGCGGCTCCGGGGCCCGCTGCGGCCGACCCGGCTGGCCATCGCGGCCCCCCCGCTCGCCCCCGCTCGGCGGCTGCTGGATGCCGCTGATGACCGCCGTCAGCGTGGTCGCGGTCTCCTCTGCGTCGGCGTGCTCGAGCGGATAGACGTGGATGCGGCCCGCGCCCTCCACGTCGATCGAGACGTCGAGGCGGTTGACCAGCGCCTTCACCCGCAGGTAGGCCGGCTCGCTGGCCAGCATGATGAGCGCGTTGGTGCGCGCGTCGGACAGGATCTTCGAGGGGGCCGCGCTCTCCACGTCGGAGTCGGACCCCTGATCGGACGGCTGCGGCGGCGCCTCCGGCTGGTTCGGCTGCCCGCGGATCGGGCGGCGCACGTTGGTCTGGCGCGGCGGGATCTGGCCCTGGCCGCCGCCGGGCTGGCCGGGTGCCTCCTTGGTGCCCAGGATCTCCGACAGGGTCTGGGCCAGCTCGGTCGCGTCGGCGTACTTGACGCGCATCATGTAGAGCTTCTCGCCGAACACCGGCTGGTCGACGGCGAGGAGGAGCGACGACATCTTGCTGATGTGGGTGCCGAAGTCGGTCACCACCACCACGCCGGCGCGCGGCAGCCCCTTGACCGAGCCGCTGGCCGACTTGATCTCGGTCAGGATGGCGGCCACGTCGTCGACCGGCAGGTGCTCGGGGCGCAGGACCGCGCGCACCATCTGATCCGAGTTGGCCGGCCGCCCCTGGGTGTAGATCGGCAGCGGCGCCGTCTTGGCCTGGGCGTACTCGACGATCTCGAGCACGTTGCCCTTGGGCACCACGGTCAGCCCCATGCTCTGCAGCGCGACCAGGAACACGCTCCAGGCCTGGCGCGCGGTCATCGACTCGGGGGACTTGATCGTCACCTTGGCGGCGCGCGTCCCGATGGCCGACGAGTAGATGAAGTTCTTGCACGTGAAGCTGAAGGCCCAGGTCACCAGGTCCTTGAGCTCGATGTCGGGCGCGAGGTTGACCTTGAAGCGCCCCTTCGCCTTGTCGCAGGCGTACAGGGTCTCGTCGTTCAGCGTCTCACCCTCGGGCACGGTGTTGCCGGTGCCGCTGGTGTTGCGCCCGACATTCCCGGGGGTGGCGCTCGAGCCGCGGCCGGTGGTCGCGCCGGACCGGCCGGCGCGCGGCGTCGGCGAGCCGCCCGGGCCCGCCGGGTTGGCCGGCCTGCCCGGCTGGGCGCCGCCGGGCTGAGCCCCGGCCCGGCCCGCGCCCTGACCTGCCTGCGCGGCCGCGTTGGGGCCGATGCCGCGGGGCCCGGCCGTCGGCGTGCTGCGCTGCCAGGTCGGCCGGACGGTGCCGGGCCGGGCCTGCCCGGGCTGCCCCGGCTGGCGGCCGGTGCGTCCCGCGCCGCGCGGCTGGGCCGGCGGTGCTGGCTGCGCCGGCTGGGCCGATGGCGCTGGTTGGGCTGGTGGCTGAGCCGACGCGCTGGGCGGAGCCGCGTACGAGATCAGGAAGAGCGAGGCGACGGCCGCCGCCGCCCGCCCGGTTCGGGTCTCGTTCGTCATCGAGGGGGAGGGGGACAGGCGCATGGTCACTTGATGGTGTAGTTGAGGGTAACGGGCTTGCCGCGCCGCGTGATGGAGACCGACAAGCTGCTCGACTCGCGTACCTTGGTGTAGACCTCGAGCGCCTTGTCCATGCTGTTGAGCTCGAAGCCGTTGACCGCGTGGAGGGTGTCGCCGTTCATGAGGCCGATCTTGGAGTAGACCGAGCTCGGCTTGATGGCGTAGAGCTTGAAGCCGTTGGGCTTGCCGTCCTTGACCGACGGCACGATGCGCGCCCCGCGCGACACCGCGGTCGGGTTGGCCAGCACCTTCTCGACCACCGAGCGATCGACCTCGTAGGTGGTGTCGTCCAGCTTGCGCACGCCGGCGTCGACCGCGGCGACCAGCTCGTCGCGCTGCGCGCGCGGGTCGGTGAGCGCCGGCTCGGGGGCGGCGGCGACGGCCGGCGCCGGCGGCGCCTCGCCGCTCAGGAGCGAGATGCGCTCGAGCCGGTTGGACGTCTGGTTCTGGAAGTCGACGTACTTGGCGAGGATGCGGGTCACCTCACCGGCCCCCGGGATCGTGCTGCCGATCCAGTAGGCGCCCTGCACCTCGTTCGAGGTGTTGAGGATGGTGGCCACCGAGTCGCCCTCGACCGCGATGTGGGTCGCGACCAGGCGGAGCGGCAGCGTGGTGAGCGGCGGGTTGTTGGGATCGACGGGCGCCTCGGCCTGCGCGGCGACCGGCTGGACCGGCTGGCACACGGAGCAGAAGATGTTGCGGTCGGACAGCGGCGTCCCCGACTTGCTGGCCCGCGACTTCTCCTGCTCGGCCGCCGAGGTGGCCACCGGCGGGCGCACGACCGCGCGGTGCGCCGGCTTCTCGCTGTCGGCCAGCGCGGTCGCCTCGATCATGTGACTCACGGCGCTGGCGGCCAGCGCCGAGCACACCACGACCACGAGCACGCCCAGCACCCAGAAGTACTTCTTGATGTAGACGTCCACGCTCATGGCTCAGGGTCTCCTGGCCGCCGGCTCGGCGTGGCGCACCAGCGCCGGCCGGTCGACGTCGGCGCCCGGGTCGTCGGCCGGGTCGGCCATCTCCGGGCCATCGGCGTCCGCGTCGCCCTCGCCCTCCGCCTCGGCGTCGGTCGCCTCCAGCCGGCGATAGATGGTGCGGGTCGCGATGCCGAGCAGCTTCGCGGCCAGCCGCTTGTCGCCCTTGGTCTGGCGCAGGGTCTCGTGGATGACGCTCATCTCGATCTCGGCCAGCGGCGTGCCGATGGGGAACGAGAGCGACGGGACGCCGCCGCCCACCGAGACGGTCGCGCCGCTCTGCGCCGCGGCGCGCAGGTCGCGCGGCAGGTCGTCCTCGCCGATCGCGTTCTCGCGCGAGAGCACCACCGCGCGCTCGATCGCGTTCTCCAGCTCGCGCACGTTGCCGGGCCACGCGTAGTCGCACAGGAGCTCGATCGCGCGCCGGCTGCAGCCGGTGATGGGCTTGCCGTTCTTCTCGGCGTAGAGCTGGATGAAGTGCTGGACCAGGAGCGGGATGTCCTCGCGCCGGTCGCGCAAGGGCGGCACCTGGATCGGCACCACGTTGAGGCGGTAGTAGAGGTCCTCGCGGAAGCGGCCCTCGCGCACGGCGCGGCCGAGGTCGACGTTGGTCGACGCGATGAGCCGGATGTCGATCGGGATGGCGCGGCCGGCCCCGCCCAGGCGCTCGATCTCGCCCTCCTGGAGCACGCGCAGCAGCTTGACCTGCACGTGGCGCGACATGTCGCCGATCTCGTCGAGCAGGAGCGTGCCGCCGTTGGCCGCCTCGAAGCGGCCCTCGCGCCGCTGGGTGGCCCCGGTGAAGGCGCCCTTCTCGTAGCCGAACAGCTCCGCCTCCAGGATCGACTCCGGGATGGCGGCGCAGTTGATCGGCACGAACGGGCGGCTGGCGCGCGGGCTGTTCTCGTGGATGGTGCGCGCGAGCAGCTCCTTGCCGGTGCCGCTCTCGCCCAGGAGGAGCACCGTCGCCTCGCTCGCCGCCGCCTGCACCGCGATGTCCATGGTGCGGCGCCAGGCCAGCGAGGTGCCGATGATGGCGCGGCGCCGCCTCTCGGCCAGCTGGGCGCGCAGCGCGCGGTTCTCGATGACCAGCGACTGCTTCTCCAGCGCGTTCCTGACGATGCGGACCACGTGGGCGCGCTTGAGCGGCTTGGTGACGAAGTCGTAGGCGCCCTCCTTCATGGCCGCGACCGCGGTCTCGACGGTGCCGTACGCGGTCATGAGCACGACCTCGGTCTCGGGGGCGACGGTCTTGGTCGCCTTGAGCAGGTCCATGCCGGTCGTGCGCGGCATCATGAGGTCGGTGAGGAGGACGCTGACGCGCTGCTTGCGCAGGATCTCGAGGCCGGCCGCGGCGTCGGACGCGGTCATGACGTCGAGCCCCTCGCGGCGGAAGATGCGGCCCAGCGAGTCGAGGATGCCCGGCTCGTCGTCGACGACGAGCACGAGTCGGTGGCCGTCCCACGACGCCGTGCGCGCGCCGTCTCGCCCCGCGAGCTCGGCGGGGCTGGAGGGCGCGGGGTCGGGGGCGGGACCCACAGGAGTGGTGAGGTGGTGCATGGAGGTCTCCGGCGTCGGGCTAGTACAAGGCCAGTGCCAGGCCGCACGGCTGCATAAGTACCTCAGTTCGCTGCGCGTGTGGCGGCCTTGACGGCATTCAGCTGGCTCGATTGTGCCAGACTGGCAGCGACATAGCAGGGGCTTGCCAAAGTGGCAAGGGAGTCGCGAGGCCCAGACGACGAATGCGAAGACCCGAGGGCCGACGAGGGATTCCGTCCCTCGGCGTCCGTCGCGCCTTCGCGTTTCACCGGCGATGCGAGCCGGGCTGCCGGCTACTCCTCGTAGTAGTACCAGCTGCCGGCGCCGCCGTCGTAGTACTCCCAGTGACCGCCGTAGTAGTAGACCCAGCGCCCGCCGTACCAGCGGCGGTAGTGGCCGCAGTGATCGCTGTGGTAGTGGGCGTCGTGGTACGTGAGCAGGGCGATCTCGCCGGCGACGGCGGCGGTCCACAGCGCGGCGACGGCGACGTTGCCCAGCGCGTCCGCCGTGCGCGGGGACATCACGCAGCCGGACGAGGACGCTGTCGTCGTCGTCGCCGCGAGAGCGAGGCATGCAGACAGGCCGAGCCGCCGGAAGATCGATCGCGCCATGGTGATGGCGAGACGAGATAGCAACCGCCGTGCCTCGGCGCGGCGCGGTTGGTTCCACGCAGTTATCGCGGCCGGCGGCGTGGACCGGGAGCGGGCCGCGTGGCGCGCGCGCGACAGTCGGCGATGCGCGGCACGGCGCGATCAGCCGGCCGCGCCGCCCGTGGTGGACCGGGCGGACCCGGAGTCGCCCTGGGCGTTGCGCTCGAGGCCGCCGCGCGGCAGCTGAACGCGGAAGCGCGTGCCGACGTCGGGCGTGCTGTCGACCTCGATTTCGCCGCCGTGGCGCTCGACGATGCCGTGGACGATCGAGAGGCCGAGGCCCGAGCCCTCGCCGACGTCCTTCGTGGTGAAGAAGGGATCGAAGATGCGCGGAAGCACCTCGGGCGGGATGCCGCGGCCGTTGTCGCGCACCTCGATGGTGACGCCGCTCGGACCCTCGTAGGTCGCGATCCAGATGGTCGCGCTGTCGCGCCCGGCCACCGCCTGGGCCGCGTTGGTCAGGAGGTTCATGAACACCTGGTTGAGCTGGCCGGCGTGGCCGCGGATGCGGCCGACCGCGCCGTAGTCGCGCTCGACCTGGATCGACTGGCGCAGGAGGTGGCGCAGGAGCTCGAGCGAGTCGTCGAGGCTGCGGTTGAGATCGACCTCGACCACGCTCTCGTCGTCGGTGCGCGAGTAGTTGTGCAGCGCCTGCACGATGGCCTTGGTGCGCTGGGCGCCGCGCTGGACCACGCGCAGCATCTCGACCACGTCGCCCTGCGCGGCCGACCGGTCCGACGCCTCGGCGTCGGCGATGGTCTCGATCGCCTCCTCGAGCGGGCCGACCGTGTTGACGATCGCGTTGACCGGGTTGTTGATCTCGTGCGCGATGCCTGCGACCAGCTGCCCGATCGACGCCATCTTCTCCGAGCGCACCAGCTGGTCCTGGGCGCGGGTGAGCTTCTCCAGCGTCTCGGCCAGCTCGCGGTTCTTCTTGGCCAGGTCGGCGGTGCGGCGCTGCACCGCGCGCTCGAGGTCGAGGTTGACCTCCTCGGTCGAGCGCAGCTTCTCGCGCAGCGCCCGCCGCATCTCCTCGAGCGCGAAGGTGAGTCGCCCGATCTCGTCCCCCTCGCCGCCCGACGAGACCGGCTGGGCCAGCTCGCCGCGGGCCATGCCGTCGGCGCGCTGCTCGAGCCGGCGGATCGGCCGCACGAACTGCGCCACCGTGAAGCCGACGAACCCGGCGCAGGTGCCGAACAGGACCAGGAAGAAGAAGAGCAGCTCCTTGACCGGCCGCACCAGCGACGGGCCGCGGCCGCGGTAGTTGGGATAGAAGACCGCCAGCCCGCCGAGGTCGTAGCTCTTGCCCTGCCAGGTCACGACCAGGCGGCCGCGACGGCCGTCGAGCGAGTAGGCGTCGAGCCCGATCTCGGCGTCGGCCGGCGCGGGCAGCTGCAGCTGGGCGCGCGCGTACCACGGCAGCTCGGGCGCGCCCATGAACCCGCCGCCCGCCGCCAGCACCGACGCGCCCGGCTGGCTGGACACGTAGTAGAAGACCGCGCTGGTCGCCTCGGGGCCGCGGTAGGCCGGGCGCTGGGCCGGCGGCTCGCCCCCCTGCGCCACGTGCTGGCCCGCCGCCTGATAGAGCACCTGGTAGACCAGATCGGGCGTGGGCGGGGTCGCGCGCGCCGCCGCCGCGCCCTGCACCTCCGAGCGCAGCCAGGTGAGCCCGAGGTCGGCCTGCCGCGCGGTGAAGTCGGTGACCAGGTTCTTGTACTGGATGAAGCCCCAGAACAGCGCCAGCCCGACGGCGAACAGGACCATGCCGCCGAACTGGAGCAGGAGCTTGCCGCGCAGGGACAGGCTCGGGCGGATGGCGCGCACCGGCAGGTGGTGGCGCAGGGTGAGCTGGTCGAGCAGCGGCCGGACGGTGTCGCGGTGCCAAAGGACCTGGTAGATCGACGCGCCGATGGCGATGTCGAGCCAGATGCACAGCATCAGGATGGCGTCGTCGCTCTCGAGCTCGAGGAAGCTGCGCGCCAGCCAGGCCGCGACCATGGCGGCCACCGCCCACAGCGCGATGTGGGCCACCGCCAGGCGGTAGGCCAGGCTCTGGGCGCGGCGGTACACCCGGGTCGACAGCGTGTCGCGCTCGCTGGCCGACCCGCGCAGGTAGCTGTCGATCACGCGGCGCGCGTGGTGAGTGACGAGGGTCATGCCGACCAGCGCGAACAGGAGCGAGGCCGGGATGACCAGGTGCAGCTGCAGGGTCTGCTCGAACGAGATCGGCAGGAAGTAGTAGCTGAAGGCCGCGATGGCGCTGGCGGTGGCGGCCGACACGACCATCGCGATGTGGACCAGGTCGCCGAAGTAGCCGTCGGCGAACAGCGTGAGCGCGGGCAGGCCGGCGAACAGGCGCCGGCGCAGGCGGGCGAGGATGAGCTGGTACCAGACCGAGCGGACCAGGTTGACCGCGAGGGCGCACAGGCCCGTGATCGCGGCCAGCTCGACCACCTGGTGATAGGTCCAGTCGCCGTGGCGCTCCAGGTAGAAACCGTGGGCCAGCGCGACCGCCATCCACAGCGCGACGCGCACGAACAGCGCGCGGCGCGGCAGGCGCCAGGTCGCGCGGTAGGACGCCTCGGCCAGATCGTCGGGCAGATGCCCTCCGCGGCGCTTGACCTGGATGGCGCGGAAGAGCGGCGTCAGCCACGAGCCGAGCGCCGCCCACCAGGCGATCTGCGCGCCGGCCAGGGCCGGGATGGCCACGCGCAGGAGGATCGATCGATCGGGGATGGTCGGGCGAAACAGGCTGAGCACCGGCCACACGATGGCCAGGAGCTCGAGCAGGGCCAGCGCGAAGCCGGGCAGGACGAAGTGGCGCTTGAAGCCGAAAGCGGTGTCGTCACCGCCCTCGTCGCGCGTCACGTGGTGCTCGCGCTCAGCCACGCGGCAAGTCTATCTTATGATGCCGCGATGGTGCCGCGACGCTTCCGGTCTTGGACATCGGTTCGGGCGCGGAGCCGGGCCTGGTCGCTGGTGGCCGCCGCGGCGGCGCTGGCGCCGGCCGCGGCGCGCGCGCAGACCGCGCCCGAGGCCGAGTTCCCCGCCATCACCGGCCGCGACTACACGCTCGACCTCGATCAGGGCGCCGTGCTCGGGTCGGTGCAGATCGTCGGCATGGCGGGGACCGCCGTGGCCACCGGCGTGGGCTCGGCCGGGTCGCTGTTCAACCCGGCCGCGGTGGCGGTGCGGCCCGAGAGCTCGAGCCGCCACTGGGACTGGGACTGGCACTTCGACTACCTCAGCAGCGCGGTCGGCACCGACTTCGACAACAACGGCATCGAGCAGAGCTCGTCCTACGGCCTCTTCGACGGGCCGCTCCTGACCGCCGGCATCGTCGGGCAACTGGGCCCGTGGGGGCTGGGAGCGACCATCCTCTACTACAAGCAGCCGATCGAGCAGTCGGCCGACGTCGACATCCTGCCGCAGACCACGATCGCGCGGGTCGCCCTGGCCCGCAGCTTCCTCGGCGACGAGATCACCGCCGGCGTCGGCGCCCGCGCCGGGCAGTTCCGCATGAGCCGGGTCGACACCAGCGGCAGCATCGATCGATCGACCGACCTCTTCTCGATCAACGGCGTGGCCCTGGAGGCGGGCGGGCTGTGGCGGCCGCCCGACCGCGACGTGCGGGTCGGGCTCACCGGCAGCCTGCCGGTCAACAGCGAGCAGGTCGAGGTGGCCGCGTGCGACCCGGAGGACTGCGAGGGCTACATCCTGCCCGAGCGCGCCGCGCTGCCCTGGCAGGTCTCGATCGGCGCGGCATGGCGGCGGGCTCCCACCCGGTGGAACCGCAAGATCCGCTCGCAGTGGCGGGACGAGAAGTACCTGCTCCTGGCCGCGGACCTGGTGGTCACCGGTCACGTGCCGAGCGGCTACGGCGTCGAGGCGTTCGCGGCCAGGGAAGAGCTGCAGCCCTCGGGGCGCGACGTCGGCATCTCGCCGCGCGCCGGCGTGGAGTACGAGTGGGTGCCCGGCCGGTTTCGCATCCGCGGCGGGAGCTACTGGGAGCCGTCCCGCTTCCGCGATCCGGAGGGGAGCGACATCTCGGGGCGGCTTCACGTCACGCTCGGCCTCGACGTCAGGGTGTGGTCGTTCTGCTTCTGGAACGAGCGCTACCGGGTGCGCCTCTCCCTCACCAGCGACGGTGCCCGGCACTACGGCAACGGCGGCATCTCGATCGGCTTCTGGCACTGAGGCGCGCCCGGGCGCGTGGTGCGGGCCGGTGCGGGCCGGTGCGCACCGGCTTTGCACCGGAGCCGGCCTCGTAGTATGTCCGGGCGCATGAAAAGGGTCCTACTCATCGCGCTCTCGCTCGCCGTCGCGGCGACGCTGTCCGCCTGCAAGAAGGAGAAGAAGCCCGACGATCAGGGCACGGCTGCCACCAGCCAGCCGGAGCAGGCTCCGGAGAAGAAGGAGGACTGGCCGAAGCCGGCCGGCCAGGAGCCGGCGGCGCCCGCCGCGGGCGAGGCGACGGCGACGGTGCGGCCGCCGACCGCCGACGACCTGGCCGCCTACACCTCCGACCTGACCGGCGACGGCCCGCTCACGGCGACGTTCGAGACGTCCAAGGGCACCATCCACTGCGAGCTGTTCGACAAGGGCGCGCCGGTCACGGTGGCCAACTTCATCGGCCTGGCGCGCGGCAAGCACGCGTTCAAGGACCCGAAGAGCGGCCAGGTCGAGACCCGGCCGTACTACGACGGGACGGTGTTTCACCGGGTGATCCCGGAGTTCATGATCCAGGGCGGCGACCCGACCGCGACCGGCTCGGGCGACCCCGGCTACCAGTTCGCCACCGAGGTGTCACCGGACCTCAAGCACGAGCCCGGCACGCTGTCGATGGCCAACGCCGGTCCGGATACCAACGGCGCCCAGTTCTTCATCACCGAGCTCGCGCACCACGAGCTCGACGGCAAGTACAACGTGTTCGGCCGCTGCAAGGAGATCGACGTGGTGAAGAAGATCGCCCGCGTCGAGACCAAGATGCAGGAGGGCGGCGGTGAGAAGTCGCGGCCGGTCGAGGAGGTCAAGCTGGAGAAGGTGACCATCTCGCGCGGCGCCGACGGCGGCGCCAAGGGCGACGGTGGCAAGGGCGACGGTGCCAAGGGCGACAAGGGCGACGGCGGCGGGAAGAAGAAGGCCGCCAAGGCCGACGCGAAGGGCGACGACAAGGACAAGGCGGGCGGCGGCTGGTAGCGCGTTCGGTGCGGGCCGCCGCGCTCGCCGGGATCGCAGCCCTCGCGGCCGGCGCGGGCTGCGGCTCGCGCTGTCGCGAGATCGCGGCCGAGCGCGACGCGCTGGCCCGACGCGCGCCGGCGGTCGGGCCCCACCTCCAGCTCCAGATATCGCTCGCCACGGCCAACGCGCTCATCGCAGAGACGCTGCGCGACGAGCCGCTCTCCGCCGAGATCGCCCTGCCCCGCTCCTTGCCGGTGGCGGTCCCGGGTGGCGGGCTGACCGCGGTCGCGCGCGAGGTGCGGCTCTTGCCGGCCGGGCCCGACCGCGTGCGCGCGGCCATCCGCCTCGAGATCGGCGACGCCGACGGGCCGATCACGTGGCTGGCGGTCGAGGCCGCGATCGCCCCGGCGCTGGTGCGCGAGGCCGGCGGCGCGCAGGTCGTGATCGGGTTCGGCCCGCGCAACCTCGAGCACGTCCGGCCCGAGCTGGCGCCGCGGGCCGAGCGCGCCCTGGCCGACGCGATCGGCCGGCGCCTGCCGCGCGCGATCCGCGACCGGGTGCCGCGCGCGCTGCTCGAGCGCGCCGGCGGGCGCGCGGCCTCCTATCTGGCCGGCGCCGCGTTCGATCTGCTGCGCGCCGCGCTCCTGGGCCGGCTCGGCGAGCTGACCCGGCTGCGCGTGCGCCTGCCGGACGTGCCGATCCGCGGGGCGTCGCTGCAGACGCGCGGCGACGCGCTCGAGATCGACGTCGCGACCGATCTCCCGGTGCGGCGCGGCCTGCGGGCCGAGAGGCGGCCGCCGGCCGCGGGCGCGGGCGGGGCGGCGGCGACGGACCGGGCGGATGCGGCGACCGCGGGCGGGGCGTCCCCGACCGGCGGGGCGGCCGACACAGCGGCCGCGCTGTCGCTGCGCGTCTCGGGCAGCGCGGCCGCCGAGCTGGCCAACTGGGCCATCGAGCGCGGCCGGCTGCCGCGCCGCTACACGCGCTCGCTCGAGCCGCGCCCCGACGGGCAGTACGTGCCCCGCCTCGACTACCTGGCCGGGCGCTCCGCCCGCCCGCTCGTGGTCCACGTCTTCCAGGAGCGCGGCGGCTGCTCCTCGTTCCAGGTCGGCCTCCGGCCCCGCCTGTCCGTCCGCCGAGGCCGGCTCGTCGTCGACCTGCTCGATCAGCGCATCGAGCGAGTCCGCGGCCCGGCCCACCTCGAGATCGCGGTCTGGCTGCGCCAGCTCGTGACCCGCTCGGTCGACCACACCCGCCAGCTCGCCGCCGCGACCGAGATCGCGGTCGGCGGCCGCCGCTTCACCGCGCGCGTGGTGGAGGCCGCGATCGCCGACGGCGAGCTCCGCTTCGCGCTGCGAGTCTCCCGCGCGCCGGCCCGGCGACGCTGATCACACTCACAGCGAGCGGACCGTGCCGCTCGGCCCAGGGCCAGGTTTTCGGCTCCAGTACGCAACAAGTCCTTCGTCGGTCCGACAACAGTCTGTCGTCGTCGAGAGTGACGCGGCGACCGGACTCAACGGAGGTGACCATGACGAAGACGAAGCGGCTGTTCTCGATCCCGGCGACCCTCTCGCTGCTGCTGTGGGGCACGGCCGGCTGCGCCCTCGACGCCGTGGATGAGGGCGAGCAAGCGGATCAGGCCGAGGTGATCGGGAACGAGGCGGCGCCACTCGGCGCCGGCCCGGAGACCCCGGTGCAGACACTGGGCGCGAGCTGCACGCTGCTCCGCCCGTTCGCGTGGAGCAGCCCGGGCGTCAGCTGCATGGAAAACCCTTCCCACAACACCCCGATCGTGATCCCGGATGGCGGCAGCTACACGGCGCACGCGGCCCACGTGTTCCAGTGGTCGGGCAGCGGCTACGCCATCATCGAGTGCCACGACGGAAAGATCGTGGTGGTCGAACAGGTCTGTCAGAGCGGAGGCGGACAGGAGCCCTGATCGTCAGAAGATGAGCTGCCCGATGAGCTCGGGCGCCGGCGACGCGATGATCTGTAGATCCAGCAGCCGGCCGGCCGCCGCGTCGCGGGCGGCGCCGGCCGCGGCCTCGATGTCGGCCAGATCGCCGGTCATGGTGAAGAAGGCGCGGCCCGAGATGCCGACCGCGAGGCGCATGTCGCGCAGCGCGACCGGCGCGACCTTGCCCGCCGCGTCGGCGGCGTGCACCGCGGCGCACACCGTCGCGGTCTCGACGATGGCGACCGCGCCGGTCGGGCCGTCGGCCCACTCGCGCGGGTGCACCGGCGGGCCCAGCAGCGCCCAGATGGGCGGGTGGAGGAAGGGCAGGAGCAGCCGGTCGACCAGCGCGTCGCCCGCCGCCTCCCGGCCGGCCGCCATCGCCTCGACGATCTCGTCGACGCCGCCGCCGAGCAGGACGAGGTGCTTGCCGCCCGGCACCGGGCGCGAGCCGACCAGCTCGACCTCCGCGCGCTTGACCACCGCGTCGGCCACGACCACGCCGCGCGCGATGAGCGAGAGCTCGAGGAGGCCGAGGGCGGGGCCGCGCGCCGCTGAGTCGTGTCCCGCCATCGTGGCCGGCCGCTCCGCTAGACGAAGCGGAACGCGTCCTTCAGCGTGCAGCGCCGCTCGCGCGTGAAGTGGACCGCGGTGGTCAGCCCCTCGCCGGTCGGGCTGGCGATGGTGAAGGAGGTGTAGCCCTCGCCGCCCAGCCCCAGCCCGGCCAGGTTGCAGTCGTTCTTGACGAAGATGGAGCAGTTGCAGACCCGCGCCATGGCCGCCATGTTGTCGATGTTGGCCGAGTGCATGACCGCCGTGTGGTGGAAGCCGTGCTCGACCCGCACCGCGGCGGCGATCGCCTCGGTGGCGCCCGGCACCCGCACCAGCCCGATGACCGGCATGAGCAGCTCGTGCTGCACGAACGGGTGCTGCTCCGGCACGTCGCACAGGAGCAGGCGCAGATCCGGGCCGTGGCCGCGCAGGCCGATCTGCTCGGCGATGACCGAGGCGTTCTTGCCCACGAACTTCTTGTTGGTGGCGTCGCCGTCGAGCACCACGCGCTCCAGCTCGCGCACCTGGCGGGCGTCGAGCAGGAGGCAGCCCTTGCGCCCCAGCTGGCGGATGAGCTCGTCGGCGATCGAGTCGACCGCGATGATCTCCTTCTCCGCCGTGCAGATGATGTTGTTGTCGATCGACGCCCCGCGCACGATGGCGTCGGCCGCCCGGTCGAGGTGGGCGGTCTCGTCCACCACCGCCGGCGGGTTGCCCGGGCCGGCGCCGATGGTCTTCTTGCCCGAGTTCATGGCCGCCTTGACCACGCCGGGCCCGCCGGTCACCACCACCAGGCGGATGTTGCGGTGCGCCATCAGCGCGTTGGCGCTCTCGATGGTCGGCTGCTCCACGCTGACGATGACGTCGCGCGGGCCGCCCACGCCCTGGATCGCCTCGTTCAGGAGGTGCACGAACCAGTTGCACACCCGCGCGGCCGACGGGTGGACGTTGAACACCACCGCGTTGCCGCCGGCGATCATGCCGATGGCGTTGCAAAGGACCGTCTCGGTCGGGTTGGTGGTCGGCGTGACCGACAGGATGACGCCGTAGGGCGCGCGCTCGGTCAGCATGAGCCCGTCGTCCCCGGTGAACGCCACCGGCCGCAGGATCTCGAGCCCCGGCGTCTTCTCCATCACCAGCCGGTTCTTGCCCAGCTTGTCCTCGGCCCGGCCCAGCCCGGTCTCCTCCACGGCGTAGTTCGACAGCTCCACCAGGTGGCGCGCGGTCACCGCCCGCATGGCCGCGATCATCTTCGCGCGCAGCGCCACCGGCGCCTTCTCGTTGGCCTCGAACCCGCGCCGGGCCGCCTGCACCGCCGCCTCGGGGTCGGCGTAGACGCCCAGGGTCGCGCGCGGGATGCGCGCCGCACCTCCGCCGCTGGCCGCCGGTGACGGGGGAGGCGGAGGCGCGGGCGCGGCGGTCGGCCCGGCGCCGAGCCGGGCCATCACGCGCTCCACGATCTCCGCGATCCGCGCCTCG
>Ga0126377_10000139_pt1 | contig 39419 bp, 29 predicted proteins | sample PanSoiMetPlot_22_FD_92647 | JGI IMG/M metagenome (GOLD analysis project Ga0126377, IMG submission 92647) | Tropical forest soil microbial communities from Panama - MetaG Plot_22 | ecosystem: Environmental > Terrestrial > Soil > Tropical forest > Bulk soil | place: Panama | collected 2016-02-17 | reverse complement strand
TGCCATCGTGATTGAGATCGCCGACCGCGATCGAATCGCCGTTCGGCGTGCCGCCCTGCAGGTCGGTCGAGCTGATCGAGAAGCCGTTGCTGCCGTCGAGCGTCGACAGATCGAACGTCGCCGGCAGGCTCGGACCGCCGAACACGACGAACCCCTGGCCCGTGTTGCTCGACGCGCCGCTCGCGCGCGGCGCCGTCACGGCGATGTCGGCGTAGCCGTCGCCGTTGACGTCGCCGGCCGCTGCCGCCGTGCCGAAGAACGTGCCGGAGACGAGGCCGGGAATGCGCATGCCCTGGGTGCCGCCGAGCGCCGCGAGATCGATCGTGTTCGGCAGGCTCGCGCCGCCGTAGACGACGTAGGCATAGCCGGCGGGACTGTAGCCCGGCGCGGTCATCAGGAGGTCGTCGAAGCCGTCCCCGTTGAAATCGGCGCAGGCCATCGCCGAGCCGAGCCCGTCGCCGTCGTTCTCGCCGACGATCGCGACGTCGGCGTCGTTGACGCTCGCCGGAAGCGGCGCGCCCGACGCGTTGCCGTAGACGACGTAGACCTCGCCGCCGCCGGGCACGCCGGCCTGCGGCGCGCCGATGACGATGTCCGGAATGCCGTCGCCGTTGACGTCGCAACCGCCCGCCATCGACATGCCGGCGTGCGCGGCGAGGCCGGGGCCGTCGATGATCTCGCCGGTGCCGGGACCGATCGCGCCGAGGTCGTAGACCGCCGGCGGCCAGCCGGCGTGGCCGTCGAGCGCGACGACCGCCAGCGCGGCCGCGGCGACGAGCGAAAGCGGCCGCACGCGCATCCCGCGCCGCGCGTCCGTCGATACCGCCCTCATCGCCGGGCGGTGGAAGACGAAATCCCTGCCTGTCTCGTTCATGGTGGCTCTCGCGTGGTGGACGGCCCGAGCACCCCTTGCGCGGGCTCCCTCCTAGCCACGCAGCCCGGCCGGGCCGCCCATCACGCGCACATGTAAAGGCGGCAGTGGCTAGCACCTGGGCGAGGGGCTAGGCTGATGACGCTCGATTTCGGATGGCCGGCGGGAGGGGCGGGCATCGCGTCATGGGCGAATCAGGCGTCCCCGGTTTCGCAGTCGTGCGCGACGGCGCGGCATGAAGACGCGCACGTCGCGCATCGGGCGCATGGAAGCGCTGTTCAACGCGGCGCTCGATCTGCCCGTGGCCGACCGCGTCGCATTCCTGCTGCGCGAAGAGCCCGACAGCGTGCTGCGCGCGGCCGTCGTGCGTCTCCTCGAACATCACGCCGCCGGCGACGCGCCGATCGATCAGGCGCTCGACGCCGCGATCGTCGACACGACGGCCGCATGGCCCGCGCGCGAGCGCATCGGCGCGTATCGGCTGATCCGCGAGCTCGGTGCCGGCGGCATGGGCACCGTCTATCTCGCCGAGCGCGAGCTCGGCGAAACGCGCCAGCGCGTCGCGCTGAAGCTGATCCGCGACTTTCCGACCGCGCATGCGCGCGAGCGCCTCACGCGCGAGAGCCGGCTGCTCGCCGAGCTCAATCATCCGAACATCGCAAGCCTGCTCGACGCCGGCGAGACGCCCGATCGCGTGCCGTACCTCGCGATGGAATACGTCGAAGGCGTGTCGCTGCAGGCATTCTGCGAGACGCATCATCTCGACGTGCCGGCACGGCTGCGGCTCTTCGCCGAGCTCTGCGGCGCGGTGCAGCACGCGCACCAGCACCTCATCGTCCATCGCGACATCAAGCCGAGCAACATCCTCGTGCGCGAGGATGGCACGCCGATGCTGCTCGACTTCGGCATCGGCAAGCTGCTCGACGCCGCGAGCCGCGATGCGACCGCGACGCACGTGTTTACGCCCGCGTACGCGGCGCCGGAGCAGATCGCCGGCCGTGCGGTGACGACCGCGACCGACATCTACGGCCTCGGCTGCGTGCTGCACGAGCTGCTGTCCGGCCAGCCGCTGCACGAAAGCAGCGCGAACGGCCGCATTGCGCCGCCGAGCGCAGTCACCGGCGGCGCGCTGTCGCGCACGCTGCGCGGCGAGCTCGACACGCTCGTCGGCAAGGCGATGCACGCCGAACCCGAGCGCCGCTACGCGTCGGTGCAGGCGCTGAGCGACGACATCGAGAACTATCTCGCCGGAAAACCGCTGCGCGCCGCGCCGGACAGCATCGCGTACCGCGCGCGCAAGTTCGTCGCGCGCCATCGCTACGCCGCGATCGCGGCCGGCGTCGGCGCGCTGCTCGTGGCCGTATTCGTCTGGCGGCTCGACGCCGAGACGCGCCGCGCCTTCGACGCGGAGACGCACGCCGAGCGCGAAGCGAAGAGCGCGAGCCGCTCGCGCGATTTCCTCGTCTCGCTGTTCGAGGCCGCGGCACCGGACAACACGCTCGGCCACGCGCTCACGGCGCGCGAGCTCATCGACAAGGGCCGCGAGCACGTCGCGCGCGAGCTAAAGGACGAGCCCGACACGGCCGCGCGGCTCGGCCTCACGATCGCCGGCGTCTACGCCGCGCTCGGCGATCCGAAGGCGGCCGTCGAGAGCGGCGAGCGCGCGCTCGAGCTCGCCGCGGGCGACACGCCGGAGCGCGGCCTCTTGCGCTCGGAGATCCTGCTCACGCTGAGCGTCGAATACGACAACACCGAGCGCTTCGAGGACGCGACGCGCGCGTCGACGCAGGCGCTCGCGCTGCGCGAGCGCTTCGCGCCCGACGATCACGCCAGGCTCGGCGCCGTGCTGGCGCTGTGCGCGGCCGTCGCGGTGCGGCACGACGACGGCAAGGCGGCGCGCGACTACCTCGATCGCGCGATGGCCGAATTCGCCAGGGCGCCGAAGGTCGATCCGTCCGATCGCGCCGAGGTGCTGCGCGCGATGGCCGACCTCGACAATCGCGAAGGCCGCTTCGCCGAAGCGATCGCGCACGCGGAGCAGGCGCTGCACGCGCTCGACGACCTGCCGCCGGGCTCGCCGGCGCGCCTCGACGTCTGGCGCATGCTCGCCACGGCGCAGACGTCCGCCGGCGACGGCGCCTCGGCGGTCGCGACGCTCGAGCACGCGCTCGAAGTCGCGCGCGCCGCGCTCGGCCCGGACAGCAACAAGGTCGGCGACGTCGAGAACGATCTCGCCGTCTCGCTGAACGCCGAAGGCCGCTACCGCGACGCGATCGGGCACCTCGAGAAATCGATCGCGATCACCGAGCGCATCCGGCCCGGCGCGCGCGTCGCGACTGCGTACTCGACGATCAACCTCGGCAGCCTCTACGAGAGCCTCGGCGACTACGCGAAAGCCGAGGAGCTGATGCGCCATGGCATCGCCGCGATCGAAGCCGAGTCGCCCGACGAGTCGCAGCTCGATTTCTTCCGCGGCAATCTCGCGCGCACGCTGATGCTGCGCGGCGACCTCGCCGGCGCGCGTGCGCTGATCGAGCGCGCGCTCGCGAACATCGCCGCGCGCGACGGCGAGAAAAGCTTCGCGTACGCGTTCCAGGAATTCCGGCTCGCGCGCATCGAGCTCGTCGCCGGCCACCTCGACGCGGCGACGACCGCGCTCGACGATGCCTACGCCGTGCTCGATCCGCTGCTGCCGCCCGAGCACGCGCTGCGCGTCCAGATCCACGTGCTGCGCGGCCTCGTCGCGAAGGCGCGCGGCGATCTCGCGACGGCGGAGCAGGAGCTGCAGGCGGCCGAGACCGGGCAAGGCCGGCTGAGCCCGGGCGATCCGATCGATCTCGCGATCGTCCGCATGCGGCTCGCCGGCGTGCGCCTCGCGCGCGGCGATGCCGCGGGGGCGAGGCGCGATCTCGATGCATCGCGGCCGGTGCTCGACGCTGCGCTGCTGCCGACCGCGATCGAGCGCATCGAGGCCGATGCGATCGCCGCGCAACTCGACGCGCGCGAACGCATCAGCGGGCGCTAAGGCGCCGTATTCGAATCGAACCCGTGCCGGAAGATCGTGTCCGGCAAGCCGAACTCGATCGCCATGAAATCGGCAGTGCTCACCGGCGTCGCCGTGCCGACGGCCCAGAAATGCTGGCCGTCGAGGTCGACCGCGAGCCCGTAGGCGACGTCGTCGGCCGTGGTCACCGCGGACACGTTCACCCGGCGCGTGCCGAGATCGCCGAAATAGCGGTCGAGCGTGCCGTCGGCGTTGTAGGCGACGAGCGCGAGATCGGTGCCGCCCGCGCTCGTGCTGATGCGCGCGGAGCCGCCGGCGACGAGGCGTCCCCACGGCATGCGCACGAGCGAGCGCGCGATGTCGTCGCCGGGGCCGACCGGCGTCGTCACGATGCCGCCGGTGCCGAAGCTCGCATCGAGCGAGCCGTCGGCGAGGTAGCGGACCAGCGCGAAGTCGCGGCGGCCGTCGGCGGCGACGGCGCTGCCCGCGAGCACGATGCGGCCGTCGGGTTGCAGCACCATCGCGTTCGCGATGTCCTCGCCCGTGCCGACGCCGGTGCGCGCGACGCCGAGCGAGCCGAAGCCGTCGTCGAGCGAGCCGTCGGTGTCGAGCCGCATCACGAGGAACTCGTCGTTGAACTGGCCGGTCGCGTAGCCGGCGATCAGGATCTTGCCGTCGGGCTGGATCAGCACCGCGCGCGCTTCGGAGCTGCCGTTCGACGTCGCGCCCGCGTTGATGTCGAGACGCCCGCCCGTGCCGAAGCTCGTGTCGAGCTGTCCGCTGGCCGTATGGCGCGTCACGCCGACGTGCGGCGGACCCGCTTCGGACGTATAGCCGGCCGAAACGACGCTGCCGTCCGCCTGCACGGCGACGGCGTTGCACTGGTCGTACAGCGAGCCGCCGGCGCCGGACAGCGCGAACGGCGTGACGACGTAGCCGACGCCGTCGAACGTGGCGTCGAGCGAGCCGTCGCTCATGAACCGCGCCGCGGCGAAGTCGGTCGCGCTGCCGCCCGTGTTGAAGAACTGGCCGCAGCCGACGTAGCGCCCATCGGGCATGCGCACGAGCGCGCGCAGGGCGTCGCCTTGCGTCGTCGCGAGATCGTGGATCGCGATGCCGCCGGTGCCGAACGCGCCGTTCATCGCACCGGTGCGCGTGATGCTCGCGAGAATCGAGCGCGCGCCTGCATCCGTGCCGGCCATGACGAGGTTGCCGGCAGGATCGACCGCGACGGCATAAGCCGTATCGTCGAGCGCGCTGACCGGAATCGTCACGCGCACGCCGTCCTCGCCCGGGTCGAGCGCGAACGCGCTAGGCGTCGCAAAAAGGGCCAGCACGGCCGCGGCGATCCGGCCGCGGGCCATGCTGGCTTTGCGTGAAATCGAAGCAGGGACGGCAACGCGCGTCGGGGACATGGCCTCGCTTCCTTGTTGGAGTGGCTGGCGTCGCGACAAGCGGTTAATCTGCTTGCGCTCTATTCCCTAACTACGGGGAAACGGGGGGCGGTCCATCATGAGCGGCGAAGGCGCCAGCGATGTCACGGCATTGCTCGCCGCGTGGCGCGCCGGCGACACGACCGCGCCCGATGCGCTCGCCTCGCTCGTCTACGAGGAACTGCGGCGCATGGCCGCGCGGCGGCTCGCCGGTTCCTCGCAGCGTCCGCTGCAGACGACCGAGCTCGTGCACGAAACGTTCGCGCGCCTGCTCGAGCATCCGCTGAAGGCATCGGACCGCAGTCATTTCTTCCGCACCGTCGCGCTCGCGCTGCGGCAGGTGCTCGTCGACGCGGTGCGGCGCCAGGCCGCCGAAAAGCGCGGCGGCGACGCGATCTGGGTCACGCTCGAAAAAGCCGACGAGATTTCCGCGGCGCAATCGCAGGACTGGCTTGCCGTCGAGGCCGCGCTGGCCGAGCTCGAGCTTGCGGATGCGCGCAAGTGCCGCGTCGTCGAGATGTCGCTCCTGATGGGACTGTCGCAGCAGGAAGTCGCCGAAGCGCTCGAGATCTCGGTGCCGACGGTCGAACGCGACCTGCGCTTCGCGCGCGCCTGGCTCCGCGAGCGCCTCGCCGCATGACCGGCGGCCGGCTCGCGCGCATGGAAGCCCTGTTCCATGCCGCGCTGGAGCAGCCGGCCGGCCAGCGCGTCGCGTTTCTCGAAACGCAGGAAAACGATCCCGAGGTCCGCGCGGCGGTCGCGCGGCTTCTCGCGCATCACGCCGAAGGCGACGCGGCGCTGCGCGACGCGCTGCATTCGGCCGTCACCGATGCCGGCGCGGCGCCGGCGCGCGAGCGCATCGGCGCGTACCGGCTCGTGCGCGAGCTCGGCGCCGGCGGCATGGGCACCGTGTTCCTGGCCGAACGCCCGATCGGCGACACCACGCAGCGGGTCGCGCTGAAGCTGATCCGCGGCTTTCCGACGCGCGAGGCGCAGGCGCGGCTCGCGCGCGAGCGCACGCTGCTCGCGGGGCTCAATCATCCGAACATCGCGCGGCTCTTCGACGGCGGCGACAGCGAGGACGGCCAGCCGTACCTCGTCATGGAGTACGTCGACGGCGAGCCGCTGCTCGCGTACTGCACGAAGCGCGGGCTCGGCACCGAAGCGCGGCTCGCGCTCATCGTGCAGCTCTGCCGCGCGGTGCAGCACGCGCACCAGCACCTCGTCGTGCACCGCGACATCAAGCCCGCGAACGTGCTCGTGCGCGCCGACGGCACGCCGGTGCTGCTCGACTTCGGCATCGGCAAGCTCATCGACGGCACCGATCCCGACGCCGCGGCGACGCGCGTCTTCACGCCGGCCTACGCGGCGCCCGAGCAGCGCGAAGGCCGTCACGCGACGACCGCGACGGACGTCTACGCGCTCGGCTGCGTGCTGTTCGAGCTCCTGACCGGCGCGAGCGCGGCCGATGCCTCTACGCAGACGACGCCCGTGCGGCCGAGCGTCGCGGTGCGCGATGCGCACGTCGCGCGGCGCCTGCGCGGCGATCTCGATCGCATCGTGCTGAAGGCGACCGATCGCGATCCCGCGCGTCGCTATGCGTCGGCCGATGCGCTCGCCGAAGACGTCGGCCGCTATCTCGCCGGCCAGCCGGTCAGCGCGGGGCCCGACAGCGTCGCGTATCGCGCACGCAAGTACGTCGCGCGGCATCCGTTCGGCGTCGCGGCGGCGGCGCTCGTCGCGGCGATGATCGGCGTGTTCGTCTGGCGCCTCGACGCCGAGCGCGGCAACGCGCTGCAGCAGGCGACGCGCGCGGCGGCGACGCGCGATTTCCTCGTCTCGCTGTTCCGTTTCGCCGATCCGAAAGTGCACCAGGGCAAGCCGCCGACCGTGCGCGAGCTGCTCGACGAGGGCAGCGCGCGGCTCGGCACGGAGCTCGCGGCGCAGCCCGAGCTCCACGCCGAGCTCAACGATGCGCTCGCCGAGATCTACGGCGACATCGGCGAGGACGAAGCCTCGCGCAAGGAAGTCGAGAGCGCGCTCGCGCTCGCCGGGGACGGCGGCGATCCCGTGCTGCGCGCGAAGCGGCTCGGCCGGCTCGCGCGCATCGAGCTCGCGTCGCGCGAAGGGTTTGCCGATGCGCTTAAGCGCACGGACGCAGCGCTCGCCGCCATCGAAGGACGCAACGACGAGGCGGCCCGCGAGGTCCGCTCGGCGGTGCTCAACACGAAAGGCCTCGCGCTGACGGCGCTCGAGCGTTACGACGAGGCGTCGGCGACGCTGCGTCAGGCGCTCGGGCTCCTGCCGACGCTCGGCGCGAACCGCGACGAGGAGCGCGTGAACCTGCTGCAGCATCTCGTCAAGCTCGACGTCATGAGCGGCAACAACGACTCCGCGCTGAAATACGCCGCCGATGCCGAAGCGGCGACGATCGCGCTCCGCGGCCGCGAGCATCCGGATGCGATCAAGGCGATCGAGCTCAACGCGAGCCTCCTCGCGCGCACCAACCATCTCGCCGACGCCGAGCCGCGCTACCGCGAGGTGCTCGCGGCGCAGCGCAAGCTCTACGGCGAGGACAGCGGCTACGTCACGAAGACGAAGATCGCGCTCGGCCGCGTGCTGCTGCGCGAGGAGCGCGCGACCGACGCGCTCGTGTTCCTCGACGACGTGAAGGCGCGCTGCGACAGGACCGGCGCCGACGACGCGCACGCCGATCCGCAGTGCACGCTGCTGCTGAAGCTCTGGGGCGAGGCGCGCGCCGTCGCGGGCGACACGGCGACCGGCGTCGCCGCGCTGCGCAAGGCCGTCGCGCAATGCGCGCCGCAATCGGACGACGACGACGGCATCTGCAATCTCACGCGCGTGTCGCTCGCCCGCGTGCTCTGCCTCGACGGGCAGAAGGAGGAAGGCGCGCGGCTGGTCGCGGGCGTGCGCGAGCCGTTGCTCGCGCAGACGTACACGAGCCCCGCCGAGCGCGCGATGATCGAGCGCATCGGTCGCGACTGCGCCGCGAAATGATCAGGCCGCGAGCGCGGCGACGTGCGCCGCGGTCGACTCGCGCAAAGCCGTGAGGCTGTAGCCGCCTTCGAGGCTCGACACGACGCGGCCCTTCGCGTGCTTCGCGGCGAGCTCGACGAGCCGCGTCGTGATCCACGCGTAGTCGTCGGCATCGAGATTGAGGTTCGCCAGCGGATCGAGCCGGTGCGCATCGAAGCCGGCCGAGATCAGCACGAGCTCCGGTGCGAAGCGATCGACGGCGGGCAGGAGGACTTCTTCGCACGCCGCGCGGAACTCCTTCGATCCCGAGCCTGGACGCAGCGGCGCGTTGACGATGTTGCCGGCGCCGGTCTCGCTGCGCGCGCCGGTGCCGGGGTAGAGCGGCCACTGGTGCGACGACGCGTACAGTACGCGCGGGTCGGACCAGAAGATGTCCTGCGTGCCGTTGCCGTGGTGCACGTCGAAATCGACGACGGCGACGCGCGAGAGCGCGTGCGCGGCGAGCGCGTGCGCCGCGCCGACGGCGATGCTGTTGAAGAGGCAGAAGCCCATCGCGGTGTCGTGCGTCGCGTGGTGGCCCGGCGGACGCACGGCGCAGAACGCGCGCGGCTGCGTTCCCGCGATCGCGGCATCGATCGCCGCGCAGACGGCACCGGCGGCGCGGCGCGCCGCTTCGGTCGAATCCGGCGACATCACGGTGTCGGCGTCGATGCGACGCCAGCCTTCGCGGAACGTCGCGCCGAGAAGCGCGTCGACGAGCTCGGGCGTGTGCACGCGCGCGAGCTGCTCGCGCGTCGCGGCGGGCGCCTCGATGCGCGCGAAGCCGGCCTCGTCGAGCGCTTCGAGCACGGCGGCGAGCCGCGACGGCGATTCCGGATGACCCGGACCCGGATCGTGCGCGAGGCAGGCGGGATGCGTGTAGATCGCGATGCTCATCGGTCCTCGACTTCGGGCAGCAGCGGCGCGAGCGTCTTCTGCGCCTCGGTTTCGCTAAGGCGCTTCGCGGCGGCCGCAATCTCGGCAGGAACCCAGCGCGGAAACGCGATCTTCTCGACGCGGTGCGCACCGCTTGCCGTGTGTTTCTCGGCAAGGCGCGCGAGCCGCGCCGGCGCGAAACGATCGGCGAGCCGCACGAGCGCGGGCCATATCCGCGCGTGCGCGAAGCTGATCTTGTCGTCGACGAGCCGGCAGACGAGCACGTCGGGCGATTCGCGCACCGCGCGCGTCAGGCGGAAGATCGTGCGGCCCTTCGGATGCGACCACCAGTTGCCGCGCAGCGGCTCGCCGGCGATCGCCTCGGCGAGCGAGGCGACGTTCGCGTGCCGCGCCGATTCGAGCACGATCCCGTGCTTCTCGACGAAGCGCAGCGCCGCGGCCGCGCTCATTTCCTTTCGCGCTTGCGCCGCTCGTGCTGCCACAGGACTTCACCGTGCCCGCTCTCGCGCGCGAGCACGCGCGCGAGCACGAACAGAAGGTCGGACAGGCGGTTGAGATAGCGGATCGCCTCGCCGCGCACCGCGTCGTGGTGCGAGAGCGTCACCGCGTCGCGCTCGGCGCGGCGGCAGATCGTGCGGGCGAGGTGGCAGTGCGCCGCCGCGACGCCGCCGCCCGGCAGGATGAAATCCTTGAGCGGCGGCAGGTTCTCGTTGAACGCGTCGAGCATGTCCTCGAGCCGCGTGATGTCGGCGTCCTCGATCATCGCCATGCCGGGGATGCACAGCTCGCCGCCGAGATCGAACAGATCGTGCTGCGCCTGCGTCAGCACTTCGCGGATGCGGTCGGGGAGCGTCTGCGCGAGTACGATGCCGATCGCGCTGTTGAGCTCGTCGACCGTGCCGTACGCGTTGACGCGCGCCGAATCCTTGGCGACGCGCGTGCCGTCGCCGAGGCCGGTCGTGCCGTCGTCCCCGGTGCGCGTGTAGATCTTGGAGAGACGATTGCCCACGAAACCGCGGGAGTGCTCAGCTCGTGCGGGTCGACACCGCGGCGCCGCCGGCGCTGCGCACCGCGAGCGCGACGCCGGCGTGGATCGCGGCTGCAATGCCGACGTAGATCGCGCTGGTGCGCAGGTACGGCAGGTACCAGTCGCCGAGATTCTCGAGCCAGCCGCCGAAGCTGCGCAGCTTGCCGGCCGCCATCCAGGTGTCGCTCAACCAGTAGTAGCTGCCGTTCGACAGGAGATACGAGACGCTGACCGACGCGACGAGCGCACCGGCGAGCAGCGAGACCTCACGCAGGCCGAGACCGCGATACACCGAGCGCAGCACGCTGCCGCCGAGCCACAGCACGAGATACGCCGGCACGAGGAACCAGTACGCGACGGACACGCAGTAGTGGCTCCAGAAATCGATGCCCTGGCTCGTGATGACGAAGAAATCGATCAGCACCGCGAGCGCCATCAGCAGCGGAAAAGCCCAGCGCGCGCTGGCGCGCAGGTAGAAGCCGGCGACGAAGAACACGGCCCACGACGCATCCGGCAGCGCCGCGAAGTGATTGACGCGCGTCGCCAGCATGACCATCGCGAGGATCGCGAGAATGCCGGCGCGCTGCGGGTGGGTCAGGGTCATGGTGAATCCTTGGGTTCCGAGCGCCCATTCTAGCCGAACCCGGCAGTCGGCGTTCAGCCGTCCAGATGAAAGCGCGGCGCATTCATGTAGCGCACGACGAACTGTCCGCCGTGATAGGCGATGCGGCTCGCGTGGGCGTGGTCGACGCCGAGCGCGTGCGCGCGCGCGGGCGGGAGGCCGAGCGCATGGCAGAGCAGCGCGCGGATCGAGCCCGCGTGCGCGATCGCGAGCACCGTGTCGTTGTCCTGCGTCGAGGCGAGGAGGGCGGCGAACCACGCACCGGTGCGGCGGATCAGATCGGCGAAGCTTTCGCCGCCCGGCGCTTCCTGGATCACCCAGTTGTCGGCCCAGTGCCGGTAGCGCGCGGCGTCCGCCGTCGCGATCTCGTCCCAGCGCCGGCCGTCCCACGCGCCGAGCGCGACCTCGCGCAGCCGCGCGTCGGCGAGCGGCTCGATCGCGAAGCGCGCCGCGAACACCTGCGCCGACTGCTGCGCGCGCTTCAGATCGCTCGAAAAGAGAAAGCGCGGCGCGCCGCCGTCCCAGCTCGCCGCGAGCCGCTGCGTCGCGGTGAAGCCTTCGGCGGACAGCGGCACGTCGGTGTGGCCGAGGCAGACGCCGGGAGCGGCGTCGACGCCGCCCTGGCGGACGAGGATGAGGTCCATCGGAACCCTGGACTGAGGCAGCAGTGCCTTGAGCCTAGCATTCCTGCGCCGATGTGTCGGCCGCGTGAGCCGGGGCGAGTCGCTGGGTGTTATTTCCGGCGCCGCATGCGGTTTCGCCGCAGTCGCGCCGGGTTGCGGATGTTCGTTGTTGACGCTTTGACGAAGCACGCAAAGGGCGTGCATCGCCTTTGCACTCAACCCCAGAACCCCGACCGAGGTCACCGCATCATGCGCATCTCCACCCGCACGTTGTTCGTCACCCTCGCGCTGGCCATCGCCGGAGTTGTTTCGGCGGCCGGTGCGACCACTCCCGCCGGCATCAAGCCGGCGCCGACACCGACGCCGCTCAAGGCCGGCTGGCGCGAATTCCGCTTCAACGACGGCCACACCGGCTTCAATCCGCTCGAGACGACTCTCGACGTCGACAACGTCTCGCAGCTGCAGCTCGGCTTCGAGGACCGGCTCGGCAAGCCCGTCCTGTCCTCGTCGCCCGCCGTCGTCAACGGCATCGCGTACGTCGCTTCGTCCGACGGCGTGCTGTGGGCGTTTCCCGCCGACGGCTGCAAGGATTCGCAGTGCGTGAAGCCGCTCTGGAAGTCGACGTCGCTGGGGCAGAGCAGATCCTCGCCGACGGTCTCCAACGGCATCGTCTACATCGGCTCGCAGACGTCGGCCGACAACAACGACGGCAAGCTCAGCGCGTTCCGGGCGGCCGGCTGCGGCAAGACCGTGTGCGAGCCGCTCTGGCAGGGCGCCGCCGGCAAGGACGCGATCCTCCAATCCTCGCCGACCATCGCCAACGGCTGGGCCTACATCGGCGCGTTCGACGGCCGGCTCTACGCGTTTCCGGCGAGCGGCTGCGGCGCGGCGCTGTGCCAGCCGAGCTGGATCGGCGTGACCGGCGGAACGATCGAATCGACGCCGACCGTCGCGAACGGCGTCGTCTTCGTCGGCTCCGACGACGGCTTCCTGTACGCCTTCGACGCACGCGGCTGCGGCAGCGCGCATTGCGGACCGCGCTGGCGCGGCGAGCTCGGCGACGAGAACCTCGAGAGCCCCGTGTTCGATTCGACGCCGGCGGTCAGCAACGGCATCGTCTACATCGGCTCGGCGCACGCGCTGGCCGCGTTCAATGCAAGCGGCTGCGGCGCCAGCAAGTGTCCTCCGCTCTGGCAGTCCGTCAACGACCTGCAATTCTTCGGCGGCTCGCCGGCCGTCGCCAACGGTCGCGTCTACATCGGGCTCGAGGAGAATGTCGCGGTGTTCGAAGCCGACGGTTGCGGCGACGTGAAGTGCGGGCCGGAATGGCTGCTGACGGGCAGCGGCGAGAGCGCCGCGGTCGCGTCGTCGCCGACGATCGCGAACGGCGTCGTCTATGCCGGCCGCAACAGCGGCGCAGTGTTCGCGTGGCCGGCCGAGCCGTGCGGCGACTTCACGTGCCCGGCGATCTGGACCGGCTTCATCAACGACCGAGTCGTGAGCTCCTCGCCGACGGTAATCAACGGCAAGCTCTACATCGGCAGCGCCAACGACGGTTTTCCGGAAGACCAGTCCGGCAGCCTCTACGTGTTCGAGCTGCCGGAGTAATCCGCACGCGTTTCCTGTCGCAGTTCGATGCGCCGGCGGGTCCTTGCCGGCGCATCATTCTTTTTCCGCGGCGCAACGAATCGATCGCACGGTGCGTCCTAAGATGACGCATCGTGCGGATCGGGGTCCGCCGGGGAGCGCGTCGTGCGTCGTTTCGTTCGCGTGATCGTTGCATCGCTCGCACTCGCGGGCTCCGTTGTCGCTGCAACACCCGGCACGCGCGCGATCGGCCCGCTCGATCCCGACTGGCACCAGTTCCGCTTCGACGCCGCGCACACCGGCAACAACCGCTTCGAGCACACGCTCGATGCGTCGAACGTGGCGAATCTCTCCGTCGCGTGGCAGGCGCAGCTCGGACGCCCGGTCTTCGCCTCGTCGCCGGCGGTCGTCGACGGCGTCGTCTACATCGCCTCGCAGGACGGCCGGCTCTGGGCCTATCCCGCCGACGGCTGCGGCAGCGACTTCTGCGACACGCCGCTCTGGCAGTCGGTGTCGCTCGCGCAGATCATCGATTCGCCGACCGTCGCCGGCGGCATCGTCTACATCGGCTCGCAGACCTCGTTCGATTCGAACGACGGCCTGCTGAGCGCGTTCGATGCGAACGGCTGCGGCGCCGCGGTGTGCGCGCCGCTCTGGCAGGGTTCGGCCGGCAAGGAATCGATCCTCGAATCGTCGCCCGCGGTCGGCGGCGGGTTCGTCTTCGTCGGCGCCTTCGACGGCGCGCTCTACGCGTTCCCCGCGCACGGCTGCGGCCGCGCACTCTGCCAGCCTGCGTGGATCGGGCGCACCGGCGCCTCGATCGAATCGACGCCGACGATTGGCCCCGGCGTCGTCTACGTCGGCTCCGACGACGGCAAGCTCTACGCCTTCGCCACGCAAGGCTGCGGCCATCACACCTGCGCGCCGGTCTGGACCGGCGATCTCGGCAGCGCGGTGTTCGGCTCGACGCCGGCGCTCGCGAACGGCAAGGTCTACATCGGCTCGCAGCACGCGCTCTCGGTGTTCGACGCGCGCGGCTGCGGCGCGCCGACCTGCGCGCCGCTCTGGCAGGCCGTCGACGAGAACCAGTTCTTCGGTGGCTCGCCGGCGATCGCCTACGGGCGTGTCTACATCGGACTCGAAACGGGGCTTGCGGCGTACGACGCGAACGGCTGCGGCGCGCCGCAATGCTCGCCGCTCTGGCTCCTGTTCGGCATCGGCTTCCAGGCGGCCGTCGAGTCCTCGCCGACGGTCGCGAACGGCGTCGTCTTCGCCGGCCGCAACACCGGCGAGCTGCTCGCATGGTCGGCCGAGCCGTGCGGCGATTTCGTCTGCGACAACCTCTGGAGCGGACTCTTCACCGAGCAGATCGTCAATTCCTCGCCGACCGTGATCGGCGGCAAGGTCTACATCGGCACCGCGGACGCGCAGTTCCCCGAGGACATCTCGGGGCGCCTGTACGTGTTCGATCTGCCGTAGCGAACGGGCGTTTGCGCGAGCCGCTATCATGGCGGCATGTCCGATGACTTCGACGTCCTGATCGCCGGCGGCGGCCTCGTCGGCGCGAGCCTCGCGATCGCGCTCGACGGCGCCGGCCTGAACGTCGCGCTCGCCGAAGCCGTGCCGCCGCGCGCGGACCTGCAGCCGAGCTACGACGAGCGCAACCTCGCGCTCGCCGGCGCGAGCGTGAACGCGTTGCGCACGCTCGGCGTGCTCGACGCTGCGGCGCCGGTGCAGGCGATCCTGCGCATCCACGTCAGCCGCCGCGGCGATTTCGGCAGCGTCACGTTCGACGCCGCGGATCTCGGCATGCCGTCGTTCGGCGCGACGATTCCCGCGCGCGAGCTCGGCAACGCGCTGCTGCGGCGGCTCGACCGCTGCGCGGCGCTCGTGCGTCTCGCACCTGCGGAGCTCGTCGCGATCGAGACGCGCGAGGACGCCGTCGACGTCGCGCTGCGCACGCCCGACGGCGAGCGCCGCGTGCGCACGCGGCTCCTCGTCGGCGCCGACGGCACCGAATCGTTCGTGCGCAAGTCGCTCGGCATCGACGTCGAGCGGCACGATTACGGCCAGTCCGCGTTCGTGACGACGCTGACCGTCGACAAGCCGCTCGGCGGCGCGGCGTACGAGCGCTTCACCGACTCGGGTCCCGTCGCGCTGCTGCCGCTCGGCGCGAATCGCGCCGGGCTCGTTCTGAGCGTGCCGCGCGACGACGCTGCGCGCGTCGGCGCGCTCGAGGATGCGGACTTCATCGCCTTCGTGCACGAGCGTTTCGGCTTTCGCGCCGGCCGCTTCTCGCGGCCCGGCCGCCGCAAGCCGTATGCGCTCGCGCGCGCGCTCGCGACGCGCACGGCCGCGGCGCGTGCGGTGCTCGTCGGCAACGCCGCGCAGACCGTGCACCCGATCGGTGCGCAGGGGTTCAATCTCGGCCTGCGCGATGCGCTGACGCTCGCCGAGCTGCTGCGCGCGCCGGACGCCGATCCCGGCGCCGCCTCGCTGCTCGCGCGCTACGTCGAGCGCCGCAGCGAAGATCGCTCGGCGACGACGCGCTTCAGCGACGACCTCGTGCGCCTGATGGGCAACGACTTCGCGCCGCTGCGCGTGCTGCGCTCGCTCGGCTTCCACGCGCTCGACCGCATCGCGCCGCTGAAGCGCCGCTTCGCGCTGCGCGGCATGGGCTTCCGCGGCGACACGCCGCTGCTGGCGCTGATGCGATGAGCCGCCGCGGCGAGCTCGATGCGCTCATCGTCGGCGGCGGCGCGATCGGCGCGGCCCTGGCGCTCGCGCTCGCGCATGAGGAATTCGACGTCGCGCTCGTCGAGGCGCGTACGCCGAAGCCATGGTCGCGCGACGAGGACGTCGACCTTCGCGTCGTCGCGCTCGCCGCCGATGCGCGCGCGCTGTTCGAGGATCTCGGCGTCTGGCGTGCGATCGAAGGCGCGCGCGTCGGACCGTATCGCCGCATGCGCGTCTGGGACGCGAGCGCGCCGGGCGAGATCGCCTTCGACGCCGCCGAGAACGGCGACGCCGCGCTCGGCTGGATCATCGAGAACCGCCTGATCCAGCACGCGCTGTGGCAGGCGGCGTCGGCGAACCCGCACGTGCGCATCGTCTGTCCCGGCGAGGTCGCCGGCGTCGACAACGAAAGCGAGCGCGCGTCGGTTGTGCTCGCCGACGGCACTCAGTTCGCGGCGCGCGTGCTGATCGCCGCCGACGGCGCCGAGTCGCCGGTGCGCGCGAAGCTCGGCATCGCCTGCAGCGAGCGCGACTACGCGCAGCGCGCCGTCGTCGCGCACCTCGCGACCGCGCTCCCGCACGAGGACACCGCGTGGCAGCGCTTCCTGCCGACGGGACCGCTCGCGTTCCTGCCGCTCGCCGACGGACGGAGCTCCATCGTCTGGACGTTGCCGGCGGCCGAAGCCGCGCGCGTGCTCGCGCTCGACGACGCGGCGTTCCGCGCGGAAGTCGGCGCCGCATTCGATTTCCGCCTCGGCGAGATCACGGCGACGACCGCGCGCGCGGCGTTCCCGCTGCGCATGCGCCTCGCCGACCGCTACGTTGCCGGCCGCGTCGTGCTCGCCGGCGACGCCGCGCACGTCGTGCATCCGCTGGCGGGGCAGGGCATGAACCTCGGCTTCCGCGACGTCGCCTGCCTGCGGCGCGTGCTCGCCGACGCGCGCGATCGCGGCAGCGATCTCGGCGCCGCACACGTGCTGCGCCGCTACGAGCGCGAGCGCCGCAGCGAGAACGCGCTCGCCGCACGGGGGCTCGACGCGATCGAGCGCGTGTTCGACACGCCGGGCATGCCCGCGGCATGGCTCCGCGGCGTCGCTCTCGCGACCGCGCAGCACATGTCGCCGCTCAAGGAAATGCTGGCCGCTGCCGCTGCCGGCCGGCGGTAGGCGCCCGCAGGACGCTCCGCCGCCCGTCTTTACGATTCCACATGTGCATTCTTGGTTGCGGTGGCACGGCAATTGCCTGAGCATACGATCGCCGGCTCAGGGGATATCGATGAATGTTCTTGCTTGCGCGCGCGCGGTCGGCGCGGCTCGTGTGTGGATCTTCGGCGTGCTGGTCGCCACCGCCTTTTCGGGCATCGCGACCGAGCGCGCACAGGCCGCGCAGTTCGTGGCCGCGGCGCCGCTGCCGGCGCCGCGCGAGCGGCTTGGCGGGGTGCTGCTGCCTTCAGGCAAGGTCTTCGCGATCGGCGGAGCGTTCTCCACGGATGTCGCGACGACCGAGATCTACGATCCCGCCGCGGACACCTGGGCGTTTGCCGCGCCGCTCCAAATCGCACGCGGCGACTTCACGGCCACCTTGCTGAAAGACGGCAGGGTGCTCGCGGCTGCGGGCTTCAACGGCGGCGCGATCAGGAGCGCCGAGGTCTACAACCCGGCAACCAATGCCTGGACGCGAACGGGCGATCTTGCGGACGCTCGCTCGCTGCAGACGGCGACGCTGCTGCCTTCAGGAAAGGTCCTCGTTGCCGGCGGCTACAACCTCGGTGCAGTGCGCAGCGCCGAGCTCTTCGATCCGGTCACGAATGCGTGGACGTCGGCGGGCCAGTTGAACGTTGCGCGCTATTGGCACGCGGCGGCGCTGCTTCCTTCCGGAAAAGTGCTGGTGACCGGAGGCTCCGGCGCCGGCAGCGTCCCGCTGGCAAGCGCGGAGCTGTACGACCCCGCGACCAATACCTGGGCGCTGACTGGCCCGATGGGCAACGCGCGGTCCGTCATACCGGCGACGGCGTTGCCGACGGGAAAGGTTCTCGTCGAGGGTGGTGACGGCACGTCCGGCGTGCTCGCGAGTGCGGAGCTCTACGACCCCGCGAGCGGCACATGGGCGTTCGCCGCGTCCGCGAATCACACGCGGGCCTTCCACTCGGCGACATTGCTCCCGTCCGGTCACGTGCTCGTCGCCGGCGGTTTCGACGGCGCGGCCGTGCTCGAGGCCGAGATCTACGATCCGTCCGTCGATGCCTGGCATGTCGCCGGCACGATGGTCAGCGGGCGCGAATTCCATGCCGCCGTCGCGCTGCCGTCCGGCAAGGTCGTGTTCGCCGGCGGCAACAATGGAGGCACGCTCGACAACGTCGAGATCTTCGATCCATCGACGACGACGTCGATCACATCGATTGCGCCCGATCAAACCGCGATCGGTGAAAGCTATGCGGTCGCGTTCGAGGTCGACGCCGCGTCGGGTACGCCGACCGGCAGCGTGATCGTCAGCGACGACGCCGGTGCGAGCTGTGGCCCGGTCACGCTCGTCTCCGGTGCAGGCTCATGCGCGCTCGTGTCGATGGCGGCCGGCGGACGCACGATCACGGCGACGTACGCGCCGGACGACGACGCATTCGCGGCGAGCAGCGGCCTTTCTTCGCATTGGGTGAACCGGGCCGCGCCCGTCGTCACGATCGTATCCGACGCGCCCGACCCCAGCGAGATCTTCGCGTCCTATGCCGTCGCCGTCCACGTAGACCCGGCGATCGCCGGACTGCCGACGCCGACCGGCAGCGTCGAGATCGACGCCGGCATGGACAGCTGTTCGGCGATGCTCGACGGGAATGCGGACGCGAGCTGCGTACTCGCCGGGCAGGTGGTCGGCACGTTCGATCTCGTCGCCTCGTACTTCGGCGATGCGGTTTACGACTCGGGGGAGTCGGCGCCCGAGCCGCACACGGTCGGACCCGCCGCGACCACGATCTTCGTGTCGAGCGGCAGTTTTTCTTCCGTGACGACGGAGCCCGTCACGTTCTTCGCGACTCTCGACAGCAATCTCGGCAGCGTCCCGGGCACCGTCACGATCGGCGACGGCGAATCGAGCTGCACGGCCGAGATCGATTTCAATTTCGCGACCTGCGCCGTGGCCTTTGCGCACGTGGGCGAGCACGAGATTACTGCCACGTACGACGGCGATGCCGAACATGCGCCAGCGGTGTCCGATCCCATCGAGCACTTCGTAGGCCCCGCGTCGACGCAGGTTTCGATTCGCTCCCATCTGCCGGAGCCGTCGGTGCCGGGACAGGCCGTGGCCGTGACGGTCGACGTGACCGTCGAGCCGCCCGGCGTCGGCTTCGCAACAGGTTCGATCGAAGTCGACACCGACTTCAGCGGATCGTGCATCGTCGCGGCCTCGGGCGAGAGCTGCGACATCGAATTCGCCTTGCGCGGCCAGCAGTCTCTCAATGCCGTCTACCTCGGCAACGACGACTTCATCGCGAGCACCACTTCGGCCATCCATCGCGTCAACGAGCCGCCGTTCGCAAATGGCGACCTGTGCACGACCTACGAGGATCAGACGCTCATCCGGCCGGCGGCCGGCGGCGTGCTGTCGAACGATACCGACGAGGACGGCGATCCGCTCTTCGTCGCGGATCCCGGCCCGCGCACCGCGGGCGGCATCGGCGGCACCGTCACGCTGGCGGTGGACGGCAGCTACACGTACACGCCGCCGCCGGATGCGAACGGCAACGCGACGTTCCAATACACGGTGAGCGACGGGCTCGAGACGGCGACCGGCGAAGCGACGATCGAGGTGTTCCCTGTCAACGATCCACCGACGTTCGCGCTCGCCGCGAGCCCGCATTTCGATCCCGGATCGAGCGGCGAGCACACGACGCCGTCGTTCGCGCAGATGACGAGCTCGGGTCCGCCCGACGAGACCAATTCGCCGCTCGCGTGGCACGTGCGCACGATCTCCGATCCGTCGGGCGTGCTGTCGGCGCCGGCGACGATCGCGCTCGACGGCACGTTGACGACGACGCTGAGCGGCCACGGCGGCGTCGCGACGGTCGGCGTCGCGCTGCAGGACGACGGCGGCACCGACAACGGCGGCAACGACACGTCGGGAGAGCAGACGTTCACGGTCGCCGTCGGCGCGGGCGCGGATCTTTCGATTGCGATCTTCGACGGCACCGGCTTCGTCGAAGGTGGCGGACCGGTCGTGTACGAAGTGACCGTGCGCAACCTCGGTCCCGACGGATCGACCGGCGCGCGTGCCCTCGTCGTGCCGTCGCCGAATCTCGTCGACGTGAGCTGGACGTGCTCGGCGTTCGACGGCGGAACCTGCGCTGCGTCGGGCTCGGGACAGATCGAGGATTTCGTCGATCTGCCTGCGGGCGCGAGCGTCGTCTACGAGTTGTCGGCGACGGTCCTGGCCGATCCCGAGCTGCCGGCGGAAGTCCTTGCGACGATCACCGCGCTCGGCGGCGGCGGCACGGACTTCAATCCGGACAACGACAGCGCGAGCGACACCGATACGACCGGCATCTTCGCCGACGGCTACGACAGCCCGCCCGATGAAGCGGAGGACGCGCCTACAGCAGCTCGTAGGCGATGATGCTGCACACGCCGGTCATGAGCAGAAGGCCGGCGATGAAAAGCGCGTCGGCGGCGCGCTCGACGCGATACATGCGGCGGACGCTGCGCGTGCGCAGCGCCCAGTAGGCGAGCAGGCACGACGCGAGGAAAAGGAGCGCGTCGATCGCGAGGAGGTTGTCGGCTATCGTGTCGACGTTGATCGTCGCGACGACGACGCGGATCAACCCGATCACCGTGAGGCAGACGCCGACGAGGCCCGCCGAGGCGGTGAAGATGTGGATCGAGATGTCGGCTTCGAGCTTCTGCTTGTCGTTGGCGCCGGGCATGCGGTGACCTAGGCCTGCCAGCGCTCGAGCTTCGGGATGCCGCGCGTGAAGAGCCCGCCGATGAAATTCGGCACGCCCATGTCGGCCATCTTCGCGCGCACGCGCGACTGCATCTGCTCGGCCGTGATGTCCGGCAGGACGAAGCGGCCGTCCTGATAGCAGTGGCTGCAGTACTTCGTGCTGTGCGAGCCGTCGGCTTCGGTGCCGCCGCCGTGCGCGTCGCGCTTGAGCGGCATGCCGCAGCTCTGGCAGTTGCGATAGGTGTGGCTCATCGGAACGTCCTCCGCGATTCGCCCGCGCGAAGCTTACTCCGCGGCGCGCGTCATTTCTCCCAGCGGTAGTTCACGCCGGCACGGTTGCCGGTCGAGGCGTTCTGCGCCTCGAAGTTCCAGCGCTTGGTGAACAGGTACTTCAGCGTGACGACCTCGCCCGGCACGAACAGGCCGACGCCGTAGCTGAGATAGAGCTTCGGCGAAAGGTACTTGCCGACCGTGAACGCCGAGCCGCCGAGCGCGCTCGAGTCCGAGACGCCGACGTCCATGCCGGTGCGCGCGCCGATGCCCTTGGCGAGGAGATCGCCGCTCGCGCTGCCGAGCGCGCGCGCGGCGCTGCCGAGCATGTCGCCTTCGCCGCTCTTCAGGCCCGACAGCGGCTTGCCGGTGATGAGGTACGAGAGCGCTTCGGACTGCTCCATCGCCGGCGTCGAGAAGACGGTCAGCACCGGCACCAGCGCGGTGCCGCGCACCTGCAGGCCGGCCTTGATGACGTCGCCGAGCTCCTCGCCCGACGCACCGACGATCGTGCGCACGGCGCTGATGTCGAGGCCCGGATTGTCGAGCGACGTGCCGGCGAAGAGCAGGCGGCCGGTCTCGATCTTGAGGTCCTGCCCGTACGCCTTGTACGTGCCGCTGACGTTGAGCGTGCCGGTGCCGGTCGCGAGGCGGCCGGGGCGCTGATCGACCGCGAGCTCGCCGCCGATCGCGCCGTCGAGGCCGAAGCCGGCGAGCTTGACGTCGTCGCCGAGCTTGACCTTCACGGCGACGATCAGCGGCAGCGGCTTGCCGCTTTCCGGCTGCTCGGCGTCGGTGACGACGACGTCGGGCGACGCCTTGTTGACGCCGCCGCCCGGCAGCTTCGCGAGATCGATGTTCGCGTTCGGAATCGCGACGCTGCCGTCGACGCGGATGTTCTCGGCGCTCCGTTCGATGTTGAGATCGGGCGAGATGACGACCTTCGCGCCCGGAATGTCCGCGGCGAGGAACTTGTCGCCCTTGATCGTCGCCTTCGCCGGCGCGGTCTTGCCGATGCCGCCGGATCCGGACAGCGTCAGCGTGCCGTCGCCGGACTTCAGCGTGCCGTCGAGCGCGAAGTGCTCGGGATCGGCGGCGCGCACGTTGATCTCGCCGTCGTGCAATTTCAAACCGGCGTCGGGCACTTCGGTCGCGAACTCCTTCAGCGACAGCGAGCCCGCGAGTGCCGGCGCCGCCGTCGTGCCCGAGAACGTGTAGTGCGCTTCGACGCGGCCCTTCATGTTCGCGACCGACGGCGTCAGGAGCTCGACGAACGCGAGGCTGTTGAGCGTCGCATCGAGCTTGCCCGACATCGCGGGATTGGCGCGCATCGGCCCGGACAGCGTCAGGTCGCCGTCGATCCTGCCATCGTGATCGAGCGCGGCGCGCACGGTCGCGTGCACCGATTGCGGCGCGAGGTTCGCATCGAGCGCGAGGCCGGTGTAGGCGAGCAAAGGCTGCGTCGCGTTGTCGGGATACGCGATGCTGCCCTTGTCGGAGCCGATCGTCGCCTGACCGTTGAACGCGCCGGCGGCGTCGCGGCGGACGTCGCCGTGGCCGCCGAGCACGCCCTCGACGCGCAGCGGCGCGTCCGGCGTCGACAGCTTGACGAGCAACGCGAGCGGCAGCTGCTCGATGCGGTAGCGTGCCGCGAACGCGCCGTCGCTGCCGCCGTTGCCGGCGACGCAGAGCTTCGGCCCGCCGCCGGCGAGGCAGACGTCGGTCGCGCTGAACTGCTTGCCGTTCCACGCGAACTGCGCGGGCGCTTCGAGCGCGAGCTTGGGCACGTCCTTGACGGCGACGTCCAGCGTCGACAGCGTGCCGTTCCAGTTGCCGTTGTCGGCGCTGCTGCCGTTGAGCGCGACCGTCGTCGTCAGCGGCGTACCGTTGGCGACGAGCTTCAGCTGATGCGCCTTCTGCGAGCCGCCGCCGTCGATGTCGAGCGTCTCGAACGCGAGGTTGCCGGCGACGACTTTCTGCGCGCGCAGGGTCAGCGTGCCGTTCGGCGGCTGCAGCTCGGCGATATTCGCGGTGACGTCGACGACGCCGATCGACGTTCCGCCCGAGGCGATGCCGGCGCCGTGCGCGGTGCCGTTGACCGCGAGCTTCGGCCAGTGGCCCTGCACGTGGAAATTGCCGTCGAGGCTGCCGTTCGCGTCGGGCACCCAGTCGGCGAGCGAGGCGATCGCGAGCTTGATCGTCGCGTCGGTCTGCTCGGTGCCGCGCGTGCCGGCGACGTCGATGCGGCTCTTGCCCGACGCGAGCGACAGCGTGCCGTCGATCACGTAGCCCGGCTTCACCTTGAGATCGGCGCTGCCCGACACCGGCCGCTTGCGCAGCGTGCCGCCGAGCTTGTCGAGCTTGATGGTCGCGTCGGGACCCTTGTCGGTCATCGTGCCGTCGGTCGCGAGCTCGAAGTCGAGCGCGCCGGGCCACTCGGCGGCGAACGCGCCGGGATCGAGCTGCTTCGCCCTCGTCGTGAGCTGCCAGCCGATCGCGGGCTTCAGCTTGATCGTGCCCTGCGCGTCGAGGCCGCCCTTCGCCTGTTTCAGCGCGAGCTGCTTCAGCGCGATCGCGTCGGGCGTGCCGTCGAGATCGAGTGCGAGATCGGACAGCTTGCCGGGCGGACCGACCGAGAGCGCGCCGTCGGCGTGGAATTTCTCGGCGCTGCCGGACGCGTTGAGCTTGCCGTGCGTCGCGAGCGGCTGGCCGACGAGATCGGGCGGGAGCTCGACGCCGTCCCAGCTCACGACGAGCGTCGCGCCGACCGGCTTCGCGCCGAGCTCGACGCTGCCGCTCGCCTGCAGCGTGCCGGCGGCTTCGGGCGTTTTCAGCGTCAGCGCTTCGATCTTCAGCGTCTCGCCGTCGAGCGCGTAGCGGAACGGCTCGAGCTGGACGCGATGATCGTTGACGACGACTTCGCCGTTCAGCGCGCCGTGCTGCTTGTCGCCCGAGCCTTCGATCGAGAGCGCGACCGCGGTCAGCGACACGTCAGGCTGCACCTCTTTCGGATCGAAGCGCGGCACGCTGACTTTCGCGGTCCACGGGAAGTCGCGCGATTGCGTCAGCGTCGCGGTGACGGTCGCCGGCGTCGGCGCGCTCAAGGTCAGCTCGAGCGTCGCCTGCCTGCCGTCGCCGCGCGCTTTCAGCGTGCCGGCGATCTCGCGGTCGGCGGCTTTCCACTGGAACGTCGTCTCGCCGTCGCCGGGATAGCCGGGTGCCGACGAAAGCGTGCCGTGCAGGTCGACGCGGCCGTCCGGCGAGCGGAGCGCAAGCGACTTGATCACCGCGCCGCCACGCGTCCATGCGGCACCGAGGTCGAGGGTATCGGCCGCGAAGAGCGGCTTGCCGTCCTGCGATACCGCCGCCTTCTTGAGCGCGAGGCGATCGAGCGCGACGTCGATCGGCGCGACGAGCGAGAATTCCGACGCGGGCTCCTCGGGCTTCGGCGGCACGGTCGTCAATGCGACATTGAGATCGCCGATATCGAGGCCGACGACGTGCACGCGCTTGGCGAACAGCTCGAGGATCGCGACGTCGACGACGATCGTGCCGACGCGCGCATCGACGCCCGCCGCGGGATCGCGGTAGCGCACGTTGACGAGCGTCAGCGGGCCGGCGAGATGGCCGCTCGATTTTTCGAACGATACCTTGCCTTCGGCTGCGGCCGTCGCGCGCGCGAGCGCGAAGCGCGCGCCGGATTCGGTGCGCAGCAGCCAGAAGAGGAGGGCGGCCGCGACGAGCACGATGACGCCGAAGCCGATGCCGATCCACTTGAGGATACGCATCGCGGCGATGCCGGCGTTCCTTCGTGCGCTGAATGGGCGACTCATAGATCCGGCCCGATCACGATGTGGAGCTCGACGCCGCTGTTCTGGTCGTCGTGCACCGGAAAGCCGAGGTCGACACGGACCATGCCGACCGGCGAGCGCCAGCGGGCGCCGACGCCGACGCCGATTTTCTGCCGATAGTCGTTCAACGTCGAGAACGCGTCGCCGGTGTCGATGAACGTCGCGATGCCCCAGTTCGGCTTGAAGTAGTACTCGTACTCGGCACTGCCGACGATGAGGTTCTTGCCGCCGATGATGAGCGTCTGGCAGTCGCGGTTGTGGTCGGCCGCGCAGCGCGCGAGCGCTTCGGGAACCTGGTCTTCGGGCAGCGGCGGGCCGATCGTCTGGTACGCGTAGCCGCGGATCGAACGGTCGCCGCCCGCGAAGAAGCGCAGCTCCGGCGGCAGCTTGTCGAAATCCTTGACCTCAGTCGCGCCGAGCGAGCCGCGCGTGATGAAGCGGCCGTTGTCGCCGAGCGCGCGGATCCATTTGCCGTCGGCGGTGACCTGCGCGAAGCTCGTCGAGCCGATCAGCGCGCTGGCGCGCCCCGCGAACGTCAGCGACCAGCCCTTGCGCACGAAGATCGGATCGTCGGCCTGCTTGCGCGAGAGCGACGCCTCCGGATAGAGCAGCGTCGTGTTGCCCGGGATGTTCGCGACCTCGAAATCGCCGGTCAGGAACTTGATGCCGTAGGTGCGCGTCCACTTGTGCCAGATCGCCGAATCCGTCGCGGCGAGGCCGAACGTCTTCGACTGGCTCGTGTCGGTGTTCTCGTCGCGGTACGCGAAGCCGAAGTTGAGGCTGTGGTTGTTCGGGCCCGCGAGCGGAATGATGTAGCGCGCGTTCAGCGTGGTCAGGCGCTCTGCGACGATCGCCTCGACCTTGCCCTTGTGGCCGCGCCGGTTCAGCCAGCGCCGGTCGATGCCGCCGCGCAGGCCGAAGCCGGTGTCGGTGCCGATGAAGAGGCCGCCGGTGTAGATCGTGCGCTTGGCCGGCGCGAGGATGACCTTGATCGGCACGGTGGCTTCGTGCGCGTGCTCGATGTCGGGCTGCACCTGCGCGACGGCGAAGTAGTCGGCGTCGATCAGGCGCTGCTGCAGGTCGAGCACCTTGTCCTGCGTGTAGAAGTCGCCCTCGTTCCACGGCACGTAGCGCTGCATGAACTCGTCGGGAAACTGGCCGCCTTCGAACACGGTCTCGCCCAGGCGGTAGCGCGGACCGACCTTCCAGGCGAGATGGATGTCGGCGCTGTTCGCCGATCGGCTGACCTCGACGCTCCTGGTGACGAGCTCGGCCTCGAGATAGCCGCTGCCGAAGAGCGCCGCCTGCACGGTCGCCTTGCTCTTCTCGTACGCCGCGTGGTCGAGCGGCCGGCCCTTCGCCGGCGCGAACGCGGCGATCGCTTTCTGAACGGGGATCTGGCCGTCGGCGTCGCCGTCGACCTGGATGTCGAGCGTCGCGACGCGGACCGGTTCGCCCGCCGCGACGTGCAGCACGGCGACGTAGTCGGCGCCGCTCTCCTTGAGCTCGCCCGACACCTCGGCGTGGTAGTAGCCGTAAGGCTCGAGCGCGGCCTTGATCTGGTCGGACGCGCGCTCGTACAGGCGGTGCGCCTGCGCGGCGGTGACGTCGCGCGTCGCGTACTGATTCAGCTCGACGGCCGCGAGCGCGGCGTCGCGGAGCGGCGGGTCGACGCCGTCGAGCTGCACGGTGACGTGGCCCGCCTCTGCACTGCCGGCTGCGAGCAGCCAGAAGGCGAGCAGCGTGCGTGCCATGCGACGCTGGCGGGTCCTGCCGTCGAACGGGCGCATGGGTAGAGTTATAGCAGGTAGGGCGGTGGCTCCGCGTTACCTGCTCCGCAGGCTGCGATGTCCGTCTCCGGGACCTCGCGCCTTTCGACCGAATCGCGCGACTAGCGCGCGAGCGGCATGCGACCGGGTGCGCCGTCGAACCCGTCGACGAAAACCGTGTCGGTGCCGGCGTCGCCGTAGCCGATCACGATGTTGTCGCCGCCGAGGTGCCAGCACGAATCGAAGGTGATCTCCTCGGGATTGACGACGAAGAAGCTGATGCCGTCGATGTTGTGCATCAGGTCCTGCCACGTGTAGTTGAGCTCGGGCGGCGCGTTCAGCACCCAGCCCGGCGGCACGTCGGTCGAATCGCTCGGGATCGCGAAGGTCACGGTCATCCACGGGAACGGGCCCTCCAGCGGCGAGACCGGGCCGTCGGTCGTGTGCGCCTCGATCACGGTCGGCGGATCGCTCGGGATCGTGTGGATGTCGGAGAGCTGCAGCGTGAAGTTGCTCGGGAGGTCGTAGACCGGGCCGCAGCCGGTGACGCCGGCCGTGTCGAGGCGCTCGATGTCGGCGCTCGCCGAGACGAGCGCGCCGCTCGCGAGCGCGTCGCGGAGCGCGGTGCCATCGGGCGGGAACGACGTCAGGTTCGGATGATCGGAAAAATACGGGACGCCGCTGTCGAGCCAGGCGCCGGGATTGCCGCCGTCGGGCTGGATCGTGAAATTGCCGCCGCCGCCGTTGGTCCAGCCCCACTGGTTCGGATTGGTGCCGGATTCGAAGTCGTCGACGACTTCCGTGGCGTGCGCGGCGCTGGCGCCGAGGACGAGGAGCAGGGCGGCGGTGAGTCGGTTCATCGAAGCTCTCCAGACAGCGGGCGAAGGGAATTCCGGCCCTCGCGAGCCGGCGGCCGGCGAGATTCCGCGGCCGCGCGCCCGAAGTCTTTCCAGTTTGCTTCCACTTCCGTTTCACGCGCCTGTCGGCGCGGCCGCGGTGCCTCAGCGCGTGTGTGGAGCGGTCGTCTTCCGTACCGGCGTCGTGTCGCCGTAGGTCACCGTGAGGTTGTCCGCACCGAGGCGCCAGCACGAATCGAACGTGATCTGGCTCGGCGGCAGCACGAAGAAGGCGATGCCGTCGACGTTCTGCATGAGGTCCTGCCACGTGTAGTTGAGCTCGGGCGGCGCGTTGAGCTCCCAGCCCGGCGGCACCGGAGCGGTCGAGTCGCTCGGGATCGGGAACTGCAAGTGCTGCCATTGCGAGAAACGGATCAGTCCCGTCGAGGTCGGTCCCTTCGTCGTGTGCGCCTCGATGAGCGCGCCGCCGGGATCGCTGTGGAAGTCGAACAGCTCGACCGATCCCATCGCGGTCTCGGTGATCATCGGAAAGCAGTGCGAGGGCATGCGGTTGAGCGCGATCGAGAACGAGTGCAGCGAGCCGCTGTCGAGCGCGGCGCGCAGCGCCGAGCCGGCAGGCGGCACCGTCGTCAGGTTCGGATGATCCGAGAAATAGTTCGCGCCGCTGTCGAGCCAGGCGCCGGGATTGCCGCCGGCCATCTCGATGATCGCGTGGCCGCCGTCGTTGTTCTGCCAGCCCCACAGGTTCGGGTTGGTGCCCGATTCGAAATTGTCCGTCACTTCGGTCGCGGTCGCGGCGAGAGGCAGCGCGATCGCGAGACCCAACAACAGCTTCTTCATTCCGTTCTCCGGCGTCGATGTCCGCGAGGGCGCGGGCGCGCGAGAGTGACCGCACGGGACGGCGAAGTCTTTCCAGTTCGCTTCCAGTTTCGTTTTGCGGCGCTGACAGTACGGGCGATGTTGCCGTTAGCGCGAAATCGCGACGGCGCCGGCGCGCGGCGGTTGCACGAGATCGGCGGGCAGCTCGCGCTCGCCGGCGAGCTCGCGCGCCTGCGCGAGCGCCTTCGCCCAGGGACCGGGCTGGCCGAGCGCATGGAAGAGCCGCACCTGCAGCAGCGCGGATTCGTAATCGCGCGCGGCCCACGGCGCGACGCGTCCGATCACGTCGCCGGCTTCGTGCTGGCGTCCGTGGGCGAGCAGCCACGGACCGTACGAATCGGTAACGGCGCCGACGTCGGCGGGCTCGCCGCGCGACTCGGCCATGTCGAGCGCGTGCTGGAACAGGCTGCCCGCCGCGTCGTTGTCGCGCGCCGCGGCCCACTCGGCCTCGGCGAGTGCCTGCACCGGGTACGCCGGCGGCTTCGAGAAATCGATCCAGTCCGCCGACGGCGCGCCGGGCGGCATCGGCGCGTGCTCGTCGAGCACGGCGCGCTGGTACGTCAGCGCGATTTCCGCGACGCCTTCGCCGAGATCGTCGCTCGGCGGCGGCATCGCTAGCGCGCGCTTCGCTTCGCTCGCGGCGATCGCATCGTCGTGCCCGGCGAGCGCGAGCCGCGCGCGCAATGCGTGCAGGCGGCGCGCGACGAACGGATCGCCGGCCGTCGCCTCGTCGGGCAGCGTCGACAGCAGCGCAGCCGCTTCGCGGAAGCGGCCGAGCACGATGAACGCATCGACGCGATCCTCGACGAGGTTCAAATGCTGGTTCGGATCCGTCACGCGCGCGGCGAGCGCCCAGCTCCGGTCGCTCGCGGCGAGCGCGTCGGCCGGCTGCAGCAGCACGAGATGATTCGAGACGAGGCTTTCGAGCGTCTCCATGAGCTCGTTGATCGCGCCGTAGCGCTCGAACACGGCGGCTGCGCTTTCGAGATAGCCCAGCGCATCCTGCGGCCGGTCGCGATTCATCTCGAGCGCGCCCTGGTCGGTGTCGACGCGCGCGATCGCGAGCGTGTCGCCGGCTTCGGCGAGCTGTACGCGCGCCTGTCCGAAATCTGCGAGCGCCGGTGCGAAGTCGCGGCGCATCGCGCGCGACACGCCGCGGCCGGTCAACGCGCGGCCGAGCTCGGGCGCATCGCCGAGGTCCTTGAGCAGCGCGATCGCGGTGTCGTAGTCCTTCTCGGCGCCGGCGTAGTTGTCCTGGCGGATGCGCACGGCGCCGCGGCCGTCGAGCAGTCGCGCATGGAAAACAGGATCGTTCGCGGCGGGCTCGGCGAGCAGCGCCGTGTAGGCGGCTTCGGCGCGCGCGTATTCGCCGGCGCGGAAGTCGACCATCGCGAGGCGGTAGCCGAGCTCGGGCTCGGCATGCGCGAGCTCGGGATCGCTGACGAGGATCGCGCGCGCCGCGTCGAGATCGTTGCCCAGCATCGCGGCCGTCGCGCGCTGCAGGCGCTGCTGCACGGCGTCGCCGTACGGAAGCGCGGGCGGCTCGGCGCGTCCGAGACGCCCGAGCAGCCGGCCCGCGGCATCGCGCGCGGCATCGAGCGCTTCGACCTCGGCGGACTCGACGCTCAGCGTCGTGCCGTCGGCGGCGACGGCGCGCAGGTGAATCGACCATCGGTCGCCGGCGTGCGCGACGCCGCCGTCGACGATCAACGCGGCGGGCGCGGCGCGGCGGATCGCGAGCGCGAGCGCGGTGTCGTCGCCTGCGCCTTGCAGCAGTGCGACCGTGTTCTCGCTCGGCGGCACGGCGAGGCCGCCGGCGCGCAGTCGCTGCGCGACGAGATCCATGAGACCCAGCCGCAGCCATGCCTCGCCGGCATCGGCTTCGACGCGGAGCGGCAGCACGATCGCGCTCGTCGGTGCGTGCGTCGCGACGCTCGGCGGTGCTTCGCCGCTGCGCATGCGCAGGACGACCGCGGCGGTGAGGACGATGGCGATCGCGAGCACCGCGGTCGCGATCGTCCGCATGCGCGTCTTCGGCGGCAGCGCGGCGACGGGCTCAGGCGTTTCGCGCGGCGGCGGCGCGGTAGCGAGCGCGCTCTCGTGGTGGGGCGCCGCATCGTCGACGATCGTGACGTCCGCAACCCACCGGTACCCGAACCGGGACACCGTGCGGATGACGTTCTGCGTCTGCCCGTCGTCGTCGACCGCGCGCCGCGCACGCAGCACGGTCTGGCCGAGCTGCGTGTCGGAGACGTCCACGCGCTCCCAGATCGCGGCGACCAGCTCGTCCTTGCCGACCGCGCGGTCGCGGTGCTCGATGAGGTAGGCGAGGCAATCGAACGCGCGCGGCGAGATCGCGATCGGCGTGTCGCCGCGCCTGAGCTCGCGCGTGCTCGCGCTCAGCGTGTAGTCGCCGAATCGAAAGGTTGCCGTCATGGCCGGTCACGTTAGCCCGCGGTTGCCGGAATGGCGAGACCTCGCCGCGGCGATCGTCCCGTCCGCCGCACGCGTCGTCGGCGGCAGTGACAAGACGGCGAAGGGATGCCGGCGCGTCGCGTCACTTGCCGACAAAAGCGTGACGGCCGTTCAGGCGGGCCGTGTCGATCCGTCAAAAACCCGTGACGGACCGGGTCGGGAATCGAAAAAAGGATGTGAAATCCGCGCCGCGGCGGGCGCTTACGCGCGTGGCCCGCCAATTGCAAAACATACAGCGTCGAACTCATCCGCACGTTGCAGTCCTAGCCATGAAACATTTCGCACTGGCCGGTATTAGCGAAAACGAGCGCAACGAGCTGACCCGCCTCGTGGCCCGGGCCGGCACCACGCTCGACGAGCCCTGGGGTCCCCTCGAGGGCAAGGATCGCGCGGACCTCGTGATCATCGATCCCGAGCAGTTCGCCGGCCGCGTCGCCCGCGTCCGCGCGCTGAACGAGCGCACGAACTTCGCCGTCCTCGTCGACGCCGATGCCGAGCCGCCCGAAGCGTGGCTCGTGCTGCGCCGCCCGCTGACGACGCAGGCGCTGGTCGACATGTTGAACCGCGCTTCGTGCTGCGATCCCGCGACCGGCGCCGAGCGCCCTGCGCCGCAGGCCGCCGCCGAAGCCGCAGAATCCTCATCCGAAGAGCCCGCCGACGCGCGGGCGTGCTTCCAGACGCCGCGCGCACCGCGCGAATGCACCGATTTCGGGGCGCTGGTCCAGCGCGGCGCGGTCGTCGTCGAGCGCCAGGGCATGCCCAAACTGTTCCTCGATCCCGCGGCCGGCAACTACCACGCGAATGCGCCGCTGTCGCGACTCGAATCGTATTTCCTCGATCCGCTCAAGGGCGGCGACTGTCGCCAGGTGCCGTCGTCGCGCCTCGACGAGATGCGCAAGACTGCGCCGGGGCGTCCGCTCGTGCATCTGCACTGGATGAGCGCGTTGTTGCGCTCGAACGGATGTCTCGGCGCACACCTCGATCCCGGCGGCACGTACAGGGTGCAGCGTTGGCTCAGCGTCTACGGCGAGTACCGCAAGCAGTACCGCATCGCGACGATGATGCTGCGGCCGCTGCGCCTGCACGAGATCGCGCGCAAGGCCGACGCGAAGATGGTCGAGGTGTTCGACGTCGTCAACGCGTACGACGCGATCGGCCTCCTCGAGTGGGAGCCGCGCAAGTCGCGCTACGCCGAGATCGAGCGCCAGCGCGCGGCCGCGCCCGGCAAGAGCCGTCTGCTCGCGGCCGCGCTGCTGACGCGCTGATTACTTGCCGACCACCGCGACGCACTGCATCTCGACGCGCGCGTTGAGGGCAAGCCCGCTCGCCCCGTACGCCATGCGCGCCGGGAAGTGGTCCTTGAAGTAGCCCTTGTAGATCTCGTTGAACGCCGCCCATTCCGAGATGTCGGCGAGCGCCACCGTGCAGCTGACGACGCGGTCGAACGACGAGCCGTGGCGCGCGAGCGCGGCGCCGACGTTGTCCATCATCTGCTTCGTCTCGGCCTTGACGCCGCCGGCGGCGAGCTTGCCCGAAGCATCGACGCCGAGCTCGCCGGCGAGATAGAGCATGTCGCCCGCGCGCACCGCCTCGGAGAACGGCAGCTTCGCGCCGCCGCTCGGGTTCGGCCTTTCGTAGAACTCGGGTTGCGTCGCCGCGGCGACGTCGAAGGCGGCCAGCGCGAACGCCGCCGCGAGCCCGATGCGAACGCACCGGGACATTCCATTTCCGCTCATGATCGACCTCGTCGCCAACGCGCGGAATGCGCGGGCGCGAGCGTATTCAAACGTGCAGCATCGGCGCAAGGCCGATCAGGCCGACGATGATCAGGTAGATCGCGACCACGTAGTTGAGGAGCCGCGGCACGATCAGGATCAGGATGCCGGCGATCAGGGCGATCAGCGGCTGGAGGGCGACATGCACGGACATGGGGAGCTCCTGGTTGGGGTTCGGGGCGGCACAGCGCGGGCGTAAGTTACCGACTCCGGATTAATGCCGCGCGAATGCGTTGCCGAACCGGCGCTTTCGCGCGCCACCGCCGCGCTCGCCGTGCCGTGAAGGCACCGCGCTGCCTCGCTTCACAGCGTACGGAGTGGATTTGTGCGAGAGTCCGCCCGAATCCGCACACCCGATGCCATGCAGAAGAGCTTCGAAGTCCCGGAAGGTCCCGCGGCTCCGCGCAGCGGCCTCTGGCTGCTGATGGTGGAAGACCAGCGCTTCGACGCGATGCTGCTGCGCAAGCAGCTGTCCGCGCCGGCGGTCGGCTGCGGGCAGGTCGATCATGCCGAGACGCTCGCCGGTGCCGTCGAATCGCTGCGCCAGTGCGCCTACGACGCGGTGCTGCTCGACCTCGGTCTCTCCGATTCGGACGGCGTCGAAGCCGTGCGCACGCTGCGCCAGGCATTTCCCGACGTCGTCGTGATCGTGTTGACCGGCCGCGACGAGGAGCAGCTCGGCCTCGACGCGATGGCCTGCGGCGCGCAGGACATGCTGATCAAGGGCAGCTTCGACACCGAGAAGCTCGCCCGCGCGCTGCACTATGCGATCGAGCGCCACCGGCTGCAGGGCGGCCTGCGCCAGAGCGCCGAAGAGCACCGCACGCTGTTCGAGAACAACCCGTTCCCGGTCTGGGTGTTCGACAGCTACACGCTGCGCTTCCTCGCGGTCAACGAGGCGGCGATCGCCGAGTACGGCTACTCGCGCGAGGAATTCCTGAGGATGTCGCTGCTCGACCTGCAGCCGCCGGAGGAAGCGAAGAAGCTCATCGCGCAGGTCGAGGCCGCCAACGCGGCCGGCTCGCTGTCCACCGAGTGGCGGCACCGGCGCAAGGACGGCAGCGTGTTCGACGTCGAGATCAACTCGCAGTCGATCGATTTCCGAGGCCGGCCCGCGCGCGTCGTGCTCGCGCGCGACATCACGGTGCGCAAGCGCGCGATCCGCGCGCTCGAGATCAGCGAAGGGCGCTTCCGCAAGCTGTTTCAGCACAGCCTCGGGCTCATCTGCACGCACGATCTGAAAGGCGAGCTGATCTCGGTCAATCCGGCCGCGGCGCGCGCGCTGGACTATTCGGTGGGCGACCTGCTCGGGCGCAATCTCGCCGATCTGATGCCCGCGGACCGGCGCGGCGAGTTCGCCGAATACCTCAAGCGCATCGTCGCGAACGGGAACGACTCGGGCCTGCTGCCCGTGCTCGCCCGCGACGGCACGCTGCGCGTCTGGCAGTACCACAACATGCTCGACAACGATGCCGACGAGCCGTACGTGCTCGGTCACGCGCAGGATCTCACCGAGCGGCGCAACTACGAGCGGCGCCTGCGCGAGCAGAGCACGATCGATCCGCTGACCGGCTGCCGCAATCGCCGCTACCTCGACGAGCACGCCGCGAAGCTCGGCGCGTCGAGGTGGGGCTGCTTTCTATTCGATCTCGACCGCTTCAAGCAGATCAACGACACCTACGGCCACGAGCGCGGCGATCAGGTGCTGATCGGCATGGCCGACTTTCTGCGTGCGCACGCGAGCGCGGAGGCGACCGTCGTGCGCATGGGCGGCGACGAGTTCCTGCTGCTGGTGGATTCGGCGAGCGAGGCTTCGGCCGAAGCGCTCGCGAGGAAGCTGCGCATGGATGCAGCGCAGGCGCCGTCGGGCTTCACGATCGGCTGGGCGGTGCGCAAGGGAGACGAGGCGCTCGACGCGACGATCCGCCGCGCCGATCGCGCACTCTATGCGGAGCGCGCCGCCGTCAGAGGCGGCGCGTCCGCAGGTTCGATCAGTAGCGCTCCAGGCGACCGTTGAAGACGCGCACGCGGTCGCCGCTCCGCACGTCCGGATTGTCGCCCTGCATCACGGTCACTTCGCGGCCGTTGTCCATGTCGACGCGGAAGCGCCACGAATAGGACGAGCCGCGGTTGTTCTTCTCGACCTCGTGGCCGATCGCGCCGCCGGCCACCGCGCCGCCGACCGTCGCGGCCGTGCGGCCGTCGCCCTTGCCGACCGTCGAGCCGAGCACGCCGCCGGCCACGGCGCCGATCGCCGTGCCTGCGCCGAAATGCTTGTCCTTGTGCTTGACCTGCTCGACGCTGACGACCGTGCCGCAGTTGCCGCAGCGCTCGTCGTAGTCGCGGTCGCGCGCGAGCGTGCTTCCGGAGCCGATCACGGCGGCGCCGAGCGTCATCGCAATGAGAGAGTCGCGCAGCTTCATGGCTCATCCTCCTGGCTTCAGAGGGCCATGATTGCAGCAAACGCGATCTGAATTTGCGGAAAACCGCAGGTTTCCGCACGCTGAATGCGCCTTCGTGCGATGCAGCAGCGTTCAGGGCGCCGCCGCATCGCACGGCCCGGGCGCTATTTGGCGGGCTTGCGGAACACGTAGGCGAAGCGGTCGGTCTTGCCGAGCATCGGTCCCTTGTAGGTGATCTCGTCGCGCTTGTCGTCGGGGCGGCGCAGCGCATCGCTCTGCGTCACGAAAACGAGCCCGTGCGATTCGAAGTCCTTGCGGGCGAAGGCTTCGTCGATGCGGTGGATGTCCTGCGCTGCGGCGCTGCCGGTGCCGGGCTTCGCGGAATGGTCGACGACGAGCACGACGCCGCCGGGCTTGAGCGCCTTCGCGATCTGGTCGAGCACCGAGCTCGCGTCGATCTTCGGCCAGCCGTCCTCGGGCGAGACCCAGTAGAGATCGTGGTAGACCTTCATCATGACGACGGCGTCGAGCGTGTTCGTGCCGAGGCCCATGTCCGCCATGTCGATCGTGCGGTGCTCGACGTTCGCGAGGTGCTGCTGCTCGATGCGCTGCTTCCACGCGTTGTTCGAGAAGTCGTCGTAGGCCTTGTTGTTGAGGAGCAGCACGTGGCCCTTGGGACCGACGATCGTGCTCAGGAGCTCGCTGTAGTAGCCGGTCGCCGCGAGGAAATCGGCGACCTGCATGCCGGGCTTGATGCCGGCGAGGCGCAGCATCTCGGCGGGCTTGTCGACCGGATCGCGCTTGACGTCGTTGGCGGGACGGCCGGCTTTCGCGACGGCGTCGTCGTAGATGTCGGCGCGGGCCTGCAGGGAAACGGCAGCGAACGCGAACGACAGAGCCATCGCGATCGTGCGGAACGAAACGAACGTGCGAGCGGACATGGCGAACCTCGGTTGGGAGGAAAGCGGCGCGCCTGCGGCGGCCGCGAGGTCCGCGGATTGTCGTGAACGCGCGTTGCCGGCGCGCTGCATCGCGCCGGCGTTTGCGCTGAGGCGTGCCGGTTTCGCGCCTAGTCTTCCTCGACGCGCGGCTTGTACGCCTCGGTCAGCTGCTTCTGCACCTGCGCCGGCACCGGCTCGTAATGGCTGAACTCGATCGCATAGCGGCCCTGGCCGCCGGTCATCGCCTTGAGCTCGGTCTGGTAGTCGGTGACTTCGGCGAGCGGCACCTGCGCCTTGATGATGATCTCGCCGCCGCGCAGCGAATCCGTGCCGCTGATGCGCGCGCGCTTGGACGCAAGCCCGCCGGTGACGTCGCCCATGTGCGCGTCGGGCACGAACACGTCGAGGTTGACGATCGGCTCCAGCACCTGCGGCTTCGCCTTCGCGATCGCGTCGAGGAACGCCTTCTTGCCGGCGGTGATGAACGCGATCTCCTTCGAATCGACCGCGTGGTACTTGCCGTCGTAGACGATGACGCGCACGTCCTGCAGCTGATAGCCCGCGACGGCCCCGTGCTCGAGCACCTGGCGCACGCCTTTCTCGACGGCGGGGATGAACTGGCCGGGAATCGTGCCGCCCTTGACCTCGTCGAGGAACTCGAAGCCGCCGCCGCGCGGCAGCGGCTCGACGCGCAGGAACACCTCGCCGAACTGGCCGGCGCCGCCGGTCTGCTTCTTGTGGCGGTGATGGCCTTCGGCACGCGCGGCGATCGTCTCGCGATACGCGATCTTCGGCGGGCGCGTCTTCACCTCGACGCCGTAGCGCTCCTTCATGCGCTCGAGCATGAGCTTCAAATGCAGGTCCGAGAGGCCGCGGATCACGCTCTCGTTGAGCTCCTTGTTGTGCTCGACGCGGAAGCACGGATCCTCTTCGCCGAGCTTGATTAGCGCGGTCGCTAGCTTCTGCTCCTGGCCCTTGTGCGCGGGCTCGACCGCGAGGCCGAACATCGGCATCGGGAAGTCGAGCGGCTTCAGGTGGATCTGGTCCTCGTCGTGCGAGTCGTGCAGCACGGCGTCGAAATGGATTTCCTCGACCTTCGCGACCGCGGCGATGTCGCCCGGAATCGCCTGCTCGATCTCGGTATGGTCCTTGCCCTTGAGCCTGAAGAGATGGCCGACCTTGAACGGTTTCTTGCCGTCGTCGATGAAGAGCTGCGTGTCCTTCCTGACCGTGCCCTGGTAGACGCGGAACACGCTGAGCTTGCCGACGAAGGGATCGTTGACGATCTTGAAGACGTCGGCGATGACGTGCTTTTTCGGATCGGGCACCGCGTCGATCGCCTCGACGTTCGCGCCGGTGCCCTTGACGAACTGCGGCGGATTGCCTTCCTTTGGATTCGGCAGGAGCTTCGCCGCGAGCGTCAGGAGCTCCTTGACGCCGGCGCCGGTGCGCCCCGACGTGAAGCAGATCGGCACGAGGTGGCCTTCGCGCAGGCACTGCTCGAACGCGTCGTGCAGTTCCTGGCCCGACAGGCCCGATTCGCCGTCGTCGAGATAGTGACCCATGACGGTTTCGTTGATCTCGACGACCTGGTCGATGATGTGCTGGTGCGCGTCGGAGACCGACGAGAAATCGGCTTCGCCGCTCGGCTGGAAGAAGCAGTCGACGACCGCGCTGCCGCCTTTCGCCGGCAGGTTGATCGGCAGGCACTCGGCGCCGAACTCGTCGCGGAGCGCCTCGACCACGCCTTCGAGGTCGATGCCTTCGTGATCGATCTTGTTGACGACGAGGATGCGGCAGAGATTGCGCTGCTTGGCGCGGTCCATCAGGCGCCGCGTCTGGTGCGCGATGCCGGTCGCGGCGTCAATGACGATCGCGCAGGTCTCGACCGCGGCGAGCGCCGACAGCGTCGGGCCGCGGAAGTCCGGCGATCCCGGCGTGTCGATCAGATTGATGTGTGCGTCGCCGACGTCGATCGACGCGATCGCCGTGCCGAGCGAGTGCCTTCGTTCCTTCTCGAGCGGATCGTGATCCGACACCGTCGTGCCGCGCTCGATCGAGCCTGCCGTCTGGATCGCGCCGCCGGCATGCAGCAGGGCTTCGAAAAGCGTTGTTTTGCCGGCGCTCGCTTGTCCAGCGAGTGCGATGTTGCGAATGGCATCGGTGGTGTAGGACATGGACGGAGCCCTCCGGAAGCACGAGGCGGTCAATGCGGCCGGCGGGTAGGCATGACCCCACCGGAGCCATAGACTTGACCCATCGCGGAACAGGGTCAAGACGCAATGCGCGAAAACGGCGCCCGGCCGACGGTCGTCGCGGTCCATGGCGCCGGCGGCGGCGGCTGGGAGTGGGGCATCTGGGCGCGCGTGCTTGCCGTGCACGGCTTCGGCGTGATCGCGCCCGACCTCAAACCGAGCTCCGCCGGCATCGAGAAGACTTCATTCCTCGACTACCGCGCCCAGGTCATGGACTGGTGCGCCGGCGCGGGCGGCGGGCTTGTCCTGGCCGGCGCGAGCCTCGGTGGGCTGCTCGCGCTCGCGGTCGCGCCGCGCGTGCGGCCGGCCGCGTTGATCCTCGTGAACCCGTTGCCGCCGGCCGGCGTGATCGCGCGTCCGCTCTACGAATCGCGGCCGCCGGTCGTGCCGTGGGGACGCGATCGCTCGCTCACCGCGACGCGCCGTGCGATGCCGGATGCCGACGACGCGGCGCGGCTCTATGCGCTGCGCCGCTGGCGCGACGAATCCGGCGCGGTGCTCAACGAAGCGCGCGAGGGCGTCGCGGTGGAGCTCACGCATTGTCCGACGCTGCTCCTCGCCGGCGAGCACGATGCCGACGTGCCGGCGGTCGCCTCGCGCTCGCTCGCAGTGCGGCTCTCGGCCGATTTCCGCCAGATCCCGGGCGCGAGCCATGTCGGACCGCTGCTCGGCCGCAGCGCCGCCGACACGGCCGCGCAGGCCGCGGAATGGCTCGCCGCGCACGCCCCGGCCGATAGCGTTTAACCGCGCTTTAGCAAAGGGTCATCCGCTGCTCACTATGCTTTTGCGTCGTGGGCGTGAGCCCAAGCCATCGCGCGTCCGGCCGCCGCCCATTCGTGATTCCACAGCGCCAGCCAAGACCACCGCCGCCTCCGCAGCGTGACGTCGCCGGCGCCGTCCAGCCGCCGCAACTGCGCGGCGTCGCGCGCCTGCGTTTCAAGAGCGACCGGCTGCCGTGGCAGCGGAGCCTGCGCTGGAAGCCGCCGCCGCCGGATCGCCGCCTGATCCTGCTCGGGATCCTGCTCGCGGTCCTCTTCACGGTCGTCGAGCTGGTCGGCTTCGGTCTCGGCATGCGCCTGCAGATCGCGCAGGTGATCAAGCCGCCGAAGCCGCGCACGGTCGAAGTCGTCCTGATCGAGCCGCCGCCGACGCTGCCGACGCCGCCCGAGCCCGAGCCGCC
>Ga0126377_10000138_pt1 | contig 39456 bp, 38 predicted proteins | sample PanSoiMetPlot_22_FD_92647 | JGI IMG/M metagenome (GOLD analysis project Ga0126377, IMG submission 92647) | Tropical forest soil microbial communities from Panama - MetaG Plot_22 | ecosystem: Environmental > Terrestrial > Soil > Tropical forest > Bulk soil | place: Panama | collected 2016-02-17 | reverse complement strand
GTCGTAACAGTCGTCCGGCCTAAAGGGGCAAAAGTCATGGAAAATACGCATGTCGAGCAGTGTGCTTCCAAGGCAGTAAATGTAACAGTTAGATCGGGCCGCCCGCGCGAGTACCTGACCGAGCGTGAAATCGACAGGCTGATCGAGGCGGCGAAAGGCAACCGTTGGGGGCACCGGGACGCCACCGCGATCCTGCTCGCCTACCGCCATGGGCTGCGCGCCAGTGAGCTTGTGGCACTGAGGTGGGACGACATCGACTTCCGCACGTCAAAACTGCATGTGCGGCGAGCTAAGGGCGGCACGGCAAGAGTTCATCCTTTGCGTGCCAAGGAGCTACGCGCCCTGCGCCGACTGCTGCGGGAGACGCAGGAGGTCCAGCGCGCGACCTACCTCTTTGTGTCGGAGCGGATGGCACCGCTGTCGGTGGCGGGGTATCAGCGCATGGTCGCGCGAGCAGGAAAGGCCGCAGGCTTCGGATTCTTGGTCCACAGCCACATGCTGCGGCACTCGACCGGCTACAAGCTCGCCAACGACGGCCACGACACACGCGCGATCCAGGACTACTTGGGCCATCGGTCGATTGCCTCGACCGTGCGCTACACCGCCCTCGCGCCGGATCGATTCAAGCACTTCTGGCGGGACTGAGGAGGGCGCTACGCGACCCCCCCCACCCCCTAACTAATAGGAGGTGGTCGTCAGATGATTCTTCTACCGTTCTTTCCCCTTCCCGTGCGGTGACATAGCCCTATGATCTGTAGCAGTGCTGGACTAGCGCGAGGGGCAGACATGAGCAATGGCAAGCGGTGGCAAGAGATGACGCCGGACGAACAGGCGGACGAGATACGGAGTATTAGGGGGAACCTAGGTACCATACCCACAGCGATGGAACGCCTAATGGGTAGCCTGGAACATATTTCTCATCGCCTGGATGAGGTCGCCGTTGCGGTAGAGGTCATCGAGCAGAAGCTGGACGATTTGATAACCGCCCCCGGCGCCCAGCGCGACGGTGTCGATTAGGTCAAAACGGACATCGTGTCCGTTTTTAAAATGCAACCACCTTTTAGGACTTGGGGGTGCCCTCGACCTTGCCCCCGCCATTTAGGAGCTACAGCGGCATTCCAGCGCCGCGCTGCGGGAAGTGGTCCGCTGTACAGGTGACGCGATTATTGGAGGCGGCTACCGTCCCTTTCGATGCAGAAGGCGGCGTCCCAGGAAGACCCTTGGATGATTACGGCGTCGGAAGGGGGCGTTCCGCTTGGGCATGAGCGCGCACTAGGCGCAATCGCGCTAGACCCCCCACCCCCCAAAAATCAGTTTGAGATGTCGATATAACCGCCACCCTGCCCCCAAATTTTTTTTGCAAAAATTGTTGGCGGGTTGAGCCTTGAGCGAACTCCTGCGATGCCGCCGCCATTGGAGGACCGGCGTCTCGAAATGCACCCCGCGAAGGACATCATGAAGAGCGCCAGCACACGCCGCTTGTTGCAGTTGTTCGACTGCATGGACATCAAGGACCGAGGCCGCGTCAGCGAGGACTTGTCGTTCTGCATGCGCTGGAATCAGATTGGTGGCGAGGTTTGGGCGGCGATCGGTCACTACATCTCGCACGTTGGGCCGCATGACTTCCGCGCTCGGTATCTCGACAACATCGAAGCCGAGGCGGCACAGGAAGCTCTGGCTGCTGCTGCCATGGGTGTACCGCAGTCCAACGTCATCGCAGCGCCTCCAGCGTGGAGCCCTCCGCACCCAGCTAGGGTGCAAAGTGCTGCCTGATTGACGGGCTGCGATTCTCATTTTAGCTTATCGCGAATCTAAGGGTGCCTCCGCACCAAGGGTGTGAGCTTGCTCCATCCTTTGCTACCGAGTGTGAGCTTGCTCCACTCATCTCCTCCCTCGGGCCGAGGGAGTTCATTCTAGGGCCTTCTGGCACAGACCGGGCCGGTCATGTCGAGGCGACGCTCCAGCGCTTACGCGCTGCGGCGAAGCTCGGAGCATGACCAGTGGCAAACACAGCCGCCACCTTTGGCTTCAAACATGTTGGGTACCTCGGTGGAGGTGCGCCCGACTATCAGCCAGCCGGTCAGGCGTCTTGAGCAATTGGGAAATTGCTGCCGTGGCCCACGCTCTTGCAGAGCGATGTGAGGAGGTAAGCGTTGCTCTTTCTTGGGCGGCCCTCAAGTGCTTCCGGCCGCGAGTTGAGGTTCGGTAAGCGCGGGTCGTTCGCGTTGCGGCGCGACGGTGCGAAGCGGGGCCTCTGGTATGACCACGAACGTGGCGAGGGCGGCGACATGCTCACGTTGCTCGCCCGCGAGCGTGGCGTGCTGCTGCGTGACGCCGTCCGAATCGCGAAGCGCGACTATCTAGGCAACACTATCATTGCATCACGGCGACCACGGCCCGCGCTGCACGAAATGGACGAGGGCGGGACGAAAGAGGCCGCTCTACGGATATGGCAAGAAGGAGTTGCGCTCGCAGGGACACTAGGCGAGAGATATTTCCTTGACTATCGGCGGCTAGATATCCGGCCGCTCGACCTCGATCATGTCCTGCGCTGGCATGACGGATACCGTTGCGTCCTCGCGCTGATGACGACCCCAGCCGACGACAAGCCAAGCGGGATTCATCGAACATTTCTGAACATCGACGGCAGCAAGCGCGATCGCAAGATGCTCGGTCGCGCTGGAGTTATTCGCCTCTCGCGGGATGATGCCGTCATGGGCGGCCTCGGTATTACCGAGGGCGTGGAGGACGGTCTAGCCGTGTTGTTATCCGGCTGGTCACCTATTTGGGCTGCTGGGAGCGCAGGCGCGATCAAGCGGTTTCCGGTGCTCACCGGCATCGACTCGCTGACGATCTTCGCAGACGCCGATTCAGCAGGCCTTGAGGCCGCGCAGGAGTGCGAAGGACGTTGGGTCACTATTGGTAAAGAGGCGCGTATTGCGGCTCCCGCGAGGTCGCGCCATGCATGATTGGAACGCTGCATATATCGAGGGCAGCAATGCTCTTGAGGCTACGGATAGCATCACACCGCACCCATTGCCGAAGCTGGGGGAGGCGGAGGATTCGCATAATTCGCGCTTCGCCGAGGCTTGGCCCAAGATGGGCGAGGACGCCTATTATGGTCTGGCTGGCGATGTGGTCAGGGCAATCGAGCCGCACACCGAATCCGATCCTGTCGCGATCCTGATCCAGGTTCTCACTTGCGCCGGCAACATCATCGGCAATTGTCCCCACTATCAGGTTGAGGGTAGCCGTCATCGCTCAAATCTATTCAGTGTCCTTGTCGGTGACACGTCGAAGGCGCGAAAGGGTACGTCCTGGGACCGAATTTCCGAGATTGTGCGGCTCGCGGACGAACGATGGCACAGCGAACGCACAAAGGGCGGCCTCTCCTCCGGCGAGGGTCTTATTAACGAGGTCCGCGACGAGAACAAGAAATGGAATGCAAAGGAGGGAGCGTGGGAGACGATTGACCCTGGCGTCTCCGACAAACGCTTGATGGTTATCGAGCCTGAGTTCGCGAGCGTACTCGCTGCGGCCGAGCGGCACGGCAACACCTTGTCGTCCCTGATGAGAAAGGCATGGGACGGCGGCATCCCCTCGACCTTAACGAGGAACTCGTCGCTGCGCGCGACGGGCGCACACATCTCGATCGTTGGCCACGTCACTGTCGAGGAGCTTCGCGCGAGGCTTACCCGTACCGAGACCGCGAACGGGTTCGCCAATCGGTTCCTATTCATGCTCGTCAAGCGGTCGAAGGTACTGCCGTTCGGCGGGGACGCGCTTGAGGACAGGGTGATTGCCGACCTCGGCGAGCGTCTCAAGAGGGCGCTTGACGTCGCTTCGAACATCGGGCGCGTCAACTGGACCGATTCTGCGAGGGATGCCTGGACCGCAGTTTATCGGCAGTTGTCTGAAGGGCAACCGGGGCTATTGGGCGCTGTGACCTCGCGGGCAGAAGCGCAGGTTGTGCGGTTGGCACTCGTCTATGCGGTGCTCGACGGCGCGGCGAATATCGATCTCCCGCACATTAGGGCGGCGCTGGCCGTGTGGGAATACGCCGAGGCTTCCGCCGCACACATCTTCGGGGCGAGCCTGGGCGCACAAACTTGCCGATGAGATTCTACGCGCGCTCCAACATGCCAGCGGTGAGGGAATGACCCGGACGGCCATCCGCGACCTATTCGGCCGCCATCAATCCGCCAACCGCATTGGCGCTGCCCTGGCGTTGCTCGCAAGCCGAGGCAGGGCCGAGATGAAGATCAGGCACTCGGGCGGGAGGCCAGTAGAGACTTGGATCGCGACGGGGACTCACCGCCATGGGTAAATATCTGGATATCCTCGCGCGGGCTGAGACTTGCGATAAAAGCGACAAAAGCGACAAAAGCGACAAAAGCCCCCCTCCGGTTGTGCAGCACACGGCAAAGAATACCTTTGGTCGCTTAAATCGCTTTGGTCGCGCTTTCTCCGCTCTGGAAGCTCGCTGCCCCGACCGCGTTCCGACCGACCGCTGGCAACAAGCCGTCGAGGACGGAAGAACCTTCCTGGCTCAGTGGGGAGACCAAGCGCACGCCCTCGGCTGGACGGCAAAGGACTTGTTCGGGTTGCTCGCCGTGCCGGAACACGTCAAGCCCAGTTTTAATCGGCTGTCCCGCTGCGATGCGACCGGACTGATTTGGCTGCTCGATGGTCGCCGGGTGGTGGCGCTGAGCGAGGACAGGGCTGCGATCCAAAGCCCCAGCGGCAACGTGACTGTCTACCGAAAACTCAACGAGCCAGCTATCGGGCCGGTCGGTGACAGCCTGGACGATCTGCAATGAGCCGCCGCCCATCCAGCTTCCGTCCGCGCGATGTAACCCGCGCCGTGAAGGCCGTAGTCACGGCAGGCTTGCGTGTCTCTGGGGTGAAGATTGATCCACAGGGCGCGATTGAGATTGTGACCGGCGACGAGAGAGTGCAAGATTCCAATCCGCTCGACACATGGATGGCCAAACATGCGGGTGAGGCTGAAGGGCATTAACTCCCGCCGCAAGGTGCTCGCGGATGGGACGGTCAGAACCTACTATTGGGCATGGAAGGGCGGGCCGCCGTTGCGTGGCGAGCCGGGGACGCCAGAGTTCATAGCGTCTTACAACGAAGCGGTCGCACGAAAGGTGACACCGCTGCGCGGCACGCTCTTGTCGGTGCTGCAAGGCTACCAAGCGAGCGAGGATTTTCTTGGACTCGCACCACGATCGCGGTCCGACTACATCGGCAAAATCAAGCTGATCGAGAAAGAGTTCGGTGACTTTCCCTTGGCTGCGCTCACCGACAACCGCACGCGTGGAATCTTTAAGGCATGGCGCGAGCGTCTTGCGGCATCGTCACGTCGGCAGGCGGATTACGCGTGGGTTGTTCTTGCCCGCGTTTTGTCATGGGGCATGGATCGAGGACTCGTTCCGGCAAATCCATGCGCACGCGGTGGTCGCCTCTACCGTGGTTCGCGTGCGGAGAAGATTTGGGCGGACACGGACGAAGCAGCGTTTCTGGAACGCGCCCCGGCGCACCTGCATCTGCCGCTCTTGCTCGCATTATGGACCGGCCAGCGGCAGGGTGATCTTCTGCGGCTACCATGGTCGGCTTACGACGGGACGCATATTCGCCTGCGGCAATCGAAGGGAGGAGCGCGCGTTGTAATCCCGGTCGGCACGCCGCTCAAGGCCGCGATCGACGCCGCGTCCAAACGCTCGCCGATCATGCTCACCACCGCCGATGGCAAGCCCTGGACGCCGGACGGCTTCCGCGCCTCATGGGGCAAGGCGTGCAAGCGGGCGGGGGTGGTCGGCGTGACGTTTCACGATCTGCGCGGCACCGCAGTGACGCGACTCGCGATTGCTGGATGCACCGAGGCCGAGATCGCGACCATCACTGGACACTCGCTGCGCAGCGTGCGCGCGATCATCGACACGCACTACCTCCACCGCGATCCAATGCTCGCCGAGAGCGCGATCCGCAAGCTCGAAACGCGAACGAAAACTCCCGACTGAGCGCCCGACTGCTCCGCGATGTTCTGGTCAAGAAAGGCAAACACCGAGGGAAATCAATGGCTGGGGGACTAGGATTCGAACCTAGATTAACGGAGTCAGAGTCCGCTGTTCTACCATTGAACTATCCCCCACCTGGCAAGACGTGAAACTCCGGTGGTGTGCGCGCTCGTGGACCCGCGCCGGGCAGACATCTAAGGCATCTCGCATTCGTTTCCAAGCCGCAAGCGCGCGAACGCTCGGCTCCTCACGCCGCGCGGCGCCCCGACATGCCGAACGCGACCGTGGCGATGGCGATCAGCGCGCAGGCGGCGACGTAGAGGAACACCGCGCGCGGATATCCGTGGTCGAGGAACTGCGCGAAAATCAACGGCGCCACCATGCCGCCGATATGAAAGCCGGTGGTGACGAAGCCGAACACCTTGCCGAACGAGCCGGGGGGAGTGACCGAGCGCACGATCATATCGCGCGAGGGCATGGCCATGCCGCTGGCGAGACCGCTCAGCGACGTGACGAGTACGAGCAGGAGCGCGCGTAAGTCGATGAAGGCAATGACAGTGCTGGCGGCCGCGGTCACCAGCAATCCGGCGCAGGCCACGAGATTGTGCCGCGCGGTGCGGCCGGCGAGCACGCCGCCGAGCAGGACGCCGATCGCACTCATGGTCAGAAGCCCAGTGAGCGCGGTATTGGCGAGCCCGGGCGGCGTCGCATAGAGGGCGCCGAGCCCCACCACCAGATATTGGTTGAGGCCGCCGCCGACCATCGACAGTACGATGAAGAAAACGAGGTTGAGCAGGATCGGCGGCGAGACGAGGAGCCGCCAGCCGTTGGCGGACGCGCTCGCCACTTCCTCAGGGCGCGGTTTCACATGCGTCGTCCGCACGGCCGAGAGCTCGCCCTGCAGTGCGAGAAACAGCGCCGCGACAACTCCGAGTACCGACGAGCAGAGAAAAGCGCCACGCCATCCTACCGCGTCCTGCAGGAACAGAAGCGTCACTGGCGCGATGGCCGAACCAATCATGCCGGAGCAAGTGTGGAACGAGAAGACCTGAGTCATCCGCCGCGGCGACACGCGCTCGGACAGAAGCGCGTAGTCGGCGGGATGGTAGATGGTGTTGGCGAGCCCCAAAACGGCGAACATCGCAATGAAGACCCAATACGAATTGGCGAGACCCGCGACGGCGATCGCGGCTGAACCCAAGAGGAGCCCGCCGATCAGATTGATGCGCGCCCCGGTACGGTCGATGAAGAAGCCGACCGGGGTCTGCAACGCCGCAGAGACCAGACCGAAGGCGGTGAGCGCCAGGCTCAGCTCGGTGTAGCTCACGCCGAAATCCGCGCGGATGAAGGCGAACAGCGGGGCCAGCGTGAGCATGTAATAATGGCTCACCAGATGCGCAAAGCACACGCCGGTAACGAGCTTGCTCTCGCTCGCGCGGGAGGCAGGGAGGGCTTCGGCAGCTTGGGTCATCGGTCGTATAGGCTGCCAGCCGATCAAGCGGCCGCGGCGCGCGCGTCCTGGATCGCGCGCCAGACGCGATATGGCGTTGCCGGCATGTCCAGATGGCGAATGCCGAATTGGGAGAGCGCATCGGCGATGGCGTTCATCACGCAAGTGAGCGAGCCGGCGCAGCCGGCTTCGCCACAGCCTTTGACGCCGAGCACATTGGTCTTCGCCGGCATGGGATGATGAGTGACGGCGACCTCGGGCGAATCGCTCGCGCGCGGGAGCGCGTAATCCATGAATGAGCCGGTGAGAAAATGCCCGTCACCGTCGTAGGCCGTCAGCTCCATCAGAGCCTGGCCGATCCCCTGGACGACGCCGCCGTGCAGCTGCCCCTCGACGATCAGTGGGTTAATGACGGTGCCGAAATCGTTGACCGAGACGTATTTTGCCACCTCGATGACGCCGGTCTCGGGGTCGAGCTCGATTTCGCAGACGTGGCATCCATTCGGATAGGTGGAGGCGCCGGGGCCTTCGCTCACGTGGCGAACGTCGAGCGTTGCAGGGATGCCCTCCGGCAGCTTCACTCCGTCGCGCAGTCGCGCGGCCAAGTCCATGATCCCGATCGCGCGATCGGTGCCGGCGATGACAAAGCGGCCGTTGGCGAATTCGATGTCGGCGGGTGAGGCTTCGAGCACGTGCGAGGCGATCTGCTTGCCCTGCTCGATCACCTTGGCAGCCGCTTCGACGATCGCTGTGCCGCTATGCATGATCGATTTCGAGCCGCCGGTGCCGCCTCCCGCCAAGAGCTCGTCGCTGTCGCCTTGCAGCAGACGGACGCGGTCGAACGGAATGCCGAGCCTGTCGGTGAGCACCTGCGCGAATGGCGCCGTATGTCCCTGCCCGTAATCGAGCGTGCCAGTGATGATGGTGACGGTGCCGTCGGCTTCGAAGCGGATGCCGCCCATTTCCTTGCTGGGCGGGGCGGTGACCTCGAGAAAGTTTCCGATGCCGAGCCCGCGCACCTTTCCGCGTTTGCGGCTCTCGCGTTTGCGGCGCGCGAAGCCCTTCACGTCCGCCACTTCGAGCGCGTGCTTGAGCAGGCCCGGAAAATCGCCGCTGTCGTAATGGCTGCCGGAAGCCGTCTTGATTGGAATCTCGCGCGGCTTGATCTGGTTGCGCCGGCGCAGCTCAAGCCGATCGATGCCTATCTCGGCGGCGGCCGCGTCGACCAGCCGCTCCATGTAATAATTGCCCTCGGGCCGGCCGGCGCCGCGGTAGGCGGAGACGTGCGACGTGTTGGTGAATACGCACTTGGTCGAGACCTCGATCAATGGCGTGCGGTAGACGTTCTGCACATTCTTGACGACGTTGATCGTCGAGGGCATCGGCGCGACCGGGGAGAGGAAGGCGCCCATATTGCCGAAATTCGTGATGCGGACAGCGAGAAAGTTCCGCTCGGCGTCGAGCGCGAGCTCGGCGGTGAGCTCATGGTCGCGGCCGTGGCTGTCGGACACGAAACTTCCCGAACGTTCGTCTGTCCATTTCACGGGGCGGCCCAGCGCGCGCGCCGCGTGCAGCACGCAGACATATTCCGGGAACGGCGCCGCCTTCATGCCGAACGAGCCGCCGACGTGCCCGGTGACGATGCGCAGCTGCTTGGCCTCGACCTTTAGAATATCCGCCATGTTGCCGCGCAATCCGAAGACTCCCTGCGAGGGCGCATGCAGCGTGAAGCGTCCGCTGGCTTCGTCGTAGACGCCGATCGCGGCGCGCGGCTCCATGGCGTTGACGACGACGCGGCTGTTGACGAGCTTGAGCCGCGTGACGTGCGCGGCTTTGGCGAAAGCGGCTGCGACCTGTTCGCTGTCCCCATAGTGGTAGTCGAGCGCAATGTTGCCGGGCGCTTCCTCATAAAGGAGCGGCGCGCCCGGACGCGCGGCCTCCTCCGGCCGGACCACCGCGGGCAAGGGATCGATCTCGACCTCGACGGCTTCCGCAGCATCTTTTGCCTCGAGCAGCGTCTCCGCCACAACGAAGGCGATAGGGTCGCCGACGAAGCGCACCTTGTCGGTCGGCAGGGCCGGCCTCGGCGGTTGCTTCATGGGGGTGCCGTCGCGGTTCTTGAACGGCACGATGCATTTGAGCGTGCCGTAGTCGACGAGATCGGCACCGGTATAGACGGCGAGCACGCCGGGCAGCTGGCGCGCAGCGGGCGTATGGATGGCCTTGATCACCCCGTGGGGAACGCGGCTGCGCACCATGGCCGCATAGGCCTCGCCGGCGAGCTTGACGTCGTCGGTGTAGCAGCCCTCGCCGCGCACCAGAATCGGGTCTTCGCTCCGCGGTACCGGCTGTCCGATGCCGAATTTCATGACGGCCAAGGCCTGCGCATCGTTTTGCAGATTCATCAAGCAATGCCTTGATCAATAGATCGCCTGCAAGCCGGTCGGCCGCAGGCGATGAGCTGCACTGCCTCCCCTGCCGGCGTCGAGCTAGGCGGGTGGCGCGGAGTCGAGATAAAGGACGAAGGCCGCCTCGACAAGGATGTTGCGCGGGGTCATGCGCTTAGCGCGCATCTGTTGCGCGAGGAGGCTGCGTGTTACACTTGGTTCGATCTTGGTTCGGACAAGCCGTGGCCGTTGAGCGAGGGAACGCTTCGGCGCGGCAGGAAGGAATTCGATGAAGGACGAGGGCCGGGCAGCCGGCGGCCTCGACCCTGCCCATCGGCGGAGCCCGCAGCAGCGGCTCCGCTCGGGTCGGCGCTCGCCCTACGGCTATCGCAGTCACGATGGCGTCGCGCAAGGCTTGCCGACCTATGCCGCCCTCGATCTCGGTACTAACAATTGCAGGCTCTTGGTTGCTCGCCCCACGGGCGACAGCTTCCGCGTCGTCGATGCGTTCTCGCGCATCATCCGTCTCGGCGAAGGGCTCTCGACCTCGGGGCGCATCAGCAATGCGGCGATCGACCGTGCAGTGGGGGCGCTCGCGATCTGTCGCGACAAGATGCGCAATCGCGGCGTTACCCGGGCGCGGCTGATCGCGACCGAGGCGTGTCGGGCGGCCGCCAACGGCACCGAATTTCGGGCCCGCATCGCCGGCGAGGTCGGTCTCGAGCTCGAGATCATCGACCGCGAAACCGAGGCCACGCTGGCGGCGACCGGCTGCACGCCGCTGATTGATCCGCGCGCAGATGCCGTCGTCCTGTTCGACATCGGCGGCGGCTCTTCGGAGCTCGTTTGGCTCGACCGTTCGCCGCCCGCCCGGGGCGGCCCGCCGCTGCCGAGGATCAAAGGCTGGGCGTCGCTGCCGGTCGGGGTGGTTACGCTCGCGGAGCGCCATGGCGGACATGAGGTCACGCGCGAAATCTACGCGGCAATGATTGCCGAGGTTGCCGCATTCGTGGACGGTTTCGTGGCCAAGCATGGCGGACTTAAGGGCGATCGCGTGCACCTGCTCGGCACATCGGGAACGGTAACCACGATCGCTGGCGTCCATCTTGAACTCAGACGTTACGAGCGCCGCCGCGTTGACGGTTGCTGGATGGCCGACAATGAGGTGACGCGGGTGGTCGAGCGCCTGCTGGGCTGGAGTTATGAGGATCGGGTCGCCAATGCCTGCATCGGCGCCGAGCGCGCCGACCTCGTGCTCGCCGGTTGCGCGATTCTCGACGCGATCCGCCGCGCCTTTCCCTGTGAGCGAATACGGGTTGCTGACCGCGGTCTGCGCGAAGGCATGCTGGTGCAGATGATGCGCGAGGACGGCGTATGGGAGGAGAGCCGCGCGAGCAGCGCCTTCACGTAGCAGCGGGTTTGGTTCGAGCCGAACGATCCAAATGAATGCCAGCCCAAGCAAGCGCCCGCTCAAAGTCCGCCTCAAATCGGGCAAAGGCCGCTCGTCCTCTTCGAAGCTTTGGCTCGAGCGACAGATCAACGATCCTTATGTGGCGCGCGCCAAGCGCGAAGGTTTTCGCGCCCGCGCTGCTTTCAAGCTGATCGAGATCGACGACCGGTACCATCTGCTCAAGCCGGGGGCGCGCGTCGTCGATCTCGGCGCCGCCCCTGGTGGGTGGAGCCAGGTCGCGGCACAACGCGTTGGCAGCGCGCACGGCAGGGGCAAAGTGGTCGCCGTCGATCGCCTGGAAATGGCGCCAACCACCGGAGTCGAAGTACTCCAGCGTGACTTTCTCGAGGTGGGGACGGACGATGAGATCAAGGCTTTGCTCGGCGGTGGCGCCGACGTCGTGATCTCAGATATGGCGGCGAACGCCACCGGCCACCGCGCGACCGACCATCTCAAGATCATGGCGCTCGCCGAAGCTGCCGCCTATTTCGCGCGCGAGGTGCTCGCACCGGGCGGCGCCTTTCTCTGCAAGGTGCTGCAAGGCGGCACCGAGGCGACGCTGCTCGCGACACTCAAACGTGATTTTGCCCACGTGAAGCACGTCAAACCCGCTGCGAGCCGGCCGGAATCGGCGGAGCTTTATCTCCTGGCAACGGGATTTCGCAGGACGCGTCAGCCCATCCGCTGATCGGTCGCCTCCGTGGGTCCGGCGGTGGGCGCCGGCGTGCGGCGCGCGAGCTCCGCGCCGGCGTCGGCGGGCAGCCGCGCAAAAACGAAAAAACTGCAGGCGGCGATGGCGGCGATGGTGAGATACGCGGGCTGGAAATCGGCGGCGGTGATCGTGGTGTGTCCGCGTGCCCATAAGGTCAGATCGACCGCAAGTGCGCCGATGGCGACGCCGACTGAGATCGACACCTGCTGGGCGACCGCCACGAGGGAGGTCGCGCGGCTCATGTGCCGGTTGTCGACGTCCGCATAGGCGATGGTGTTGAGGCTGGTGAATTCGAGCGAGCGAAAAAATCCGCCCACGATCAACACGCCGACGATCCACGCGAAGGAGACTCCGGGCGTGAAGGTCGCGCAGGCCGCAACCAGCGTGGCACTGAGCAACGAATTCACCACCAGAACCCGGCGGAATCCGAAGCGCCGGAGAATGATGGGGATCACGGTCTTCATGCCCATGGCGCCGACGACGTTGGTGAGCGTAATCAGTCCCGACTGGAAGGCGGTGAGATTGAAGCCGAGCTGGAGGAGGAGCGGCAACAAGAAGGGCATTGCGCCGATGCCGGAGCGATAGACGAAGCCGCCCACCACGGCCGCACGCATGCTGGGTATGGCGAGCAAGGACAGATCGAGCACCGGCGCGGGCGTGCGCCGCGCATGCAGGACATAGGCATAGGCTGCGGCGGCGCCGAGCACGATCAAGCCCACGACCACCCCGGTTGGAAGGAAATTAAGCCCGAGCAATGAGCCGCCGAAGGCGAGCCCCCCAATGCCAACACCGGCAAGCACTGCGCCAAGCGGATCGAATGGGTCCGGGCTTTCGGCTCGCACATCCTCGATGAAGATCGTCGCCAAGACGATGCCGATAAGCCCGATCGGGATGTTGATCAGGAAAATCCAGTGCCAGGAGATATAGGTCGTGATGAATCCACCGAGCGCGGGGCCGATCAACGGACCGATTAGCGCCGGCAACGTGACCCAGACCATGGCATTGATCAGCTCGCGCCGGTCGACGCTGCGCACCAGAACGAGACGCCCGACGGGCGTCATCATCGCTCCACCCATCCCCTCGACGATGCGCGCCACCACGAACTGGTACAGGGAACCCGAGATCGCGCAGCCGATCGAGCCGAGCATGAACACGGCGATGGCCGCGCGAAATACCGTGCGCGCGCCGAAACGATCGGCGGTCCAGCCGCTGAGCGGGATGAAGACCGCGAGCGCGAGCAAGTAGGAGGTGACCGCGAGCTTGAGCGCGAGCGGGCTCGTGCCGATGTCGGCGGCGATCGCCGGCAACGAGGTTGCGATAACGGTCGAGTCCATGTTCTCCATGAACAGAGCGACCGCCACGATCAGCGGCACGATGCGTTTGGCCAGCATGAGGGCTAGGGCTGCGACCTCGATGGATGCGCGCGGGTAAACCGGCACGTCCACGCGCGGAGTGGGGTGGCAGGACCGTCTCGTAGGGCAGGCAGATCATTCATTGCGACACGTTAACAGAATCAGTGCGGCCTCGGAGGGCACCCATTGTGCGGCCGCAAGCGCCGCCCCACATAGAAAGGGCGCTCGGCTCAAGAGGTTGGCCGATGGTCTATTTGCTCGCAGTCTTGCTTCCGCCGCTCGGTCTCCTGCTGAACGGCCAGCCGTTTGCGGCCATCTTCAATCTCATCCTCATCGTGCCCTGCGTCCTGCTCGGGCTTATTTTTCCCATCGCCTTCCTCATTCCGTCATTGCATGCCGTCATTGCGGTCCACATGAAGCGCGAGGACCGCAAGCACCGCGAACTGGTGAACGCGATCGAGCGGCACGGGCCACCGCCGGGTTGGCGGCCCTGACGCCGCAGCAAGGAAGCGATCTCGGCAAGGTACCGTTTCTTTCTCGGTGAATTGCCGCCAAATCGCTAGGATTTGCGGGCGAGCCGTGCTATCGACCGGCGCCAACCCAAAACCGGCCGAGCCGCGCCAGCCCGTCCGGCGCCGGCGACACCATCTCTTGGTGGTGCGGTCGCAAGTTCGCAAGACGACCATTGGAGTTGGCGATGGAGCAGAAAAGCAACGGAACGCTGCGCGAAGCGCTCACCTTCGACGACGTCCTGCTCAAGCCTGGACTGTCCGAACTGCTGCCGTCCGACGCTGACATCCGCTCGCGAATCACCCGCGACATTTCGCTCAATATTCCGATCGTCGCCTCGGCGATGGACACTGTCACCGAGGCCAAGATGGCGATCGCCATGGCGCAAGCCGGGGGACTAGGCGTCATCCACCGCAATCTCGAGCCGGAGGAGCAGGCCGCGCAGGTCCGGCAAGTCAAGAAGTTCGAGTCCGGCATGGTGGTCAATCCGCTCACCATCGATCCGGCCGCCACGCTGGCGGATGCCCTGGCTTTGATGCAGGATCACCGCATTTCCGGCATCCCGGTGGTGGAGGGCGGCGGCAACGGCCGCGCTGGCAAGCTCGTCGGCATTCTCACCAATCGCGATGTCCGCTTTGCCACCGATCCGCGCCAGAAGGTGGCCGAGCTCATGACCAAGGAGCGGCTCATCACCGTGCGTGAAGGCGTCGGACAGGCGGACGCCAAGCGCCTCCTCCATCAACACCGCATCGAAAAATTGCTCGTGGTCGACGATCAGTATCGCTGCGTCGGGTTGATCACGGTCAAAGACATCGAGAAGGCCGTGGCCAATCCGCATGCCTGTAAGGACGAGCAAGGGCGGCTGCGCGTCGCCGCCGCGACGACCGTGGGTGACAAGGGATTCGAGCGCACCTCCCGCCTGATCGCGGCGGGCGTCGACCTCGTGGTCGTCGATACTGCCCACGGCCATTCGCGTTCGGTGCTCGAGGCCATCACCCGCATCAAGCGGCAGTCGAATGCGGTGCAGGTGGTTGCCGGCAATATCGCGACCGGCGAGGGCGCCAAGGCACTGATCGATTCCGGCGCAGACGCGATCAAGGTCGGCATCGGCCCGGGCTCGATCTGCACCACCCGCATCGTCGCCGGTGTCGGGGTGCCGCAGCTCACGGCGATCATGGATGCGGTCGAGGTTGCGCGCAGGACCGGTACGCCGGTGATCGCCGATGGCGGAATCAAGTATTCCGGCGATCTCGCCAAGGCGCTCGCCGCGGGCGCCGACTGCGCCATGGTGGGTTCGCTGCTCGCCGGTACCGATGAGACGCCAGGCGAGGTCTTTCTCTATCAGGGCCGCTCGTACAAGACCTATCGCGGCATGGGCTCGGTGGGCGCCATGGCGCGCGGCTCTGCCGACCGCTACTTTCAGCAGGACATCAAGGACACGCTCAAGCTCGTGCCCGAAGGGGTTGAAGGCCAAGTACCGTACAAAGGCGCAGTGGCGACCGTGTTGCACCAATTGAGCGGGGGGCTGCGCGCCGCTATGGGCTACGTCGGCGCGAGAACGTTGCAAGAGTTGCACGCAAAGGCGGAATTCGTGCGCGTCTCGGCCGCCGGCATGCGCGAGAGTCACGTGCACGACGTGACGATCACGCGCGAGAGCCCAAACTATCCCAGCCGGACCTAATCTTCACGTAGCCCGATTCTCGCTTGCAGCCACACGGTTTTCGCGATCAGACATCAAAGCGCCGCGATGCCGGAATGAGCATCCGACCGTGAGCGCTCGAGCGCTCCACGGTTGCTTTCGCCGCCGCGGCTCGCCAAGCTAGGCGCACTCCTCAAGGAGTCTGCCGCCATGTCGATCCAGGCTGTCTTGCTGCCGCTGTTCGTCGAGGTCATCGCGACCTTCGTGCTGCTCTTTTGGATGGCGCATCTGCGCACCCGGGCGTTCAGGGTGGGCGAGGTCAAAGCTGGGGACATCGCCTTGCGCGAGCTGAACTGGCCACCGCGCATCGCCCAGATCAGTAATGCCTATCACAACCAGCTCGAGCTGCCGGTTCTTTTCTATGTGCTGACGATCCTCGCCTGGGTCACGCGCCACGCCGACCTGTTATTTGTGGTACTGGCATGGATCTTTGTCGCATCGCGGCTCGTTCACGCCTACATCCACGTGACCGACAACGACGTGAACCGGCGCGGGCCGGCATTCGGCCTGGGTGCGCTCGTGCTGACGATCATGTGGTTGATTTTCATGATCCGCATCCTGCTCGGGATCTGATGACGCCCAGCGCTCGCCTTTCCGCCGCCATCGAGGTGATCGCCGACATCGAGGCGAAGCGCCGTCCGGCGGCGGATGCGCTCAAGGATTGGGGCCTGGTGCACCGTTTCGCGGGCTCGGCGGATCGGGCGGCGATCGCCGGGCTGGTCTACGACGCGCTGCGCCGGCGGGCCTCGAGTGCCCACATCATGGGTGACCAACACCCGCGCGCGGTGCTGCTCGGCATGCTGCGGCTCGAGCGCAAGCTCGACTGCGAAGCGATAGCGGCGCGAGCCGATGGCGGCCGCTTTGCGCCGTCGGTGCTGAGCGCGGAAGAGCGCGCGCGTTTGGGTGCGGCCGATCTCGCCGGTGCGCCGGCCTGGGTCGCAGGCGATTACCCGCAATGGCTCGATCCCTATCTCGCCCGCGTCTTCGGCGAGGAGCGCATAACCGAAGCCGCCGCGCTGGCAAGCCGCGCGCCGCTCGATCTGCGGGTTAATGCCCTTAAGGCGGAACGGGAGGCGGCCTATGCTGCACTCGCGCACCTTAATCCCGTGCCCACACGCTGGTCGCCGTTCGGTCTGCGCCTTGCGCTTGATGCCGACGCCAAGAGTCCCGCCATCCATGCCGAGCCGGCCTTCATCAAGGGCGTGGTCGAGGTGCAGGATGAAGGCTCGCAGCTCGCGGCGCTCCTCTGCGGGGCCAAGCCCGGCCAACAGGTGATCGACATCTGCGCCGGCGCCGGCGGCAAGACGCTCGCGCTTGCCGCCATCATGGAAAACCGGGGACAAATCTATGCAACCGATTCGGACAAGCGGCGCCTTGCTCCGATTCATGAGCGCCTCGAGCGCGCGGGTGTTCACAATGTACAGATCAGAACACCTCGCGCGCAGGAAAATTTGCTCGGCGATTTGGAACGGCGCGCTGACCTGGTACTCATTGACGCGCCTTGCACCGGGATCGGCACTTGGCGGCGCAATCCCGACGCCAAATGGCGGGTGCGTCCCGGGGCGCTTGCGCAGCGGATGGAGGAACAAGCCGAGGTGCTCGACCGCGCGGCAGCGCTGGTGAAGCCCGGCGGCCGCATTGGCTATGTGACCTGCTCGTTGCTGGTGGAGGAAAACGGGGATCAGGTCCGCGCATTTCTCGTCCGCCAAGGCGATTTCGCACTCGTGTCGCCGGTCGAGCTGACGAGCGTATTGGAGGATCGCGCGCCGCTCTTCCGCGGCGCAGCGCTCATCTCGGACGAAGGGCTGTTGATGACGCCGTGCCGCACCGGTACCGATGGATTCTACGTTTCGGTGCTCGTGCGGCGGCGCTGAGTCTGCACCGGGGGGGCGGCAAGTTTTGCGGCTGATGACGAAAACACCGGTCTTGACCGGATCGCGCGCGCCTCGCACATAGGATCGAAATGAGCCTTCTCGATTCTTCTCTCGTTCGCGATGCCGATGCGGATCGGCTCGCCGGACACGACAAGATTCTCATCGTCGATTTGGGCTCGCAGGTCACTCAACTTATTGCCCGGCGGGTGCGAGAAGAGAAAGTTTATTGCGAAATCGTGCCGTTTCAGAAGGCTGAGGAAGGCTTCGCGCGTCTGCGCCCGAAGGGCGTGATCTTGTCCGGGGGGCCCGCCTCGGTGCTCGATGAGGGCGCGCCACTCGCGCCGCCCTCGGTCTATGCGGCGGGTGTGCCGATCCTCGGCATCTGCTACGGCGAGCAGGCGATGGCGCAGCAACTCGGCGGCACGGTCGAAGGCGGGCATCATCGTGAGTTCGGCCGCGCCGAGGTGACGGTGACGGAGGATTCACCCCTGTTCGAAGGGGTGTGGCGCAAGGGTGAGCGCTACCCGGTCTGGATGAGTCATGGCGACCGCGTGACGGTGCTGCCCGAGGGCTTCCGCGTGGTCGGCACCTCGCCGAATGCGCCGATCGCCATGATCGCGGACGAGGGACGCCGGTTCTATGCCACCCAATTCCACCTCGAAGTGATGCACACGCCGCACGGCGCTGCGTTATTGCGCAACTTCGTGCGCAAGATCGCCGGCTGCAGGGGCGACTGGACCATGCGCGCGTTCAAGGCGGAGGCGATCGAGAAAGTTCGCGCCCAGGTCGGTCGCGGACGCGTCATCTGCGGATTGTCGGGGGGCGTCGATTCGGCGGTCGCTGCCGTCCTCATTCACGAAGCTATCGGTGAACAGCTCACCTGCGTGTTCGTGGACCACGGATTGCTGCGCCTGGCCGAGGCGGAGAAGGTGGTCGCCCTCTTTCGCGACAGCTACAACATTCCGCTCGTCCACGTCGAAGCGGAAGCATTATTTCTCGACGCGCTCGCCGGCGTGAGCGACCCCGAACTCAAGCGCAAGACGATCGGGCGGCTCTTCATCGACGTGTTCGAAGCGGAGGCGAAAAAACTCGGCGGCGCGGATTTCCTCGCGCAAGGCACGCTCTATCCCGACGTGATCGAGAGCGTGTCATTCACAGGCGGCCCTTCGGTCACCATCAAGTCGCATCATAATGTCGGCGGACTGCCCGAGCGCATGAAGATGAAGCTCGTCGAACCGTTGCGTGAGCTGTTCAAGGACGAGGTGCGCGCGCTCGGCCGCGAGCTCGGTTTGCCGCAAGCTTTCGTCGGCCGGCATCCGTTTCCCGGGCCGGGCCTCGCCATCCGTTGTCCCGGAGAAATCACGCGAGAAAAGCTCGACATCCTGCGGCGCGCCGACGACATCTACATCGAGGAAATTCGCCGCGCCGGGCTCTACGAGGATATCTGGCAGGCATTTGCTGTGCTGCTGCCGGTGCGCACCGTGGGCGTCATGGGCGATTATCGCACCTACGATTACGTCGTCGGCTTGCGCGCGGTGACATCGACCGATGGCATGACCGCGGACTTCTATCCCTTCGACATGGCGTTCATCGGCCATGTGGCGACGCGCATCGTCAACGAGGTCAAAGGCGTCAATCGTGTGGTCTACGACGTGACCTCGAAGCCGCCAGGCACCATCGAGTGGGAGTGATTGAGGCCGGCCCAGGTACCCCGCGGGGGGTCCTCACGGTTTGAGGCGAGGTCTCTTAGCTAAGATCGAGAGGGACGGCAGCCCAAGTCATAGAACGAGCTGGGTCTGCGTGACCATGGCGACAAGTTTGCCGTCGGCCCTGGTTACGCGCGTTTGCCAAATCATGGTTCGCCGGCCCCGGTGAACGGGCGTCGTTTCGCCGATGACACGCGTGCCAGCCGGCGCGGCTCCGATGAAGTTTGTCTTGCTTTCGACGGTGGTCGTGCCGGCGCCCTCCCTGAGATTCGCCACCGTGGCAAGGGCGCCAAGAGTATCCCCGAATGCCATGATCGCCCCTCCGTGCAGAACGGCGGGTCGCGTGCAGAACTCCGGCCGGACGGTCATTTCGGCGACAAGTTTATCAGGCTCGGCGCTGACCAGATCGATGCCTAAGAGAGAGGCGAACGGCAACGGCTGATGTCTCAAACGTGCAAGCAAGTCCATGTTGCTACTCCCTTCATTCAGCCTGGCATACCTCGCCTATGCGCGCGGACTGGACGGCCTCTGGGGCCATGCGTCGTGGCCCGAAGGTAAGCTTACGGTCGGCTGTTGGGGAGTTCGTAGGCGACGGGATTGTCCGAGCACGCGGCGAATCCGCATTCCAGCAGGGTCGAGATCACGTTCAGTAAGGTGAGCGCCAGCACGAGCCACACCGCCGTGCGTGCGAACGCGTTGATCGGTCGCGGCTCATCGACCTCCCTGAACTGCTCGTCGAACAGCAGTATGGCGCCGAGCGCCACGATGGCCGCGGCAAAGCCGAGGAAGGCCCAGCTGTAATAGTGGTAGCCGAGCAGCGCCGAGCCGTAGCCCGGATCTCCAGGCATGACGTGCAGCAGAATCTGCCGCGCAGCGAAGGCCGCGCCGGCGAGGGCGGTGAACAGCGACACGGCATAATGGCTGGTCCGGGGCCCGAAGCGGAGATTAAGAATCGGGCCCACCGCCAGCATTGCGAACTGGATGCGCTGGAGCAGACACAGCGGGCACGGAAGCTCATGCAAAACCAATTGCGCGGCAAAGGCCACCAGTAGAACCAGCGCAATGGCGTAGAGGCCAAGCGCATTCAGGGTCACGGCGAGCGAGCGAGTCATGCCCGCGCTTTAGAATGACAACTTCAGCACGTCACTCGCGTGGTGCAGATAGGTCGCGATGGAGACAAGGAGTGTGGCGGCAAACAATGCGAGAGCAAGCGTTCGCGTGCCCCACCAGGCAACGACCATCACGATAGCGACGGCGAGAAACAGGGCGGTGAATTCCATTTCATGCTCTCGTATTCGTTGGCTGGATTGAGCGAAACGGAACCGGCCCCGGCCGCTCGCATGTGGGGGAGATGATGGATTTCGCTGCGCTCAACGCATCCTACACCACTACACTTTCCCTCCTATACTCGAAACGCTAGGACGCGCGGCGTTGAGGAGGAATGGGAGGACGCAATGGAAGTCAATCTGGGCGGCCGGACGGCCGTGATCACCGGCGCGAGCAAGGGCATCGGACTTGCTATTGCGAGGCGCTTCTCCGCCACGGGCGCCGAGGTCGCCATTATCGCGCGGGGGCGGGAGGCGCTGGATGATGCGGTCAAAACCATCCGGGCGAGTAGCCGGGCGCGCGTTGCGGCAGTGCAAGCTGACGTGGCGCTGGCCGCTGATCTCCGACGCGCCTACGACGAAGCGATGCGATTGTTCGGTAAGATTGACATCGTCGTGAATAATGCCGGCACGTCGCGCACCGGCGCTTTCGAGGCGATTACTGACGAGGTGTGGCGGGAGGACTTCGACGAGAAACTATTCGCCGCGATCCGGCTCACGCGCCTGGTATGGCCACAGATGAAGGAACGCCGCTGGGGCCGCGTCATCAACACGCTCAATATCGGCGCCAAGGCGCCACGGCCGCGCAGCGCCCCGACCTCGATCACACGAGCGGCGGGGCTGGCTTTGACCAAAGTGCTTGCCGGGGAAGGCGCGCCCTACAATGTGCTCGTGAACGCGTTGCTGGTCGGCTTCATCGAAGCCGACCAGCACGTGCGCGCGGCGGAAAAGGCAGGGATCCCGCTTGAGGACTATATGAGCGCGCGAGCCAAAGAAATTCCGCTCGGCCGCATCGGTCGGGCGGAGGAGTTCGCCAACATTGCTTGCTTTCTCGCCTCCGATGCCGCGTCGTATATTACGGGCACAGCGGTCAACGTTGACGGTGGGCGTTCTCCGGTCGCGTAGCCTTCCAAAGGGCAAGTTCCGCGGCAACTCTCTCCCGCTTACTAGCCGGATCGCGGCGATCGCGCGTCCTCAGTTAATCTTGAGATCGAGCGCCTTGATGATCGGCGACCAGCGCGCGAGATCCGCATCTATTTTCGCGCGGAACTGGGTCGGCGTGGTAGGAATCGGCTCCATGAACTGCGTGGCCAGTTTCTCGCGGACCTCTGGTTCGCCGAGGGCAGCAACGACCGTGTCGTGAATTTTCGCGATGATCGGCTCGGGGGTTTTCGCCGGCGCAATCAAACCGTTCCAGGCGTCCGCCTCGACGTCGAGCCCGCTCTCCTTGAGCGTCGGTAAGGCAGGCATGAGCGCGGAGCGTTGACCTAGCGAGATCGCCAAGATTTTCACCTGGCCGGAGGCGACGTGCGGTGTCACCGAGATGGCCGGCAAGCAGGCCATTTGCACGTCGTTGCGCAGGAGCGCTGTCATCGCTTGCGGCGAGCCGGGATAAGGAATGTGCACCATGCTCGTGCCGCTCTTGAGCGCGAGGGCCTCCATGGAGAGATGCGACAACGAACCGTTGCCGATCGAGCCGTAATTGTATTTGCCCGGGTTCTTCTTTAGCAGATCGACGAGCTGTGCGACCGAGTTGACGCCGAGGCTCGTATGTACGACCAGCACGCTCGGCTGCGTCGTGAGCATCGTAATCAGCGCGAGATCTTTGACGGGGTCGTAGGGCATTTTCGCGAACAACAACGTGTTGATTGCAAGCGGGCCGCCGAGACTGATGCCGATGGTGTAACCGTCCGGATCCGCCTTCGCGACCGCATCGGTCCCGGTATTGGCGCTGGCGCCCGGGCGATTCTCAACGACGAACGGCTGCCCGAGCTTGTGCTGCATGTGGTCACCGATCAGCCGCCCGACCATGTCAGGCGTCGAGCCGGGGCCGAACGGCACGATAATCCTGACGGATTTTGCGGGCCACTCTTGCGCCGCCGCGAGAGGAGCGTGCAAGAGAGCGCACAGTGCCAACGCGATGCTTCTTTTCATCGAGCTCTCTCGCTCTGTCATCGTCGCGCAGCCGATCCCGCGCGCGGGGAGTTGATTCGCACTAATCACGGTCGACGCGCTGCCGCAAGCATGGATTGACCGACGCCGTGGCCACTGCAGGGCAACCGTAACGGGGCCAGCCTTGCCTCCCGACGTGCCATGGCCTCTACTGCGGCGCTTGGCAGGGGCGCAAACCGACGATCGTGACTTTCGCGAGGTTCGGCCGGAGGACCTATGGGGCTGGCTATTCTTGTGCTCGGGTTGCTCGCGTTGCTTGGCGCGCACGTCTTCGTGACATTGCGCGCGGCGCGCGCCGCCTTGATCAAACGGAGCGGGGAGGGGCCTTACAAGGGTCTGATGTCGCTCGTCTCGCTCGCCGGGCTCATCCTGATCGGCTACGGCTTTGGACAATATCGGGCGACCGGATGGATCGACGTGTGGTCGCCGCCGCCATGGACCTATTACGTCACGCAGTTGTTGATGTGGCCGGCGAGCATTTGCGTGGTTGCGGCCTATAGCCGCGGCAATATCTGGCGTGCGCTCAAGCACCCCATGCTTGTGGGTGTGAAGACCTGGGCAATCGCGCATCTCATATCGAATGGCGATCTCGGCTCGATAGTACTGTTCGGCTCATTTCTCGCCTGGGCAGCCTACGATCGCGTCACGCTAAAGCGACGGAGCGATCCCGGCGCGCCGTCGATCCCGGTTGGCGGCCATCGTAACGACACCATCGCGCTAGTGGCTGGGACCATCCTCTATCTCGCGCTCGGTTTCATCTTCCACCCCATCGTGGTGGGCGTGGCAGTCTTCGGCACGCCTGCGCATTAGGATCTCGGAGAATGTCGGCACGAGACGAGATCAAGCGGCTGACGGCGCCCGACATCCGCGCGCGCAAGGGCGGCGAGCCGATCGTCTGCCTTACCTCATATCACGCGCATACCGCGCGGCTGCTCGATCGCCACTGCGATCTCATTCTCGTGGGCGATTCGCTCGGTATGGTCATGCACGGCCTTGAAACCACCGTACCGGTCACGCTTGAGATGATGATCCTGCAGGGGCTCGCCGTGATGCGCGGCTCGAAACGAGCTCTCGTCGTCGTCGACATGCCGTTCGGCTGTTATGAAGCATCCAAGGAGCAAGCCTTCCTATCGGCGGCGCGGGTGATGAAGGAGACCGGTTGCGGAGCGATCAAGCTCGAGGGCGGCCGTCGCATGGCGGAGTCCATCGCCTTTCTGGTCGAGCGCGGGGTCCCGGTCATGGGGCATATCGGCCTCACGCCACAGTCGATCAACACGATCGGCTCGTTCCGTGCGCAGGGCCGCAGCGAGGCCGATTGGGGGCCGATCGAGGACGATGCGCGCGCGGTCACCCAGGCGGGCGCCTTCGCCGTGGTGATCGAGGCGGTGGCCGAACCACTCGCCCGCCGGATCACGGCTATGGTGGACATTCCGACCATCGGCATTGGCGGCAGCGTGGCGTGCGACGGCCAAATTCTCGTGCTCGAGGATATGCTCGGGCTTTCGCCGCGGATCCCGAGATTCGTCAAGCGCTACGCCGAACTCGGCCCCTCGATCGAGGCGGCGGTCGCGGCCTACGCCGCCGATGTTCGCGCCCGTGCGTTTCCCAGCTCGGAGCACGTCTATCCGCTCCGGGCCAAGACGAAATAGCCGGCTCAAGAGCTTAGGCGGGGGCACCGGGATGCCGCTTTGCCTTGCCTGCGCCACATCAATGGGCTAACCGCGTATGGCTCGGGGCCAGTGGCGAGAACGGGGTTGGGCGGCTCGTGTCCGACATTTTTCACGAAGTCGACGAGGAAGTTCGACGAGAACAGCTCAAGAAGCTGTGGGACCGCTACGGCAATTACGCCGTAGCTGCCGCCGTTTTGCTGGTGGCGGCGGTTGCAGCTTGGCGCGGCTACATGTGGTGGGAGGCCAAGAAGGCTGCCGAGACCGGCGCCGCCTTCGAGGCTGCCATCACGCTCGCCGAGTCGGGCAAACGCAGCGAGGCGGAGGCGGCCTTTGCCGACATCGTCGCCCACGGCACGTCCGGCTATCGCCATCTCGCGCGCATGCGCGAAGCCGCCGAGCTTGCCCAAAACGACACCAAGGCCGCGATCGCGGCCTACGACCAGATCGCCGCCGACAATTCGGTCGGCCCGGTCCTGCAAGACCTCGCGTCATTGCGCGCCGGCGCGCTCCTGATCGACGCCGGCTCCTATCAAGAGGCGCAACGGCGGCTTGAGCCGCTCGCAGCCAATGATCGCACGTTCCGTCACACCGCACGCGAGTTCCTGGTCCTCGCCGCGTGGCGCGCCGGCGATGGAACCGCGGCCAAACGCTGGTTCGACTTGATCATGACGGATGCACAGACGCCTGCCGCCACCCGTTCTCGCGTCGAGATGCTGATGGCCGTAGGCACCGGCGCGAGCAGCGGTTGAGGGGCGCAGCATGAATCGCTTCGCGCGCACTGGCCTGACCCTTCTCGCGCTGTCGCTTGGCGTCCTCGTCAGCGGCTGTGAGGGTTTTGATCCGACCAGCGTGCTGGACAATGATTTTTTCAACACGAAGAAGAGATTGCCGGGCGAGCGAAAGCCAGTATTCCCAGAGGGAACGCCAGGCGTACCGCAAGGGGTACCGAAGGAACTGGTCAAGGGCTATGAGCCGACCGATCAGGCGGAACAGGCTCAGCCGGTTGCACAGACGGCGCCGCCTGAGGCCAAGCCCGAAGCCAAGGCGAAACCCAAGCCGAAACCAAAGGTCGTGGCGAAGCCGAAGGATGCGAGCCAGGCGCCCGCCGCCGACGCTCCGCCGGCCCAGGCGCAATCACAGGCCCAATCGCCGGATCCGCCGCCGATGCGACAGCAGCCGCCAGCCGGCCCTTGGCCAGGATCAACGCAGTCGCGCGGCGCGGTTGCTTGGCCCGACCCGCCCCCGATGCGCTAATTGCGCTTTCCATGCCCGGTGGGCCATAGAGCGGCATCCGTACCCGCTGCGCACCTCATGAGCTTCACGGTCGCCATTGTCGGACGGCCGAATGTCGGCAAGTCCACCCTGTTCAATCGCCTGGCCGGCAAGCGTCTCGCTTTGGTCCATGACCTCCCCGGCGTCACGCGCGACCGGCGCGAAGCGCAAGCACGGCTCGGGGATCTTACGTTTACCGCTATCGACACGGCCGGGCTCGAAGAGGCTGCACCGCAAACCCTGAGCGGTCGCATGCAGGAGCAGACGCAGGCAGCCATCAACTCTGCCGATGCGGTCATGTTTTTGATCGACGCGCGCGCCGGGTCGACGCCGGTTGACCGCGCATTTGCCGATCTCGTGCGCAAGTCGGGCAAACCCGCGATCCTGATCGCGAACAAGAGCGAGGGCAGCGCCGGGGAGGCGGGAATTTTGGAGGCATATGAACTCGGGCTCGGCGAGCCGATCGCGATCTCGGCCGAGCACGGGGAAGGCCTCGCCGACCTCTATGCCGGGCTACGCGCAGCACTCCCCGATGTAACGACGCCTTCCTTCGAGGCACAAGACCACGACGTCACCGGAGACATCGAGCAGAGTGCGGCTGAGGGCAGGCAGATCCGCATTGCCGTGGTCGGCCGTCCCAATTCCGGAAAATCGACGCTGGTCAATCGGCTGCTGGGGGAGGAGCGGCTGCTGACGGGGCCTGAGGCCGGTATCACCCGTGACGCCATCGCGGTCGATTTGGCTTGGCGGGATCGGCGGTTCCGCGTTCACGACACTGCTGGACTGCGGCGTCGGAGCCGGGTCGAGGCGAAGCTCGAGAAGCTCTCGGTGACGGACGCACTCCATGCGGTGCGCTTCGCCGAAGTCGTTGTTCTGCTGATGGACGCGCAAAAGCCGTTCGAAGAACAGGATCTGCGCATCGCCGATCTCATCGCGCGCGAGGGACGCGCGCTAGTCATCGGCATGAACAAATGGGACTTGGCCGAACGCGGCGCGGGTGCCATCAAGACACTACGGGAAGAAGCCGATCACTGGCTCCCGCAAGTCAAACGGGTGCCCGTTGCCGCCGTCTCAGCGCTCACGGGCGAGGGTCTCGACCGGATGATGCAGGCCGTTGTCGGCGCGCATGCGGTCTGGAACCGACGCGTGGGAACGAGTGCGCTCAATCGCTGGCTCGCCGAGGTCGTTGCCTCACATCCGCCGCCGGCGATTGCGGGTCGGCCCATCCGGCTTGACTACATCACCCAGCCGAAAAGCCGGCCGCCGAGCTTCGTGCTGTTCACGAGCCGCGCTAATGCCCTACCGGCGGCCTATCGACGCTACCTCGTGAACAGCTTGCGTGAGACTTTCGATCTGCCAGGCATCCCCATTCGGCTCGCGTTACGCGAGAAACCAAATCCCTTTGCTAAACGCGGCAGGCGTTAGGTTGCGACGCTTGTCGGTAAGGGCGAAGGGTCAAAGGGGGCGCGCGCCCGCACTTGTCAAAACGTCTGGGTTGACCACGTTGATCGGCGTACCCGCGGCATATGCGATGATTTGGTCGAAGATGTCGGCGAATTGAATTTCATACTCGTCGCGGGACACATAGCCGATGTGCGGCGTGCAAACGACGTTATCCATACTCAACAGAGGATGGGCAGGGTCGAGCATGGGTTCGTCTTCATAGACATCGACCGCCGCCAGGCCGGGACGCCCCGCACGCAGCGCACTCACCAGCGCGCCCGGCTGGATCAGCGGGGCGCGACTGGTATTGACCAGGAGAGCGGTGGGTTTCATGCGAGCGAGATCGGCAGCAGTGACGATGCCTCGCGTGGCGTCCACCAACCGCATGTGCAGAGAGATGACGTCGCACGTTTCGAAGAATGTCTCCTTGCTGGGCGCGGCTGCATAGCCATCGGCCCGTGCTCTTGCCAGAGACGCCTTGCGCGCCCATACCGAAACCTTCATGCCGAAGGCTCTGCCGTAGCCGGCGACGACGCTGCCGATCCTCCCATAACCGTAGATGCCAAGCGTTTTGCCACGTAATGTGCTGCCGATGCCGATCTGCCACTTGCCTGCCCGCAGCGAAGACATTTGCCGGGGAATCTGCCGCATCGCCGCGAGCACGAGACCCCAGGTCAGTTCCGCGGTGGCATAGGATGGAGTACCCGCATGCTGGTTCGAAGACACGATCACGCCCAGTCGCGTGCAGACATCGATATCGATGTGCGGGTAAACGCTGCGTTGGCTAATGAGCTTGAGATTGTGCAGACGTTCAAGCAGCGGCGCGCGAATTTTCGTTCGTTCCCGGATCAGCACCAAGACTTCGGTCTCCCTTAGGCGTTCGGCAAGCGCGTCTGCGTCTTGAACATGATCATTCCAGATCGTGACCTCGTGTCCGGCGAGCTTGGTGAAGCATTGCAGGGTACGCACGCTGTCGTGGTAGTCATCGAGGATGGAGATCTTCATGCGCCGCTGCCTTGCGATGTTTAGGACGGCGACCGGAAATCGAGAAACTTGCCTTTTGGATAGGCGTAGAGCCTGCCGGTTTCCTGGAGGCTAGAGACGCACATATCCACGATTTTCTCGGCCGCCTTGTCGGGAGTTTCCAGGCTTATTGGGTCCTCGCCTGGAAACGCTTGCGCGCGCATGCGGGTGCGGATCGGTCCAGGCGTGAAGATGTTCACCCGCACCTTGGTGCTCGCGGTTTCCGCGGCATAGGCGCGCGCCAGGGCTTCGAGCGCGGCTTTGGATACCGCGTAAGGCCCCCAATAAGCCAACGCCAGCGCGGCGACGCCTGACGAGACGAAGACGACACGTCCCGCGTCGGACGATTTCAGCAGCCGGTCCATGGCACGGATGAGCCGCCAGTTGGCGGTGACATTGACTGCCATCACCTCCTCCCACGCCTTTGTCTCGACGTGGTCGAGAGGCGAAAGCGGTCCGAGAATGCCGGCATTGCCAACAAGCACATCGAGCCGTCCGAAACGCTCGTTTAAAGCGAGGCTGAGTCGATCAATGCCGGCATAGTCCTTGAGGTCGAGAGGCACGAGGGTTGCAGTTCCGCCAAAGGACTTGATCGCGTCGTCGAGTTCCTCGAGCCCGCCGACCGTGCGGGCCAGCGCCACGATGTGCGCGCCGGCCTTCGCCAGCGCGAGTGCGGTGGCGTAGCCGATGCCGCGCGAGGCGCCGGTGACGAGCGCGATACGGTCCACAAGGGGAAGCGGCATCTGTTATCCCAGCCGAGCGAAGCGAGCGGCGGAATCCATAATCTGCGGGTCCGACGAGTTCAAATGGGGCTGACCGGGACGCGGGGCTGGCGCGGGGCGCACACTCCCAAAATAACGCTTCGTCAGCTCGCCTCAGCCAGCAACGACAGCTGTCGCGGCGATGCCTCCTGACCGATCTGATCGGTCAGTGGGGTCGGATAATCGCCTGTGAAGCAATGATCGGTGAATTGAGGCTTTAGCGGATCACGCTGCTCGTATCCCATGGCGCGGTAAATGCCCTCGACCGATAGGAAGGCAAGCGAATCCGCGCCGATGAAATGCCGCATGCCCTCGAGGTCGTGTGTCGCCGCCAAGAGCTTGTCGCGCTCGGGCGTGTCGATGCCGTAATAGTCCGAATGGGTAATCGGCGGGGAGGCGATGCGGAAATGCACTTCCCTCGCGCCGGCCTCGCGCATCATCTGCACGATCTTCACCGAGGTCGTCCCACGCACGATGGAATCGTCGATGAGCACGATTCGCTTGCCGCTGACAACCGCGCGGTTGGCGCTGTGCTTGAGGCGCACACCGAGTTGCCGGATGTGGTGGCTCGGCTCGATGAAGGTACGCCCCACATAGTGGTTGCGGATGATGCCGAGCTCGTAGGGGATGCCCGACTCCTGGGCGTAACCGATCGCCGCCGGAACGCCGGAATCGGGAACTGGGATCACTACGTCCGCGCTAGCCGGCGCCTCGCGGGCGAGCTGTGCCCCCATCGTCTTGCGTACGTCGTAGACGTTGCGACCGCCGACGATGGAATCCGGACGCGAGAAATAGATGTATTCGAAGATGCACGGCCGCGCCGCCATGGGCGGGAATGGTTTGTGCGAATGCAAGCCGTCTTCATCGAATACTACGATTTCGCCGTTCTCGACGTCGCGAACGTATTTCGCCCCGATGATGTCGAGCGCGCAGGTTTCGGAAGCGAGGATGGGAGTGCGATCCAGCCTGCCGATCACCAAGGGACGAATGCCGAGCGGATCACGCGCGCCGATGAGCTTCTTGTTGGTGAGTCCGACGAAGGCATAAGCGCCCTCAAGCTGGCGCAGGCCTTCGATGAAGCGGTCGATGAAACGGTTACGCTTGGCGTGTGCAACGAGATGCAGAATGACCTCGGTATCGGAGGTCGACTGCATGATGGCGCCGTCGCGAACCAGCTGGCGCCGCAGCGTGAGGCCGTTGGTCAGATTACCGTTATGGCCAATCGCAAATCCGCCGCCGTCGAGCTCCGAGAACAGCGGCTGCACATTGCGCAAGATAGTTTCTCCGGTCGTCGAGTAGCGCACGTGGCCCATTGCCGACAAGCCGGGCAGACGCTCGATCACCTCACGGCGGGAGAAGTTGTCTCCGACGAGCCCCAGTCGCCGCTCGGAATGAAATCGCTTGCCGTCGAAAGAAACGATGCCGGCGGCTTCCTGCCCGCGATGCTGGAGGGCGTGCAGGCCGAGCGCGGTGATCGCAGCCGCATCTGCGTGCCCGAATATGCCGAAGACGCCGCACTCTTCACGCAGCCGGTCGCCGTCAAGGTCGAGTCCCGCATCGCCTCGAGTCTCGGTCATCTCCCTCGTCTCCTGGTGGAATCTCGCGAGGGTCATCGCGATTTGCCGCGGGTCAACTCCCGCAAGCCGGCCCGGTCGGACGCTCCGTACCCACCAGCCTCGCTGGGAACGTCGATGCCGGAGCGCTGGCCTGCCGCCGGCTCGTCCTCATCCAGCTTCGGCTTCTTCAACCTCTTCAAGATGGTGCTTTCCGGGTCGTCCGGCAACATGGACATTAACCAATCGCCGGTTCCCTGGAGAACGATCCGCGATTTCGCGCTGCGCACCCACTCCGGCTGGCTGCGGTCGGGCACCAGCCAGGCGAAGAAAAGAAAGGCGATGACCACAATGATCAGACCACGCGCCAGGCCGAACAGGAAGCCAAGCGTACGATCGAGCGCGCCGATGCGGCTGTCCAGAACCATGTCCGAGAAGCGGACGGTCATGACCGATACGATCAACAGCGTGACCAAGAAGGTACCACCGATCACCACCCCGGCCGCGACGATGTCGTTGTTGAAGTAGGATTTCGCGTAAGGCAGCAGCCTGGCGTAGAAATAAAGGGTCGCCAGCGCTGCGATCACCCAAGCGGCAATCGACAGGATTTCGCGCATGAACCCGCGGATCATGGCGAGCAGCCCCGAAATCAGCATGACACCGATCAGGATGATGTCGAGGAGAGTGATCGGCATGACCGAGTTCGCAAGCTCCGCATCGTCAGAACGCCGGCGGCCGAATCGGCGAATGAAATCGCACCAGCCTCGCCACCTCCCGCTGGGTCCGCAAGAGCTGCCGGAGGGTGGGCCCAAGTCATTGGCGTTCCCGGCATTATCCCGCTACCGCGCCACCGCCGGCCAACCGCAGACCAGCGGTTCGGGCGCTGTATAGCTGGAGGTGGCCGCCCCGTCACCCGTCTTCTTGGCCGGCGTATCTGCTCGCCCGGCGTTGCCCGGCCGCTGGCCTCGTAGCGATGTCGGCCACGAGGCTTGCAAGGCTGCTCACGGGTCTGAGGGACAAGCCCGCGTCGTCCGGCGCATCCGCACGCGCGGCCTCCGGAAGAATGGCGCGGACAAAACCCAGCTTCTGCGCCTCCTTAAGCCGCGCCGCGGCTTGCGCGACGGGCCGCACGGCACCCGAAAGCGAGATCTCGCCGAAATAGACGGCGTCGGCCGACAAGGGCGCATTTGCGAACGAGGAGATCAGCGCCGCCGCGGCGGCAAGATCGGCCGCTGGCTCCTGGATCCGCAAACCGCCAGCGACATTGAGATAGACATCGTGGCCCGAGAGCCGCACGCCGCAATGAGACTCCAGGACCGCAAGCACCATCGATAGCCGATTCTGATCCCAACCATTCACCGCACGGCGTGGTGTGCCAAGCGAGGTGGGAGCGACCAGCGCCTGGATTTCGACCAGCAATGGCCGGCTTCCTTCGATGCCGGCGAAGACCGCGGTGCCGGGCGAGCCGAGATCGCGCTCGGAGAGAAACAGCTCGGAGGGATTGGCAATCTCGCGCAGCCCGCCTCCGGTCATCTCGAACACGCCGATCTCGTCTGTCGGGCCGAAACGATTCTTGATCGCGCGGAGAATCCGGAATTGGTGTGAGCCTTCGCCCTCGAATGACAGGACGGCATCGACCATGTGCTCGACCACGCGCGGTCCGGCGATCTGGCCATCCTTGGTGACGTGGCCGACGAGGATCACGGCCGTGCCCGATCGCTTGGCGAAGCGGATCAGCGCCTGCGCGCTCGCGCGGACCTGAGTAACCGTGCCTGGGGCCGCCTCGACCAAATCGGTCCACATTGTCTGGATCGAATCGACGATAACGAGATGGGGGGTCGTGCGCTGGCCAACTGTCGCCACGATATCCTCGACCGAGGTCTCGGCCGCCAATTCGACCTTGGCGCCCGTCAACCCGAGCCGTTCGGCGCGCAGCCGCACTTGCGCCACCGCCTCCTCGCCCGAAATGTAAACCGCGCGGTGGCCACTACGCGCGAGCGCGGCCGCAACCTGGATTAGCAGCGTCGACTTGCCGATGCCGGGGTCGCCGCCGAGAAGGAGCACGGAGCCGCGCACGAATCCGCCGCCGGTGACGCGATCGAACTCTGCCAATCCCGAGGCGAGCCGTTGCGCCTCGTGGTCGGTCCCGGCCAGCGGTTCAAGCGCAAAGAGCCGCCCCTTGCGTGGCATACGGCTCTGGGGAGAAGCGGAATTCTCTTCGGCAATCGTGTTCCACTCGCCGCAGGCGTCACACTTGCCCTGCCAGCGGCTGTAGGCGGCGCCGCAGTTCTGACAGACAAAGCTCGTTTCGCGACGCGCCATGATTGCGCTACCACGTGTTGCACTGCTTGCGCGGGATCGCAGCACCCTGTCCTTATGAGCCTTCGCGCCACTCCCGCAATGCCAGCTTAAGCTTACGCGCCCGTGTAGACCCGGTGGTAGCGGCGTCCGAGGTGAGTGAGGACCTCGTAACCGATGGTGCCCATCGCTGCGGCAACATCATCGACGCTCATCCCGTCGCCGATCAGAGTGGCCAAATCCCCGCGGCGGACCGTGCCATCCGCCAGATCGGTCACGTCGACTGCCAATACGTCCATGGAGACACGGCCGGCGATTGGACACCGCTTGCCGGCGATAATCACCTGCGCCGGCGGCTTGCCTTTGGCGGCGCTGGCTGAGCGCAGATAGCCATCCGCATAGCCAAGGGCGACGATTGCGACGCGGCTCGGCCGCGTGGCCGTGAAAGCTGCGCCATAGCCGACGCTTTCGCCCTTATTGACGGCACGTACCTGGATGACGCGGCCTTTAAGCTCCACCACCGGACGCATGGGATTCGCCTTGCCAGGCGTCGGATTGACGCCGTAGAGCGCGACGCCGGGCCGAACCAGGTCGCAATAGGCCCCACCACCGAGGAATATGCCCGAAGAATTTGCAAGCGAAGATGCGACGCCACGATAGAGAATGCGAATCTCGCGAAACAGACGAATCTGCCGATCATTCATTGGGTGATCGGGAATCTCGGCGCAGGCGAGGTGGCTCATCACCAGTGTAAACCCGTGATTTTCTGATTGCAGCCGCGGAGCGATGGCGACCGCCTCTTCGGGCGTGATACCGAGCCGGTTCATGCCGGTATCGACGTGGAGGGCTGCGCCGCCACGCCAGTTTCGGGTGGCGACGAACGCATCCCATTCGGCGAGTTCGGTGGCGCTGTTGATGACTGGCCGCAAATAATCGGCTGCGAATGCCTGCGCCGAGCCCGGGATCAATCCATTGAGAACGTAGATGGCGGCATCGGATGCAACCGCGCGCACGCGCCGCCCTTCGGCGACATCGGCAACGAAGAAGGTGCTACAGCCCGCGCGGGACAGCGTACGCGTGACCGGCTCGAGGCCACAGCCATAGCCGTCGCCTTTGACCACCGCAGCGCACTCGACCGGCACTGTCGTGCTCGCGAGCATCTTCCAATTGGCCGCGAGGGCGCCGAGGTCGATAGTGAGGATGCCACCGGCTTCCGCCGAATCCGCAGAGGCGGTCGGCATGCCGGCGGGCCGCAACTCGGGGTCGTGCACCGTCATGGCCGAAATTTATGGCCAGCCGCAGCGCTGCCGTCTAGGCCGAGCGGGCGAAGACAGGATTGCTCTGGTCCGCGATCGGACTCGGCGTCGACTGACGGCACGCCAGGTGCCCTTTCGCATGCGCCGGTCTCCCGATTACGCCCTCTCCGGCATCTGATCGTCTTGCGCCAGAGTGTCGAAACGAGTGACCGCCGCGTCGAATTGGACATTGACAGTGCCGGTCGGGCCGTGGCGCTGCTTGCCGATGATGATCTCCGCCTTGCCGTGTACGTCCGCCATCTCCACCTGCCATCGGGTATACTCATCGGTTCCGGGCCGCGGTTCCTTGTTGCTCAGATAATATTCCTCGCGGAAAACAAACAGCACAACATCGGCGTCCTGTTCGATCGATCCGGACTCGCGCAAATCGGACAGTTGCGGGCGCTTGTCGTCGCGGTTCTCGACCTGCCGCGACAATTGCGAAAGCGCCACAACCGGCACGTTGAGCTCCTTGGCGAGCGCTTTGAGGCTCGTGGTAATCTCGGTCACCTCTTGTACGCGACCTTCCAAGGCTCGCCGAGTAGAGCCCTGGAGCAGTTGAATGTAATCGATCACGAGGAGATCGAGGCCCTTTTGCCGCTTGAGACGCCGCGCTCGGGCGGCGAGTTGTGCGACCGTCAAGCCGCCAGTCTCGTCGATGAAAAACGGTAGGTGTTGCAGTTCGATCGCGACATCCTTGATCTTCTCGAAGTCACGTTCATTGATGCCGCCCCGCCTGATGGTGCTCGAGGGAATCCCGCTCTGCTCCGCAATGATGCGTGTGGCCAGCTGCTCGGCGGACATTTCGAGAGAGAAGAAACCGACGATGCCGCCATTCACGGTATCGATATGTCCATCGGCGCGCACCTCGCCGCGCCAAGCACGCGCGACGTTGTAGGCGATATTGGTGGCAAGCGCCGTCTTTCCCATGCCGGGACGGCCGGCGACGATGATCAGATCAGAGGGCTGCAGGCCGCCCATCTTGCTATCGAGGTCCTTGAGGCCGGTCGCCAGCCCGGAGAGCTTTCCCTCGCGCTGATAGGCGCGCGCCGCCATGTCGACCGCGGTGGTGAGCGCAGTCTCAAATTTCTGAAAGCCGCCGCCGTAACGCCCGATCTCCGCCAGCTCGTAGAGGCGACGCTCGGCATCTTCGATCTGATCGCCCGGCGCGAAATCGACGGGCGCGTCGAAGGCAACATTGACCATGTCTTCGCCGATGTTGATGAGCTCGCGCCGGATCGCGAGATCGTAGACGGTACGCCCGTAGTCCACCGCGTTGATGATGGTTGTCGCTTCCGCGGCAAGGCGAGCGAGATACTGAGCCAGCGTCAATCCGGCGATGTCGATTTCGGCGGGCAGAAAGGTCTTCAGCGTCACCGGAGACGCCAGTTTGCCGGTGCGAATGAGACTGCGCGAGATATCGTAGATCTGCCGATGAATCGGCTCAAAGAAATGCTGCGGCTCGAGAAAGTCGCTGACGCGATAGAGCGCCTCGTTATTGACCAGGATCGCGCCCAGAAGGGCCTGCTCCGCCTCGATATTGTGCGGGGCGGCGCGGTAGGGCTGCGCGGTCTCCCCCGGGTGTTTGCCTAGCACTGATTCAACGAGAGCCATGGCAGCGAATCGCCTGCGAATCGAAAGAGTAGCGCATTACACCCGCGCTCGACTCGGGGCGACGGCCCCTGGGAGGTTTCCCCAATACCCACCGCGAGGAAATGACTGTCGAAACTCGCTCACGAGACGCTTGACCATCATCTCCCATATCGCGATTCCGTAAGCTCCCAATGGAAAAGTTGGGAATTCGTGACCAACCGCGCGATAAGTTCCGTCTTCGCAACTCGATCTGGTCAACCAAAAACCGGCAGCTATTCGCCCGCCAACCGCCGCGGTGGCCGCCCACCCCCTTCGAGCGCGCGCAACCGCGTCTCCTCGCGGGCGATGTAGTCGCGGGTCATCGGGACGACATCCTGTCGCTTCGTCAGCTGCAGCTGGAAAACCATCATTGCCTGCTCGCGGAATGCGATCTCCGACGCCGCCAGATAGAACTCCCACATGCGCGTGAAGCGAGTGTCGTAAAGTCTTTCGACCTCCTGGCAATGGGCGAGGAAGCGTTCGCGCCACGCTTTGAGCGTCTCAGCATAATGCAGGCCCAAAATCTCGATATCGGTGACGAGCAGACCCGCGCGCTCAACCGCCGGCAGAACTTCCGATAACGCCGGAATATAGCCGCCCGGGAAGATGTATTTTGCGATCCACGGATTGGTTACGCCGGGTCCTTCGGACCGCCCGATTGAATGCAGCAGCATTATGCCGTGATCGCCGAGCAGGCTGTAACATTTGCGAAAGAAAGCCTCATAAAAGCCAAGGCCGATATGTTCGAACATGCCCACCGACACGATACGATCAAATTTCTCCGGCATGTCGCGATAGTCCTGCAGGCGGAACTCGACTCTGTCCGTTAGTCCCTTTTCAGCCCGCGCGCGCGTGTGCGACTTGAAGCTGTCGGTAGGACAGCGTTATGCCCGTGATACGCGCGCCACAAACTTCGGCAAGGTAGAGCGCAAGACCGCCCCAACCGCAGCCGATGTCGAGCACGCGACCACCGGCCGGTACGAGAAGCTTCGCCGCAAGGTGGCGCTTCTTCGCAAGCTGGGCATCATCGAGGGATTGCTCGGAAGCCTCGAAATAGGCGCAGCTGTATTGCGATCGGCGTCGAGGAACAGCGCGTAAAGTTGGCCGTCGAGGTCGTAGTGGTGCGCGACATTGCGCCGCTCTCGCCCGCGCGAATTGAATTGCTGAGCGCGGCGATAGAGGTATCGAATGACCCAGCGCAATCCGGCCCAGGCCGGTAGACCCTCGCGGCGTCGACCGAGGACAATGGCAAGAACATCGGCGATCGAGCCCTGCTCGACCACTATGCCCCCGTCCATGTAGGCTTCGCCGAATTTCAATGCCGGATCGAGCAGAACGCCGCGCTCGGCCGCGCGCGTGGTGAAGCGGATCGCTGCGGGCGTCCCAGTCCCGTCCCCGAAGGTAAAGATCGACCCCGCCGCGGTGGTGACCCGGAGATTTCCAGCGCGGACCAACCTTCCGAATATCACCCGAAGCAACCGATCCATCGGCCGCCTCCTACCGCATCGACTGCTTGGCCGAATGCGTTTCGCAATCTATCTCGCCGGAGCGAAGCAAATCGATGGCCTCAGTTCCGACGCGGTCAGATTTAGAAGCATTTTGTAATAACGCTGATTGGGTGCGCAACTATGCTCCGCGCGCAGCACCCGCCGGCGATCGGTCTACTCGGCTGCCTCGGCGAGCCCGCTCCTCGAGGCCAGCTCGGATTTTCTGCGATACATGTAATCTCGCGTGAGCGGCGCGGCCTCGAGGCTCTTGAGAAGTTGAACTTGAAACACCACCAGCCCGTAATACCTAAACGAGGCCTCGAATCCGGCCAGGTAGTATTCCCACATCCGAATGAATCGCTCGGCGGTCCCGAACCGCTCTTTCAAATGCGGTGCCTCTTCGAACACCGCGATGACCTTATCGCGATTGGCAAGAAAATTGGTCCGCCAGGCGTGCAATGTTTCTGCGTAGTGGAGGCGCAGCACCTCGACATCGCTAATGATCAAACCCGAGCGCTCGATCGCGGGGGTGAGCTCGGACAGTGCGGGGGTGTAACCACCCGGAAAGATATAACGCCGCACCCAGGCATTCGTGTCGCCCGGACCATCCCAGCGTCCGACGGTGTGGAGCAGCATGATGCCACCGTCCGTGAGCAGTTCGCGGCATTTGTCAAAGAACGTCTGGTAATGTTGCCTGCCAACATGTTCGAACATTCCGACGGACACGATGCGATCGAACTTCTCCGAGATTGTACGATAATCTGCGATACGAAATTCACACGGCAGCGCTTCGGCGGCCGCGCGTTGGCGCGCAATACGTACCTGTTCGTCCGATAGATTGAGACCGACGACGGAAACGTTGAAATTGCGCGCGAGATCGAGACCGAGTCCTCCCCACCCGCTGCCGATGTCGAGAACTTTCAATCCCGGCTTAAGTAGGAGCTTGGCGGCGATGTGGTTTTTCTTCGCGACTTGCGCTCGATCGAGGGAAGCGCCGCTATTTTCGAAATAGGCACACGAATATTGCAGGTCCGAGTCGAGAAAGAGGCGATAGATCCGATGATCGATGTTGTAGTGATGGATCGCGTTGCGCTGCGCCCTCCCGAGCGTATTGTTCTCGAAGAGCCGGCGAGCGAAAGATCGCAACGTCCGCAGCATCTCACTCGCCACGCCAGCGTAAGTTCGGCTAAGATTTTTGACGGCAAGATCCAGAAATTCCGCGATCGAGCCTTGGTCGATGGTGAGATTGCCATCCATATAAGCTTCGCCCAACCTGAGCTCGGGGTCCATGAGGATGCGCCACTCGGCTGTTCGGCTCGCAAACCGAATAGCAAGGGGCGTACCTGTGCCATCCCCGCAGCAGAAGCTCGATCCTGTTGCGGTCGTAACCTGAAGAGTGCCTTTGCGGATCAGCCTATGGCATACCGCCCGAAGCAACCGATCCATCGGCCTGCTCCATCGCCCCAACATCATTAGCCGCGCCCGCGAGGCAATTGGCACTTGGCGGCGTCGCTGCGAACCGTGGCTCTCGTCGCTCGCTCGTGCTGCTGGTGGCAAGAATTAGAACAAACTCTGCTGAAGGCTGCAACGCAGGTGCACCGCAGCAGGCACGCAGGGGGCGGCCGCCCCAACCGGGCGTCATCCTCTTTTGGCCAAAAATGGCAGGCAAAGGATCGCCTAGGATCGGCTGTAGCGGAGATTCGTGTGCGGAGGATTGCTCGATTGATGCCATGCGTTCTGGTGGCGGCTGCCGTCTGCGCGACGGTTTCATCGGCGCGAGCGCAAGCGAACCTCGACCGGGGAAAATCGGCCGCACAAATCTTCGCGGACACCTGCAACGCATGCCATCGCAGTCCACGGGAAATCAGGGCAACCAGCGCCGCATTTTTGCGGGAGCATTATACCACTGGCCCGCAGCAAGCGGCAGCCATCGCTGCATATCTTGCCTCGGTGGGTAGCGACCCGCGGGCGGTTCAGCAGCGACGCCCGCCGACCTTGGGCGCGGGCCAAGCCCCCTCACCAGCGGTCGATGAATCGAAGGGCGGAGACAATCAGGCGGCACTTCCGCGGGACGGCGCCACGGCGACCGCGGTCAGGCCTCGGCGACCGTCCGAGAGCGTGGAAGTGGGCAATCTCCCCGTCACTCCTGAGCAGGGCGGCGGCGACGTGGCCGGCGCAGCGGAAGCTGCAGCAGGAACGCCGGTCCGGCAACCCGCTGTCGACGGGTTTGAGGAATAGTGCCGAGGCGCCAGCGCCCCCGGAGCTATACATTCCGACGCTATTTCTCCTCCTCTTTAGCTTCCGCAGTTTCCGCGTTCGATGCTTCGACGGTGGCCTCGCGCGAGCGGCGTGCCGCGATCGCCTCCGGCTCAAAGAAGGCCTCCGCCGCCGCCGCTGCTGCGGCCGCTTGCTCCTCCTCTCCCGCGCGGGCGACCGTGATGTCCTCGCCGCGAGCAAGCCGTTGTGCCTCGTCGGCATTGCGCGCGACAGTAACGCTGATCGTCGCCTCGACTTCGGGATGCAGCGAGATCGGCACCCGATGTAACCCGATGGTCTTGATCGGCGCCTGGAGCGCGACCTG
>Ga0126377_10000137_pt1 | contig 39464 bp, 34 predicted proteins | sample PanSoiMetPlot_22_FD_92647 | JGI IMG/M metagenome (GOLD analysis project Ga0126377, IMG submission 92647) | Tropical forest soil microbial communities from Panama - MetaG Plot_22 | ecosystem: Environmental > Terrestrial > Soil > Tropical forest > Bulk soil | place: Panama | collected 2016-02-17 | reverse complement strand
TCATGCAGCTGCAGCGCCCCGGAACGTCGGGGCCTGGTCAGGGTCAGGCCAGCCGGCGCAGGACCCGGCCGTCGCGGGCGACCGCGAACGCCGAGGGGACGGCCGCGACGTGGTAGCGGCGGGCGAGGTCGGGGCGTTTGGACACGTCCACCGAGACCAGCGGGCGCCCCTGGGCGCGCAGCCGCTCGCCGACCACGTGGCAACGGCTGCACAGCGGGTGGGTGAACTGCACCAGCACCTCCCCGGCGGGCGACCCGCCGGACCAGGGGCCGGTCGACCCGGGGGGTGCCGTCGCCAGCTCGGCCAGGTCGAACGTGCCTGGCTTTCCCGGGCGCACGCCGCGCACACGCGCCGCCAGCTTGTACAACTCGCAGCCGGCGCACAGCCCGGTCACGGCCGACAGCAGCGCGAGCGTCGCGACCAGCCCGCCGAGCGCCCGGCCGAGCAGCGGTCCACCGGCCAGGTACGCCAGGCTCGCGGCGCTGAGCACGGTCACGCCGAGCTGGTTGGCGAAGCGGGGCGGGCGGGCGTCCTCGATCTCGCCCTCGCCGAGGCGGGGCTGGACGACCGCGAAGTAGAGCACGCACGGCAGGCACCAGCGCCGGCCGAACGTGAGGCCGAGGGCGAGCTGGAGCGCGACCAGGGCGAGGAGCCACCACCAGCCGGTGAGCACGGCGGTAAGGCTGACCAGGCCGACGAACGCCTGGTTGAAGCGGGGCGCGCGGGCGTCGATGACGTCGGTGTCGTCATAGGGGTGGGCGGTGCGGGCAGCGGGCATGGCGGCGTCCTCGCGTGGGCTGGAGGGTGGCACCGGCGACCGGTCCGGCGCCCGCCGCGTGCGCGCTACCGGCCGCGCGGCGGGCGCCGGACCTGGGGACAGCCGCAGGTCACCACGCGCCCGTGGTCGAGTGCGCGGTCGCGGGTCAGCCCGGGATCCATGGACCCAGCGTGAGCAATCCCGCCGCGGAGCGCAAGCACAGGCGCGCCGATCCGGCCGTGACCCTCGACCTGGGACGGGAGCTGCAGCGCGGCGTCGCGCTCCGCGACGCGCTCGACACCCTGTGGGTGCCGAAAATTCAGCCGTAGGCGCTACGCTGCCAGGTCGTCAGGGAGTCACCTGGCACGCCCGTGTTCGACCGCGGCTCCAGTCGCTACTGAGCTGTTCGAACACGGTCAAGGGTCCGACGGTGCAGGCCCAGCGCAACCCGGCGGCTGCGGGGACGGGCAGGTGGTGACCGTCGACGGCGGCGCCGGGGTCGTGGAGGTCGCTACCAGAACTGCGACAGCTGGACGCTCTGGGTGACTATTTTGCCGCGGACGGTGTTGGTCTTGAAGAAGGTGGTCTTGGCCTGCAGCGCCGGGTCGCTGGCGATGATGGCCCATGCCCACGCTGTTGACGTCGATCGCGTAGTTCTTCGGGTTGAGCCTGGCGGCGATGTCGCCCGGCTTGACCTTGGCCCCCTTCGCCCGCGAGATCACTCTCGGGCACGATCGTGGTGCCGATGTCGTACCACCCGGTGAACGTGTGCCCCTGCTGCAGCTCCGACGAGCCGCTGACGAGGCCGCTGCCGATCATCGCCAGCCGCACCGGGGCGTAGGCCGCGGTCGCGGGCGCGAGCGCCCCGCCCCAGCCGGCGCCGGAGACCACGTCCAGCCCGGAGAACTGGGTGCGGGTGCCGTCGATCTTCTCGGCGACCTGCCGCCCGAAGCTGAACAGCGCGCCGAAGGCCACGCCGGCGCCGAGCACGCCCAAGGTCACCACCTTGGCCGGCGCGGCGGCGATCGCGGCCGCCGCGGCGACCACGGGCAGCCCGACGTTGCGGTGGAAGTCCTCGCGCTCGGCGGCCTCGGCCTCCAGCTTGCCGGCTTTGGCCTCCAGCGCGCCGCGGCGCATCTGGGTGAGGAGTTCATCTCGGTCAGTCCTACCAGCTACCATGTGTCGCACGGTAGCTGGTGGATGAAGGATGTCAACCTGGCGTGCCGCTCACAGGGCGAGGCCGGGAGAGCCACTGGTCCGCCTTCGGTCCGCAGAGATCGGAGACTGAGGGTCCCGAGCGGATCCGAGCGGTCACCAGAGGATGCGTAGAACCACAGCTCACGATGCCCTTCGGGGCTCGGGCTGCACGGGCAATGATGGGTTCGAACCCCACGCCCGTCGCCTGATCACCCCCTAGCCGCCACCGAGGTTCCACAGGGTCGGCGTCAGCAGTCGCGGGTCACCGAGCGGTACCTGCGGGCCCTGGCGGCGCCGTGATCCGCCGGTCATTCGCATTCCCACGGGGATTTCGAGGACGCCTTTCCAGGTCGTGAGAGAAGGCTTTCCGATCGGTAAGTGAAGGCTCCTTCGTGGAGCGATTATTTTCCCTGCCCGCGCGCACCATCATGCATTCAGGAGGTTGTTCGAAGCCCCGCGGCCGACGGATCCGGCCCGGGAGCCTCCGGCCAGGAGGAGGCCATCATGCGTAAGACCCTCGCCGCCGTGGTCGCGCTCGCGCTGACCGCTCTGGTGCTCGCAAGCTGCTCGTCCAAGCCGTCCACGAGCGCCGGGCCCGCCGCCGCACCCGCCACCGTCTCCACCTCCACGCCGACCGCTCCGGCCGCCACCATCCGCGCCGCCGCCCGCGCTGCCGGCGGCGGCACCACCGCCAGCCGTCAGGCCTCGGGTACCGCCTCGAAGAGCCGGCCGGTCGTGCTCGCCGACGGGCGCCACCCCGTCTTCGTCACCAGGGTGAACGCGAGCACTCGGACGCTCACCTTCGACCTGATCCAGTTCCTGACCGGTGACGACGCGATCCGCGCCGCCGCCGAGGACCACCAGGAGTCACCCCCGCCGAACGACTACTACATCCGCAACGTCAACCCCAGGCTGCGCACCCTGCCGGTGCGGCCGGGCGCGCCCGTCACCGTCAACACGCTCGCCTGGAACGAGACCGGCTCGAGCACCACGACTGTGCCGGTCAGCCTCGCCAAGCTCGCGGACCTGCTGCCGCAGGCGTGGAGCCCGCCGTTCTGGGTCACGGTCCGCAACGGCCAGGTCGTGCGGATCGCCGAGCAGTTCGTCCCGTAAGCCGCCGGCAGGTCCGACCGCAGCGAAACCCCGGCGACGACACCCCGCGTGTCGTCGCCGGGTTCGTGATTGAAGGCGTCCGCGATGCCGCTTTCGGGGCGTCCACCTCGTGGTCAGTATCCGCCCATCACCGCGCCGGTCGGGAAGAATGATCCGCCGCGGAGAACCGATGCGTACTTTCAGAAAGGTGCTGCGGCTTTTCGGCCGTGGCGCAACGCCCGAGCGCCGAACCCTCCCGTCTGCGCGGCCAGCTGCACGGTCCGCTCGACCCAGCCGGTCGATCATCCGGTCGAGACGAGCGGCCAAGGCCTGGTCCTGCTCGGGCCGAGAAGCTGCCGGGCTGTCGCGCAGTGTCAGTGGTCCGGCTTGGAGGCTTAAAGACCGTCGCGGGTGGCGCAGGAGCCTACCGCGTTCCGACTGTCAGGGGCCGGCCGAGCGCAACCGCCCCGGTGCTGCGTCGAGTGCGCCCATGGTCGTCCGTTTGGTCATCCCGACGATCAGACTACCTCCGTCGCGATACGGGGCTCCGCCTCGTAGTCGAAAGGTCGTCGGTTCGAATCCGAGCAGCAGGCGGTCCGAACCAGGTGGTGAGCGCGTCAGCGAGCCCCAGCTGGGTTTGGTCTCCTACCCAGGCCACATAGCCGTCGGGCCGGATCAACACGGCGGTGGGAGCAGTGACCGCCCCGAGTGCCGGAAGCTCCCACGGACCAGCGTATTTGGCGTCGATCAACTGAACCCGATCTGCCCATGGAGCGATGTCGAAGTCGCCGGGCTCACCGAGGTTGAGGAGCACCGGCCGGGCACCGTGCAGCAGGGTGAAGACCCGCAGCGGGCCGCTGTCGGTGATCAGGTCGAGGTCGGGCATGCGGCGTCCGAGCAGGGGGTGTCCCTCGCCCAGGTCGTAGTGGATGTCCAGCCCGGACATCATCGCGGCGAACCGCTTGCGGGGCTCGTCCATGCTGAGCAGCTCGGCAACAGTCTCGCCCATCGCCTTGGTGCGCTCGTCAGGGCGGCCGAGCGCGACCTGCGCCATCGTGTTGCGCAGCACGCGGGCGGCGACCGGGTGGCGCTCGGCATGGTAGGTGTCCAGGAGGCTGTCCGGCGATGTCTTGTTGACCACCTGGGCCAGCTTCCAGCCCAGGTTCACCGCATCCTGCACGCCGGTGTTGAGGCCCTGGCCACCCACCGGGCTGTGCACATGTGCGGCGTCGCCGGCCAGCAGCACACGGCCGTGGCGGTAGGCCGCGGCCTGCCGGGTCATGTCGGTGAACCTGGAGATCCAGGTGGGACTGTGGATCCCGTAGTCGGTCCCGTAGACGGTGATGAGCGCCTCGCTGAGATCGCCCAGGGTGGGTTCGGCCGTGGCTCCGACGTGCTGTTCGGTCACCATGACCCGTACCGGGCCCCGGTCCAGGTAGACCACCTCGCCGTCGCGGATCTCGTACTCCACCCTGCTGAAGCCGTGGATGCCGCGGGCGTCGCGATGGATGCCCCATTTCGGCTCCTCGGCCAGTTCGACCTCGCCGATCAGGTTGCTCGTGGTCGGGTCCCACCCGGGGAACTCGATGCCGGCTGCCTTGCGGATCAGACTGCGTCCGCCGTCGCACCCGACGAGATATTCCGCCCGTAGCGACTGGCCGTCGGACAGCTCGACGTTCACGCTGGTGCCGTCCTGTGCGAAACCGGTGACTTCACGTTCGCGATAGATCGGCACCTTCAGCTCGTCGACCCAGCCGGCCAGGATCCGCTCGATGTGCTTCTGCCACAGCCCGAGCCCGTAGTTGTGCCGGGTGGGAAAGTCGCTGATGTCCAAACGCACCGAGGCGAAGCCCGCGACCTGCGCCACCTGTCCCTCCGCGAGGAACCGATCGGCGATGCCGCGCTGATCGAGGACCTCGATGGTCCGTGAGTGCAGACCGCCCGCGCGCGAGCCGTCGAGATCCTGGCTGGCGCGTCGTTCGACGATGACGACGTCGATCCCCGCCAACGCCAGCTCGCCCGCCAGCATCAGCCCGGTCGGGCCGCCTCCGGCGATCACCACCGCATGCTCGGTCATCATCGCCGCTCCTCGGCCGGCGTCACGCCGGTGGCGACCAGCGCGTCACATCCCTCCGCGCCGAGTGCCCGCAACCGCACCGCGGGTCCCGCCATCGGTTCGACGTCCCGGCGCGACCCGTGGGTCGACAGCAACACGCGCATTTCGCTCCTCCCATTTCCGTGGATTTGGCTTGCGGCCGGAGATTATGCGGCAGGGCCCGGGGCTTGCCGCAAGCCCACCCGTGCGGTATAAATTGAGGCGGAGGGAAGCGGCTAACCGCGCTTCCCTTATCGTCTGTCCGGGCGGACAACCTCCCCGGGAAGCGGCGCCGCCAGCGCGGCCAGATCGCGGCCCTCCACCTTCCCTCCGATCTCGTCGGGTTCCTGTTCCACCCCGACCGCGGCCTCACGTTCGTCGACCGGCCCGGCGGCGACGCCACCACACCGACCACCGTGATCGACCGGCCCGAGGGGCCCCGGCTGTCGTTCAGCCCCGGCCGGATCGACCCCAGGACCCGGCGTTCGCCGACACCCGCAAGTCGCTGGCCGGCGAGTTCCGCATGCACGGCGAGAAGGTGTTCGTGATCGCCGACCACTTCAGCTCCAAGGGGGGCGACAACCCGCTGTTCGGCCGCTGGCAGCCACCGGTCCGCTCCAGCGAGCAGGCCCGCCACGCCCAGGCGCAGGTCGTCAACGACTTCGTCGACGAGCTGGTGACAGCCGACTCCCACGCGGAAGAGCATGGAAGCCAGCTGGCGATCGGCTGCGGCAGGACGTGCCGCGGCGTCAGGGCTGAAGCCACCAGCACCAGGGGCTGGTGTAGTGGGCCGCGCAGGCCGCCGCCAACGCCGCCCAAGCAGCTGCCAACGCCGCCGCCCACGCCGTCCGTGCTGCTCCCGGTGACTTCTTCGTCAACATGTATGCCCGAACGTCGCAGGTCAGTGCGAACGAAGCCGCCCGGTTGGCCGCCGAAGCCGCAGTGGTTCTGGGGCGGGGGAGGGGAGGGGCGGAGTCCTGAACGCAGCTGATGAGGCAACTCGCCCAAGCTCGCGGGCGGCTGGCCGGTCACGCCGGGCCGGGTGTGGTGGTGCGGCGGCGCGCGGGCGCCGCGGCGCCGCGTGGGAGCGGCCTCACCGGTGGCCGGCCTCGGGGAACCGGCGGGAGAAGCGGCCGCCCAGCTCGTCCTCGAGGCGATCCCAGCCGACCGCGGCGATGACGGCGGCCGCGTGCGCGGGATTGGCCGTCAGGAGGTCGAAGACGGCGTCCTCCTCGTCCTGCGCGGTGTAGCCGTCCAGCAGGTCGCGGGTCAGCCGGATCCGCTGCTCCGCGGTCAGCGAGCCGACCGCGTCGGCGGCCCGGGCCTGGTGGTAGTAGTCGAGCGCGTTGTCGTCCTGGTTGTGGCCGAGGAACCCCCCGCCGGTGTTCGGGGTCCAGTGCACGATCCGCCGCACCGTGTCGGTGGGCGCGTCGCGGAACGGCTCGACCACGGCGGGCGCGAAGTGCGGCCTGGCGACCTCGGGGAGCGCACTCTCGGTCGCGGCCAGCTCCGCGGCCTTCCGCCGCCCGAACTCGGCGAGCGCCCGCTGGAAGGGCCCGTGGTCCAGGAGCGCGTCGGCGGTCGGGAAGTCCCACCGGACCGACTGCTGCGCGGCCGGCAGCTCGCCGTCCGGCACGACCCTCGGCAGCATCCGCTCCGCGCCTACGAGGCCGGCGATCGCCGTCCCGTCGCCCAGCACCTCCTCGAGCCCCCCGCGCCGCTGGCCGACGGCCCATGCCCGGGCGACGTCGTTGTGGCTCAGGTTGACCGCGTCGACGACCAGCTCCTCGGTCCGCCCGCCCAGCCGGTCGTCGCCCAGCAGCGTCTCGCGCCGGCCCTCGATCTCCACGACGACCCCGCGGGCGCTGTCGTCGTCGTGGATCGCGCCGGACACGACGTCCCCGAAGGTGAACCCGCCCTTCTCGTCCAGCATCGCGGACACCTGCTCGAGGGTCCCCGCGCGGCCGAACGCGCCCTGGTAGGCCATCTCGCGGCTGATCCAGGTCTCCGCGTCCCCGATCCGCAGCGCGAGCGCCTGCGCGATGAAGCCCTTGACGTTGGCGCCGAACATCGGGACCTTCGGGTTCCAGTGCTCGCCGATGCTCGCGCGCGCGGTCCGCAGGTGCCCGCCGGAGAAGGCGTCGGTGAGGTAGTGGCAGCCGAACGCCTCGGTGGCGAGCGCCTCGTCCATCCCGCGGCCCTCGAACCCGGCGACGTACGCCTCGAACAGCGCTTCGAGATGGTAGTGCCGGTAGCCCGCCCCGGCGCGGGGGACCGCCGGCTCGCGGACGAACTGGAGGGAGATCCCGTTCCAGCGCAGCCGCAGCTCCTGGTGGGCACCGCCGGCCCGGTCCGCGGTCGATCGGCTCTGGTCCCCGGCCTCCGGGTTGACGAAGTGGGACCGGTTCTCGCGCGCGAGGTCGTAGTAGCGGCGGTCGGCCGCTCGCCGCGCCGCCTCGCTGAACTGGCCGGCCCGCCCGCGGACCTTCACCACCCGGACGTACTCGACCTCCTCCCGGGTGCCGGCCCCGGTGCCCTCGACCCTCGCCAGCTCGCGCATCTGCACCAGGCTGCCGAAGAAGTCGCCGGCCATCGCGATCATCTCGCCGTAGGTGAGCTGGTAGCCGGGGACGAGCGTCACCATCTGGGCCTGATCGCGGGGCGCGCCGCGGTCCCCGATCCTGAGGTGCTCCCCCGTGTCGAACCGCTGGAGGGTCGCGCCGGGCGTCGACGCCAGCAGACGCCGGACCGCCCGGTTGCCCACCAGCCGCTGCAACCCCAACAGGGCCTGGCCCGGGGCCTGGCCCGGCTGCGCGACGGGCGCGCTCGCCGCCCGCCGCGGGTCGGCGCGGCGTCGTCGCCGGGCGTCCCGGTCGGCGGCTGGCGCGTGGACGGGCATGGCTCGGCACCCTTCTCGTGCGGCCCTCGGCGCGACATCCAGCCTGGCCCCGGCAGGGCCGTGCCGGAACTCCCGGGCAAGCGGCCGAAGGTGCCGAGTCGTATGCCCGAACGCGCAGCGCCGGGGGAGCGGGGAGCAGGTCCTGACGTGGTCGGTGTGAAGCGTCGCAGGGAGCCGCGCTGGCGAGGGGGTGACGGTCAGGATCGTTGCGTCGGCAGCTTCGGTACGAGCCAGTCGATAAAGCTGTCGGGGCTGCGCGTCTGGATATAGGCGCGGCCTGGCCCGGTCAGTCGTACGACGAGCCCTTCCCCGCCGAGGATCGTGGACTTCCAGCCACCGGCCTTGTGGACCTCATAGCTGACCCCTTCCTCCCAACCCACCATGTGGCCGGTGTCGACCACGTAGGACTGGCCCTGGGCGAGGTCGACCGGCTGGATGGCGCCGTAGCTGGAGACGACCAGATCACCGACGCCCGAGCACTTCAGCATGAACAGCCCTTCTCGGCTGAAGAACGTCTTGGATCCACCCCACTTGCTGTCGACCTCGACGGTGGAGGGTGCCGCGAGGTAGGAGCCCGACTGGAGGTACACGGTGTTGCCGGTGAGCGGCCAGGTGACGATGTCGCCTGCCAGCGCGGGCGCCAGGAGCACGTGGGCGTCGGGACCGGTCGCGGTGAACGTGTTGAGGAAGAACGACTCGCCGCCAAGCATCGAGCGGCGCAGGCCTTTGAGGATCCCACCCTTGGTGTCAGTCTTGATCTCGACCGTGTGCGACATCGCCACCATGGCCCCTGCCTCGGCCGACACCGATTCGGCGGGTTGGAGGTGGACGGTCGCCATCGCGAACGACGGGCTGAAGCTGATCTCGGTCCGCATGGTTGCTCCTGGGGGTCGATGCCACGTCGGACCGGTCCGTGGCCGCGATCATCGCACGGTCGCGTCGACCCGGAGTGCCCAGGGGTCGATGCCGGCGACGGTCAGGTCTCGCGGTCTGAGAAGTTCACCACCGTGTTCGACAGGAGAGGCTGCATCCCGGCTGAGGTCAGCCTGCCGCGCGGATGAGGTGGCGGGCGGCGAAGCGCCTCTCGACCTCCCGGTCGACGTCGCCGAGGGTCCAGCCGTTGCGGGTGGCGAGGTCGACGAGCTCGTGCCGGTCAGGGTGGCGACGTAGGCTGTCGTGGATCGATCAGGGGACACCGGGTGGACTCAACCAGAGGGGCCGCGCTCGTCGCGGGCGTGTTCTACCTGATCACCTTCGCGGCCTCGATCCCCGCGGTGTTTCTCCTCGCCCCGGTGCTGGACAACGCCGACTACATCGTCAGCTCCGGTGCCGACACTGCTGTGCTCTGGGGCTGCTTCCTCGACCTGGTCAACGCCCTGGCCTGCATCGGCACCGCCGTGGCGCTGTTCCCGGTGGTCCGGCGGCAGAACCAAGCGGTCGCGCTCGGCTTTGTCACCGCTCGGGTCATGGAAGCCGCCATCATCGTCCTCGGTGTGGTCAGCCTCCTGGCGGTGGTGACCCTGCGCCAGGACCTGGCCGGAGCCCCCGGAACCGATCCGGCCTCGCTTGTCACCACGGGCCGGGCGCTGGTCGCGGTCCGTGACTGGACCTTCCTGCTCGGACCCTCGCTCATGCCCGGCATCAACGCCCTGCTGCTGGGCTGGCTGCTGTACCGGTCCGGCCTGGTGCCGCGGATCATCCCCGTGCTCGGGCTGATCGGGGCGCCGCTGCTGATCGCGTCGGCGATTGCAGCATTGTTCCGCGGCAACGACCCGGTCACGGTCCTGGCGGCGATCGCAACCGTCCCGATCTTCCTGTGGGAGCTGTCGCTTGGCGTCTGGCTGGTCGTCAGAGGCTTCAAGCCCTCACCCATCACTCCTGGCATGGCGGAGCCGACGGTTGCGCCGTAGCGTGGAGGAGGTCGGGGAGGCGCCCCAGCCCCTTCATCGCCGCGAGTTGATCAGGCGGAGGTCTCCTCCTGCTGGCCGGTCTCGGTGAGGATTCCGGCCTCAGATGTCGATCCGTAGCGTCATCCGCACGATCGAGCCCTGCTCGGCCGACGCGCCTGCGGCCGGGTTCTGGGTGGCCACCTCGGCCAGTGGCCCGCCCCGGCCGAGGAACTGCGGGACGAACCCGGCCGACCTGACCGCCTTGTCGGCGTCCCGGCGGACCTGGCCGCGCACGTCGGGGACGATCGCCGAGGGCCGGACGGGCGGGATGGCCGGCCCCTCGGGGAGGGCGGCCAGGGCGCCGTCGGGCACCACCCGGACGGCCTGGAAGCCGCCGAACTGGGCGACGCCGGTGCCGGTGCGCAGCCACTGGCGCTGGCTGCCCTGGATCACGTAGATCCGCGCGTCCGACCACTCGCGCAGCAGCGTGCCCTGGGCGGGCAGCCCGGTGAAGGCGGCCAGGGTCGCGTCGGGCACCACCCGCACCGCCTCCCAGCCGCCGAAGCGCATCAGCCAGTCCGGGTCGGGGATCTGGAAGGGCGCGCCGCCGGCGTACAGGAACACGGGCGCGGCGCTGCGCTCGCGCAGCAGGGCCCCGTTGCGCGGGCGCAGGCCCGCAGGCAGGGCGACCCCGGGCATGCGCACGTCGGCCGGTGTGGCGCCGAGGGCGGCCAGCTCGGTCGTGCCGGACACCGGCAGGCGGGCGCCTTCGGCCACCATGAAGGTGCGCGGGTCGCTGGTCCAGCGCAGGAACTGGCCGTAGCCGGGTGCCAGCCCGGGAGGCGGTGGCGTGAACGCGTAGTCGCTGCAGAAGAAGCCCACCAGCGTGCCGCCCGGCTGGTCCGACGGGCTGGTCGCCACCAGCGCGCTGCCGTTGAAGTTCAGGGTGATCACGTCGTCGCCGGTCTCGCCGTACTGGTGGGGCGAGTTGGGGTCGTACACCCGCATCAGGCCGGTGCCGTCGCCGTTGTCTTCGTAGCCGTAGACGAGCACCTGGTGCTGGTCCCACACGTCGCGGCCGGAGTAGATCAGGCCGATCGGCCAGGGCTGGCCGGCGTCGATGTGCGACTTGAGGACGCTCCACTCGGTGCGGGTGTTGCTCAGCAGCCGCCCGGCGCCGCCGCCCAGCCAGGCCGGGATCTGGTTGAGCAGCAGCGACCATTCGAGGGTGCGCTGGAGCACGCCGCCGAAGGTGAGGCTGTCGAGCAGGCGCTGCCAGATCACGTTGCGCAGCGTGGTCGGCGCCCCGCCGGCCCGGGCCGGCTGGTCGCCGGCGTTGGCGCCGCGGGGCAGGGGCGTCTTGGCCCGCCAGTGGTCGAGGCTGGTGTAGGCCATCCCGCCGCACAGCCCGATGGCCGGCGACGGCCCGAGGGCGAGGTAGCCCTGGGCGGCTACGGTGAGGGTGCCGGCCAGCACGGCGAGCGTGATGGGGTCGGGAATGATCAGCCCGACCGCCCCGACGGCGGCCGGGATCACACCCGGCGCCAGCGCGGCCAGGCCGGCCCGCTCGGTGGTGTCGAGCGACCAGCTGTTGGAGAAGGCGAATCCGTCCACGTCGGACCGCCAGGCGAGCGTCGGCATCGGTCCCTCCGATCCGCGGCCTGCGGGGTGTCCTTCAGGTGGGAGAGCGCCCACAGGCGGCCCTGATACAAGCCCGACACCACGGTGGAGGTCACCCCCGTCGAGCGGGCGCCCTGACCGGCGCACGCGCCGCCACGCCCGCTCACCGTGATCCGGGTCCGGAGTGTCCTCAGCCAGGCGCGTCAGCCCTGGCCCGGGCGGGTCAACGGCTTGACCGTCCGGCCGTTGGCTGAGTCGTCGATCAGGGTGGCGAGGCGCTTTTGCCTGGTCTCCGGCTTCTTCGCGCTCACGACCCACCAGATGGCGGCCTTGCGGTAGCTCGGCGGGCGGGTCTGGAAGAACTCCCAGGCCTGCGGGTTGGCGCGGAACTCCCGCTCCCCGGCGTCGTCGAGGGCGGCGGTGTCCCGCTGCTCGTAGGCGTAGACCCCCGTCCTCGCCTCGACGCGTTCCAGGAGCGCGTCGAGGCCCGCGGGGCGCATCAGGCCAAGCTCGGTCAGCTCCTTGATGCGCTTGACGTTCACGGCGCTCCAGTTGCCGCTCGGCTTCCGCGGCGTGAACCGGATCATGTAGCGCTCGTGGTCGATGCGCTTGCGCACGCCGTCGATCCAGCCGAAGCAGAGCGCCTCGTCCACCGACTGCGGCCAGGTGATGCTCGGCCTGCTGGAGCCGGCCTTGTAGTAGCCGACGAAGACCTCCCGCGCCGAGTCGTGGTGCTGCTCAAGCCACGCACGGAACTCGTCGGGTGTCGCAAAGAAGATCGGCTCGGTCGCGTCCGGCAAGGATCGGCCCCGGCAACGGTCTTGTGGTTCGTCACTATGTTCTACCAGGACCGCGGTCGACGAGCGTGGTCAGCTCTTCCACCGGGTGGACGGTGCGACCTGCTGAAGCTGCTGCAGCAGTTGCCTTCGGGTCGCGGGCGTGAGATCGCGAAGGACCCTGCGCTCGGCCGTGAAGAGGGCCGGCGCCGCGGTGGCCAGAGCCTCCCAGCCGCGCTCGGTGAGGGCGGCGATCACCACGCGGCGGTCGTCCTGGCTGCGTTCCCGGCGGAGGAGGCCGTCGCGCTCCAAGCGGTCCACCAGGGCGGTGATGTTCGGCGGCGACTTCACCAGCCGGCCGCGGATCTCGCGGAGCGTGAGGCGGCCGCCGGGGGCGGCGGCCACCTCGATGAGCACGTTGAACTGGGGGCCGCTGAGCCCCGCCTGGCGCACCGCCTCCCCGAGCTCCGCCGACAGGCGGGCCTCGGCGCGGACGATGGCCAGGACCACCAGGCTGGCGGACCGGTCCCACCCCGCCGCCTGCCTGAGCTCCTCCAGCCGTGCGGGGTGGTCCCCGCGGTCCCCTGGCGTCCCGGACGTCTTTCTCTGACGAATCATTCGTGAAGGAATGTTATCTCATGGAAGAGAGTTGCGCGTAGTGATCGCCGCGTGCCACGCGGAGCGTTCGAAGAAGGAGGGGTAGGAGGATGGACCTGGGTCTGCTGATCCTGCGCCTGGTGGTCGGTGCGCTGTTCATCGGCCACGGGACCCAGAAGCTGTTCGGCTGGTTCGGTGGGCACGGCCCGTCGGGTACCGGCGGGTTCCTGCGGTCCCTGGGCTTCCAGCCGGGGCGCCCGTTCGCTGTGGTGACCGGGCTGGCGGAGGCCGGTGGCGGGCTGCTGCTGGGCCTTGGCCTGCTGACGCCCCTCGGGGCGGCGGCGATCATCGGGGTCATGGCCACGGCCACCCTCGCCGTGCACGCCCCCAACGGGATCTGGAACCAGAACGGCGGGGTGGAGTTCACCGTCACCAACATCGCCATCGCGCAGGCCCTGGCGTTCGTCGGCCCGGGTGCCTGGTCGCTGGACGCGGCGCTGGGCCTGGACCTTGACGGCACCTGGTTCGGGCTCGGGGCGCTTGCGCTGGGCGGGGTTGCCGCCCTGCTGACGCTGACGCTACGGCGCCACCCGGAGGTCGGGCAGAGCGAGCCGGTCGCCAGGCCGGAGGCTGCCTGAGCCCGGCTGGAGGAGCGCAGGGGCCACAACAGCGGGCGTCCGGCCTGCATAGCCTCTCTTTGGAAGGAGCGGTGGCCGCCGTCCGCGACCAGCGCGGCGCACTTCACCGGGTCGCTGGCCTGGCTGGGGATAACTGACAGCCCGGCGTTCCTGGGCGAGCCGGAGACCAACGGCACCTTCAGGGGCGGGCGATCGGCGCCGAAGCGCCGCAGCTGATCACCCGCACCATCCATCTCGGCGATCCCGAGCCCGGCCTCGGCGCGGCGGTCCTCGGGATCGCCGTCAGCGGCAAGCGGGTCTACGCCACCCACCACACCGCCTTCCTCGACAGCCCGCACGACTCCACCCAGCCCGGTGAGCTGGTCGAGCTCGACCGCCTCGGGTTCGACGTGCTGCGCCGCGTCACCGTCGGCTTCCAGCCGCGCAGCGTCGCCGTCGACCCGGTCGCCAAGCGGGCGTTCGTCGTCAACTACGGCCAGCCGAGCCTGTCGGTGTCGGCCGTCCGGCCCCGTCGGGCCTGACCGCCTCGCCCCCACGCCACCGATCGCGATCACCCCGACCCAGGTCCTGGCCGTCACCCGCAGCGGCTGCTGGCGATCCGCGACCGCTCCGTCACGACCGGCAACTGGAACTGTCGGCGGGCTGGCCGGCCAGCACCAGTCGGAAGCGGCATCGGGCGGTGGATCGTGAGCGGAAGGACGACGCAGGTGCGCTGAGCCGCATTCGGCCCGCAGTTGCGGCTGGACAGGCCAGTGTACCGCGCGGAAGCCGCCTTAGATGTTAGAATCTCCAGCAAATGCCAACCTATCGGATGGGCCAGGCGGCCGAGCTGCTCGGGGTCAGCGTCGACACGGTGCGCCGCTGGGCGGACGCCGGCCGGCTGGGAGCGAGGCGGACCGAGGGCGGCCAGCGGGTGGTCGAGGGGGTCTCCCTGGCCGAGTTCATGAGCGGCCATTGGCACCTTCCCGAGCACGATGAGGTGATCGCCCAGTCGGCCCGCAACCGCTTCCAGGGGATCGTCACCCGGGTGATCAAGGACGACATCGTGGCCAAGGTGGAGCTCCAGGCCGGCCCCTACCGGGTGGTGTCGCTGATGACCAGGGAGGCCGCCGACGAGCTGCAGCTCGCTCCCGGGGTGATGGCCGTCGCGGCCGTCAAGTCGACCAACGTGGTCGTCGAGCTGCCGCCGACCCATGAACCCGTGGCCGAACCCGGTCGTGGAGAACCCCGCAGCTAGAGGAGGCCTCATGCTCCGGTCCCGGATCCGCCTGGCTGCCGCGCTCGCAGCGGCGGCGCTGCTGCTCACCGCATGCGGCGGCGACGAGTCGGGCGCAGGCTCGGGCTCGCCAGCCGAGATCAAGGTGTTCGCGGCCGCCTCCCTGACCGCGGCCTTCACCGAGATCGGCCAGCAGTACACGTCGGCCAACGGCGGCACCAGGGTGAGCTTCAACTTCGCCGGCAGCCAGGCCCTGGCCACCCAGATCCAGCAGGGCGCCCCCGCCGACGTGTTCGCCTCGGCCGACACCAGCAACATGGACAAGGTCAAGGACCTGGTCGGCACCCCCCGGAACTTCGCCGGCAACCAGCTCCAGATCGTGGTCGAGCAGGGCAACCCCAAGCACGTCAACGGTCTGGAGGACCTGTCCAACCCAGACCTGAAGGTGGTCCTGGCCGCCCCTGACGTGCCCGCCGGCAGGTACGCCGCCGAGGCGCTGGCCAAGGCCGATGTCACCGTCAAGCCGGTGTCCCAGGAGGACAACGTCAAGGCGGTGGTCACCAAGGTGTCGCTGGGCGAGGCCGACGCCGGGATCGTCTACGTCACCGACGTCACCGCCGGCGGGGACAAGGTCGAGGGGGTCGACATCCCCGAGAACCTGAACGTGCTCGCCACCTACCCGATCGCCACCGTCAAGGCGAGCAAGGCCCAGGACGAGGCGCAGGCGTTCATGGACCTGGTCCTCTCGCCCCAGGGCCAGCAGGTGCTGCAGCAGCACGGATTCCTGCCTCCGCCGACCACATGACCGCCACCGCTCGGCGCCGGCGCCGAGCGGCCACCTCCCGGTCCGGCGTGCCGCTGCTGCTGCTCGTCCCGGCCGGGCTGGCGGTGGCGTTCCTGGCGGTCCCGCTGCTGGGACTGCTGGAGGAGACGGCCTGGCGGCACCTCGCCGCCGAACTGGCCACCCCGCTGGTGCTGGAGGCGTTGCGGCTGTCGCTGGTCTGCTCGGCCGGCGCGGTCGCGGTGTCGCTCCTGCTCGGGCTGCCACTGGCGTTCGTGCTGGCCAGGATCGAGTTCCCCGGCCGCAACCTGGTGCGGGCGCTGACCACCCTGCCCATGGTGTTCCCGCCGGTGGTCGGCGGGGTGGCGCTGCTGCTGGCCTTCGGCCGCCGCGGGCTGGCCGGCCAGTGGCTGGACCGTGCGTTCGGGATCACCCTGCCCTTCACCACCGCCGGGGCCATCCTGGCCGAGGCTTTCGTGGCCATGCCGTTCCTGGTCATCACCACCGAGGCCGGGCTGCGGGCCATGGACCGACGCTTCGAGGACGCCGCCGCCACCCTGGGGGCGGGGCGCTGGCTCACCTTCCGGCGGGTCACCCTGCCGCTGATCGCGCCGTCGCTGGGGGCCGGGATCGCCCTGTGCTGGGCGCGGGCGCTGGGGGAGTTCGGCGCCACCATCACCTTCGCCGGCAACCTCCCCGGGGTGACCCAGACCATGCCTCTGGCCGTCTACATCGCGCTGGAGACCGACCTGGAGGCGGCCATCGCCCTCAGCCTGATCCTGCTGGCGGTGTCCCTGGCCGTCCTGATCGCCCTGCGGGACCGCTGGTTCCCCAGCGCGAGCGCATGAGCCACAGGCGCTCGGGGCGCCCAGAGGAGAGCCCCGGGGGCGTGCCCCGGTGAGCCTCGAGGCGGACGTCGGGCTCCGGCTCGGGCAGCTGGCGCTGGAGGTCGAGCTGGCCGTGGCGACCGGCGAGCTGGTGGTCCTGCTGGGGCCCAACGGCGCCGGCAAGACCACCCTGCTGCGGGCCCTGGCCGGGCTGGTCGCCCTCGACCGCGGCCGGGTGGTGCTCGACGGGGAGGTGCTGGAGGACACCGCAGCCGGCGTCGTCGTGCCGACCGAACGGCGCCCGATCGGGTTCGTGTTCCAGGACTACCTGCTGTTCCCGCACCTGTCGGCGCTGGAGAACGTCGCCTTCGGGCTGCGAGCCAGAGGCCTGCCCAAGGCGGAGGCCCGCCGGCAGGCGGCCGCCTGGCTGGAGCGGGTCGGCCTGGCCGGCCACATCGGCTCACGGCCACGGGCGCTGTCGGGGGGCCAGGCCCAGCGGGTCGCGCTGGCCAGGGCCATGGTGTCGGACCCCCGGCTGCTGCTGCTGGACGAGCCGCTGGCCGCCCTGGACGCCGCCACCCGCACCGAGGTCCGCCGCGACCTGCGCCGCCACCTGGCCTCCTTCGACGGCACCCGGCTCCTGGTCACCCACGACCCCCTGGAGGCGATGGCCCTGGCCGACCGGCTGATCGTCCTGGAGGGCGGCCACCTCACCCAGACCGGGACCCCCGACCAGGTCAGCGCCCAGCCCCGCTCCCGTTACGTCGCCGAGCTGGTCGGGATCAACCTGTACCGCGGCCGTGCCGCCGGCCTCGCCGTCGAGCTCGCCGGCGGCGCCACCCTGGTCACCGCCGGCGACCACCACGGCGAGGTGTTCGCCGCCGTCCACCCCCACGCGGTCGCGCTCCACCGCCAGGCCCCGGAGGGCACCCCCCGCAACGTCTGGGCCGGCACCGCCGACACCCTCGACGTCGTCGGCGACCGCGTCCGGGTCCGCGTGACCGGCACGGTGCCGATCGTCGCCGAGGTCACCCCGGCGGCCGCCAGCGAGCTCCGCTTGGCCGACGGCGGCCCCGTCTGGGCCACCGTCAAGGCCACCGAGGTCACCGTCTACCCCGCCTGACCCGACCGAGCCGCCCATGCCACCGGCCGCACCCCGCCCCGGATCGGATCCAGCTCCGGCCAGCGGGTCGGGCTGTCCGCCACCTGCTCCCCGGTCCGCCCTCGCCGCCGGCGGGACCGCCGAACGACGGCGGGTAGACTCGGCCACCGCGCCGGTCTGACGATCCAGGAGGTCAGCATGAAGCTCAGCGCCCGCAACCAGCTCAGCGGCACCGTGACCAACCTCGAGCCGGGCGCGGTGATGGCCGAGGTCACCGTCGACGTCAGCGGCCAGCCGATCGTCGCGGCCATCACCCGTGCCTCAGCCGAGCGCCTCGGCCTCGCCGAAGGCCAGCCCGTCACCGTGTTCATCAAGGCCACCGAGGTCATCCTCGGCGTCGAGGAGGACTAGCCAGGTAATCCTCGGCAGGTGCCAGCCTTCTGAGCAGGCCGCCGAGAGCGCTGGCCAGCACGGCCGCGAGGAGCTGGGCCGGCCATGACCAGTCGTGCACCACCAGGGCGAAGATGACCACCAGCCCCACGGCGGGCGCCGCCTCAAGCGCGGCCAGCCCGGCGCCGTAGGCCAGTTTTCGCCGCCGTCCGCCCGCTGGCGGCTTTGTCAGGCCGATGCACTCTCGGATGCCCACCGTCAGCAGGAGTGCCGTCTACACCCACGCGCCCAAGAGCGCGGAGGCGGATAGCAGCGCGGAGGCTCCGGCGAGCACCGGCAGGAGGCCAGGATTGCGCACCGACTTTCACCTCGCCGTCGGGGGTCCGCTGCTAGACGCGCCAGCGCGGGCGAGTTCTGGCGGGTGGGCCCGGGCCAGGTCCAGGCCCCGATCGGCACGCCCGGCTCCGACGGTGACTGGGGTCTGTGGGACATCATCGTCCCTGGCCGCTTCCGCACCGGCAGCCGCTTCACCGACCTCATGTTCTACCGGCACAGCCGCGCCGGCGAGCCGAGCCTCGGCCAGTTCTGGGCGGTCGACGGCGCCGGCGGCTGGGTCCGGCAGCTCGGCCCGGATCAGACCGACATCGACCACCAGACCGTGCAGGCGGGACGCAAGGCCGCCAACGGGCTCAGCGAGCTGGTCTACTCCAGCCCGTCGCCGGTCTCGATGGCGGAGGTCCGCAAGCTGATCGCGGCCGGCAGCAGTCACCGGCGGCGCAGTTCATCCCGCCGCTCTTCGGCAAGCCGTCCTGGCTGGTCGGGACCGGCAACTTCGACGGGCGGACCGGCACCGACGTGTTCCTCTACGACCTCAAGACCGAGTTCACCTGACCCGACAACGGCGGCGGCACCGCGCACGCGTCGACCCCGGATCCCCTGGGGTACATCAGGCATATCCGGGAATAGGGATGATGCCGGAGCAGGCACGGGTTTCCTGGCTGGTCATGGATCTCGACAGCCACATGATCGCCGGAATCCGTGCCCGCTTCACACGCACACCTCTCACCTCCCCGATCACGACAACCGCACTATGCCGGGACCCTCGGTGGGGAGCCGTCTGCGAGATCTGTGGCCGGGCCGTCGAGTGGCCCAATGGCACACCGACTTGGGCCGCTACGCTGGAGGAACGACAGTTGGAAGGGTGGCTGGCCGTGCAACCGAGCGAGATCACCGACGTCCTGGACCGCCCGATCAGCCAGGAGCTCCTGGCCCGCGACGTGACCCGCCTGGCCTACGTCGCCAAGGACGGCACGCCGCGGTCCATCCCGATCGGGTTCACATGGAACGGGTCGGCGATCGTCATGTGCACCGCGAAGAACGCCGCGAAGGTCCCGGCGCTGCGACACAACCCGGCGGTCGCCCTGACCATCGACACCGAAGTGCACCCGCCGCGCGTCCTGCTCATCCGCGGACGGGCCGAGCTGGACATCATCGAGGGCATCCCGGACGAGTACCTCGAGATGAACGGCACCTACACGATGACACCCGAGCAACGGGTGGAGTGGGAGGCCGACGTGCGTTCGCTCTACGACGGCATGGTCCGGATCGTCGTCGTGCCGACGTGGGCGAAGCTGCTCGACTTCGAGACGACCCTCCCAAGTGCGGTCGAGGAGCTGGCCCGGCAGCGGGACGAACGTCAGCGCGCCTGAGCGCCGCCTGATCGGAAGCTCGTCGTCGCCCACGGCGGGGGTTACCCTTGCCAGGGTCGGGGCGGCAGGGTTGGTGCTGTGGGAGCATGCGCCGCGACCCCGGCCAGGCGCCGAGGATCTGCCCGGCCTGCGTGGTGTGGCCCGAGGGTCATCAGGCAGATGAGGTGGTTGGTCACAGGTGGAACCAGACGGTCGGGCCCCGGCCACGAACCGGGCAGGGTCGGTCGGTTCCGCCTGCGCGATCGGTGGCCTGGCCGGCGCCGCCCTCACCGGTCATCGCGGCGCGAAGGCTGCCGCCGCCGGGGCGGCCGCCGGCGCGGTGGCGCTGGGGACCTCGGAGGCGGTGGCCCGGGCACGCCAGCGTCCAGGTGAGATCCCGCCGCTGTGGCAGCGCATCGCGGTCAGTTCCGCGCTTGCCGCGCCGGCCGGGTGGGCGGCCCAGCGCCTCACCGGCGCCGGGCCCGTGGCGCTGGGAGCTGCTGCCGGGACGGTCGCCGGCCTGCTGGGCATCCGCCCGCAGAAGGTGGCGCTGGGACCGCTGGTGGGCGCCGCGGTCGGCCGGGCGCTGACCACGCGGGCGCGTCCGGTGCCCGGGTCGGTCGTGGCCAGCGGCACGGTGCTCATCTACCGGGTGCTGTCGGCGCTGCTGTTCCGCGACGCGCAGGTGCGCCTGCTGGCCGAGCGGGTCGGGGCCGAGGACCTGCCGTTCGTGGTACCGCTGGAGGCCCGGACCCGGTACGTGGGGACCGGCTACGTCGGTGCGCTGGCCGAGGCGCTCGGTGGCACCTACGTCGCCGACGCGCCCGACGTCGGCATCCTCGCCTCGCTCGATGAGCTGGCCGGGCCGCAGTTCGCTCCCGCGGACGTCGACCCGCGGGTCCGGGAGTTCTACGAGCACACCACGCGGTTCACCCTCGACATCGTCCCGGAGTGGCGGCTGTGGGTGCGCCCGGGCTACCTGCTGTACCGGACGCTGGTGGCACGCCCGCTCGGGCAGGCCAGCGTGCCGATGAACCAGCGGGAGGCGTTGCGCGGGATCCGCGGCCGCATCGACACCATCAGCCCGACCGCCGACGGCGTCGTCGCCGTCCGCGGCTGGATCCGGTCGTTCGCCGACAACGACGAGCCGATCTACATCGGGATCTACACCACCTACCGCCATGCGGGGCGCGGCTACGTCAGCGTCGGCTTCCCGCTGCCCCAGGCGAGCTTCACGGCCACCCTAGTGCCCCAGGCCCGCTCCGGCGGTGGCCTGGTGCTCACCAGCCGCAGCGAGCTCGACCAGCCCGGCCACTACCTGACCTATGTCGACCCGACCACCAGGGAGCTGACCGCGCTGTCGGTCCAGGGCTTCGCCGAGCAGCTGGACGTGTACGTCGAGGACGGCGAGCTGCGGGCCGAGCACGCCTTCTGGGTCTTCGGGTTCCCCTTCCTGGTGCTCCACTACAGCCTGCGCCGCAAACCGGCCAGCCCGCCACCCTGAACCGCCGGGCCATTACCGGCCGGGTGGGGGCGCCTTGGCGCTCCTCGCCGCCGGCTGCCGCTCAGCTCGCCGCGACCGTCCAGCGCTCGTAGACGACGATCGTGTTGCCGTCCTGCTCGAGCATCGTGTGCAGCCGCCAGCCCTCCTGGGCTCGGGTGTTCAGCCTGCTGACCAGGACGCTCATGTTGATGCTGCCCTTGTTGACCTCGGCGTCGTACTCCGGGATGCGGACGGCAGCTCCCGGCTGCTGCGTGTACGGCGGCATGCGCATGGACCGGCTCTCCTGCTGTGCTCGCGGCGTTGCCTGACAGGCGTTGATACGCCCGTTTGGGTACGGCCTACTCTCCCACCTGCCGCGGCTCCTTCGCGACACAGGCCAGCAGCGCCCGGGCGGCGTCGTCGAACACGGCTGCCGAGCGGATCGCGTCGTACCGCTGAGGAGTCGGGCTGTGCCCTGGCATGGGGGTGCTACCCGGGGGCCAGCAGCCGCACGCTGGAGGCCCTTGGCCCCTGCTGGGTGAACGTGCCCGGGGATCATGCGCCGAACCGGTCGATCAGCAATCCGTGACGGAGGCCCCGGTCGCTCACCGTGAGCGTCTGCTGTCCCAGCTTCTCCATGACCGTCCGGACGATGCACGCGCCCGCGAGGATGACGTCCGCGCGCTTGGGCTGCAGACCGACAATCGCGCGACGAGCCTCCGCGTCGCGTGACCGGTAGAGCTCGATCTGGCGATCGATCTCGCCGCGGTCCAGGACCGCGCCTTGGACGACGTCGGGATCGTAGGTGGCCAGACCGAGCTTCACGGCGGTGATGTTCGTCACGGCGCCGCCCATCCCCACCAGGGCAGCTGGCGGCGGGCGGCCATCGATCCGGGTGAGGTCGACGGAGATCGCCATGAGGGCGTCGCGCAGCACCTCGGGTGTCACCGCGTCGGCGAGCCCGAAGCGCTGCGTGTAGCGCACTGCGCCGGCGTGCGTGCTGAAGTGCTCGTCGACGCGCAGGCTCTGCCCGAAGGTGAACTGCGTGCTGCCGCCACCTGTGTCGAAGACGACCAATGAACTCCTGGTCGCGCCGAGTCCGGCCCGCACCGCCAGGTAGGCGAGCCGAGCCTCCTCCTCGCCCGGGACCACCTGGACGGTGATCCCGGTGCGCGCCCGGATCGTCGCGATGACGTCGTCGCGGTTGTGGGCGATCCGCAGGCCTGCCGTGCCGACCGCGGCGATCGCCCGCACGCGGTTGCGTCTGGCCTCATCGACCATCCCCGCGATCGCGGCGGCCGTCCGCGCCAGCGGCCGGGTCCCGATCTCTCCGTGCTCCCCGAGGTTCTCGCCGAGACGAGTCAGCTCGGCACGGTCGAGGACGGCTCGCCACCTCCCGCCGGCGTCGCGTTCACCGACGTGGAACTTGACCGAGTTCGTCCCGACATCGATCGCCGCGTAGCGCAAAGGCTCGTCGTCGATGAGTGCCGAAAGGCCCCGTGGATAGCTGGTGTTGACGTAGCCGTCGAGGCCGATCCTGCGGACGGCGGCGATGACGGCGGACGCGTCCTCGGACTCGATCGCGATCGTCCGCGTGCCTCGGCCGCCCGCCTCCACGTCGGCGATCTCGGCCCTGCAGCCGCTCAGGGTGTAGGGGACACGCCGCTTGTGGATCTTCACCGCCCGCACGACACCGCTGGGTTCCACCAGCTCCGCGAGGAACTGACCGAACGTGTAAGCGCTCCGGGCAAGCGCAGGGGGGACGATCCCAAGCGCGTCGAACACGAGAGCAACCTCGGCCGGCCGCAGCGGGAACCCCCGCTTCATCACCGGCTCCCACAGCTCCAGGCCGTCGGGGTTGACTTCCCGGAGCAGCTTGATGTCCATGAGACCATCGCGGACCTTGACGCTGCCGTGGGCTGCGGAGAGGAGGTAGAGCTCGTCGCTCTCCTGGACCAGCCCCGGGGTCAGCGCGGCGAAAGCGTCGTCCGCGGCCCCGAGAGCCGCGCCGAAGACGCGCCATTCCCAGCGCGGAATGATCGTGGTCATGGCTGGACTCCCCGAGGGCTGTAACGCCATCGAAGCCCGCAGCGCTCTTCCGGGCGCGTCAGGCAGTGCCATGCACCCGGCGGTCTGGTTCTGGGGGTCACGGCCGTCACGGCACTGGCGGCGCGGAGTGGCGCCGGTCGCGGTCGGCCGGCGCCACCTTGTGCATCCCGGGTCCGCCGGTCGTGGGCCGGGCCCTGCGGCTGCTCCACCACCACCCGGCCCACTCCTGAACCGTGGCCACGCTGGCCGCCGAGGTCGGCGTCTCCCGGGCGGCGCTGGCCCGCCGCCCCGGCGGTCCACAGGGTGCGGGTGCGGTGACGCAGCGGCTGGAGGCTGCCTGCCCGCCGCTCACGCCGGGTACCTCGGCGAGTAGTCGCGGTCCAGGTCGCCGTGCTTGGCAGGGTCGAGCTGGTCGACGATCGCGTACCGGCAGACCGTGCAGAACTGGTAGATGACGAGCTCCTCCGGGTTGGTGGGGTCGTCGGGATCGGGATCGACGGTGGCGCTGCCGCGGCGCATGAGGCAGATCCCGGTCGGCCGGTAGGCGCCGCAGTCGAAGCCGTAGCCGCCCTCGTACAGGCCGACGATCCACGGTGACCAGCGCGGCGGCTTCGGCGCGACGCCGCCGGGGAAGTTGGTCGCCTCGGTCGGCCGCTTGTACGGCTCCCCGGCGAGGGGGAGGGGGCGGCACGGCCGGCCGATCGGGTCCGAGTCGCTCGCGTTGAGCGGGTTGTGCGTGTCGTCGATCCGCCGGCGCACGCTCTCGGCGACCAGCCCGAGGTCCTCGCCGTACACGTCCAGGTCCGGCAGGGGGTCGGGGGCGCGCACCGGTGAGATCACGAGGCTGGAGGGGACGCCGAGGCCGGTCGCGGTCGCTCCGGCCGGGAAGTCGCTCGGGTCGAGCGGGCCGGCCTCGACCAGCTCCGCGGTGAGGCGGTCGAGGTCGATGCTCGTGACCTTGAGTCGGGCGGATGCCGCGCCGGCGCCCAGCAGCGGCCGGCGGCGCAGCCGGACGAGGTCGTCAGGGCCGAACAGGGCGCCGTGTCCCGGCTGGAGCTGGAGGACGAACGGGCCCTCGCCGCGGCCGCCGCTCAGGTCCTCGGCGTCGCCGGCGAGCACGCCAGCCTTGGCCAGGCGCGGCCAGGCGCCCCACTTCGGGTTGGTGGGGCTGGTGGTGACCAGGTGCCCGCCGGTTGCGCCGAGCTCCCCGGCGTGCTGGACGTTGGCTTTGCCGGCCAGCTCACCGGCCCTGCTCGCAGGTAGCGAGGTCTGCCTGGTGCTGCCCTCGTTGCCGTACTCGTCGGCGAGGCCGAACGAGTGCGCCAGCTCGTGCGCGACCGCCGTCCAGGGGTCGACGGGGAGCAGCGGGGGCGGGGTGTCGGGCCGCAGGTCGAACCCGTCGCCGCCGGGCTCGGTCCGCAGCTGGTGCCAGCCCTCGTCGCCAAGGGTCACGAACAGGACCTTGCCGGTCTCCCCGCGGGGCACGTTGGCGCCGCCGTGGCGGAGGGTCCGGCACACGATCACGACGAGGTTCTCGTCCTTGCCGCCTCGCGCCCACGGGTTGCGGTCGCCCAGCGGGGTTCCCTGGTCGTCGGTGAGTGCGCGCAGGAACGCGTCGAAGTCGTCTTCGTGCAGGCGCCGGGGACCGAAGACGACCGAGGTCCAGCCGTGCTGCGGGGTCATGGTCGGGCGATCGCCCATCGCGGCGTGGAAGGCGGTGTCGCGCTCGTTGAGCAGGAGCCGGTCGCCGCGCTCCAGCCAGACGGGGTAGCGCTTCTTCACGAGGTCTTCGGTGATGTGCGTGCCGTACAGCGCCCGCCAGTCCGCGAGCCGCCCGCTGCTGACCGTGCCGAGCGGGTCGCCGGGGGCGTCGTGGGCGGGCATCGGCAGCCCGACCTCGAACAGCAGGTGGTTGAGCGACCACGAGATCATGGTCGGGCTCGGTCGCAGCGCCGGCTCCACCTCCCGCCCGACGATGGCCCCGCCTTCGGGCACGCGGTCGAGCTCCTGGAGGACCGAGATGCCCGCCTGCGGGGACGGCACCCAGGCGCGGAAGTAGTTGAAGGTGTCCTTGAGCAGGTCCCACGGGCGCGTGCGTCCCCGGACCGACAGCCGCGAGACCATGACGCGGACGCAGCGCTCGAACGCCGCCTTGTCGCCACCGGTGCCGGTGAACCCGTCGGGCAGGAACAGGACGTTGCGCACACCCTCGCCGCCCATCGCGTCGATCCCGGGGCCTTGCACCAGCTCCACCTGCACCGGCTCGGTCCACGGCCCGGCGGCGAGGGCGTCGGCGCTCGCCTGGGCGTTGGATGGGACGGGCTCCGGGAACGGCCGCCGCACCGTGATCGTGGTCGGCTGGCCGGGGGCCTCGGTGAGGGTGAGCAGGCCGGACCGCTCATCGACCGTGACCGGACCCGGCCCGCTCGACCAGACCAGCTCGGGGGCGTCCGAGCCGTTGGCACGGACGAAGGTGGCGTCGCCGAGCAGGAGCGGCTGGAGCTGCGTCCAGTTGGTGATGTCGCCGATCTCACCGTCGTCGAACTTCGCGAGCACCGTGAACCGGACCGGTCCGGTGGCGTTCTGGCGGACCGTCAGCGGCGAGGGCGTGAGCCACATGCGCTCGATCGCCTCGTGCACGTGGATGCGGATGCTCGTCCGCAGCTCCACGGGCGGGTCGGTCGACCCGGAGGGACCGGGGTCGGTGACCGTGACGTCGATGATGAACGACCGCAGCCGCGGCGGTGGCGGCAACTGGACGGCGACCGCGACCTCGCCCCAGTCCGGATCGACGCTGACGCCGTGGTTGCTGGGGGCGCCGGCGAACCGCGGCTGGAACACCACGGCGATCCTCGAGTCCCGGTCGCTGGCCTGGACGGCCCGGCCGCCGTCGTCGAGCATCAGCAGCTGGTCCAGGCGCGGCGAGACCAGCCCCGGCAGCAGGTGGATGTCGTCCCCGCTGAACCAGAACAGGCTGGTGACGGTCATGCCGGGTACCTCGGCGCGTCGTCGCGGTCGATGGGGCCGTGCTTGGTCGGGGTCGAGCAGGTCGACCATCGCGTACCGGCAGACCGGGCAGAACTCCGCGGCCCGCTCGCGCCGGTCGGGCTCCGGATGGACGGGATCCCCGGTGACCGTCCCGAGGTCATTATGAACACCGCCTCGAGACCGACCCGCTGGTCGACTGCCTGACCGCCGCGGGGTTCGATCCGTCCAGACCCGCGCTGGTGAACTGGCGGTGACCTCCCAACGATCACGATTCCGACCGTGATCGGTCGGGGTCGGGACGAGTCCACTGGCCGCATGTCGCCGATCGAGCATCATCCGTGTTCGCCGTCGTGGCGGTGCGGGTGTTCGTGGTCGTCGGAACCCTCACGGGGCTCCTCGGTCGGCCGTCAACAGCCGGGCTGACCGTGGTTCCCGCAGCAGCCGGATCGGGTGCGGATCTTCCTCCAGTTGTTCGCCAGCGCGAGGCGGACCTTCGTCGGGAACGACGCGTCGTAGGTGCTGAAGTTGGCGAAGAAGGCGTTTCTGCTCGACCGTGCCATGGTGACCGCGTTCCCTCCCGAGGCCTGCAGATCCCCGTCGTCGCCCGAGCGCTCAGCTTCCACGACAAGACCCAGGCCGCGGGATCACGACAGCTGATCGCCCGGTTTCTGCCGATCTCACTCTCTCCCAGCGGCCCAGGCCGCGTCCAGCCGCCATGTTCCGGCGGGGCCTCGCCCCACCAGCCCCCTCTAGCTGCGGCCCATCACGAACGCGCCAGCAGCGACGACCTGATGGAGCGCTCCTTCCTCGTCGTCGCCGCGGCGATCGGTGATTGGGATCTGGACGCATCGGCGGTGCGGGGTCATGGCCCGAGCCCTTCCGACCCTGCTCGGTGTGGTGGCTCGCCAGCAGCCTAGGGCCGGCCGGGTCGGGGGGCATCACCCGAAAGTGCATCCGTGGGTGGAATCTGTCGGCCCAAGTCGAGCAGGGAGCGCGCAGCCCGGCCGCGGCGACGCTAGGCGCCTTGGACGTCGGAGAGGCTGCGCTCAGGCGGCGGGCAGGCGAAGCACCCGCCGCCGCTGCGGATGACCGGCACGGGCTCCTCGGGCTCGGGGGCGGCGGGCGGCTCCTGGGCGGGCTCGGCCTGCGCGCTCGGCCGCACCGACCGCAGCAGGACCGTGGCCAGGACGGCGATACCGGCCGCGGCGACGGCGCTGATCCCGACGGTCAGCTGCATCGCGTGGGTGAACGCCTCGCGGGCCGCGGTCACCAGCGTGGCGCCGGCCTCGCCGGGCAGCTGCGCGGCCACGCCGACGGCGCCGCCGAGCGTGTCGCGCGCGGCCGTCACCGCCTGGGTCGGGACGCCCGCCAGGTCGGCGCCGGCCAGCTCGCCGCGGTAGACGGCGACGCCGATGCTGCCCAGGATCGCGATCCCGAGGGCACCGCCGAGCTCGGCGCCGGTCTCCGAGATTCCCGAGGCCGCGCCGGCCCGCTCGGGCGAGGCCGACCCGACGATCAGGTCGGTCGTGGCGGCGAACACCGGCGCCAGGCCCAGCGAGATGAGCAGCGAGCCGCTCGCCAGGATCGCCAGGTCGGCGTCGTGCGACCCGCCGACCTGGGTGAGCAGCGCCAGGCCGACCGCCGCCAGGGCGAGGCCGGCGCCGATCACCAGCGCCGGGCGGACCCGGCGCAGGATCCGCGGGGCCAGGTTCGACCCGACGATGAACCCGGCGGCCGACGGCAACGACCACAGACCCGCCTGCAGCGGCGACAGCCCCAGCACCAGCTGCAGGTACTGCGCGACGAAGATGAAGTAGCCGACCACGATGAACACGCCGAGCAGGTTGGTCGCCAGGGACGCGTTGAACGACTGGATACGGAACAGCCGGACGTCGATCATCGGGTCGGCCAGGGTGAGCTGCCGGCGCACGAACACCACGCCGACCGCCAGCCCGACCAGGACCGCGGCGACGGCGATCCCGCCGAACCCGTCCTGGGCGAACCGCTTCAGGCCGAACACCACCGCCAGCACCGCCACCAGCGACATCGCCGCGCTGAAGAGGTCCAGCCGGCCGGCAGCCGGGTCGCGGTACTCCGGCAGCACCCGCGGCCCCAGGGCCAGCAGCACCACCATCACCGGCACCGCCAGCAGGAACACCGAACCCCACCAGAACCGCTCCAGCAGCACCCCGCCGGCGACCGGGCCGATCGCGCCACCGGCCGAGAAGCTGGTGATCCAGATGCCGATCGCGACCTGCCGCTGCCTGGGGTCGGTGAACATGGCGAAGATCAGCGACAGCGTCGACGGCGCCAGGGTCGCCCCGGCGACGCCCAGCAGCGCGCGGCTGGCGATCAGCATCCCCGCGCTGGCCGACAGGGAGGCCAGCACCGACAGCACCCCGAACGCGGCCGCGCCGAGCAGCAGCAGCCGGCGCCGCCCGATGCGGTCGCCCAGCGTCCCCATGGTGACCAGGAACCCGGCGACCATGAACCCGTAGATGTCGGTGATCCACAGCAGCTGCGTGCTGCTGGGCTGCAGGTCCTCGCTGAGCGAGGGCACGGCCAGGTGCAGCACGGTGAGGTCCATCGCGTACAGCAGGCAGGCCAGCGCCAGTACCGCCAGCCCCGTCCACTCGCGCCGGCCGGCACGTGGCGCGGCGGGCGCGGGCACATCAGCCTCGTGGCCGGTCGACATCATCGGCGTTCGTCCCTCTCGGTTACGGGTTCAGGCCAGTGGCCTTGGCCAACCAGGCCCAAGCGGCTACGACCTTACGCGGCGGGTGGGACGGCGGAATCCGTCATGAATAGGTAGCGCACGGTCACGCCCAACGGCCCCCAAATGGCTCCCTCTTGGGTCCTGTGCCTATGCTCGTCGTGGTGATCTGGGAGCCCGGCCTGCCTGCGGAGCAGGCTGCTGCCGACGCCCGCAAGCTCGGGCGCACGGCAGAGGGCCAGCACGCGTCGGACTCGGTGCCGTCCAAGGGGTGCCCGATCCGGCAGGCCTGATAGAGTGATGCGTGCGCAAGCATCAGGTTCTGGGGAGGTTGTCGGTGCGTGAGTACGCAGTCAGATAAGGGCCTGTTCGGGAGCATGCCGGGGAGGTTCACCGCCGTCGAGCGCGACGCATGGACCGGCCTGCTGCGCACCCACGCGATCATGGTGCGCCGCATGGAGGAGATGTTCCGGACGCGTCACAACCTCATGTACGGAGAGTTCGAGGTGCTCCTCCGCCTCGCCTGGACGCCCGACCACCGTCTGCGGATCTCCGACCTCGCCAGCGCCAGCCTGCTGACCAGCAGCGGCATGAGCCGCCTGGTCGACCGGCTCCAACGCGCCAGCCTGGTCACCCGCGAGAGCGCGCCCGAGGACGCGAGGGGTGCCTACGCGGCCCTGACTCCCGCCGGGCACGAGCGGCTGTCGGCCGCGGCGGTCAGCGACAACACCCTCGTCCGCGAGACGTTCCTGAGCCTGTACACCGAGCCGGAGCTGGAGCAGATGGGCCGGTTCTGGGCCCGGTTCCTGGAGCGCGAAGCGCCCAGTGCGAGCACGCACGCACCCGGCCGGCAGGGCGGACGCGATGGCGCTGGTGGATGAGTTCTGGTTCTGGGTGAGCCCGTCGCTGTGATTGCTCACGCCTCGCCGGGCCATGGAGCTTGTCGCATCTGGTCGGCGGGTGCCGCCGTGCGCGTCGCGAACGCGCTGGACCCGACCCTCGAGGACCTCAGAGGAGAAGACCCGCCAGGAGCCACACGGCCAGTTCGGCCTGTCCGATACAGGCTCCGAGGTTCGGACGTACGGCCTGGGCCAGGGGTTCAGAACCTCGTTCTCGGTCCGGCCGCCACGTGGATACGCCAGCAACGCCATCGTGCTCCAGATGCAGGACGACGGCGACATCGTGTACGAGAACCCCGCCAACTGGACCAGCCCGTGGTGTGGTCGGTCTCGTGGTGACGGCCGGCGGGCGGTCGACGGGCAGTCCCACTCCCGCGGTCAGGAACATGGCGTAGGCCGCCAAGCATGGAGGAGCGCCGGTCGACAGCCAGGTCGCGCTCGCCGGGAAGCTGGCGGCGCCGAGCGGCGGGCGGTCACCAGGGCGGCGGTGTCCGGGAGCAAGGCGACCTGACCCGCTACCGCAAGTACGCGCTAGTAGCTCGTCGGTCCTGAGTTGTTGGGTAGAGGTGCTTGAGCTTGATGCGGGCATCCTCGGTCGTGAATCGCCAGTTGACCCCACGACCGGCCCGGTTGCGCGCCGCCTGCCAGGCGGCGACCTCCCGCTCCAGGGTCGCCTGGTCGGCCAGGCGGCGGTCCAGGCACTGCTGGGCCAGCATGGCCAGCTCGATCTCGGCCATGTTCAACCAGCTGCCATGCTTGGGGGTGTAGTGCAGCTCCAGCCGGTCGGCCAGCCGCTTGGCCTCGGCTGGCGCGAACGCTTCATACAGCGACGCGGGAGTGTGGGTGTTCCAGGTTGTCTTGCACCAGCACGATCCGCTCGGCGTCGGGGTAGTGGACGTCGACAAGGTCCCTGATGCAGTGCGCCCAGTCGATCCGGGGTGCGCCGAGCGCTGACCATGACGTCGCGCCAGCCAGCCAGCGGCTCGGCCACCAGGAACAGGTTGCCCACCCCACCGCGCTGGTACTCGTAGTCCTGCCGGGCTGGCCGGCCTGGCGCTACTGGGCGGGGCGGGTTGATCTCGCCGAGCAGCTGGCGGCTGGTCTCGTCGAGGCAGACCTGCGGGCGCCGCGGATCATAGGGCCGGGTGTAGACCTCCAGCACGTCCTTGCATGCGCCACACAAACTCGGCGTCCTGCTCAGGCGGGATGCACCAGCGCTGGGTCAGCCACGGCTTGAGCTGGTTTGCTTTAAGGCCTGGCGGACCGTCTCGTACGACACCGACTCGACCACCTGCAGCTCCACCAGCCGATCGGCCAGCAGCCGCAACGTCCAGCGCTTGTGGCCTTGCGGTGGCGCGCTGCAGGTCAGCGCGACCAGCCGCGCTTCCTGCTCCCCGTCCAGCCGACGACGGTACTGGCGCGCGGGCGGTTTGCGGTACACCGCCGCCTCCAACCCCGCGGCGACGTACTTCATGCGGACCCGGGCCACGGTGGCGGGGTTGACCTCCAGCGCGGCGCCGATCGCGGCGTCGGTCCAGCCCGGGCCGGCCTCGCCCTGGTTGGCCTTGAGCAGGATGCGCGCGTGGGTCAAGGCACTGGCCGGGGCGACGCCCCGCCCGATCATGGTGTGCAGCCGGGCGCGCTCGGCCTCCGACAGGACCACGATGTGTCGCTTGCGCACCTCGGCCTCCCACGGCGGTGGTCTCCCTCAACCGCACGAGCATGAGGCCGAACCCCACATCCCCACAAATCACAACTGACGAGCTACTAGTGATGGAACCCCGAGGCGGTCGTGCGGTCGTGCACGGGTGCCGGCTGCTTCTGGAGGCGCGACAGCTGACGTTTCAGGTCGCCGACGAGCATGTCCGCCATGTCGTGGGTGAAGCCGCGCCGGACGACGACCCGAAGCGCCGCGAGATCGTCGCGGCTCTTCGGGAACGTGTACGCGGGCACCTGCCAGCCGCGCTCGCGCAACGCGTTCGAGACGTCGAAGGCCGTGAAGTTCTCGACGTCGTCACCCAGCTTGAACGCGAACACCGGCAGCTCGTCGCCCCTGGTGAGCAGCTCGAAGGGTCCAAGCTCTGCGATCTGCCCGGACAGACGCGTCGCGACGTCGCGGGCGTAGCCCTGCACGCGCCGGTAGCCGTGGAAGCCGAGCCGGAGGAAGTTGTAGTACTGGGCCACGACCTGGGCACCGGGTCGTGAGAAGTTGAGGGCGAACGTCGGCATGTCGTCCCCGAGGTAGTTGACCCAGAAGATGAGGTCCTCGGGGAGGGCTTCGGCGTCCCTCCAGAGGGCCCAGCCGACTCCCGGGTACACCAGCCCGTACTTGTGCCCCGAGGCGTTGATCGAAGCGACGCGCGGCAGCCGGAAGTCCCAGACGAGGTCCGGATCCAGGAACGGCGCGACGAACGCACCCGACGCACCGTCGACGTGGACGGGAACGTCGATGCCCGTCGTCTCCTGGTAGGAATCGAGCGCGTCGCAGATCTCCTTCACCGGCTCGTAGGAACCGTCGAAGGTCGACCCGAGGATCGCCACCACCCCGATCGTGTTCTCGTCGCAGCGCTTGACGGCCTCCTCCGCGGAGAGATGGAAGCGGTCACCCTCCATCGGGACCAGGCGCATCTCGACGTCCCAGTAGTTGGCGAACTTCTCCCAGCACAGCTGGACGTTGATGCCCATGACGAGGTTGGGCCGGTCGGCCGGCTCGCCCGCGGCCTTGCGCCTGCGCTGCCAGCGGCGCTTGAGCGCGAGCCCGCCGAGCATCGCCGCCTCGCTCGACCCCGTGGTCGAGCAGCCGGTCGCCTGCTCGGCCTCGGGCGCGTGCCAGAGCCGGCTGAGCATGGCCACACAGCGCGCCTCGATCTCCGCCGTCTGGGGGTACTCGTCCTTGTCGATCATGTTCTTGTCGAAGCACTCGGTCATGAGCTTGTCGGCCTGAGGCTCCATCCAGGTGCTGACGAACGTGGCCACGTTGAGGCGTGCGTTCCCGTCCAGCAGCAGCTCGTCGTGGATGATCTGGTAGGCCACGTCGGGTGGCATCTCTCCCCGTGGTAGCTCGTGGCGGGGGACCGTCTGGGCCTCGAGACCGAAGAGCGGCGCCACGGCAAGGTCGTCGGTCGGCCTGCGCGAAGCCTTCGGGTGCTTGAGCGTCACAGCCTCTCCCTCCGTCGTCCTGCCGACGAGTATCTCTCAGGCATTTTGCTGCGCGACTCACCCAGCCTTGATGATTCGGAGCCCTTCGCCCTTCGCCCTTCGCCCTTCGCCCTTCGCCTGTCGGCAGCCGCGCCAGGCGCAGCGACCGAGGCCCCACCATCCGCCCCTTCCACGTCAGCGTCCCCGAGGAGGACCTCGCCGAGTTTGCCGGCGCGTGCAGGCGACGCGCTGGCCCGGTCGAGGTTCCGGACAAGCAGCTCGCCGCGTTGCGACGCCGCGTCGCCGCGACACGCTGGCCCTCCATGGAGCTCGTCGCCGACCGCTCGCAGGGTGTGCAGCTGGCGACCGCCCAGGCGCTCGCCCGATTCTGGACGACCAGGTACGACTGGCGCAGGTTCGAGGCCAAGCTGAACGCATTGCCGCTAGCGGAGCGCCCCGAGTGACCGCCCCAGGCGTCGCTTGGCGAGCCGCAGCTCGGGCCGCTCAGCTGTCGCGGGCCGCCATCGCCGCAACGGTCGGTTCGTGGATGCGAACCCACGCGCCGAACAACCCGGCTCACTTCTTTCCGGTATCGCCGCCCGTGGGCTCCGCCCTGGTCGATCCTCGGGCGCGGACCAGTCCGTAGCCGACCGCCGCGCTTTTCGCACCGGCCCCTGCCGCCTCGATGCCAAGACGCCACGGCGACAACCCGAAGTCGTTGGTGAACGGATAGGCAAAGCCCTGTGCCAGGCTCCTGGTCGCATACGTTTGGGCGACTGCCTCATGCGTGTACTTGAAGAGCTGAGAGTGATCGTAAAGCCAGGTCAGGAAATCCCTGGCGGTCTCCGGGTTGTACAGCCGGAGCCGCTCCGCCAAGCGGCTGGTGGCCGTCTGATTGACCAGGGCATGAATCATTTCATGTCGGAGCACGACTCGGGTCCTCGGATACGACCAGCTGATCCAAAGATTGCTCAAGAGCCTGATCTCGCTCCCCGGAACGTCCGTCGACGCCAGTGTGTGCCCACGGCGCAGGACGCCCGGGGTGGCCGTGAAGGTGACCCTGACCGTCTGGGGGAACCTGGCGCCGATCCTGCCTGCGACGCCTCCGATCAGCACGCTGCTGACCAGGTCGACGACCAGGCCATACGGGTCCAGGAGGTTCCCGCCGTGCAGCCAGCGGTTGCCCATGCCGCCGAGCACCCCCGGAAAGGCGATGGTGGCGGCGCCCTTGAGGAGCGGGCGGACGGTGACGTTTCCGGCGATTCCTACGATCGTCACCGGTCGGGCACCCGGGAAGCGTCGCAGGAGGGCGGGGTGGAGCCTCTCGGTCCTGATGCGCAGCAGCACGGGGTTGAGACCGGCCATGACGCCGAGCCCGCCGAGGGCCCCACCGAGCATGCCGGAGCCGACGGCCTGGGCCCAGCTCACCTGGCCGCTGGTGAGCTTCTGGGCGGCGATGCTGCCGCCGACGCTCCAGAGCGCGCCGGTGATCATCGCCACGCCGAGGGGGCCGCCGACGCCGGTCAGCGTGACCACGGCGCCCAGGCCGATGAAGCCGACGGCGGCGAGGTATTCCCAGTTGTCCCACGCCCAGCCCGCGGCCTGTCCGACCTGGGTGGTGCTGGCCTGGTAGGAGGCAGTGGGTTGGCTGGGGGGGCGCCGGGTCACCTGGTCGGCGTCGGCGGCGATCCGGGACCACGGGTGAACCTCGGATGCGGCCTTGGTGACGAAGCTGGTGGGGAGGATGGTGGGGTGGTGTCGATGTGCCGGGCCGGGCATGGCCGCGACCGCCACCACGGGCACGCTTTCCAGCAGCCGTCCGCCGCGCAGCTGGCCGGCCAGCGGGCTGAGGCGGTCGAACACGGGGACGCCGGAGGGGTCGCGCTGCGCCACGGGCTGGCGGGGAGTCGCGGCCGAGGTGGTCTGCGGCAGCTGCTGGGCTGGCCGCTCGGCGACCGATGCGGCGGTGGACGGCTGGCCGCGGGCGCGGGTGGCGGCGGCGGGCGGACGCTCGTCGGGGTGGCCGCGCAGGCCGTCGACGGCCACGACCTGGGCCCAGGCGCCGCCGGGGTGGCTGCCGACGATGACCAGGCTGGCGGGGTCGCCGCCCGGGTCGGGCGGCAGGCTGGTCGTGGCCGCGCGCGGCTGCCTGGTGGCGTCACGGGTTCGGGCAACCGGCGCCCGGCCGCCAGGGTCGGAGCTGAGGATCGGGTCGGGCTGGGCGGAGTCCGGGGGCGCACCGGCGACCAGCACGAGATGGAGGGTCCAGGTGCCGGCCTGTGCCCGGCCGGTCGGGACGAGGGCGCCGGGCGGCCAGGGGTCGCCGCTGCCGTCGTCGTCGGCTCCCTGCTCGGGCTGGTCGTCGCCCACGGGGTCGCGCGTGCGTAGATGCCCCAGGTTCGGGGTGGTCAGGGGCGCGTCGCGGGGATCCTGGCGGTCGGGGGTGTCCGGCGGGGCGGGCTGGGTGCCTGTGAGGGCGGCGCTGAGGAGGGCGTGGCCGGCCGGCTCGTCGGACGCTGGCCCTGGTGGCTCTGGTTGGGTGGGCTCGGAGGCCTCCAGGCCGCTGCGGAGGTGCTGCAGGGTGGTGACCTCGGCGTCCCAGGATGATTCGGACCCCGGCGCCCCGGTGGCCTGCACGCCGGCCGGGTCGCCGCGGACCTCGCCGGCCACCTCGCCGCCGGTCAGGTCCCCGGAGGATCCCTCGCTCAGGCCGCCCCAGGAGTCCGCGTGGGCTGCGGGCATGGTGGTCAGCATCAGGATGGGGACGCCGACCACAAGGAACCCGCACAGGAGGAGGGCGAGCAGCAGGGACTGCGGGCACCGGGCACGACCAGCCAGGTCGGCCTCGCCGGTGCCGCCGGAGCGGTGCGCCCGTTGTTCGGGACCGGCCGCGACCGCCTGGGCTCGAACGACGCGGCGCGCAGGTCCTGGGGTCATTGGAGCACCTTGACGGGTGGGTGCCCGAAGCCATGCCGACCGAGTTTCCGGCTGCAGGCTACGCGCGAAATCCTAGCGCACCGGACTGCGGTCGTCGCCCGAGGCGGCGTGCGACCCTTGCCGAAGGTGACGTCTGCGGGGAGGTGACGTTGGTGGCAGACCACGACGTGGTGATCGTGGGTGCCGGCTCGGCCGGGTGTGTGCTCGCCGCCCGTCTCAGCCAAGACCCGAACTGCTCGGTGACGCTGCTGGAGGCCGGCCCCGACTATCCCGATCCGGCCACCCTGCCGCCGGAGATCGCCAGTGGCCGGTCGCCCGCGTTCACCCACGACTGGGGCTACCGCAGCGAGCCCGGCAGGCTCGACCGAGCCCTGGACCTGTACCGGGGCCGTCTGGTGGGGGGCTGCTCGGCGACCAACGCGGCCGTCGCCCTGCGCGGTGCCCCAGGCGACTACGACCAGTGGGCCGCCCTGGGCAATCCCGGCTGGTCGTTCGCCGAGGTCCTTCCGTTCTTCCGGCGCTTGGAGCGCGACCTGGACCTCGACGACCAGTGGCATGGGCAGGGTGGGCCAGTGCCGATCCGCCGGGCTGGCCCGGGTGAGCTTGGTCCGCTGCAGCGTGGCTTCCTGGATGCCTGCGCCGCCGCCGGCCACCGGCGGGTCACCGATCACAACGCCCCCGGGGTCATCGGCGCGGGGCCGCTGCCGGTCAACACCGTGGCCGGCGTCCGTCAGAGCACCGCGCTGACCTACCTGGCCCAGGCCCGCACGCGGCCCAACCTCGCCGTCCGCGACGGCACGCTGGTGGACCGGCTGGTCGTGGAGGGTGGCCGGGTGGTCGCCGTCCGCCTGGCGGAGCCGGAGGAGACCCTGCCGGCTGAGCGCGTGATCCTGGCCGCCGGCAGTTTCGGCAGCCCGGCGATCCTGCTGCGCTCGGGCATCGGGCCGGCCGGCGAGCTGGCTGCCTTGGGCATCGGCGTGGTCGCCGACCGGCCTGGGGTGGGCGCCAACCTGGTCGACCATCCCGGCGTGAGCGTGGTGTTCCCCACCGGGGTGCCGGCCCCGCCGGAGGCGCCGTTGTTCCAGACCATCCTCACCGTATCCGGCGCGTCCACGCCCAGCGGCCCGGACCTGCACGTCGCGCTCGGGCATCGGGCGGCCGAGGCGCCGGGCGATCCGGCGATCGCCTGGTTGTGGGTGGCCCTGCTCAAACCCCGCGCGCGGGGTCGGCTGCGGCTGCGGTCGGCCGACCCGGCGGCCGCCCCGATGATCCAGCCCGGCCTGCTCGATCACCCCGATGACCTTGCCGGCCTGCTCACCGGCGTCCGCATCGCTCGGCGGCTCGCACGGACCAGTCCCCTGGCCGGCCTGCTGGGTGAGGAGCGCTCCCCGGGTGCCGCGGCCGCCGATCAGAGTGCGGCGCTGGTGGCGGCGGTGCACGCGGACGTCGACACCTACCACCACCCGGTCGGGACCTGCCGGATGGGGCCGGCCGACGATCCTGGGGCGGTGGTCGACGCTCAAGCCCGTGCGCACGGCATCGAGGGCCTGTGGGTGGTCGATGCGTCGATCATGCCGACCATCCCGGCGGCGAACACCAACCTTCCGACGATCATGGTGGCCGAACGCTGCGCGGCGTGGCTCGAGGCAGGGGACGGCTGAGCTGAAGTCCGGAGCCGGCGGAGGCGGGCAGAATGATCGTCACGTCGTCCCCGGTTGTCCGGGGATCACCACCGTGAGGAGGTCGGAATGCCCGTCCAGCTGAACCACACCATCGTGTCGGTCCGTGACAAGCAGGAGTCGGCGACGTTCCTGGCGGAGATGCTCGGCCTCGACGCCCCGACGCCCTACGGGCCGTTCCTGGTCGTGCAGGTCGACAACGACGTCTCCCTGGACTTCGCCGACGACCACGGCCCGGTCACGCCCCAGCATTACGCGTTCCTCGTCGGCGAGTCCGAGTTCGACGAGATCTTCGGCCGGATCCGCGAGCGCGGACTGCCGTGCTGGGCCGACCCGGGCCGGCGGCGAGCCGGAGAATTCAACACTAACGACGGGGGTCGGGGCGTGTACTGGGAGGATCCCAGCGGCCACTTCCTCGAGATCATCACCCGGCCGTACGGCAGCGGGAGCTGAACGACCGACTCGAACCCGCTCCCGGACCGTTGCCTTCGCCTCATGGGTTTCTCAGAGCCCTCACAAACCGCTGCAGCAGATTCCTCGCCTGAGCCCTCCGGTCGCGCCCCGTCCGGGGCGGTGGTGTGCGCGGCGCCCGGCGCGTGCGTGCTCGGCGAAGGGAGTCACCGATGCTGCCGTCGTGGGTCCCCGGTTCCCCGCAGCAGACCCGTTAGGAACGCGGCATGCCGCCGCGACCGCCACGCCGGCCTGCGTACCGGCCTGCCGGGGGCTCCACGATCGGGCCCCGCGAGCGTGGCAGCCGGCGGGCCGACCGGGTTGGTCATCGGCAGGCGTTGCTGTTCGCGCTCGTGCTGTGCCTGTTCCTGGTCGTCGGCGTCCCCGTCCTGGTGCTGACCACCATGCCGGGCACCCGCGCCGACGGCGGCTGGGCGCCGGCCGGTGACGGCGTCCCCAGCGAGCCGGTCGACGACCTCGGCGTCGATGACCAGCCCACCACACACCCCGGCCCCCAGTACAGCGGCACCCCCGCCCCGCCACCAGACCTCGCCGGCGGCGCCGCCGAGGCGAAGCAGATCCTGGCGACCACCCGGCCCGCCGACCCCGGCGCCGACCAGGAACCCGGCGCCGACCGGCACGACGCCGGCGGCCTGCCCCAGACCACGCCCAACCTGGCGCTCCTCGGCCAGGACCCCGCCAGGCCCTGGCAGCCCGCCCCCGGCGGCGACCACGACGACACCGGCGACGGGGAGGGGGACGGCGACGGGGAGGGGGAGGGGGGCGCCCCGCCGCCTGGCGCCGGCGGCCGGGCGTCACGCCCGACCCTGCGGCTGGACCTGGCGCTCGACGACCCCCCGGCGTCCGAGGGGACCCTGCCCGAGCCCACCGGCGGCAGCGCCTACGGCGACCCGGCGCCCATCCCCGACGGCGCCGGGCACGAGCAGGTCGGGCAGCCCGGCCCCGCCACCCGACCCGGCCCTGCCGGCGGCCCGGGCAGCCTGGTCATCGCCCCCGGCGACCCCACCCGGCTCCGGATCGCCGACGCCGGCTTCCCCACCATCGACGGCCTGCGCATCCAGTCCGGACCGAACCCCTTCGGGGCACCCGGCAGCCCGGTGCTGCCGGTCCGGCCGGGGGACCCCGACCGGCTCCGGGCGGGCGCCGGCGCACCCGTGCCGCCCCCCGGCGCCTGGACCGGCACCGACGACACGTGGGTGCGGCTGCTGGACCCGGCGGCGATCGCCGCCGCCCTGGCCGGCTGGGGGCCGGTCACCGTCTCGCCGACGCCCACGTCCGCTGACTCGCTGGAGACGTTCCTGCGCACCCTCTGGGGCAACTGGGACCAACGCTACGGGATCTACGAGGGATACCGGACCGTCTACGACCTCTACGCCAACCGCGCCGGCGGGCCCGAAAACCTCCGGAACCCCGACGACTACCCCCGGATGAGGCAACCGATGTCGCCAAGCGGCAGGCTGCCAGCGACTCACCTGGAGTTCACCTCGCCGCCCGGCAGCGCCGACGCGCGCAGAGCTGACGTGTTCTACCGGTACACGCGGGG
>Ga0126377_10000136_pt1 | contig 39678 bp, 35 predicted proteins | sample PanSoiMetPlot_22_FD_92647 | JGI IMG/M metagenome (GOLD analysis project Ga0126377, IMG submission 92647) | Tropical forest soil microbial communities from Panama - MetaG Plot_22 | ecosystem: Environmental > Terrestrial > Soil > Tropical forest > Bulk soil | place: Panama | collected 2016-02-17 | reverse complement strand
TCCGCCCGCCCGCCCGCTTCCGGGAACCCCCTATGGGCTCATCGCAACATCGAGGTGCGCCGGGAGGAAGTCAGCGATCTGGACTTCGAAGTAAGGAATCTGGACTTCACGGAGGTCGGGTGGCGCGGGACATATGCGCGCATGAGGACCTACGACCAGTACTGCCCGATCGCCCGTGGTGCGGAGGTCTTCGCTGAGGGGCTGCTCAGATCCGATGACGCTTCTCAGATCGTGTGCTCAGATGCCTGGCGACTTCTCAGATCCAGCGGCAGGGGACAGTTGCCGCGTGGTGCTGAGTAATCTGGCTCGGCCGTCACACCCGAAGGAACGCCGTTTCTTCGGGGTGTCCACCCGGCCGGTCCCAGGTCAGCCAGATTTCCGAGGTTGGTTCTTCAGGGTGTCGGGTGGACCTCGCCGATGACATGAGGCGCACGTGGGAGCAGCTCTCCCGCGGACTCCCCGGTGGGGTGCTCGGCGGGTAGCGTGAATGGCAGTGGGCGGCTCCAGCCCTCGTCACGCGTCCAGCGCGTGGTGGTATCGCGCGTCCCTGGCGGCAGCCTTTGCAGCGGCCGAGGTGCCCATCTGTCACGACATATGGGTTGCATCGAACGGTGGAGTGGCGCACTCGGATGACAACACTCCACCACCCGCCCCGCCGATCCCCATTCTGACCAGCGAAATCCTTCGTTATCCCAGGCCACAGCCGCGTTCCAGCCAGTGGACCGAGTAGGCGCACATAGCACCGAGTAGCACCACGTGGACGGAAACCCGGAAGAGTTCTCGCAGCAGAAACGGACGGATCGACCCGTTGGTCTCTTGGCACTGGCGGGCGCGCGAGCTGCTCGGTGGGTGAGGGCGACGCTGACGGCTATCCACATCTATGGGGGTGACTACGAGTTCGTCGCCAGCTCTGGAGGTACGATCTCCCTGTAAGTCAGTAGAACGACCGGGGAGCGAACCATGAGCACAGCCGCCCACGATGAGGCAGGCGATCGGGTCGATGACGTGCTCGACCGGCAGCTTGCCGGGCTGCGCCCGGAGGCCGACCGGCTGCGTGCCGCGTTGCTGCGCGGTGAGTCTCCTGAGTCCCTCGGGCTCGTTGAGGATGGTCTCGCAACGGTGCTCGAGGAGCGCAGTATCAGGTAGTGGGGCGCTTCCACGTCTTCGAGACCCCGCTCGTCGTCGATCGGTACAAGCAGGCGTCAGCTGAGTTGCTCGTTATGCTCGATCGGGTCGTCTATCCGGCGCTTCGCGAGGATCCGGCGAATGAGTTTGGCCGGCACCCGGTCCGCTTCCGCCCGGGCGGATTCACATTCGAGATCGAGACCCCTGGCGGTGGTCTCCACTACCTGGTGTACCAGGTGATCGAGGAACTCGGTCGCGTGCTCGTACTCGACCTGGTCACCTTCCGCGAGCCGTAGGCGCCGGTGTGCGATGTTGGGCCGCGTCGTCCAGGATTGCGGGCGGGCTCTGCCCAGCACCGCGTCGCGTTGCTGGTACCCGCCGCATAACCGGCGGTCAGCGAGAACCACGCGGACTCGCCGTTACACCACTTGACGGGACGCGGCCGGCGGCCGAGGCCAGAGCGTCACGAATGCTCACGGAGGCGGCCGAAACGTGACGCGCTCTGCTGGTTGGCTGGTTGGCCTGGCCACCAGTCGGTGATCGCGGCGATGATCTCCTCGGGGGCGTCCTCCTGGATGTAATGAGAGGCGCCGTGCAGGACCACCGTCCGGTGGTTGGGGAAGGTCTGTTCCCAGCGGCGCAGCTGCGGCTCCTTGAATGCCTGGGCGCGGTCGCCCCACACGATCAGGGCTGGGAGGTGGGCCAGGCGGCCCAGGCCCTGCTCGACCTCGGAGAGCAGCGGCTGAGCTGCCATGATTTCCCTGGGCAGCACGTGGATAGGGACTCGCGACCGGAGCTTGGAGAACCGCTCGAAGGTCTTCTCCCCCTTGAGCGACCATCCGAACGTGTTGCCGATGACCAGGGCCCGGAACCGCTCGGGGTGGCGGACTGCCACCGACAGGCCGATCGGTCCGCCCCAGTCCTGGACCATCATCGTGATGCCGTCCAGGTCCAGCGTGGCGACGAAGCTCTCCACCACCTTTGGAGTGCTCGGCGGTGGTGTAGCCGTAGCCCTCAGGCGCGGTGGACAGGCCGAACCCCGGGGAGTCCAGCGCGATGCAGCGGAACCGGTCCTTGAGGCCGTTGATGATGTGCCGGTACAGGAACGACCAGGTCGGGTTGCCGTGCATCGCGAGGAAGACCGGTCCCTGCCCCTCGTCGACGTAGTGGACGCGTGCCCCGTCCACGTCCATGAAGTGGCTCTCGAAGGGGAACAGCTCCTGGTTCACCCACGCTGGTCGGTCGGTCATCGTCAACTCCTTCCACGCGCCGTGCGCGTGGACCGCAACCGCGCCCGGGCGACCGCGCCGTTGCGCGCTTATCAGGATCTTCTGGTCATTGGCGCACCACTGGTGCAACCGGCAGAGCCGGGTGGGTTCTGGCAGACGAGCCGCCGACGGTCCCCGTTCTCGTGCGTCGGCGTCGGCCGTGCCGCGCGCCGTGGCGGCAGCCTTTGCAGCGGCCGAGGTGCCCATCTGTCACGACGTATGGGGTTGCATCGAACGGTGGAGTGGCGCACTCGGATGAGGAGAAGCTGCCCTGTGTACCCTTGCGACCCTGATGGCCGCTCCCGGCCGGCGGCGCAACCGTATCACGCCGGCTGTACGCGACGAGAAGGGCATCACGGGCGTGTAGCTCAGATGGTACGAGCGCGGCGCTTACAACGCCGAGGTCACAGGTTCGAGCCCTGTCACGCCCACTTCGAGGATTGCGAGACTTGTGACGGCACGATGACCCGGTCTCACCATCGGTGCGGCAGTTGCATCGTGTCCAGTCAAGACCACCCTGGTGATGGGTCCGCGATGCCTTCTTCGGCGTCCAGTCGATCACACGAGCGCGACGATTGGATGACTGCACAATAAACTGGTTTGGGTGGTTTGGTAGCGTTTGGGCTGTCGTCAACGGCGTCGCTCGCCAGGCTCGGCCCAGCGACACATCCCAAGCGACCCCATGGCACTGCAGCCACCTTCTGGCACCGCGCCCGTCGGGCACCAACCGCCACGCCATCCCGCCGGCGGAGGCCCCGGCACTCCCGGCGCTCCCGGCACAGGCGCCGCCTGCTGGCTGCCTGCGTGAGCCTGGTGCTGGTCGCCGCCCTCGTGCCGCGGGCGCTCGCGGAGCCCGACAGTGACGGCTCGATGTTCGCCCAAGAGGTATCCGGCTCGCCTGACGGCGTGACCCCGCCGGCACGGGACGTGGTGGGGGAGGGTCACGATGGCGGGGACGTCCGTCACACCGATCATCTGCCCGCCGCCGGCGAGGTCGCGGCGCAGCAGGACACGCCGGTGGTGGCCGGTGACCACTCGGGGGGCGCCTCGACGGGCGGCGTGGGCACCCGCTTCGAGCGCGCCGGCGACCAGGGCACCGCGTCGCAGGGCCGGGCTGATGCGACGCGACCGGAGCGGGAGCAGTACCCCGACGCCGGCCCGTGCTCAGGCGAGGGCTGCCCGAGGACGCCTCCGGCCGGAGGGCCCGCCATGGCGGGGCCGGTCGGCGGCGTACCGCCGGTCGGCGGCGTACCGCCGGTCGGCGGCGAAGCGTCGGGCGGCGGCGAAGCGTCGGGCGGCGAGGCCCAGGGCGGCGATCAGCCGCCGCTGTCGAGGATCGATCAGCAGATCGCCCGGCTCAACATGACCCTGAAGGGCCTCGAGGAGGCCATGGCGGTGAGAGAGGTCCCGGACGACTCCGGCAATGACTTCCGCGTCGCCGCTTACTCGGGTCACGTGCGGGATATCGTTCGAATCGCTGAGGGCCTCGAAGCCGACCCTGAGGCGACCGCGCCGCGGCCGGCGCCCCTGGTCGAGCTGGAGCCGCAAGCCGGCGGCTACGGCCAGGGCCAGGACGCGGCGGCGCGGCTCGGCACGCCCGGGTTCAAGGACACGCGGGTGGACACCAGCAACCCGCCGTCGACGCCGACCGACGCGCGGGAGGTGGCGCCGGAGAGAACGCCCGCGATGCCGACGGTGTCCTGGACACAAGCGGTCGTCGGCACCAGCCTCGCAGCCGCCATCACCCTCGGTGTGGCGGCGCTGGTCGCGAAGTCCCTCCTGACCTGGGCGTTACCGACGTTGATCGTCGCTCCGCCCCCGAGCAGGACCGGGATGGGGCCGGTCTCGACGCAAGGCTGACCGCCCTGGGCCACACCGCCCTCCTGCCGGAGGCCGGTCGTGAGGGGAGGCCTGGCCCGACCTTCGAGCACGGCCTCGGAAGCGCAACCCGGCGGTCCGCGAGGCGTTCGGCCGACCGGCGGAACGGGACGGGTCACCCGGCGCGGGCGGCCTCGGCGCCCAGCTCGCGGACGACCTCAACGAGCAGGTCCAGGTCCGCCTCGGTGGTGCGCCAGTTGCTGATCGCCGGGCGCAGCGCGACCCGTCCTCCGTAGACGGTGGTGCCCGCGAACACCCGGCCGTCGTCGAGCAGCGCCTCGCCGAGCCGTTGGTTGACGTCGTCCAGCTCGGGCTCGGACAGGCCGGCCGGGTGGTAGCGGAAGCACACGACGTTGAGGGGGACGTCGGCCAGACGCTCCAGGTCGGGCGCCTGGTCGACGATCGCCGCGAGGTGCGCGGCCAGGTCGCAGTGCCGCTCCACCAGCTCCCGGTAGCCGCTGCGGCCGTAGGCGGCGAGCGTGGCCCAGATCGGCAGGGCGCGCGCCCGCCGCGAGGACTCCGGGCCGAGCAGGCCGTAGCCGCCCCGGGGGTCGTCCGGGCCCGGCAGGTACGCCGCGCCCGGCATGCCGAACGCCGGCCCGAGCCGGCCCGGGTCCCGGACGAGCACGAACCCGCTCTCGTACGGCACGTTGAGCCACTTGTGGGCGTCGGCGGCGATGGAGTCCGCCTGCTCGATCCCCGACGTGAGCTGCGCGGTGCGGGGGGACAGCGCCGCGAAGAGGCCGAACGCGCCGTCGACGTGCAGCCAGGCGCCGAACTCCCCGGCCAGCGCGGCCAGGTCGGCCAGCGGGTCGAAGTCGCCCGCGTTCGGCTCGCCGGCGGTGGCGATCAGCACGGCGGGGGCGCCGTCCAGCTCGCCCAGCCGCCGCCGGACGGCGGCGAGGTCGATCCGGCCGACGTCGTCGCGGGTGAGCACCTCCACGGTGTCCTTGCCGTGGCCGAGCATCTGCAGCGCCTTGCGCGCGCTGGGGTGCACGTACCCGCCGGAGAGGACCGGCATCCGGGGCAAGCCGGCCAGCCCGGCGGAGGTCACGTCCACCCCGTGGCGCTGCGCCCACCAGTGGGTGGCCAGCGCCAGACCGCTGAGGTTGGCGAAGGTGGCGCTGGCGGTCAGCGCGCCGCCCCAGCCCGGCGGCAGGCCGACCAGCTCGCGCAGCCAGTCCAGCGTGGTCGTCTCCACCGCGTCGGCCAGACGCGACGAGGCCCGCACGAACGCGTTCTGGTCCAGCATCGACACGACCCAGTCGGCGGCCAGCGCCGCGGGCGTCGAGCCCCCGATCACGAAGTGGTAGAAGCGCGGCCCGGCCGAGGCGGTCGCGGTCGCCGTCCCGACGCGCAGGAGCGTCCCGACAGCGGCCCGGGTGCCCGAGCCCTCCTCCGGAAGCGGCCCGTCCAGCTCGCCCAGCAGCGGCTCGGCGCCGCGGTCGTAGACCAGCCGCTCCGGCAACCCGTCCAGGTACGGCCCGGCGGCGTCGACCACCTGCCGGAGCGCTGCCATCGTCTCGGCCTGCTCGTTCAACGGATCGCCCACGTCACCCCTCCCCGATGGTCACGGCGGCCCAGTGTACGGGCGACACGCCGCCGAGACGCGGCGGCCAGCCCCGCCTGCGCCGGCTGAACGGCCCGGTCCACCACCGGCGCCGACGATCGCTCGGCGTAGCCGGAGTCGGGATGCCTGATCGTGTCGTCGTCGTAGCCAGGCCGTGACACTCCCGTCGCCAGGCTCGCGGTAGCGTCCGGGAAACGCTCGCGGCAGGCCCGGAACGGGGCTGGCGACTGCCGCGTGCCCTGCTGCGGCTGCCGGCCAGCCGTGGCAAGAGGGTCTGCGCTCGAGCGGAGGGTCCGTGGTGAACCGCGGTGCCGTGCGCAGCCGTGCGGTCACGGACCGGCCGTGGTCCGCCGTCGGGCTGCTCGCCGGGATGGTCCGGCTCCTCGCCGTGTTGGCGCTGCTGGCGAGCATGCTGCTGCTGTCGGCCCTGGTCAGCCTGGCCGCGGCGGCCGGGCGGCTGGCCGCGGCGCCCCTTGCCGCGGAGCCCGAGGGCGCCGGCCCCCCGGCCGGCCCGCTGGAGCGGCTGGCCGCCGATCAGGTGCAGGCGCGGCGGTCGCTGGAGGTGATCGACCGGTGGCCGGAGCCGGGGATCGGCGGTGGCGGCGAACCGCGGGCGACCCGGCCGGCGGGATCGCCGTCCGGGCCCGTGCACGGGACGCGGCCCGACAGGGACCGACCCGACGGACCCGGGCCGCCCGTGCCGCCGCTGGCGCAGGTGGTGCTCCCGACCAGGGTCGCCGTCGCCCCCGACCCGCCGCCCGCCCCGGCTGGCGGGGACGGCGTCCCGCCCGGGCGGCCGGTCACCGCGCCGGATCTGGTCGCCGCCGCGGCGCAGCAGCCTGCCGACCGGCCGGCGTGGATGGCGCCCGGACTGGAGAAGGTCGCCCGCTATCCCGGCGGCGTGCAGCCGCTGCTGTACGCGCTCGTCAATCGCGGACTCGGCGGTGGCGGCTTCGCGCTGCCGTTCGCCTATCCCTCGGGACTGGCCTACCTCGCGGTGCACGACGCCATGACGCAGCACGTGCTGGCGGCACGGCTCGTCGGCCTCCCGGAGGTCGCCACCGGGATCTTCATGGTCGGGGGAACGGCGGTCGCCTTGGAGGTGTCCAGCCGCATCTGGAACGAGATGCTCGTCCAGACGGGCCACCGGCCGGCGTTCCCGCCGATCAACGGGCTCGCGCTCGCCGGAAGCGGGATCGGCCTGGTCGTGGTGGAGGGCCCGGTGAAGGACTGGCTGGAGCGGCACGGCGTGCTGCTCGCGACCCCGGTCGCCATCAGGAACGGACGACCCGTGTGGGCGTCACCCGGGGACTACGCGAAGAACCTCGGCTACGACATGGCCGCGCACTTCCTCGCCACCGCGACCGTCATGGGCCGGCACGACTACTGGCTCCGGACCGGGATCTTCCAGCAGAACGCCAGCGCGCGGGCGCTGCGGCTGGCCATCGAGCGCGCCAGGGCGGGCCAGCGCCGCACCATCCCGTTCTGGCCTCCGGCAACCCTCGAGGCGGTCTCGGCGCAGCTCAGAGGGACGTGGCGCTGGTCGCCGGCCGCGCTGCACCGGTTGTTCCCCGACAGGGTCCCCGCCTGGGCGCGATGGCCGGCGCTGCGGTACGGGATCGTGGCGGGCCTGGTGGCGGCGGCGGCCAAGGGAGCCTCGGAGCTGCTGTGGGATCCGCCGCCCGGCCGGCTGGGCGACCGGATCCGCAGGCTGACCCGGGCGGCCGAGGAGCTGGCGGCCAGGCCGTCGCCGGACAGCCTGGTCGAGCTGGCGGCGAGCGCGGCGCTCAACTCCGCCCGGTGGTGGGGGCTGACCGGCCTGGAGGCGCTGCGGAACAGCGACCCGCTGCTCGCCGCGCAGCGGCTGGTGCTGGCCGGTCGGATCGGGTACGCGGCCTGGGACGGGGACGCGGCGACGGCGCGCCGCCTGGCCGGCGACCCCGCGCTGGACCTGATCAGCCCGGAAGTCAAGGCGCGGTCGGAGCTGGCGGCCGCGCGCGCCCGCCGGTCGCTGCGGGAGGCGCGGGCCTCCCTGCTGCCCACCGGCCCGGCGAGGTCTCCGGGCCTGGACCCTGCACCCGGCCAGGACGAGCCGCCGGATCCCGGACCGCCGCGGTCGCCGGAGGAGCTGCCGGTCGCGCAGGCTCCGGCGCCGGGCCCCACCCCCGGCCCGGAGTCGGCCCGGTACGCCCTGCGGATCCCCACCCGGGGCGCGGACCCGCCGGAGGAGTCCGCCTGGCTGCCCGACGGCCTGCTGCCGGGTGGACCCGCGCCGCAGCCGGGGGAGCCCGCCGGGGTCCCGCCGGCGGACTCCGGGCAGGCCGGCGAGGCCACCGTCCTGGCAGGTGGGACCGAGGTGGAGCCCGAGGGCGCACGGGAGCCCGACCGCGCCAGCGAGCCCGTCAGGGCCAAGGTCGGGCTCGTGCTCCCGAACTTCGTGGTCAACCCGAACGGCGCGCTCGTGGCGCGCGAGGACGCCGAGCTGGGCGGGCTGCCGGTGGCGGCGGGCACCCGGATCGTGCTCGACGAGCAGGACCCGGGCCGAAGCGAGCTGGTCGCCGCCGACGGGACCGCCCTGGGCCGCTTCGCCGACCTGATCGCGCTCCACGCCGGCGGCGCCGATGGCGCCGCCGGGCGGACCACCCGCGAGACCGCGACGGGCGAGACCGGCTCCGGTGGGCAGCGCGAGGCGCCCACCACCCAGGAGACCACCACCCAGGAGACCCTCGACCCCGCCGCCCGGATCCCCGCCGCCGGGATCGCCATGGTCGACGAGGGCCCCACCTGATCGCGGGGAGGGGCCGCCCCGAACGGCGGAGGGACGGGAGGGTCACACCCGGCGCCTACCGTGGGCCAGCGAGCCGGCGGCATCGCCCCAGCCCCACCCCGCCCGGGACGCCGCCGGAACGGCCGCGCAGAACGGCGCGCCCGGATGGACCGGCCCGGCCGCGAGGCCGACGCCCCGGCCACGCCCGGACCCCGACACGAGGAACCTGCCACGTGACCGACGTGACGCTTGTGGAAGCCGCCCCCAGGGCAGGACGGCGCGAGTGGATCGGCCTCGCGGTCCTGGCGCTCGCCTGCCTGCTGTACGTGATGGACCTGACCGTGCTGCACCTGGCCGTCCCGGCGATCAGCGCCGACCTGCGGCCGACCAGCGCCCAGCTGCTGTGGATCATCGACGTCTACGGGTTCTTCGTCGCCGGCTCGCTCATCACCATGGGCACCCTCTCGCGCTGCCGGTGATGGCGCTGCTGCTCGTGCTCGGACCCCGCGTCCTGCCCGAGTACCGCGACCCCGGCGGCGGGCGGCTCGACCTGGTCGGCGCGGCGCTGTCGGTCGTGGCGGTGCTGGCGGTGATCTTCGGGCTCAAGCAGACCGCCCAGGACGGCTTCGGCTGGCTCCCCGCCGCGAGCATCGCCGCCGGCACGGCCGTCGCGATCGCCTTCGTGCGCCGCCAGCGGCGGCTGGCCGACCCGATGATCGACATCGGGCTGTTCCGGATCCCGGCGTTCAACGCGGCACTGGCGACCAACTTCCTGGCCATCTTCGTCGCCGTCGGCTACTTCCTGTTCGTCGCCCAGTACCTGCAGCTCGTCGTCGGGCTGTCGCCGCTCCAGGCCGGCCTGTGGTCGCTGCCGTCCGCGGTCGGGTTCATCGTCGGGTCCCAGGTCGCCCCGCGCGTCCTGCGCCGGGTCCGCCCGGCGTACGTCATCGCGGCGGCGGCCTCGCCCTGTCGGCCGCGGGCCTCGCGGTCCTGACCCGGGTCGGGGTCTCCGGCGGCCTGGCCCACTGGTCGCCGGCTCGGTGATCATCTCGCTCGGCCTCGCGCCGGTGTTCGGGCTGACCACCGAGCTGATCGTCGGCCCGGCCCCGCCCGATCAGCTCCGCCGTCGCGGCGGCCGTGGCCACCGCCCTCGCCCTCCTCGCCGTCACGGCCCTGCGGCACCGCCCGGCGCCCGGCCCCGCCGCCGGCGACCGGACCTGACCCGGCCGGTCAGCGACACCATCGTGGGCGGGTAGCCGTCGCCGGCGGCCGCTCCGACCGGCACAGCCTCGTCGAGGGCGCACAGGCGGACTTGCGTTCCTGCGCGAGGCGACGAAGTCTCGACGGTCGTCGGCCGGTACCGGCGGGCGAGCGCGCGGCGGGCGCCGCCGGCCCGGCGCCGGCCGGCCGGCTCCAGGAGGTCGGGTTCACGAGGGTCGGGAGGAACGGGATAGGCGCCGGACGCGGGTCCCTGCAGGCCCTGGGCGCGCTGGTCGGCGCGTGCCTGCTGGCCGCCGCGTGCACCGCAGGCAAGGAGGCGGGCGGCGGCCCGGCCGCCGAGGCCGCCGGGGTACGGGTCACCGAGTTCCCGGTCGGCTCCGGCGACGGCCCGCACGACGTGGCGCCCGCCCGCGACGGCGGCGTGTGGTTCACGGCCCAGGCCGCGGGCTACCTCGGGCACCTGGACCCGCGGAGCGGGACGGTCACGCGGGTCCCGCTGGGCGACGGGGCCCGGCCGCACGGGGTCGTGACGGCGGCCGACGGCACCGCCTGGGTGACCGACGGCGGCCGCAACGCGATCGTCCGGGTCGACGCGCGCACCCGCCAGGTCCGCAGCTTCCCGCTGCCCCCCGAACGCGCCGGCGCCGACCTCAACACCGCCACCGTCGACCGGGACGGCACGGTCTGGTTCACCGGCCAGGCCGGAGTGTACGGGCGGCTGGACCCCCGCAGCGGCCGGATGCAGGTGTTCGACGCCCCCGGCGGCCCCGGCCCGTACGGGATCACCACCACCCCGGCCGGGGAGGTCTGGTACGCCTCGCTGGCGGGCAGCCACATCGCCCGCATCGACCGGGCCAGCGGCAGGTCCACCCCGGTCGCGCCCCCGACCAGCGGGCAGGGCGCGCGCCGCATCTGGTCCGACAGCCAGGGCCGGCTGTGGATCAGCGAATGGAACGCCGGCCAGCTCGGCCGCTTCGACCCCGCCAGCAACCGGTGGCGCGAGTGGCGCCTGCCCGGCGACCGGCCGATGCCGTACGCGGTCTTCGTCGACGACCGGGACACCGTCTGGCTCAGCGACTTCGGGGCCAACCGCCTGGTCCGCTTCGACCCGGCCGGCGAGCGCTTCAGCACGGTCGAGCTGCCGGGCCCCGCCGCGAACGTCCGCCAGCTCGCCGGCCGCCCGGGCCAGCTGCTCGGGGCGGCCTCGGCGCTCGATCGGCTGCTGGTCGTGCCGACCGCAGGCTGAGCCCGGGGCGGTGGCGGCGCCCTCGGCCGCCGCCACGCGCGTCCCGCCGGGCCGCCGGCGGCGCATTGACGAGCCTGCCGGCGTGGCGGATCCTGGCCCGGCGATGCGCGCCCTCCGCCTGACCCGCAACCGTGCCCTGGACTACGGGCGAGTGGTGACCTGCGGGTGTCAGCGGGCCCGGCGCAGCTAGCCCTTCGGGCGTCCCGACCGCGCCGGGCCCGGCACGCCCCCCCCGCCCCGTGACACCCCGCGGCACGCCGCACCCGAGTCCCCGCACCCCGCTTCACCGCACCCGCGCTTCGCAGCACCCCCCGCACCACCGCCGGCACGCCCGGCCGTCTCCAGGAGATCACCGTGTCCACCACCGACGAGCTGATCGCCAACAACGCCGACTACGTCCGCTCCTTCGACAACGGCAGCCTGCCGCTGCCGCCGGCCCGGCAGGTGGCCGTGGTCGCCTGCATGGACGCGCGACTGAACGTCTACGGCGCCCTCGGGCTGCGGGAAGGCGACGCCCACGTGATCCGCAACGCCGGCGGCGTCGTCACCGAGGACGCGATCCGCTCGCTGACGATCTCACAGCGGCTGCTCGGCACCCGCGAGATCATCCTCGTCCACCACACCGACTGCGGGATGCTGACCTTCGCCGACGACGACGTGAAGCGGGCGATCGAGGCGGACACCGGCCTGCGCCCCTCGTTCGCGCTGGAGGCGTTCTCCGACCTGGAGCAGGACGTCCGCCAGTCCGTGGCGCGCATCAAGGCCAGCCCGTTCCTGCCCCACCGCGACGCCGTCCGCGGCTTCGTCTACGAGGTCGAGACCGGCGTCCTGCGCGAGGTGACCTGACCGCGCCGGCTCGGCGGGCGCCCCGCCGGGGCGCCCGCCGAGCCGGCAGGGGGATGCTGTCGCTCCCGCCGGGTAGGCTGCGCTGTGGCATCCGCGGGCGATGCCCGCGGCGGCGCTCGTCGAGGAGGGCGGCTGATGGACGTGGACGGTCTGACACGGACGGGCGGTCCCTCGGGCACGGGCGGCCTCACCGCGGCGGCCGGGGACCTCCTCGTCCTGGTCGGCACGATGAAGGGCGCCTTCGTGTTCCGCTCCGGCCCCGACCGGCGGGAGTTCCAGGTGAGCGGGCCGCACTTCCCCGGCCACGCGGTGTACGCGCTGGCCTTCGACGGGCGCGCCGGCCGGCGCCGGCTGCTCGCGGGCACGACCAGCTCGCACTGGGGCGCGGTGGTGCGCAGCTCCGACGACCTCGGGCGGACCTGGACCGACCCGGCGGAGGGCAACGTCCGCTTCCCGGCCGGCACGGACGCCGCCCTGGCCCAGGTGTGGCAGCTCACGCCCGCCGGGCCGGACCGGCCCGACACCGTGTGGGCGGGGGTCCAGCCGGCGGCGCTGTTCCGCTCCGACGACGCGGGGGAGACGTTCGAGCTGGTCCGCGGGCTGTGGGACCACCCGCACCGGCCCCGGTGGATGCCGGGCGGCGGCGGGCTGTGCCTGCACACGATCGTGCCCGACCCGTCCGATCCCGACCGCATGTGGGTGGCGATCTCGACCGGCGGCGTCTACCGCACCGAGGATGGCGGCGGGACGTGGCAGGCCCGCAACCGGGGGATCCGTGCGGTCTTCCTGCCCGAGCCCGACCAGTATCCCGAGTTCGGCCAGTGCGTCCACAAGGTCGCCCCCGCGGCCGGCCGCCCCGAGCGCCTGTACCTGCAGCATCACTGGGGCGTCTACCGCAGCGACGATGCCGGCGAGTCGTGGACCGACATCGGCAAGAGCCTCTCCAGCGACTTCGGCTTCCCGATCGTCGCGCACCCCAGCGATCCGGACCGCGCCTGGGTCGTCCCGCTCACCTCCGACGAGTTCCGCTGCACCCCCGACGGCCGGCCGCAGGTCTGGCGCACGCTCGACGCGGGCGCCAGCTGGGAGCCGCTCGCGGGCGGGCTGCCCGAGCGCGACGCCTGGCTGACCGTGCTCCGCGACGGGTTCACGACCGACGGGATGGACCCGGCCGGGCTGTACTTCGGCACCCGCACCGGGCAGGTGTTCGCCTCCGCCGACGAGGGCGAGCGGTGGCGGCTGCTGGCCGGGTGGCTGCCCCCGGTGGTGTGCGTCAAGGCGGCCGTCGTCCCCTAGCCATGCCGACCGTGCACCTCCCCGCGGCGCTCGGCTCCTATGCCGGCGGGCAGCGGCGTGTCCGCGTCGAGCTGGAGGGCGGCGCCGGGACGGTCGCGACGGTGCTGGAGGCGCTCGCCGCCGCCCACCCGGGCGTCCGCCAGCGCGTCCTGGACGAGCGGGGGACCCTGCGCCCGCACGTCAACGTGTTCGTCAACGACGAGAGCGTCCGCTGGCTCGCCGGGCTGGACACGCCGGTCGGGGTCGACGACGAGATTTGGATCATCCCGGCGGTGTCCGGCGGCGCGCCCGCACCGGTGCGCTGAGGCTGCGCCGAGACCGTCGCGCCGCGCGGTTGCCGGGCGCGGACGGTGTCGTCACCGTGCAGGCTCCGGGGGCCGTCGCGCCGGATCCGCCGACTGGAGGTTCCACGATGCACGCCCGTACCCACGACCCGCACGGCGCCCTCGCGGGGAGCCCGCCGTGACCAGGTGGCTGCTGCTCGCCGCGGCGATCCTCACGGAGGTCGCCGGCACCGTCGCGCTGCGCTTCAGCGACGGCTTCCGGAGGCCGCTCGCCATCGCCGTCGTCCTGATCGGCTACCTGCTCTCGTTCTGGCTGCTCAGCCTCACGCTCCAGCGGCTGTCCCTGAGCCTCACGTACGCGATCTGGTCGGGCGCGGGGACCGCGCTGGTGGCGCTGATCGGCAGGGTCGCGCTGCACGAGGCGACGACCGGCCGCAAGCTCGCGGGGATCACGTTCGTGATCCCCGGGGTGGTGGTGCTCGGCAAGCATCGACCGGAAGGTTCCCCAGCCGCTGTCGGCGATGGCGCGGGCCAGGTGGCGGTTGCGGACCATGTTCTTGACTACCAGATCCTCGATCACCAGCAGGTCGTGCTCGCGCACCAGACGGGTGCTGGCACGGTGCAGGAAGTCGGCGCGGGCGGCGCGCACCTTGCGGTGGGCGCGGGCCACCTTGGTGGCGGCCTTGCGCCGGTTTGCCGACCCCTTGGCTGTGCGGGCCATCCGGCGCTGGTAGCGGGCCAGGTTGCGAGCTTTGCGCTCCAGGTGGCGAGGGTTGGCGATGCGCTCGCCGTCGCTGGTCACGGCGAAGTCGGTCACGCCGAGGTCGATCCCGACTGCCTGGCCGGTAGCCGGCAGCGGTGCCGGATCGGGGACCTCGACGCCGAGGGTGGTGTACCAGCGTCCGTCCGGATCACGGGAGACCGTCACCGTGGTCGGGTCCAGGGCCGTCGGGTCGATGTGCGGCCAGGACCAGACCAGGTGCAGCGGCGCGGTCATCTTCGCCAGGACGAGCTGCCCGTCGCGCCAACCGAACGCGCTGCGGGTGTAGTGCGCCGGCTGGCGACCGCGGCGGGACCTGTACCGGGGGGGAGCGGGCACGCCCGGCGAAGAACGCTTTGGAAGGCGTGGTCCTGGTGCCGCAGCGTCTGCTGGAGTGGCACCGAGGAGACCTCGTTCAGCCACGCCAGCTCGGGCAGACGCTTCAACGCCGTCAGGGCCGCATCGGTCTCCCGGTACGAGGTGGCCTTGCGCTGGGTCGCCCAGCGCGCGTGGCGGGCCGCCAGGGTCCGGTTCCACACACCCGCACGCACCCAAAGGTATGCGCCAGCATGACCTGCTGATCGGGGTCCGGGTAGGCCCGGCATTTGTACGCCATCCGCATACCGCAGAGCTTGCACGAAGGGTACGACATGAAGAACGCCATTCCCCCCCGGCCTGAAGGCCGGGGCTTCCTGGTGAGGTCGTGGTGAGGATCGTGCGCTACGAGGGCGGCGGGGGCGTGTGCGTCGGCTACCTCGACGGCGAGCGGATCATCCCAGTCGCCGTCGAGGACGGGGGAGCGGGCGCGAGCGCGATCGTGCTCGACCTGGCGATGGCGGCCGCCGAGGACCCGGGGCTGGCGCCCGCGGCGGTCGCGGAGCCGGTCGCGCTGGACGCCGCCCGGCTGCTCGCGCCGGTGGCGCCGCCGCCGAGCCTGCGCGACTTCTCCGCGTTCGAGGCGCACGTGCGGACCGCGCGGGCGCGGCGGGGCCTGGGGATGCTCCCGGACTGGTACGAGCTGCCGGTGTTCTACTTCTCCAACCCGCACGCGGTCCTCGGTCCCGGCGCCGCGGTCGCGGCGCCGCCGCGCAGCCGCGAGCTGGACTACGAGCTGGAGGTCGCCCTCGTGCTCGGCCGCGGCGGCCGGGACGTGCGCCTCGACGAGGCCGACCGGCTGGTCGCCGGCTTCACGGTGATGAACGACTGGAGCGCGCGCGACGTCCAGCGGCGCGAGATGCGCCTGTCCCTGGGCCCGGCGAAGGGCAAGGACTTCGCCACCTCGCTCGGCCCGTGGCTGGTGACCCGCGACGAGTTCGCCCCGCGGGGGCTGCGGTCGGTGCCGGACGCCGGCATGGCCGCGCGGGTCAACGGCGTCGAGTACTCCCGGTCCAACCTGGACACGCTCTGGTGGAGCTTCGCGGAGATGGTGGTGTACGCGGCCGAGGCCGCGCCCGTCCGGCCCGGCGACGTGCTCGGCTCGGGGACCTGCGGGACCGGCTGCATCCTGGAGCTGTCGAGCGTGCACGGCGCCGGGCGCTACCCCTACCTCGAGCCGGGCGACCGCGTGGAGCTGGAGGTCGACGGGCTCGGCGTGCTCGCCAGCCCCGTCGTCGCGGGCGGCTCGCCGCCGTTCGCCCCCGACCCCCACCGGGTCAGGCCGGCGGCGGGCCGCTGAGCGCCGGCCCGTCGCCGCGGCGCGCCCCGCCCGCATCCGCGCCCGCGCGGATGCGCAAGTTGCGCACGCAGGCGGAACAGGCGTACGTAACTGCCATGACCACCAACGCGATCGACGTCACGGAGGCGACCTTCGAGCAGGAGGTCGTCGAGCGTTCCTACCAGACACCGGTCGTGATCGACTTCTGGGCGGCCTGGTGCGCGCCCTGCCGCAGCCTCGGTCCCGTGCTCGAGCGGGCGGTCGCCGCCCGCGGCGGCGCGGTCGTCCTCGCCAAGGTCGACGTCGACGCCAACCAGATGCTCGCGCAGTCGTTCGGCGTGCAGGGCATCCCGGCGGTCAAGGCGGTCGCCGACGGCCGGCTCGTCGCCGAGTTCGTCGGCGCGCAGCCGCCGGCGTACGTCGAGCGCTTCCTGGACGCCCTGGCGCCGCGCCCGAGCGCGCCGGAGGAGGCCGAGCCGCTGACCCCCGAGGAGGCGGCCGAGCGCTGGCGCGCCCGCCTCGACGAGGACCCCGACGACGCCGAGGCCCGCGTCGGTCTGGCCGGCCAGCGCCTCGCCGCCGGCCGCCTGGAGGAGGCGGAGACGCTGCTGCGACCCGTCGAGCACCTGGACGAGGCGGCGGAGCTGCGCGGGCGGCTGCGGCTGCTGCGGGAGGCCGCGGACGCCGCGTCCCCGTACGCCGAGGCGGCGCGGCAGGCGGTCGACGGCGCCCCCGGTGAGGCGCTGGCGCGGCTGCTCGGCGCGGTGCGCGCCAGCGGCGGCGCCGAGCGCGACCGCGCGCGCGAGCTGATGCTCGACGTCTTCCGGGTGCTCGGCGACGGCGACCCCCTCACCCAGCGCTACCGGCGGCACCTGACGATGGCGCTGTACTGACCCGACCGCCGCGGCCCGCCCGGCCGCGCGCGCCCGCGCGTTGCCGTCGCCTTTTGTGGACGGTAGCCTGCCGGCTCCCCCCGGCAAGGGCTAGGCTCTTGCAGAACCTTGCAGCGGACCCCCAGCGGGACAGGAGGCGCAGCGCCGTGGCCAAGCAGGCCGTGCTCACCCCGCAGGCGGAGAACTTCCCCGCCTGGTACCAGGACGTCGTCGCCCGGGCCGAGCTGGCCGAGGGCGGCCCGGCCCGGGGGACCATGGTCATCCGCCCGTGGGGCTGGGCGATCTGGGAGCTGATGCAGGCGGACATGGACCGCCGGATCAAAGCCACCGGCGTCCAGAACGCCTACTTCCCGCTGTTCATCCCGATGAGCTTCCTGGAGAAGGAGGCCGCGCACGTCGAGGGCTTCTCGCCCGAGCTGGCGGTGGTCACCCACGGCGGCGGGGAGGAGCTGGCCGAGCCTCTGGTGGTGCGGCCGACCTCCGAGACGGTCATCAACCACCTGTTCGCCAGGTGGATCCAGTCCCACCGCGACCTGCCGCTGCTGCTCAACCAGTGGTGCAACGTCGTGCGCTGGGAGCTGCGGCCCCGGCTGTTCCTGCGCACGACCGAGTTCCTCTGGCAGGAGGGCCACACCGCCCACGCCACCTACAAGCAGGCGCAGGCGGAGGCGCTGCAGATGCTGGAGGTGTACCGCGCGTTCATGGAGGACACGCTCGGGGTCGCGGTGGTGACGGGGGAGAAGTCCCCGCGCGAGCGCTTCGCGGGCGCCGACCGCACCTACACGTGCGAGGGCCTGATGCGCGACGGCAAGGCGCTGCAGATGGGCACCAGCCACAACCTCGGGCACAACTTCGCGCGCGCGTTCGACATCCAGTACCTCGACGCCGACGGTCAGCGCCGGCACGTGGCCACGACCTCGTGGGGATCCTCGACGCGCATGCTCGGCGCGGTGATCATGACCCACGGCGACGACGACGGCCTGCGCCTGCCGCCGGCGATCGCGCCCCACCAGGTCGTGCTGGTCCCGCTGACCGAGGGGGAGACCGCGACCGTCGCCGACCGGCTCGCGGAGGAGCTGCGCGGCGCGGGGGTCCGGGCGCACGTGGACACGCGCTTCCACACCTCCTTCGGGCGGCGCACGATCGACTGGGAGCTGAAGGGGGTCCCCGTCAGGGTCGTGCTCGGCGCCCGTGAGCTGGAGGACGGCGTCGCCACGGTGATCCGGCGCGACACGCGGGCGCCGGCCAGCGTGCCGCTGGACGGCGTCGTCGCCGCCGCGGGCGACCTGCTCCCGCAGATCCAGCGCGCCCTGCACGCCGATTCGCTCGCCTTCCGCGAGCGGCGGACCAGCCCGGTCGCCTCGCTCGCGGAGCTGCGCGAGCGGATCGACGAGGGCGGGTTCCTGCTGGCGGCGTGGGACGGCAGCGACGAGTCGGAGGCGGCGCTGGGCGAGGGCACCGGCGCGACCATCCGCTGCATCGTCGAGGCCGAGCCACCCGCCCCGGTCGACCTCGTCACCGGCAGGCCGGCCAGGCACGCGGTGCTGGTCGGCAAGGCGTACTGAGCGATGCGCGCGCCACCGGAGGAGCAGCGCACGCTGCTGGAGCTGCAGGGGATCGACTCGACCGTCGACCGCCTCACCCACCGCCGGGCGGACCTCCCCGAGGAGGCCCGCCTCGTCGAGCTGGGCACCCAGCTCGACGCGATCGGCCAGCTCGCCGCCGAGCGCGACGGCACGCTGGTGACCACCCGCCGCGAGCAGGAGCGCATCGAGCACGAGGTCGAGACGCTCGGCGGCAAGGCGGACGCCGAGGACGCGCGGGCGGCGGCCGGGAGGGTCACCAGCCCCAAGGAGCTGACCGCGATCCAGGCGGAGGTGCAGGCGCTCCGGCGCCGGGTCGCGACCCTCGAGGACGAGCTGCTCGAGCGGATGGAGGCGCGCGAGACGCTGGAGCGGGAGCTGGCCGAGCTGACCGCGCGGCGCGAGGCCGCCGAGCGCGAGCGGGCGCAGGCCGCCACGGCGCGGGACGCGGCGGTCGCCGAGATCGGCCGCCAGCTCGCCAAGGAGCGGGCGGCGCGCGAGGCGCTCACCCGCCGGATCGGCGCGCCGCTGCTGGAGCTGTACGAGAAGGTGCGGGGCCGCTCGGGCGGGATCGGCGCGGCGGCGCTGGCGGGCGAGACCTGCCAGGGCTGCCACATGCGCATCTCCGCCGTGGAGCTGAAGAACCTGCGGGCCATGCCGCCCGAGGAGATCAAGCGCTGCGAGCACTGCCGCCGGATCCTGGTGGTGTCGTGACGCCCTCCGCGCCGGCGCCGGCGGACGTCGTGGTGCACACCGACGGCGGCGCCCGCGGCAACCCCGGCCCCGCGGGGATCGGCGTGGTCGTCACCGACAGGTCCGGCCAGGTGCTCGCGGAGATCGCCGAGGGAATCGGGCACGCCACCAACAACGTCGCCGAGTACCGTGCGGTGATCGCGGGCCTGGAGCGCGCCCGTGAGCTGGGCGCCGTCAGGGTGCGGGTGCGCGCCGACTCGCTGCTGGTCGTGTCGCAGCTCGCCGGCACCTGGAAGGTCAAGGACGCCGGGCTCCGGCCGTTGTGGGCGCGGGCGCGCGAGCTGGCGCGCGAGTTCGAGCGGGTGACGTTCGAGCACGTGCGGCGCGAGCGCAACCGCGCCGCCGACGCGCTCGCGAACCGGGCGATGGACGCGCAGGCGCGGGCGGCGTCCGGGGAGGTCTGAGCGCCGCGGCGCCCGGGCTACGGACGGGTGCGGGGCTCGGGCGGCCGGGGAGGGCTGTCGGGGTCCGGCTCGGCGGTCTCAGGGTCGCCCCACTCCACCTGGGTCCGGGTGACGCGGCGCGAGCTGCCCTCGACGAACCGCGGCCCGCCCGCGCGCCGCAACGTGCGCCGCAGCCACCAGGCGATCGCGGCGCGCCGCGCCAGCGCCCGGATGGGCGCGATCAGCAGCAGCACCGCCAGGACGTCGGAGAGGAACCCCGGCGTGAGCAGCAGCGCGCCGGCGAGCAGGATCATGGCGCCGTCGGCGATCTCGGTCGTGGGGGTCCGCCCCTGGTCGAGCGCGGCCTGGAAGCGGCGCCACACGTTGACGCCCTCGCGCCGGGACAGCCAGGCGCCGAGCACGCCGACGAGGATCAGCAGCGCGATCGTGGGCGCGGCGCCGATCTGCTGGCCGACCGCGATGATCACGGCCAGCTCGACGATCGGCACCAGCAGGAACAGCAGCGCGAGCAACGGGAACATCTCGCGTCCAGTATGCCTTGACCGACGGACGGCCGTGGTGTCCGGCAGGGTGCGGCGGCCTGGCATACTTGCGCACGGGAGGAGCCGGCCGGGCGGCCGCGCCCCGCCAGACGGGGCGAGGAAAGTCCGGCCTCCACAGGGCAGGGTGCTGGTCAACGGCCAGTCGGGGTGACCCGCAGGAAAGTGCCACAGAGAACAGACCGCCGTCCCGCCGCGGCCTTCGGCCGGGCGGGGGGGTGACGGTGAAACGGTGCGGTAAGAGCGCACCAGCGGCCGGGTGACCGGTCGGCTCGGCAAACCCCACCCGGAGCAAGGCCGAATAGGGGGCGCACGGCCGCAGAAGGCGGCCCGGAGGCTGGCCCGGTCGAGTCCCCTGGTGGGCCGCACGAGGCCGGCGGCAACGTCGGTCCCAGATGGATGGTCGCCGCCCCGCGCAAGCGGGGAACAGAAGCCGGCTTACAGGCCGACTCCTCCCACACACCCCGTCTGAGCTGGGCGGGTCTGGCGAGCGACCCATCCGGGCGCACATCCGGCGCACATCGCCTCACAGGATCACCTCCGCGCGGGCACCCGCGCCGAGAACTGTGTCGACCGCCTCGCGGGTCCGGTCTTCGGAGTCCGGCCACAGGTGTGAGTATGAGTAGGTATCCAGCGTCTCAACCGCCGATTTGTGGCCGAGCCGCTTTTGCACCACCTTGACGCTCTCGCCGTGCTGGATCAGCAACGATGCGTAGTAGTGGCGCGGTCGTGGAAGCTGGCCCCAGCGGGGGAGTGCCGCCGCCTTGGCTGCCGTCCGTCACACGTCGGAGAAGCGCGTCCGGCGGATCGGCAAGCCCGCGCTTCCCGGATATCGCATGGACCACCCTGCTCATTTCTCACTGGTCTCAGCTGTCCACCCGGCGATCGGGCGTCATGAACGGCACGGCGTTGAGTCCGCCCTTGGGCAGGCCCCTGGTCATGCCCTGCAGCAAGCCCAGACGCAGCTGCGGGGAAGCATGCGACGCGAGCCAGGCCAGGCCAGCAGTGCCGAGGAGCAGCGCGCTGGTGGCGACGCTGGCGTCGTGGACGGTGGAAGGGTCGACCCCCAGGGCAGCCGCCGCCGCCTCCGTCCAGGTCCGCTTGCGCAGGTCACTGGTGGGCGGCACGTCGGTCGCCCTGGACGGCGGGACGGTGGTCTTCAGGCCCGTCGTCGCCTTGATCGCAGGAACGCTGGTCTTCAGGTCCGCAGCGCTGGTCCCCGGCTGCTTGGGGACCAGCTCCGGCTTGACCTGGTCGTAGCCGGGGGTGCGGGTGTCCAGGTTGACGGCGGTCGCTGGGAGGTCGAGATCCCTCAGTTGCTGCCGCGCTTCCTGGATGAGTTCCCTCACGTGTTGCAGCGCGGCAAGCACGCCGGGATGGTCCGCCGCCTGACGCTCCAAGGCCTGCTGTCTCGCTGAGAGCAGAGCAAGCTCGCCGAGGATCTCATCTGGGGCGGTGGGACCGTACTCCCGGATGGATTCCACCGTATCAGCCAGCCGGTCGAAATCGCCATCAAGCACGAAATCGCTAATCGCCTCCTCTATATCGTTCATTATGGCGATTAGCATACCAACGTCATAAAGCAATTCTGTGGCGTCGTGCCACCGCGGATCCGATCCCATATCGTGATCGCGCGGGCCGTCGTCCCCTGGTCCGCCGCCGGGCACCTCGACGGCCAGAAGCGGGAGCTTCGAGCAGCCCTCGCCAGCACACCCGCCAGGGTCACCCTGCTCCTCCTCGCCCGCCTGGTCAGGCGGTTGCCTCACGTCAGCCTGGTCGCCCGTGGCCTGGAGTTGTGTCTGGGCGTCGACCGCAGCCGGTTGGAGTCGCTCCGCAGCGAGCCGGTCCGGCTCCTGCGGCGTGCCACCCGCGACCACGTCATCGCCGCTGCTGTTGATGGTCAAGACCATGTCCGCTTGCTGCTGCTCGCCTTGGGGCTGCTCGCTCTGCGACTGCTCAGGCTGGGCCTGCTCGCTCTCGCTCTGCGTGCTGGACGCCTGGCCGGACCCGAAGAACGCCCCATCCCCCTCACCCTCGTCGGCGACCGCGCGGGTGCCGAACAGGGCGACCACGGCCAGGGTCAGGGCCAGGACGACCACCCGGTCCCACCGCCGCGGGCGCCGGGGCGGGTTCAAGCACGCCCGGGTGCTCGTCGGGGTGGCCGGTCGGGTGCGTCGGCGGGCGGCAGGCTGTGGCGAACCCATGGTGCACCTCGGGATCAGCGCTGGTTGGTGGGCGGCTGCTGGACCGAGCGCATGCCAACCTCCTCGTCAGCCGGGTAGACCCAGTTCGAGCCTGACGAGCCGCAGCGCTTCGACAGGCTTGAGGCCGAGGCGGCGCGCCTGGTGGGCATAGGCTGCTGCTGCCTGCTGTGCCTGTCCCTCGATGGCGTCCTTGGCGGCGACGTAGGTGCCTCGACGGCCGCGGGTCTGGATGAGCTGGTCGTGCTCGAGGGCTCGGTAGGCGTGCGCGACGGTGTTGATGGCCACGCCCAGGTCGCCGGCGAGCTGGCGCACCGTGGGCAGCCGGGTTCCCGCGTGCAAGGCATCCGTGCGGATCAGGGCGAGGATCTGCTGGCGGATCTGCTCGTAGGGCGGGGTGGCCGCGCGCGGGTCGATGCTCAGGTGCATCCGATCACCTGACCGGGCTGGGCCACAGCCGCTGGCGGAAGTGCCGCTTGGCGTGCGCCGAGGACTGGACCCACGTGGCGAGGATGAGGCTGGCCGCGTAGACGCCGACCAGGGCAGAACTCGCAGGGAACGACAGGCCCAGGCTGGATCCGGCGATCGCAAGGACGAACGGGAGGAGGCTCGGGGCCTGGAGCATCCTGCGCACGGCCTCGGCCCGCAGGGCGTCGTCGAAGGCCAGCGACTGCACATCGCTTGCTGCCGCCCTGGCCGCGACCAGTGCCTGGGTGGAGACCTCCACGAGGATCCAGATGCCGAGGCAGGCAACCACCAACGCAAGCCGGCCCGGGTCGGGCTCGCGTGCGAGTAAGAATGCCGCCACCAGGGTCGCCAGCGTGGCGCTTCCGCGGGACCACCACAGCTCCAGCGGGGTCACGAAGTCGTCGACGCGGGGACGCGGCAGGTGTGCGGTCCGAGGACGGTCGGCCTCTTGCCGGACGCGGTCCCTGATCTGCGTGGCGAGGAGGGCGATCGCCATGCTGAGCTGAACGATCGCAACAAAACCGAGGTAGCCCAGGGCGAAGTCGCGACCCTCGATGAGGGATCCGCCGATCCATGCGATGCCGATCCATGCGATGAAGACGATATAGGCGCCGATCGCCACGCCCGCCGCCACGGTCAGGAATCGGGCGCGACGGACCAGCCGGTGTCCGATCAGGGGCCTGAGCTCCGCGGGTAGCGCGAGATCCACCTTGCGGGCGAACTTGTCCGCCATCCGGTCCCGCGTGGCGGCGCTGACCGGCCATTTGGTTGCCAGGAGGGCGACGGTGGCGGTCAGCGCCACGGCCACGAGGGTCGACGGGAGCATCTGGTCCTCCCAGAGTTTGTATCAGGTCCTGTATCACTGTACCGCTACAAACGGAGGAGGGCAACCACCGCGCCCGGGGCCGGACCCGAGGGTGGCGGCCACGGCGTCGCTGGCGCCGGCGACGCTGGCGCGCGCCTGGTCCAGCTTGGACGCCGCCGTCGCCTCGTCCATCCCGCTGCCCGGTCTCCTCTCGGCTGGCTCGGCTGGCCGCGGCCGGGGGGCGCTCCCGCCAGGTCGGCGCCGCCCGGCCGCTCGGAGGGCACGTTAGAGAGTCGTCAGGCGCGACGGAACGGACGAACCGTCCGAGTATCTTGTCAGGCCTGAATAGCAGGGTAGAGGTGCTTGAGTTTGATGCGAGCGTCGGTGGTCGTGAAGCGCCAGTCGACCCCGCGACCAGAGTTGTTGCGCGCGGCCTGCCAGGCCGCGACCTCCTGCTTCAGGGTTGCCTGGTCGGCCAGGCGGCGGTCCAGGCACTGCGTGGCGAGCACGCTCAGCTCGATCTCGGCCATGTTCAACCAGCTGCCGTGCTTGGGGGTGTAGTGCAGCTCCAGCCGGTCGGCCAGCCACTTGGCCTCGACCGGCTCGAACGCCTCATACCGCGACGCGGGTGTGTGGGTGTTCCAGGTTGTCTTGCACCAAGACGATGACGTCGGCATCGGGGTAGTGGACGTCGACCAGTTCCCTGACGCAGTGCCCCCAGTCGATGCGGGTCCGCCGCTGGCTGACCATGACGCGCCGCCAGCCGCGCAACGGCTCGCAGACCAAGAACACGTTGCACACCCCGCCACGCTCGTACTCATAGTCCTGCCTGGCTGGCCGGCCAGGGGCGGGCGGCTGGGGCGGGGTGACCTCGCCCAGCAGCTGGCGGCTGGTCTCATCCAGGCACACCTGCGGGCGGCGCGGGTCATACGGCCGGGTGTAAACCGCCAGGACGTCCTCCATGCGCCAGACGAACCCGGCGTCGTGCTCGGGCGGGATGCACCAGCACTCCTTTAGCCACGGCTTGAGGCGGTTTGCTTTAAGACCTGGCGGACCGTCTCATGCGAGAGCTCGTCGACGACCTCCAGCTGGACCAACCGCTCGGCCAGCGCCGCAGCGTCCAGCGCGTGCGCCCCTCCGGTGGGGCGCTGCACGCCAGGGCGACCAGCCGCGCCTCCTGTTCGCCATCCAGCTTGCGGCGGTACTCGCGATCCGGTGCCTTGCGGTCCACCGCGGCGTCCAGCCCGCCGGTGGCGTACTGCTGGCGGACCCGGGCCACGGTGGTGTGGTGGACCTCCAGCGCGGCGGCGATCGCCCGGTCGGTCCATGAAGGGCCGGCTCGCCCTGGGACGAACACCGCACACCACGCACATCACATCTGACGAGGTACCAGAGCGTGTTTCTCGGACCTGGGAGAGCTGAGTTTCCGTGCGACCTCGCCACGCCGTGGTCTGAGCCTGGTTCCACCGATGCGGTGATGGGTTGAGGGTGGCTGGATTGTGAAAGGGCCTCCTGGCCTGGGAGGATGACGGTTGCGACGCCACGCATCGAGCCCGAGCCGGAGGCACCTTTTCGATGCGATCCACCGTCGTTCTCGACCACGTCGATGTCGCCTTCGACGACCAGCACGCTGCTCCTGCCCGCGACCCTGGCCGAGCGGCTGGGAATCGACTGGAGTGTCACCGGCGAGGTCGACCACCCGCTCGCCGCGATCCAGGTGGCCCGCAGCGAGCTGCTCGCCCGCCTCGGCGACCTGCGCGCCGCGGCGACCCGCGGGCGGTGCGCTGCTCGGAGTGGTGGAAGGGCCGGCGCGGACGTAGGCTGGAGCGCCGGTCAGCAGCGCAGGCACCCCATGACGCCGGAGCACGTGATGCAGGCCGAACCGCCGTCCGGGCGACCCCCCACCGCCGGCTGGGACCCGCCACGCCTTCCCGGTCCCACCGCCGCCCGCGGCGCGACCCAGCTACCACCCAGGGCCGGCTGGATCACCCGGTCGTCCTACGGCGTGCCACCGGGGTCCGTCTGGCTGCACGCGGCCGCCTTCGCTGGCTTCGCGGTCGCGTGGGCGGTCGCACCGCTGCTTGCCGGTGACACCAGTGCCGTCGCGCTGGTGCTCGGGCCCGGCGTCGGCCTGCTGGCCGCGGGCTGGGTCGTCTACAGCAAGCTGTTCCGGGACGCCTACCTGCTGGAGCTGTCGGCTACCGAGCTGCGCTGGTACGCGCCGCTGCGCCGAGGCGCGGTGCCCCTGCGCGAGCTGCGGGAGGTCAGGCCCGGCACCCCCTGGTGCCCGGCGCCGATGCTGCTGGTCGGGAACGTCACCTTCACGACCCGCTCCGGCCAGACCTTCGTGGCCGACACCACGGCGCGGGGCTTCGGGGCGTTCGTCGAGGATCTGCGGCGGGCGGCCCCGGATGCGAGGATCGACGTGGGCCGCGGCCGCTCCCTGGTCCAGCAGAGAGCCCACGGCTACCGCCGGGACCCACCTGGGCCTGCTCGCCCACGGCGACGGTGACCTCGCGCGGCTGGCCGCCGCTCAGCCTGAAGCTGGTTCCACCGCTGCGGTGATGTCTCAAGCAGGGTTGGATTCTGAAAAGGGCCTCCTGACCAGGGAGAATGACGGCTACCAAGCTGCCAGGATCCCGAGTCGGAGGACACTTTTCGATGCCATCCTCCCATGTCGCCTTGGACCGGGTCGGGCTCGCCTTCGACGACCCACGCGCGGTCGCCAACGCCGGGCTGCTGCTGCCCGCCACGCTCGCCAAGCGGCTGGCCGGATGGACTCGGGGTTCTGGTCGGCTAAGCTCATCCGGCGGCTGTGCGTCCACCAGGTCGGCTACTCGAGCACCGTGCGGCAGACCAGCACCGTCCGCGCGGCGATCGCGGCGATCAGCCAGGACGCCTGGATCACCATCCCCTCCACCTGCGATGGGATCGCGCAGGTCGCCCAGGCCTGCTCCCGCGGCGACCGGCTGATCGTCCGCCGGGTCCGCAACCTGGGCGACCAGCAGCAACTGTCTGCGACCTGGCAGGGTCACGCGTTCGTCACCAACCGCGTCGGCACCGCCATCCAGCTGGACGCCGACCACCACCGCCACGCCGTCTGCGAGCTGGGCATCCGCGACCTCAAAGCCGAAGGTCTGGCCCACCTGCCCTCCGGGCGGTTCGCCGCCAACGCCGCCTGGCTGCTGGCCGCCACCCTCGCCCACAACCTGCTGCGCTGGACCGCCATCCTCGGCCTGGGCGTCCGCGACCAGCTCGTCGTGGCCAAGACCCTGCGCCGCACGCTGCTGGCGCTGCCCGGCCGGCTCACCCGCTCCGCCCGCCGGGAAGCAGGAACGAGAACCTCAGCCACCCCAGTCAAGGACGCTGATATTCCAGTGAACGGCCTTCGCTTCACGCTACCACCCGGCGGCTGGCCCGCACCGCGCGGGGAGCCTGCCCGCGGGTCGCGCGATTCCAACGCAGCGCCCACGCCCGGTGCGCCCATGTCGGGCAGGTCGGAGGACCGCCCCCGACCACCTCCCGCATCCTGGTAATGTCGCCCGCGGCGCTCGGCACCTGCCGGCGTCCACCGCCGACCGACCGAGGCTGGAGGCGACACCCGTGGACCTGGCGCCAGGCCCGCCGCCCGCCGTCCGGATCACCGTGCTGCTGCGCATGGCCACCGAGGGCTTCCAGGACGCGTTCGGGACCGACCCGGCGTGGGTGGAGGCGCCCGCGAGCGACTTCGAGGCGCTCCGCGGGGCGGTCGGCGAGGGCAAGCTGGCGGGTCTGGAGGACCAGATCGGGCTGCGCTCCGGCGCGGCCTACCGCGCCGGCGGGCCGGAGGGTGCCGTCCAGCTGGCGCCGGCCGCGCTCACCGGCGTGCTCGGGCTGCTCGGCCTCCAGGCGCTCGAGGAGGGCGTGCAAGTCGAGCAGACGCCCGAGGGGCCGCGCTACGCCGTGCCCGAGGACTGGTTCGTCGTCCTGCCCGCCGGCGACGGCGCCGGCGCGGACAGCCCGCCCGCGCGCTGACCGCACGCGTGCGGCTCGTCGGGTTCTGCCTCGCGGCCGGTGCCGGCAGCCGGCTCGCGCCGCTCACCGACCGCGTCCCCAAGCCGCTGCTCGCGCCGGCCGGCAGGCCCCTGGTGGACCTCGCGCTCGACGGGCTCGCCGCCGCCGGGGCGCCGCGCGCGGTGGTCAACGCCCATCACCACGCCGGCCTGCTCGCCGCCCACCTCGCCGGCCGGGCGGGCTGCACCGTCCTGCGGGAGCCGCGCCTGCTGGGCACCGGCGGCGGGCTCGCCAACGCCAGGCGCCGGGGGCTGCTGGGGGCCGAGGTCGTCCTGGTCACCTGCGCCGACGTGCTGGTCGACCCCGCGGACCTCGCCCGGCTCGCCGGCGCGCTGCGCGCGGGCGCCGGGGCGGCCGTCGGGCTGGTCCCGGGCGCGGACAACCCGCTGCGGCTGCGGCTCGCGGGCGGGCTGGTCCGGCCCGACGAGCGGGGCCGTTGGGCGTCGGCCGGCGTGTACGCGGTCCGCACCGAGGCGCTGGACGCGCTCGGTCCGGGGCCGTCGGAGCTGGTCCCGGCGCTGCTGGAGCCGCTGTGGCGGGCGGGACGGCTGGCGGGCGCGCCGCTCGCGGGCGCGTGGGCGGACGCGGGCTCCCGCGTGCGCTTCCTGGACGCGGCCGCCGGCCTGCTGCGCGGGCGCTGGCCCTACCCGCCGCCGCCCGGCCGCCTCGACCGCACCGGTCCCGTGCTGGTCGTGGAGGGCGCGACGGTGGCCGCGTCGGCCCGGATGGCCGGGACGGCGGTGGTCGACCGCGGCGCGCGCGTGGGCCAGGGGGCGAGGATCGAGGACGCCGTGCTCGGCCCGGGCAGCGCGGTCGGCGCGGGCGCGAGGGTGACCGCGAGCGTGCTCGGCCCCGGCGCCACCGTCGCGCCCGGCGCCACCGTCGAGGAGGCGCTGCTCGCGGGCTGACCCCGCCGCGGCGCGGGCGCGCCGGGCCGGGGCCGTGGCGGCGGCGGCGCGGTAGCCTGTGCCCTCATGCGCCGCAGGGCGCGAAGGCCTGGGACGACGGACGGGAGGCGAACGCGCCGGTGGCCGGGACGACCACGCTCGGGTTCCTCGCCGGGACCGGCCCGCTGGGGCAGGGGCTGGCGCTGCGGCTCGCGCTCGCGGGCCACGAGATCCTGATCGGCTCGCGCAGCCTCGACAAGGCCGAGCGCGTGGTCGCCGAGCTGCCCGGCGGGCGCGAGCTGCCGATCCGGCCGGCCACCAACGCCGACGCGGCCAGCCACGGCGAGGTCGTCTACCTGATGTTCCCCTGGGAAGGCCAGACCGCCTCGCTGCCGCCGCTCGCGGGCGCCCTGGCCGGCAAGATCGTGGTCAGCACGATCAGCCCGCTGGCGTTCGACGACGACGGGCCGTTCATGCCCGCCGTGCCCGCCGGCAGCGCCGCGGAGGAGGCCCGCGGGCTGCTGCCCGGGGCCCGGCTGGCGTCGGCGTTCCACGACGTCGCGGCGCGCAAGCTGCTCGCGGTCGAGCGGCCGGTCGAGACCGACGTGCTCGTCTGCGGCGACGACGCCGGCGCCAAGGCGGCGGCGATCGGCCACGCGGACGCGATCCCCGGGATGCGCGGGGTGGACGCCGGCCCGCTGCGGCAGAGCCGCCAGCTCGAGGGCCTCACCGCCGTGCTGGTCGCGGTCAACCGCCGCTACCGGGTCCGCGCGGGCGTGCGGGTGACCGGCCTGCCGGAGGACAAGCGGAGGCAGGCGTGAGGATCTACACCCGCCGCGGCGACGACGGCACCACCGGGCTGCTGTACGGGGGCCGCGTGCCCAAGTCCGACCCGCGCACCGAGGCCTACGGCACGACCGACGAGGCGGTCGCCGCGCTCGGCGTGGCGCGCGCCTTCCTGCCGCCCGGCCCCCTCGCCGACCTCGTCCTGCGGCTGCAGCGCGAGCTGTTCGTGGCCGGCGCGGAGCTGGCCACCCAGCCCCGCAACGCGCACAAGCTCGTCCCCGGCGCCACGCGCGTCACCGCCGGGATGGTCGCCGACCTGGAGCGGCTGATCGACGAGCACGCCGAGCGCGTGGCGATGCCCGCCGAGTTCGTGGTGCCGGGCGAGTCGCGCGGGTCGGCGCTGCTGGACCAGGCGCGCAGCGTCGTCCGCCGCGCCGAGCGCCGAGCGGTCGAGCTGGCCGCCTCGCAGGAGGTCGGCGGGGACCTGCTGCGCTACCTCAACCGGCTGTCGGACCTGCTGTTCGTGCTCGCCCGCTTCGAGGAGGGCGGCTTCCGGGCGCTGCACGAGGAGGACGGGGGCGCTCCCGACCGGTGACCGGGACCGCGCGCCTCAGGCGGGCAGCTCGCGCCAGTCGGGGGGCGGGACCAGGATCGCCGCGGCGGCGCCACCGGCTCCAGCCGTGCAGCCCCCGCGAGCTGCGGACGGGCGCACAGCACCGCCCGCAGCCAGCGCTCCGGCGCGAGCTGGTTGGCCGGGTGCCAGGGGCCTGCGGGCCGGCGTGGCGCAGGTCGTGCAGCTCGCGCTCGTAGCGGCCCACGCCCACGGCCAGCCGCGCGCGGCCGTCGGCCGCGCGCAGCGCCGGTCCCGCCGGCAGCGCCAGCGCCTCGGCCCGCTCGACCTGCCAGCGGTCGCGCACGAGTTGCGCGGTGTCCTGCGGCATCGCACGACCCTACCGCCCGCCGGGTCCGGGCCGCTCAGCGGTACTGGTGCTCGGGAGCGGGGTAGTGGCCCTCGGCGACGTCCTTGGCGAACCGCTGCGCCGCCTCGCCGAGCACCGACCGCAGGTCCGCGTAGCGCTTGACGAAGCGGGGGGCCGGGTCGCCGGTCAGCCCGATCAGGTCGGGCGTGACCAGCACCTGGCCGTCCACGTCCGGGCCGGCGCCGATGCCGATCGTGGGGATCTCCAGCTCGGCGGTGACGCGGGCGGCCAGCTCGCTCGGGACGGCCTCCAGCACGACCGCGAAGCAGCCGGCGTCCTGGAGGGCGCGCGCGTCGGCGAGGACGCGGTCGCCCTGGTCGCCGCGGCCCTGCACCCGGTAGCCGCCGAGGGCGTGCACCGACTGGGGGGTCAGCCCGAGGTGCCCCATCACCGGGATCCCGGCGCGGACCATGCGCCCGACCGGCTTGGCCACGCGCGCGCCGCCCTCCAGCTTGACCGCGCCCGCACCCGCCTTGACCAACCGCGTGGCGTTGCGCACCGCCTCGGCGGTGGACGCCTGGTAGGACCCGAACGGCAGGTCCCCGACGACCAGCGCGTCGCGGGCGCCGCGGGCGACCGCGGCGGTGAACACCAGCATCTCGTCGATCCCGACCGCCAGGGTCGAGTCGTGGCCGAGCACCACCATGGCCAGCGAGTCGCCCACCAGCAGCACGGGCACGCCGGCCTCGTCGAGCACGCGCGCGGTCAGCGCGTCGTAGGCGGTGAGGGTGATGAAGCGCTCGCTGCGGGCCTTCCACGCGGCGAGGTCGTGAACGGTGACCGGCATCGCGGTCCTCCTGCGCTCGCTCCTCGGAGCCCGCGTCCGGCGGGTCTCCTGGACCCCGTCAGTGTGGCACAGGCACCGGGGCGGCCGGCCGCTCAGCGGGCGCGGGTGAGGTCCGAGAAGCGGTTGGTGATCGGCAGGCGGCGGTCCTTGCCGAACGCGCGGCCGCTCACCTTGGGGCTCGGGGGGGCCTGGCGGCGCTTGTACTCCGCGCCGTCCACCATGCGCACCACCTGGTCGACGGTGTCCGGGTCGAACCCGCGCGCCACGAGGTCGCGGGCGCTCGCGTCCTCCTCGACGTAGGCCTGCAGGATCGGGTCGAGCACCTCGTAGGGCGGCAGCAGGTCGGTGTCGAGCTGCCCAGGGCGCAGCTCGGCCGACGGCGGCTTGGCGAGCACCGCCTCGGGGATCACGATACCTGCCTCGTTGCGCCAGCGGGCGAGCCGGTAGACCAGCGTCTTGGGCACGTCGCCGATGACCGCGAACCCGCCGGCCATGTCCCCGTACAGGGTGCAGTACCCGACCGCCAGCTCGGACTTGTTGCCGGTGGTCAGCACCAGGCACCCGAGCTTGTTGGACAGGGCCATCAGCAGGTTGCCGCGCGCGCGGCTCTGCAGGTTCTCCTCGGCGACGCCCTCCTCGGTGCCGGCGAACGGCTCCTTGAGGACGTCCAGCATGGCCTGGACGGGCTCGGCGATCGGCAGCACGAGCAGCCGGATGCCGAGGTTGTCGGCGAGCGCGCGCGCGTCGGCGAGGCTCCCGGGTGAGGAGTGGCCGGACGGCATCGCGACCCCGAGCACCCGCTCGTGGCCGAGCGCGTCCGCGGCGATCGTGGCGACCAGGCTGGAGTCGATCCCGCCCGACAGGCCGATCACCACCGAGCCGAACCCGTTCTTGCGGACGTAGTCCCCGGTGGCGGTGACCAGCGCGCGGTAGACCTCTTCCTCCAGCCGCAGCGGCGCGGCCGGCGCGGGCGCGACCGCCGCGCCGGGGTCCGCCAGCGCGGTCAGCGCCTCGACCCGGCGGACCTCCAGCGCCGGCGGCGGGCCCTGCACGGCGGGGGAGCGGCGGGGGCGGTCGGCCAGCCGCGCGGTCGCGCCCTCGTCCAGCTCGAGGTCCACGACGAGCAGCTCCTCGTCGAACGCGCCCGCGCGCGCCAGCGTGCGGCCCTGCGGGTCGACGTGGCGGCTCTGCCCGTCGAACACCAGCTCGTCCTGGCCGCCGACGAGGTTGACGTAGACCACGTGCACGCCGTGGTCGGCGGCGCGGGTGGCGAGCATCGGCGCCAGCCGCTCCTCCCTGCCCGCGCGGTAGGGGGAGGCGTTGAGGCTCACGACCACCTCGGCGCCCGCGTCGGCGGCGGTCGCCAGCGGCCCCCACGGGAACCACAGGTCCTCGCAGATCATGACCGCGACCGTGACCCCGCCGAACCCGGCCAGCAGCACCTGGCGGCCGGGGACGAAGTAGCGCTCCTCGTCGAACACCCCGTAGTTGGGCAGCAGCACCTTGTGGTAGGTCGCGAGGATCTCGCCGCGGGCGCACAGGGCGGCGGCGTTGGCCGGCCCGGACGGCGCGGGGTCGACGAAGCCGATCAGGGCAGGCGCCGCGCCGATCTCGGCTGCGACCGCGCGCGCGGCGGCCTGGCTCGCCTCCAGGAAGGCGGGTTTGAACACCAGGTCCTCGGGCGGGTAGCCGGTGATCGCCAGCTCCGGGAAGACGACCAGGTGGGCGCCGGCGTCCACCGCCGCGCGGTAGCTGGTCAGGATCCTGGCGACGTTGCCGTCGAGGTCGCCGAGGACCGTGTTGATCTGCGCGCCCGCCAGCCGGAACCGCTCCACCTGCGCACCTCCCCAACTCGACCGCGACCGCGGCCGCCCCGCCCGCGGGCTCCCGGGGCTCAGCCGCCGGGGTCGCCCTCCTCCGCGAGCAGCCCCTGGCAGTGGGCGGTCAGCACCTGCTCGGCGAGGGCGAGCCGGTCGGGCCAGGGGAAGTTCGGCTTGGCGATGAACAGCGACGTGAGCCCGTGCGCGGTCGCCCACAGGCCGATGGTGACCGTGCGGGGGTCCTCGCGCCGCATCAGGTCCGCGTCCATGCACCGGTGGACCGCCTCGACCATGTGCTCGAACGACGCGGAGTCCTCCAGCTCGTCGTCGGCCCGCCCCGGCAGCTCGTCCGACCTGGCCATGAACAGGATGCGGTAGTGCTCGGGGTTCTCCAGGCCGAACCTGACGTAGGCCAGGCCGCGCCGCAGCAGCGACTCCAGCGGGTCGTCGGCCTGCGCGCCGGCGGCCAGCATGCGCTCGTCGAGCGCGCGGAAGTGCCGCTGGCAGACCTCGTAGAGCAGCTCGCCCTTGTCGGCGAAGTGCAGGTAGATCGAGGGCGGGGTGACGCCGACGGCGTCGGCGACCGCGCGGATCGACACGGCGTCGCGGTCGCCGGTGCGCAGCAGCAGCCGCTCGGCGGCCGCGAGGATCTCCGCGCGCAGCTGCGCGCCCTCGCCCCGCCGCCGCGCGCGGCGGGGCGAGGGGACGCCGGTGCCCGTGACCGCTATCGCCCGCCTCCTCCCGCCTGGAGCGCCGGTGCGGGCGCGGGGGGTGCCTCGCGCAGCCCGACGCGGGCGTGCAGCCGGCGCAGCGGCCGCGGCGCCCACCAGTTGGCCCGGCCGGCCAGGCGCATGAACGCCGGCACGAGCAGCCCGCGGACGAGCGTCGCGTCCAGCAGCACGGCGAGCGCGGTGCCGAGCCCGAGCAGCTGGATGAGCGCGACCTTCGAGGTGCCGAAGGCGGTGCCGAAGGCGACGAACACGATCGCGACGAGGGCCGCCGCGCTGGACACGATCCGCCCGGTGCGCGCCAGGCCCAGGGCCACCGCGCCGGTGGTGTCGCCGGTGCGGTCGTGCTCCTCCTTGATCCGCGACAGCAGGAACACCTCGTAGTCCATGGACAGGCCGAACGCGATGCAGAACATCAGGATCGGCATCGTGATGGCGATGGTACCCGTCGGGGTGAAGCCCAACAGCCCCGACAGGTGGCCCTCCTGGAACACGAAGACCATGGCCCCGTACACCGCGGTCAGGCTGAGCAGGTTCATGACCAGCGCCTTGAGCGGGATCACGACGCTGCCGGTCATGAGGAACAGCAGCGCGAAGGTGACCAGCGCGATCAGCGCCAGCGCCAGCGGCAGCCGGTCCAGCAGGGCGGCCCGGGTGTCCACCCAGCACCGCGGACGGCCCGGTGACCAGCGTCCGGAAGGGCGCCGGGACGGCGCGGACGTCGCGCACCAGGCGCTCGCCGGCGTCCGAGTACGCCTCGACCGCGGGGACCACCGACAGCCGGGCGGCCCCCTCGGCGCCGAACCGGGCCGCCGCCGGGTTGGCCGCGGCCCGCGCGCCGCGCGCGTACACGCCGGTCGGCGCGTCGACTCGGGCGACGCCCTCCAGGCGCGACAGCGCGGCGGCGTAGCGGTCGAGCTGCGGCCGGCGGTCGCCGGCGCCGAGCGCGGGCACGACCACCGCGAGCGCCTGCGCGTCGCGCGCGGCGAAGTCGGCCCGGATCGCGTCGGACACCTGCCGGCTGGACGCGGACGCGGGCAGCGTGCGGTCGTCGGGCAGGCCGAACCGCACGCGCAGGAACGGGCCGCCGAGGGCCAGCAGCAGCGCGACCACCGGCACGGCGACCAGCACCGGCCGGCGCATCACCGCGAGCGCGACGCGGTGCCACAGCGCGCTCCCGGCCGCGCCCCCGGCCGCCCGCGCGCGGCGGCGGATGCCGAGCAGGTCCACGCGGCGCCCGAGCAGCGCCAGCAGCGCCGGCAGCACGACCAGCGCGCCGGCCGTCGCCACCACGACCACGGCGATCCCCGCGTAGGCGAAGGAGCGCAGGAAGCAGCCGGGGAACACCAGCAGCGCGGCCAGCGACACCGCGACCGTGCCGGCGCTGAACAGCACGGTGCGCCCGGCGGTGCGGACCGCCTCGACGACCGCCGCGCCGGTGTCCAGCCCGCGGCCCAGCTCCTCGCGGTAGCGGGAGACGATGAACAGGCTGTAGTCGATGGCCAGGCCGAGGCCGAGCGCGGTGGTCAGGTTCAGCGAGTAGGTCGAGACGTCGGTGAAGGCGGACAGGACGCGCAGCACCAGCAGCGTGCCGAGGATCGCGATGCCGCCGACCAGCAGCGGCAGCGAGCCCGCGACGACGCTGCCGAAGACGAGCGCGAGCAGGACCAGGGTGACCGGCAGGGCCAGCGCCTCGGCACGCCGCAGGTCCCCTTCGATCTGGTCGGTGACCTGCCGGTCGATCTCGGCGGCGCCGCCCACGGCGACGCTCGCGACCGGCCCGTCGGCGTGGTAGCGGGGGCCGATCCCGGCCACCCGCTCGCGGGCCGCGTCCTCCTCGGCGTCGATCCGGGCGAGCACCAGCCCGCTGCGGCCGTCGCGCGAGCGCAGCCGCGGCGCCGCGGCGGTCCAGTAGGAGGTGACCTCAAGACAGCGCTCGGGCCCGGGCTGTCAACCCCCGGCCCCGAATCGGGGACCCGGCCCCGCCCGGGGCCGGGGGAGAACCGGCGGCGTTGATAGCATGAGCGCCCGGCGGCAACGGCCCGGCAGGGCACGCCCGCCGCAGGCCGGTCGTGCGGCGGCCTCGTGGACTGCCAGGTGGACAACCCCGGGAGCGTCATGGACAAGCAGCAGGAGTTCGTGCTGCGGACCGTCGAGGAGCGCGACATCCGCTTCATCCGGCTGTGGTTCACCGACGTGCTGGGGTTCCTGAAGTCGTTCGCGATCACCCCGGCCGAGCTGGAGGACGCCTTCGAGCGGGGCCGCGAGTTCGACGGCTCCGCGATCGAGGGCTACGCGCGGGTGCAGGAGGCCGACATGGTCGCCAAGCCCGACCCGTCCACCTTCCAGGTGCTGCCCGGCAAGGCCGGCGGCGGGGTGGCTCGGATGTTCTGCGACGTCCTCACCCCCGACGGCAGCGTCCCGTTCGACGCCGACCCCCGCTGGGTGCTCAAGCGCAACCTGGAGCGCGCCGGCAAGCTCGGCTTCACCGTGTACGTGCGGCCCGAGCTGGAGTTCTACCTGTTCGACGACGCCGAGCACGCGCGGCCGCTGGACCGGGGGTCCTACTTCGACCAGACGCCGCTGGACCTCGGCCGGGACTTCCGGCGCGTGGCGATCGAGGCCCTGGAGGGCATGGGCATCCCCGTGATGCAGTCCCACCACGAGATCGGCCCGAGCCAGCACGAGATCGACCTGCGCGAGGCCGACGCTCTCACCACCGCCGACAACATCATGACCTGCCGGCTGGTGGTCAAGGAGGCCGCGCTGGAGCGGCAGCGGTACGCGACCTTCATGCCCAAGCCGATCGAGGGACTGCCCGGCTCGGGGATGGACACCCACCTGTCGCTGTTCGAGGGCGAGCGCAACGCGTTCTTCGACCCCACCCAGGAGGCGCGGCTGTCCAAGACCGCCCGCTCCTTCATCGCCGGGCTGCTGGTCCACGCGCGCGAGTACACCGCCGTCACCAACCAGTGGATCAACTCCTACAAGCGGCTGGTGCCCGGCTTCGACGCCCCCACCAAGATCGCCTGGGCGCAGCGCAACCGCTCGGCGATGGTGCGCGTGGGCGGATGGCGCAGCGAGCGCGTCGACGTCGAGGTACGCGCCCCCGACCCGGCCGCCAACCCCTACCTCGCGTTCGCGGTGCTGCTGGCCGCCGGGACCAAGGGCGTGGAGGAGGACTACCAGCTCCCGCCGGAGGCGGGCGACAACCTCGGCAACATGACCGAGGCGGAGCTGCGCGCCGCCGGGATCGAGGCGCTCCCGGTCGACCTGCACGAGGCGCTCGCCGCGATGGAGTCCTCCGAGCTGGTCGCCGAGGCGCTCGGCGAGCACGTGTTCGAGTACTTCCTGCGCAACAAGCGCAGCGACTGGCAGGCCTACCAGCGCTACGTCTCGCCCTTCGAGCGCGACCGCTACCTCGCCCTGCTGTGACCGTACGGGGCGCACCCGGCCAGGCGCCCCGCCCACCCGAGCCGCGCCCGCGCCTGCGGCGCAGACGAACGGGCGGGCACCCCGGTCCGACCTGTGCGGCTTGTGGACGGCGCGGTTGCACGCCCGTGGCCCGCTGCGGAGCATGCACCCATGCCCCGCAGCCAGCCCCGCCGCACCGGCCGCCCGCCGGCATGAACGCCTGGGAGCGCATCGACGGGCGCGGCCGGACCCGCCCCGGGACGCCTTCGGCCGGCCCCGGCGCCGGGGCCGACCCCCCCGGCGAGGCCGGCGGCCCGGCCGCCGCCGGGCGCCAGCCTCCCGACTGGCCCTTCACCCCGCCCGGGGGCGTGCGCGACCGGCGGCGCCTTCGGACGGTCGCCGGCGTGCTGCTGCTGATCGCCGCGGTCGGGCTGCTCGCGCTCGGCGTGCTGCGCGTGCGCGACCGGCCGCCCGCCGCGGCGACGCCACAGCTCGCGCGGTTCGCCCTGCCCGCGGGGTGGACCGACCGCACCGCGGCGCTCGCGCCGCGCGTGCGCGGCGTGCGGCCCGCGTTCGTCTTCCAGGGACCCGTCCACGGCGGGTTCGCCAGCAACCTGAACGTCGTCCGCGAGCGGCGCGGCCCGCAGGACCCGCCGCTCGACCAGCTCGTCGAGCTGGTCGCCGCCAGCGTCGCCACCGAGCTGGGGGCCAGCCCGGCCGGCCCGCGCCGCCGGCTGGTGGTCGACGGCGCGCCCGCGATCGCCTACGACTACCGCTACCGGGCGGGCGGGCGCCGCCTGCGTGCGCGGCAGGTCACGCTCGTCCACGGCGAGGGCGTCGTGTTCCTCAACTTCACCGCCGCCGAGGGCGCGTTCACCCGCGACGTGCGCGCGCTCGACCAGATGGTCGCGTCCTGGCGGTGGCACTGATCCTCCCCCTGGGTGCCCGGCGCCCGACCCAGTAGGCTGGGACCGGCACCGGTTCGGCTCCTGCGGCGCCGCCTCGCTGCCGTCGCCTCGCTGTCGGTCAAGGAAGGCATGAGTGATGCAGCGGCATCTGTTCGTCGCCGAGCGCGTGGCCACCGCCGAGGCCGCGGTCGCGCTGGAGACCAGCGTCCTGGCACACGGGCTGCCGGCGCCGGCCAACCTCGAGTCGGCCGAGGCGCAGGCGGTCGCCGTCCGCAAGTCCGGGGCCGAGCCGGCCGTCATCGGCGTGCTCGGCGGCCGCATCGTCGTCGGCGCGGAGGAGCAGGAGCTGCGCCGCCTCGCGGGCCACCGCGACGACGGCGGCGACCGGCGCCGCCTGACCCCCTGGAAGGTGGCCGCGCGCGACCTGCCGTTCGTCGTCGCCCGCGGCCATGACGGCGCGACCACCGTGTCGGCGACCGCCGCGATCGCCGAGAGCGCCGGCATCGGCGTCATGGCGACCGGCGGGATCGGCGGGGTCCACCCCGGCGGGCTGGACATCTCCGCCGACCTCCCGCAGCTCATGCGCTCCTCGATCCTGGTGGTCTGCTCCGGCCCGAAGCACGTCGTGGACGCGCGCGCGACGCTGGAGTGGCTGGAGACCCACGGCGTGCTGGTGGTCGGCTACCGCGTCGAGCGGCTGCCCGGCTTCCTCGCGCCGGGCTGGATTCCGATCGAGCACACCGTCGACGACGTCCCGCAGGTCGCCGAGCTGGTGCGGGCGCACCGGGCGCTCGGGTCGCCCGGCGCCCTCGTGCTCGTCCAGGACCCGCCGTCGGCGGCCGCGATGGACCCCGACGAGCTGACCGAGCTGAGCGCCGCGGCCACCGCGGCCGCCAGCAAGGCCGGCATCCGCGGCAAGGGCCGCACCCCGTTCGAGCTGGACTGGCTCGCACGGCGGACCGGCGGGCGCAGCCTCGCCGCGAACCTCGCCCTCCTGGAGGCCAACGCCCGCCTCGCCGGCGAGATCGCGATCGCGACCGCCGAGCCGCCCGGGACCGGCGAGGACCCCGCCTCCGGGCCGCCCGCCGGCGGGTAGCCGCCCGGCCGCCGGGTCCGGGCGGATCGGGTGGGTATGCTTGCCCCGTGCACCACCACGGTCCGCTGGTCACCGACGACGACGTCCTCTTCAGGCTGCCCGACCACGGCGCCGGGTACCGCGCCGTCCGGCTCTGCCAGGAGCTCGCCCGGCCGCGCGTCGGGCCGGAGCTGCGCCTCGACCCGGACCGGCGGTCCTGGGAGCTGCGCTGGCGACGCGACGGCGTCGACCGCATGGAGTACCAGTTCCAGGTCGAGGACCGCGACGGCCAGGCGCGCCACCTGCTCGACCCGGGCAACCCGCTGCGCGCCGCGGGAGCCTTCGGCGACAAGTCGGTGGTCCAGTTCCCCGGCTACCGCCCGCCGGCGTGGCTGGCGTCCCCCGACGGCGCCCGCGGCCGGCTCGCCGAGCTGGACGTCGACTGCCCGGAGCTGGGCACCCCCGTGCGCGCGCTGGTGTGGTCGCCGCACCCGGCCCCCGGGCGCCGGCCCCTGCCGCTCCTGGTGGTCCACGACGGCGGCGACTACGCCCGCTACGCCGACCTGCTGCGGCTGCTCGCCCACGGCGTCGCCACCGGCGCGGTGCCGCCGCACCGCGCCGCGCTGCTCGTCCCCGCCGAGCGCGACGAGCGCTACGCGGCCTCGGGCGCGTACGCGCG
>Ga0126377_10000134_pt1 | contig 39886 bp, 30 predicted proteins | sample PanSoiMetPlot_22_FD_92647 | JGI IMG/M metagenome (GOLD analysis project Ga0126377, IMG submission 92647) | Tropical forest soil microbial communities from Panama - MetaG Plot_22 | ecosystem: Environmental > Terrestrial > Soil > Tropical forest > Bulk soil | place: Panama | collected 2016-02-17 | reverse complement strand
GGCCCAGGCGACCCCGGCGCCGGCGCAGCCGGCCCCGGCGCGACCGGCGCCGACCAGTCCCCATACCCCCCCGACTGCTCCGGCGGCGCCCACGACCCCCCACCCGCAGGCTCCACCCCACCCACACGCGGCTGCTCCGCCAACCCCCACGGATCGGGCGCCGCCTGCGCGGGCGGCGGGTACCCGGCGGCCCCTGGCCGCTCGGGCTGGTCGCCGGGCTCCCGGCCCGGCGGCTCGGGGTAAGCCTGCTCCTCCCAGTGGGAGGAGGGCGGCCAGGGCTGGCGCTGCGGCTCCCCGCCCGCCGGCTGCCAGTCGGCCTGGTCCCCGCCCTGCTGCCACTCGTGCCATTCCCGCGCCAGCCGCTCGGCGCGCGCGCCGGGCTCGGCCGGCTGGTACTGCCCGAGGTCCGCGTGCCCGTTCACGTCCTCGCGCCGCCCCGGCGTTGGAGGGTCGTAATTCATGAGCTCGCACCCTTCCTATAGGGATGAGCGGCCTGCGGCGGGGGGTCAGGTGGCGGCGTTCGAGCTGTCATCTTCGCGGACCGGGAGGGAGTGGAGGGACCCGGGGGACAAAGGAATCGTATCCGACTTCGGGGATTCCCGAGTGGGCACGGCCGCAACCAGCGGCGATCCGACCACCTCGGCGGCGGCCGGCGGGCGCGCCGGGCGCCGCGGGCGGCGCGGAGCGATTACGCTTGCGGATGTCGGGTTACGGGCCGAGCGAGCGCAGGGGACGCGGTTGACGAGCCTTCCTGACCGGTACCTAATGTGACGAATCTGTTTTTTTCCTCGATCGAGACGACGACGCCATGGCGATGACCCGGTATCAGATCACGTGCGCCCACTGCTCGCAGGAACAGGCAGACCGGGACGATTGTCCCCACGTGGTCACGGTCGGCTGGGACGACCAGCTCCAGACGTACTACGGCCGCATCGAGGACCGCGGCAGCGACGGGGCCAGGGAGGGCCTGCCGCTGCGCCTCGGCGGGCGGCCCCACGAGCTGCCGAGCGTCTACGCGCTGCGCAACGCCATCAGCGGCTGGGCCGAGATCCCCGACGAGGTCTGGGCCGAGCTGGAGCGCGACGGCCACGACGCGGCCCCCGAAGCGCCGTCGGGCAGCGGCAGCTACGCCCTCTCCGGCGAGTCCTACGGCCTGGTCGAGGACGACGACGACCTGCGGCCGCGCGGCTCGCTGGCCACCCGGCCCAGCGGCGCGATCGACCAGGCGCTGCGCGAGCGGCGGTCGAGCATGGCCGCGACCGCCGGCGGGGTGGCCGGAGCCAGCGCCATGGCCGAGTACCGGCGCCTGCTGCGCAACCACCTGCTGGTGGCGATCCCGCGGCTGATCATGGTCGTGGTCGCCACCGTCGTGGTCGCCGGGCTCGTCTACCAGGTGCTGCGGCTGCTCGCGCTGGCGATCCTGGTGGCCGGGGCCGGGCTCGCATGGCGCGCCGTGCGGCCGCCCGGTCACGTGGTGGCCTGGCGCCACGGGGCCAAGGGCGAGCGCCGGACCGCCCGGCTGCTCGCCCCGCTGCGGCGGCACGGCTTCACGATCTTCCACGACCTCACCCTGCCGGGCGGCAAGGTCAACGTCGACCACCTGGTGATCGGGCCGACCGGGGTGTGGATGATCGACTCCAAGAACTGGCACCGGCGCACGGTGGTCGACGCCGAGGGGCGCCTGTGGCGCGGCCGCCGGCCCGCCGAGCAGACCGTGCGCGTCGCCTGGTGGGAGGCCGAGCAGCTGGCCAACCTGTTCGGCGACGAGGGCGGGGGGGTCAACCCGGTGCTGGTCGTCCACGGCACCAAGCTGCCGGCGATCGAGGCGGTCGCCCGACCGGGGGTGCGGGTGGTCGCGCCCGACTACCTGGCCGCGGTGGTCAGCCGGCCACCGGTGACGCTCATGCCGGAGGAGGCCGCGCGGCTGGTCGACCGCGCCCGGGTCGTGTTCGGCCTGCAGGATCCCGGCGCCCGGCGCTGAGCCGCCCGGCCGGGCACGGAACCGGCGCCCACGTCGCCGACGTGGCGCGTCGGCGACGTGGTATACATGCGACATGCCGAGCTACTTCCTCGACCGGACGGCGGAGCTGCGCGCGCTCGAACGGATGTGGTCGGCGCGCGACGGCCAGCTCGCCCTGGTGTGGGGGCGCCGGCGCACCGGCAAGTCCTACCTGCTCGCGCACTTCGCCGAGGGCCGCCGCTCGGTCTTCTACACGGCCACCGAGCAGTCGCCCGAGGTGGAGCTGACGGCGTTCAGCGAGCGCGTCCGCGCGGTGCTGGACCCCGGACCGCGGGACGTGCTCGCCGGCGGGCCGTTCCGCACCTGGGACGAGGCCCTGCACTACCTCGCCGCGGCCGCGCAGGCCCAGCCGCTCCTGGTCGTCCTGGACGAGTTCTCCTACCTGATGGAGTCCAACCCGTCGCTGCCCTCGATCGTGCAGCGGTTCTGGGACCGCAGCGGCCGGGCCAGCCGGCTGCGCCTGGTGCTGTGCGGGTCCGCGACGGGCGTGCTGGAGGGCCTGGGCGCCGCGCACGCGCCGCTGTTCGGCCGCTTCACCACGCGGCTGCAGGTGCACCCGTTCTCGTTCCGGGACGCGGCCGGCTTCCACCCGGGGCTCGCGCCGGCCGACCAGGCGCTGGTCTACGGGGTGCTCGGGGGGATGCCGCTGTACCTGCGGCTGTGGGACGCGGACGAGCCGGTCGAGGCCAACCTGGTGCGGCTGTTCGGCGACGCGAGCGCGCCGCTGCTCAACGAGGGCGAGCTGCTGCTGCGCACCGAGCTGCCCGAGGCGGCGGGGTACTTCCGGCTGATGGCGGCGATCGCCGAGGGGCACGCCAAGTTCTCCGGCATCCGCGACGTGGCCAGGATGGACCCCACGCGCGGCCTGGAGCGGCTGGCGTCGGTCCGGCTGGTGGAGCGGCGCGCCCCGGTCACCGAGGAGCTGGGCGCGACCCGGCGGCGCACCCACCGCATCGGCGACAACTTCCTGGCGTTCTGGTTCCGGTTCGTCTACCCCCACCGCGGCGAGATCGAGCGCGGCCTCGGCCCGCAGGTCGTGCGGACCCTGGTGCTGCCGCGCCTGGACGGCCACATGGGCCCGGTGTTCGAGGAGCTGGCGCGCGACCACGTCCGCAACCTCGCGGTCGCGGGCAGGCTCGACGGCGTCACCCGCGTGGGCTCGTGGTGGAGCGCCGACGGCCGCACCGGGATCGGCGTGGTCGCGCTCGGCGACCGGCGCGTCACGCTCGCGGGGGAGGCGAGCTGGGACCGGCCCCTGGACCGCGGCGCGCTGGTCCGGCTGCGCCAGGCGCTGCGGCTGCTGCCCGGCGGGGACGGGGGGGAGGTGCCGCTGGCCCTGTTCGCGCGCCTCGGCATCGACGGCGTCCGCAGGCAGGAGGCCCGCCTGGTCACCGTCGAGGACCTGTACCGCTGACCCGCCGCGGGGGGAGGGTCAGGCGGCAGCGTCCCGGTCGTCGGAGCCCGGCGGCGGCGTGACGCGCTGCCGGCCGGAGGGGCGCGCTCGCGCCCGGTCGATCGTGCGGCGGGTGGTCTCGCGGGCGCGCGCCAGCAGTCGCCTGGCCCAGCGGTACTCGGTCGCCAGGATCGCCAGGCCGGCCACGATCACGAGCAGCCCGGGGCCCGGGAGCACCAGCAGCAGCGCGCCCACGAAGATGACCACGGCGCCGGCGACCGTCACGGCGAGGCGCCTGGCGTGGCGCTTGACGACGTCGCGCTGATCCGACATCCCTGTCCCCCGCCGGCCGGACCGCCGATCCGATCCCGGCCGACCCCGGCTGGTGGTCCCGGTCGAGCGGACCGGCCGCCCGATCCGAGAGCTTCGCCTGACGAGGTTCCTGCAGGCAGTGTTCCACGGTACGGCAAGTCCCGAGCTACGGGAAGGGAACCTCGACGTGCGCGGACGTGCGGTCCCCGGGCGGACCGGGCGCGCACCGCGGCCTTCCGCGACCCGGCGCGCGTGCGTACCATGCGTCGCCATGGAGGGCGCGAGCGACCCGGCCGCCGGGCGGCCGGACCCGGTGGAGGCGTTGGGCGAACGGCTCCTCCTCGACGCCGTCGGGGCGCTCGAGCTGTACACGGTCTACCTCGGGGAGCGGCTCGGCCTGTACCGGGCGCTCGCCGAGGGCGGCGCCACCACCTCCACCGGGCTGGCCGCGCGCACCGGCACCGCCGAGCGCTACGTCCGGGAATGGCTGGAGCACCACGCGGCCAGCGGCCTGCTGGAGGTCGACGACCCCGGCGCCGGTCCGCGGGAGCGCGCCTACCGGCTGCCGCCCGCGCACGTCCCCGTCCTCGCCGACCCGGACGACGTCCGCTACCAGGCGCACAAGGGCGTCGAGCTGGTCCGCGCCGCACGGCCGCTGCCGCAGCTCGTCGAGGCGTTCCGCAGCGGCGCGGCGCCGCCGCCGCTGGCCTGGGAGCCGGAGGGCCGGGCGGAGTTCAACCGCCCGCTGTTCGTCAACCTGCTGGGGGAACGGTGGCTGCCGGCGATCCCCGCGATCGACCGGCGGCTGCGCGCCGAGCCGCGGGCCCGCGTGGCCGACGTCGCCTGCGGCACCGGCTGGTCGAGCATCGCCATGGCCCGGGCGTACCCGGCGATCCTGGTCGACGGCTTCGACCTGGACGCCGACGTCATCGCCGCCGCCCGCCGCAACGCCGCCGAGGCGGGCGTGTCGGAGCGGGTGGCCTTCTCGGTCACCGACGCCTCGGACCCCGGCCTGGCCGGCCGCTACGACGTGGTCACCGTCTTCGAGGCGCTGCACGACCTGGCCCGCCCGGTCGACGCGCTGCGCGCGGCGCGCGCGATGCTGGCGTCCGGAGGCTGCGTGCTGGTCGCCGACGAGCCGGTCGGAGACGAGTTCGCCGCGCCGGTGACCTCGGTGCAGGAGCGGCTCGCGTACGGCTGGAGCGTGGTGTCCTGCCTGCCGGGCGCGATGGGCGACCCGCGCTCCGCGGCGACCGGCGCGGTGCTGCGCCCCCCGGTGCTGCGGGCCCACGCCCGCGAGGCCGGGCTGACCGGGTTCGAGGTGCTCCCGCTCGACGTCGACTTCTGGCGCTTCTACCTGCTGACTCCCTGAGCGCGCCGTCAGGGAGCGAGGCGCTCGCGGGTCCAGGCGCCCTGCTCCAGGCGGTAGCGCAGCCGGTCGTGGAGGCGGTCGGGCCGGCCCTGCCAGAACTCGATCGTGTCGGGGACCACCCGCAGGCCGCCCCACTCCTCGGGCGGCGGCACGTCGCCGGGGTGGGCGGCGTCCAGCTCGGCGAACCGCCGCTCCAGCAGCTCCCGGGAGGCGATGACCTCGCTCTGCGGCGACGCGAGCGCGCCCAGCCGGCTGCCGCGCGGGCGGCTGTCGAAGTAGGCGCGCGACTCGGCGGCGCCGAGCCGCTCGACCGTGCCCTCCACGCGGACCTGCCGCTCCAGCGGCGGCCACCACAGGCACAGGGCCGCACGCGGGTTGGCGGCCAGCTCCGCGCCCTTGCGGGAGCGATAGTTGCTGTAGAACACGAACCCGCGCTCGTCGAACTGCTTGAGCAGGACCATCCGGGCCGAGGGGCGCCCGTCGGGCGTGGCGGTGGCGAGCGCCATCGCGTTCGGCTCGATCATGCCGGCACCGTCCGCCTCGGCGAACCAGGCGGCGAACTGGCGGATCGGGTCAGGGTCCGCGGCGGCCTCGGTGAGGCCGCCGCGGCGGTACTCGCGGCGCGCCGCGGCGCTGTCCGTGGGCTCCATCGCGGGGTGGATCGTCGCACGCGACGGAGCCCCGGGCAGCGTCACTCGGCGGCCAGCGCCCGCAGCACGTCGATCCGCGAGGCCCGCCGGCCCGGCAGGACCGCGGCGGCGACGCCCGCGAGCGCGGCCAGCAGCACGAACAGCAGGAGCTGGCCGACGGGCACCTGGAACACGGTGGTGCCGACGTCGCGCAGCGCGCGCACCACCGCCCAGCCGAAGAACGTGCCGATGACCAGCCCGAGCACGGCCCCGGCGACCGCCATGATCACCGCCTCCCAGCGGACCATGGAGCGCACCTGCGCACGCTCCATGCCGACCGCGCGCAGCAGGCCCAGCTCGCGGACGCGCTCGTAGATCGACAGGGCCAGCGTGTTCACGATGCCGACGACGGCGATCACGATCGCCAGGCCGAGCAGGACGTAGATCATCGTGAGCAGCTGGTTGACCTGGTCGGAGACGCTCTTCTTGTACTCGGCCTGATCCTGCACCTTGACGTTGGGGAAGTCCGCGGCAGCCCGGTCCACGGCCGCCCGTGACGCCTGCGGGGACACCCCCGGCGCCGCCTTCACCAGCACGAACACGTCCTGCTGGTCAGGGTAGGCGGTCTGGTAGTCGGCCAGCGACAGCAGGTAGTCGGTGCTGATCAGGGTCTTGTCGGCGTAGATCGCCTTGATCGGCACCTGGCGCACCCCGCCGCGCGGGAACTCCATCGGGATCGTCTGGCCCAGCCGCCAGCCGTTGTCGGCGACGACGTCCTTGTAGACGGCCACCCCGCCGGCGGCCATGTCGCGCAGGCTGCCCGAGCGCACGTCGACGTCGACGAGCTGCTCCATGGCCACCGGGTCGACGGCGAACAGGGTGCGGCTCTGGCCGTTCAGCTTGAACGGGCCCTGGCGCACCGACGAGACCGTGGCCAGCTCCGGCTGCTCGCGCAGGCGCTTGGCCAGCTCGGCGCTGAACGGCTGGAACGAGCTGGAGGAGATCTGGTAGTCGGCGGACACGGTCCGGTCGAGCACCTGGTCGGTGGACGCCTTGAGCGAGCGGCCGAGGATCGCCACGAACGACACCAGGGCCAGCCCGATCATCAGCGCCGCCGCGGTCGCCGCGGTCCGGCGCGGGTTGCGCATCGCGTTCGCGCGGGCGAGCCGGCCGGGCAGGTTGCGCAGCCGCGCCATCGGCCAGCCCAGCGCGCCCGACAGCGGGCGCGCGATCAGCGGGCTGAGCACCCCCACCCCGAGCAGGATCAGCGCCGCGCCGAGCCCGACCAGCGACAGCTCGTTGGAGACCTTGGCGAACAGCCCCGCCAGCAGCGCCGCGAACCCGCCGGCCAGGATCACGCCGCCGCCGATGACCCGGCCGGGCCGCAGCGTGCCACGCTCGCCCACGAGCTGCTCGCGCAGCGCGGCGATCGGCGCCACGCGGGTCGCCTTGAGCGCCGGGACCAGCGAGGCGACCAGGGTCACCAGCAGGCCGACCACGAGCGAGACGACGATCGTGCGCGGCAGCAGCGTGACGCCGCCGCCGGGCAGGTCGATGCCGAGCGCGCCGAACAGGCCGCGCAGGCCGATCGCGAGCAGGATCCCCACGCCGATGCCGAGGACCGAGGCGAGCACGGCGACCACGAGCGACTCGGTCAGGACCGAGGTGAGCACCTGGCGGCGGCTGGCGCCCATGCAGCGCAGCAGGGCCAGCTCCCGGGTGCGCTGGGCCACCACGATCGAGAACGTGTTGTAGATCAGGAACGCGCCGACGAACAACGCGACCCCCGCGAACACCAGCAGCGCGGTGGTGAAGAACGACAGGTTGCGCTGGATCGACTTGGCGGTGTCCTCGGCGAGCTGCTGGCCGGTGAGCACCTCGTACCTGGAGCCGACCTGCGCCTGGATCCGGTCGCGCAGCTCGGCGCTGCCGACCCCCTCGGCGGCGACGACCTGGATCTCGTCGAAGCTGCCCCTGCGGTTGAGGACCTCCTGCGCGGTCGGGATGTCGAAGCCGGCGAGCGTGGCGCCGCCGAGGTTGTCGACGTCGCCGAAGGTGACCACGCCGACGAGCGTGAACGTGCGTGGCGGGCCCTCGAACAGGATCCGCACCCGGTCGCCGACCCGGAAGCCGGACTTGTCGGCGGTGCGCGCGTCCATCACCACCTGGTCGGGACCGGCCGGCAGCCGCCCGCCGGGGCGGAGCTGGGCGCCGCCGTTGAGGTCGGCGACCGGGCCGAACGACTGGCCGAGCGTCGGCGGGCCCATGGGCGCCACCGGCTTGCCGGCCTTGTCGACGATCTGCGCGTAGCCGCTCACGCTGCCCTGCGCGGCCTGGACGCCGTCGACCTGCCGGACGCGCTCCAGGAGCGCCGCGGGGACCGGCTCGCGGACCTCGGGCCCCTGGGTCTGCTCGAAGGTCGCCCGGGTGCGGACGTCGACGTCCACGCCCTTGGTGGTGGTGGCGAACAGGTCGTCGAAGACGCTGTTCATGGTGTCGGTGAGCACGTACGTGCCGGCGACGAAGCTCACGCCGAGCACGATCGCCAGGGCGGTCATGGCCATGCGCAGCTTGTGCGCGGCCAGGCTCTTCAGGGTCGCTCTGAGCATCGCGGTCAGGCCCCCAGCGCCTTCATGCGGTCCAGCACGCCCTCGGCGGTCGGGCCGGCCATCTCGTCGACGATGCGCCCGTCGGTGAGGAACAGCACCCGGTCGGCGTGGGCGGCGGCGTTGGGGTCGTGGGTGACCATCACGATCGTCTGGCCGAACTCGTCCACGCTGCGGCGCATGAACTGCAGCAGCTCCGCGCTGGAGTGCGAGTCGAGGTTGCCGGTGGGCTCGTCGGCGAAGATGATCTCCGGCTTGCTGGCCAGCGCCCGCGCCGCCGCGACCCGCTGCTGCTGCCCGCCTGACAGCTCCGCGGGCCGGTGGCGCAGCCGGTCGCGCAGGCCCACGGTGTCGACCACCCGGTCCAGCCAGGCCCGGTCCGGTTTGCGCCTGGCGATCGCCAGCGGCAGCTCGATGTTCTCCGCGGCCGACAGCGTGGGCAGCAGGTTGAAGGTCTGGAACACGAACCCGACCTGGTCGCGCCGCAGGCGGGTGAGCTGCCGCTCGCCGAGCGTGGACAGGTCGACGTCGCCGATCCAGATCCGGCCGGAGCTGATCCGGTCGAGCCCGGCCAGGCAGTGCATGAGTGTGGACTTGCCCGAGCCGGAGGGGCCCATGATCGCGCTGAAGCGGCCCTTGGGGAACTCGACGGAGACGCCGTCGAGCGCCCGCACCTCGGTCGGGCCGGAGCCGTACACCTTGACCACGTCGACCGCCCGGGCCGCCATCTCGGTCAGGCCGGATCCCGCCTCGGTCGCCGTGTTCGGGTCGGATGACATGTCGCCTCCTGGGGGCATGCGAGCCTTCGGGTTCAGGTGCGTGGTCCCTCGGGGTCGCCGGCCACCCACCATGACCGGCGGCGCGTTGACTCCCGCCCGGGCGGCGGGGAGCATGCGCCCATGAGATCGGCGGTCGGGGTCGACCTCGGCGGCACCAAGGTACAGGCTGTCACACTCGCCGGCAGCGGCGAAGTGCTGGGACGGGCGCGCGCCAGGACGCCCGGCACCGGCGACGTCGGCGCGGTCGTGGACGCGATCGCCGAGGCGGCCGGCCGCGCCGCGGACGAGGCGGGCGTGGCCCTGGACGCGCTCGCCGGCGTCGGGATCGGCGCGCCGGGGCGGGTCACGCGCGACGGCACCGTGTCCGGCGCCGCGAACCTGCCCGGCTTCGGCGCGCCGGTCCCGCTGGCCGGCCTGGTCGCCGAGGAGCTGGGCGTGCGCAGGGTCGTGGCCGACAACGACGTCAACGCCGGGGCGCTCGGCGAGCAGCGCCAGGGCGCCGGCCGCGGGGTCGAGGACCTGCTGGCCGTGTTCGCCGGCTCCGGGGTCGGCGGCGGCGTGGTGCTCGGCGGGCGCGTGCGCCGCGGTGCGCACGGCGCCGCCGGTGAGGTCGGCCACATGGTCGTGGTGCGAGGCGGGGACGAGTGCCCCTGCGGCCGGCGCGGCTGCCTGGAGGCGTACGCCGGACGGGTCGCGATGGAGCGCAAGGCGCGCGCCGCGGCCGCCGCGGGCCGCCCGACCTCGCTGCCGCTGCAGGACCCGGACCGGCGCATCACCAGCGGCGTGATCGCGGCGGCGCTGGAGCAGGGCGACGCGCTCACCCACGAGCTGGTCGACGGCGCGGTCGCCGCGCTCGGCGCCGGGATCGCCTCGGCGGTCAACCTGCTGGACCTGGACCTGGTGGTCCTCGGCGGCGGGCTGACCGAGAAGCTCGGCGGCCCCTTCGCCGACCGCGTCCGCGACGCCGCGCTGCCCAACCTGTTCGTCCGGCCGGCGACGCTGCGGGTGGTCCCCGCCGCGCTCGGCGATCTCGCCGGGGCGATCGGCGCCGCGCTGCTCGCGCTCGACGCCGCCTGAGCGCGCTCAGCGGGTGCGGGCGCTGCCGCCCAGGGCCTGCTCCAGCCGGCGCGCCGCCACCGCCCAGCAGCGCGGGTCGATCTCGGCCGCGTAGGCGTCGCGGCCGGTCCGCGCCGCGGCGATCGTCGCGCTGGCCAGGCCCGCGAACGGCTCCCAGACGACGTCGCCGGGGTCGCTGGAGGCGGTCACGATCCGCTCCATGAGCGCCAGCGGCTTCTGGTTGGCGTGCAGCACGCGCGCGCCGGCGCCGCGGACCCGCTCGGCACCGCGCACCGCGCCGTGGCGCCAGACGTTGGTGACCCCGTGGGCGTGGTGCCACTTCGCGCGCATCCCCGTCCAGCGCTCGGCGGTCACCGGGGTGCGCCCGTCGAGGCTGAAGTAGGGCCAGCTGGTCGGCGCCCCGTGCCGGGCCGCGTAGCGCGCCAGCCGCTCCAGCATCTCCGGCGGCGGGAAGTACCAGACCTGGTCCTGGGCGAAGTACTTGCGGGTGGCCGCGTCGCGGACCCCGCAGGCGTCGTTCGCCCGGCGCAGCGGCAGGCCCGACCGGCGCCACTCCTCGCGCAGCCACCGCCGCATCGGCAGCAGGCGGCCGTCGGGCACGCGCAGCAGCACCCGGCGGGTGTACTGCGCGCACACCTCGGTGACGATGGGGTAGCCGCGGATGGTGGCGCCGTTGACGTTGCCGGCGACGTGGGCGATGCCCTTGTCCCAGACGTGCAGCGCGCGGTACTCCCAGCCGTGGCGGTCCAGCACCGGGTGGACGCCCGCCCAGCCGACCTCGGTGCACCACAGCCACAGGGTGGTCGCCGGCTGCGCGCGGGCGGCCCAGCGGGCGACGTGCGGCTCGTACCAGCCGGCCAGGTCGGCGGGGCTGCGCGGGTCGCCCGGGTAGCCCGCGACCCCGTAGGGCCCGTCGGCCACGATCACCACCGGCGGCGGCCACGCCTGGTAGCGCTCGAGCGCGTCGGCGAGCTCCAGGCGGGCCCCCGGGAGGGCGACCACGCGCGCCTCCGCGGGCGCCTGCAGCAGGCGCAGGCGCGCCGAGGAGGTGCGGCTGGGACGGGCCCGGGACCCCGGCGGCAGGTCGGGCCAGGTCGTCATGCCTGGGTGGAGACCAGGCGGTAGACCCCGCCGGTGAGCGACAGCGCGTACAGCTCGCCCTGCTGGTCGACCCCGAAGGAGGACAGGTCGGGCACGACCAGCTCGAGCTGACGGTCCGGCCCGTCGGGCCTGCCGCCGACCGTGCGGACCGCCCGGATCCAGCCGGTGCAGTAGTCGCCGTACAGGTAGGCGCCCTGGAGCCCGGGGATGGCCCGGCCGCGGTAGACCTCGCCGCCGATCACCGTGCAGCCGTCGCCGTGGCCGTACTCCAGCACCGGGTCGATCGCGCCCGGGGGCTTGTCGCCCTCGAACTCGTGGCCCCCCTCGCGGTCGTCCCAGCCGAAGTTCTGGCCGCCGCCGCTGCCGCCGGGCAGGACGCTGATCTCCTCCCAGGCGTTCTGGCCGACGTCCCCGATCCACATGTCGCCGGTCGCCGGGTCGATCGAGAACCGCCAGGGGTTGCGCAGCCCGTACGCCCAGATCTCCGGGCGCGCGCCGGCGCGGCCGACGAAGGGGTTGTCCGCGGGGATGCCGTAGGGGCGGTCGCCGTCGGGCCGGGGCGAGATGCGCAGGATCTTGCCGAGCAGGGTGTCCAGCTTCTGGCCGTTCTCGTGCGGGTCGCCGGCCCCGCCGCCGTCGCCGGCGCCGGTGTACAGCTCGCCGTCGGGGCCGAACACCAGCTCGCCGCCGTTGTGGTTGGGCGCGAAGTCCTCGATCTGCAGCAGCTCGCGCATGCTGCCCCGGTCGGCCTGGTCGCCGTGCAGCCGGTACTCGCGGACGCTGGTGTTCTGGTCGCGGTTGGTGAGGTTGACGTACAGGTACCGGCGGTCGGGGGAGACCGCGATCCCGAGCAGCCCCTGCTCGCCGCCGGCGTGCACCTCGTCGCTGACGTCCAGGACCGGCGCGGCCTGGAGCTGACCGTCGCGGAGCAGCCGGACCCGGCCCGCCTGCTCGGCCACGTAGAGCGCGTCGTCGCCCTTGGGCGCCGCCATCGCCAGCGGCTGGTCGAGCTGCGCGACCTGCTCCAGCTTGACCGTGGCGACGGCGCGGTCGAAGTCCCGCTGGCTGGCGGTCCGCGGCGCGCCGTCCGCGGCGCCCGCGGTGGGCGGGGCCGGCGACACCGGCGCCTGCGTGCCGGCCGGCGCGGACTGCGAGTCCGGCGCGCCCCGGTCGCAGGCGCCCAGGAGCAGGGCGAGGGCGGCGGCGAGGGTGGTCAGAGTGGTCCGGCGACGGGACCGCGTGCGCAGGATGGTGGCCATGCCCGCCATTCTCGCCGGCACGGGCGAATTTCGCTCGCACCGGCCGGGCCGGGCGCGGCCGGGGTCAGCCGCCCTGCGGCCGGGACTGCTGGACCTCCAGGACCCTGCGCGCGACCTCCACCAGCGGCACCTGGCGGTCCATGGCGGTGCGGCGCATGCGCGTGTACGCCTCGTTCTCGGTCAGGCCGAACTGCTCCATGAGCTGGCCCTTGGCGCGCTCGATGATCTTGCGCGCGGCGAGCTTGGCCTCCAGGTCGTCGACCTGCGCCTCCAGCTCGCGCCGCTCGGCCGCGCGGGCGAGCGCGACCTCGACCGCGGCCAGGAGCTGCGGCGGCTGGAACGGCTTGACCAGGTAGCCGATCGTGCCGGCGTCGGCGGCGTCCTCGACCAGCTGCTTGTCGCTGAAGGCGGTGAGGACCAGGACCGCGGCGTCGCCCTCCTCGGTGATCTGGCGGGCGGCGGCGATCCCGTCCATCTTCGGCATCTTCAGGTCCATGACCACGAGGTCCGGCTGGAGCTCGCGCACCAGCTCCACCGCCCGCTCACCGTCGCCGGTCTCACCGACGACCGTGTGGCCGCCTTCCTGGAGGCTCTCGACGATGTCGGCGCGGATCAGGACCTCGTCCTCGGCGACGACCAGGCGCGCCATGTGCTCTCCTCGACTCCGGACCGGTCGGTTGCTGACTCGGGGGGTGTCCGCGATGCCGCCTGGCGGCGGTGCCCCCCCGCGAGGAGGCGCGCGGACCCGCCCTGGGCTCGGGCCGTCGGGCGCGCGGACCGCGCCCGCGTGCTAAGGATCGGGCGGGACAGGCCGGCTGTCCACACGCAGAACCATACACACGTGGACGACCTGCACGGACGGTACCGCCGGGCCGCGCCGACCGGGGGATCCCGGCACGTGCCGGCGCTGCCGTAGGATTGTGTCGACCGTACGCCGTTCGCTGGGTGCGGCGCGGGGTGCGGCGCGCCGGACCAGCGGGACCAAGGAGACGACGTGACCACGCCGACCTACCGTCGGCTGGACGCGGAGGCCACCGAGCACCTGCACCGCCTGACGACCACCTGGCGGCTGATCGCCGATCTCTCCTTCAGCGACCTGCTGCTGGTGGCGCCCCTGGAGGGCGAGCCGGAGCGGTTCCGGGTCATCGCGCAGCAGCGCCCCTACACCGCCCGGACCCTGTACCCCGAGGACATGGTCGGCCGGGTCGTCGACGCCCAGTGGCACCCCTGGGTGGAGCGCGCCTGGCGCGAGGCCCGGCGGCGCCCGCACAGCGAGCCGGCCTTCATCGACGCCGAGCCGGTCCGGGTCGAGGCGGTCCCCGTCCGCCAGCGCGGCGACGTCGTCGCGGTGCTCTCCATCGAGGCCGCCGACCTGCCCGACCGGGCGATCGGCCGGTTCGAGTCCGCCTACCTGGAGTGCGCCGACGCGCTGCTGCACATGCTCGAGCTGGGCAAGTTCCCGTTCTCGGCGGCCAACGACCTGATCAGCTCCCCGCGGGTGGGCGACGGCCTGATGGTCGTCGACGCGCTCGGCATGATCCAGTTCTCCAGCCCGAACGCGAACTCGGCGTTCCGCCGCATCGGGACCAGCGCGCTCACGCCCGGGCGGCCCGCGCCGGAGCCGGTGCGCGTGCTCGCCGCGGAGGCCACCGCCACCCGCCGCCCGGTCGAGTACGAGATCGACGAGGAGAGCGGCGTGGTGATCGACCTGCGGGTGGTCCCGCTGCTGTGGGACGGCGGCTGGTCGCGCTCGCTGGTGCTGTCGCGCGAGGTGACCGATCTGCGCCGCAAGGACCGGCTGATCTCGCTGCGCGAGGCGACCATCCGCGAGGTCCACCACCGGGTGAAGAACAACCTCCAGACGGTCGCGTCGCTGCTCAGGCTCCAGGCGCGGCGCATGAGCGACCAGCCGCAGGCGGCCGCCGCGCTGGAGGAGTCGGTCCGGCGCATCGCCGCGATCGCACTGGTCCACGAGACCCTCACCGAGGAGCTGGAGGGCGCGGCGGACATGCGCGACGTCGCCCGGCGGGTGGTGCGCATGCTCGAGGGCTCGCTCGCGCGCGAGGACGTCAGGATCCAGCTCGTGGCCGACTCCGTGCGGGTGAACGCGGCGGTCGCGACCCCGGTCGCAGTGGTCCTGAACGAGCTGGTGCAGAACGCGGTGCAGCACGGGCTCGGGGAGGGGCCGGGGACGGTCAACGTCACGCTGCGCGGCGGGAACGGCCGGCCGCTGGTCCTGGAGGTGACCGACGACGGCGGCGGCGTCCCGCCGCCGCCGGCCGAGCGCGAGCGCGACGGGCTCGGGCTCCCGCTGGTCAAGGCGCTGATCGCCGACCAGCTCGGGGGCGAGTTCTCGCTGACCGCGCGCGACGGGCACGGCAGCGTCGCCCGCGCGGTCGTCCCGGTCCGCTGACGGGCCGGGGCGCCGGCCGGTTCCGCCGCGCGGGCGCAAGGTGCCCTGGCGTTGCCGTCCCACGCTGCGTGGGGGATGCTGTCCGCCTGTGGCCGCACGGCGGGCGGCCGCAGCCATCCCGACCATTCCGATCCCCCGACCATTCCGACCCCAGGGAGCCCGGGTGATGGAACCGTCACCGTCACCGTCAGCGGCGGCGGGGGGAGATCCGCAGCGTCCGCCCGGCCGACACGCGGTGACCGCGGGCGCGGTGGTCTTCGTGCTGGTGATCCTCACGGGCGCGGTCGTCGAGCTGCGGGCGCGCGCCGGGGGCCGCGACGAGGCCGCCGCCGGGACCGCGACGACCTCCGGCGGCACGCCCGTCGCCGGCCGGAGCCCCGCCCCCACCACCGTGCCGCCGACCTCGACGACCGTGCAGCCGCGTCCCAGGCCCGAGCCGCGCAACCTGACCGTCGGCAGCCGCGGCCGCGACGTGCGGGCGCTCCAGACGAGCCTGATCCGGCTCGCCTACGCCGACCTCGCCCGCGCGACCGGCACGTTCGACGAGCAGACCCGGCATGCGGTCGTCAGCTTCCAGAAGGTCAACGGGCTGGACCGCGACGGCATCGCCGGGCCGAGGACGCTGGCGGCGCTGCGCGCGCCGCGGGTACCCCGGCCGCGCGACCCCGGCCGCGACTTCCACGTCGAGACCGACCTCGACCGGCAGGTGACCTACCTGGTCTCCGGCGGCAGGGTCAGCGCGATCATCGACGCCTCGACGGCCAGCGGCCGGACCTACGAGGTCGACGGCGACCTGCGCCTGGCGGTCACCCCCACCGGGGAGTTCCGGATCCAGCGCCGGCTCGACGGCTGGCGCAGGAGCGACCTCGGACTGCTGTACCGGCCCGCGTACTTCGTGGGCGGGTACGCCTACCACGGCGCGCCGTCGGTGCCGCCGTTTCCCGCCAGCCACGGCTGCATCCGGATGACCCTGTCGACGATGGACCGGTTCTCCGACCGGTTCGCGGTCGGCACCCGGGTGCTGGTGTACCGGACGTGACGTCCGGTCCGGGTACCCTTCGCCGGGGACGCCACGCGAGGGACGCCAGATGGTCATTCTGAAGTCGCCCGACGAGATCGCGATCATGCGCCGCGCCGGACGGGTCGTGGCGCGCACGCTCGCCGCGGCGCGCGGCGCCATCCGGCCCGGCGTGACCCTGCGCGACCTGGACCGCCTCGGCGAGCAGCGCATCCGCGCCGAGGGCGCGCTGCCGTCGTTCCTCGGCTACCACCCGCACTTCGCGTCCACGCCGTTCCCCGGCACGCTGTGCCTGTCGGTCAACGACGTGATCGTCCACGGCATCCCCGACGGGTACCGGCTGCGCGAGGGCGACCTGCTGTCCATCGACTGCGGCGCGATCGTCGAGGGCTACCACGCCGACGCGGCGGTGACCGTCGGCGTCGGCGAGATCGACCAGGCCGCCCGCCACCTGCTGGAGGTCACCGAGCGCGGACTGCGCGCGGGGATCGAGCAGGCGCGCAGCGGCAACCGGCTGAGCGACATCAGCTACGCGGTCGGCAGCGTCGCGCACCAGGCCGGCTTCGGCGTCGTGCCGGACTTCGGCGGGCACGGCGTCGGGCGCTCCCTGCACGAGGACCCCCAGGTGCTCAACGACGGCAAGCCCGGCCGGGGCCTGCGCCTGCGCGAGGGGCTGGTGCTGGCGATCGAGCCGATGTTCAACGAGGGCGGGGGCGACTACGAGCTGCGGCCCGACGGCTGGTCGCTGGCGACCGCGGACGGCTCGCGCTCGGCGCACTTCGAGCACACGATCGCGCTGACCGCCGGCGGCACCGAGGTGCTCACCGCCGAGTGAAGCCCCCCGAGAGGTCCGGCGCGACCACGCCCGGGACGTGCCGGGCGGCGAACGCGAGCAGGACCTCGGTCTGGCGGACGCGCTCGTCGGTGACCAGCGCCCCGTGCCCGGCGTCGAAGCGGTCCAGCTCGAGCTCCTTGCCCAGCTCGCGCAGGCGCTCGGCGTAGTTGAGCACCTGCCGCAGGGGGCAGCGGGTGTCGTTCTCGCCGACCATCAGCAGCACCGGGACCCGCACCCGCGCGGCGTGGGTGATCGGGGACCGCTCGCGGTACAGCTCGGGCACCTCGGCCGGGCTGCCGCCGAACAGGGACCGGTCCAGCGCCTGGAGGCCCTCGCTCTCGTCCTCGTAGGCGGCCGGGTAGTCGGCGACGGGGACGACCGCGGCCGCGGCCCGCCAGCCGTCCGGCACCGTCCCGATCGCCTGGAGCGTGACGTACCCGCCCCACGAGGCGCCGGCGATCATGACCCGTGCGGGGTCGGCGATCCCGGACGCGACCAGGCTGCCCCGCCCGGCGGCGACGTCGTGGACCTCGGGCCGGCCCGGGTCGCCCTCGAGCGCGTCCTGCCACGCCTTGCCGTACCCGGTGGAGCCGCGGTAGTTGACCAGCCCGACCGCGAAGCCGTGGTCCACCAGCGCCTGGACCTGGGGGCTGAACGCGTCGGCGTCCTGCCCGTGCGGCCCGCCGTGGACCAGCATCACCGTGGCGTGCGGCCGGGGCGCGTCCGGCTCGACCACGAAGCCGTGCACCTGCTGGCCGCGCTCGTTGGCGAAGGTCCAGCTCTGGTAGGCGACGCCGGGCGGCGCCGGCTCGCCGGGGAGCGCCAGCACCGGCTCGTCGCGTCCCAGCGCGCGGATCACCGGGGGGACGGCGCCCGACGACCAGCGGTACCAGACCTCCCCGTCGGGCCGGACGCCGGCGCCGCCGACCGACCCGGGCGGGTGCGGCAGCCGGCGCAGCTCGCCGCTGCCGAGGTCGGCCCGGTACAGCTCGTCGCGGCCGAGGTGGTTGTGGACCAGCAGCAGCGCGTCCGCGTCCGGCCACCAGCCCGCGACCTCAACCTCGCCGGGGAGGTCGGCGGCCACGTCGGCGACCGCGCCGGCCGCCGGGTCCCAGACGGCGGGGCGCAGGCGGCCGGTCAGCTCGCGCAGGACCGCGATCCGCCCGTCCCCGGGGACCGGCGAGACGTCCGCCACGTACAGCCCGTTGCCCTCCCCGTCCCACAGGTCCGCGATCACCCGGCCGTCGCCGTGGTCGAAGGCCCGCAGGGCGGGGTGCAGGTTGTCGCCGTGCTCGGCGTGCTCCACGAACACGACGCGCCCGTCCCGGCTGAGCCCGGCGACCCCCGCGGTCTGCTCGTGCCGGTACAGCTCGCGGGTGGCGCCGCCGATGGTGCCGGCGCGGACCGCGAAGCCGTCGCGGGAGGCGAGCCCGAGGGCGACCCTGCCGTCCGGACCGAGGGCGAGCCCGCCGCTCCACGCCGGCGGGACGTCGGTCACCATCGGCCGGTCCGGGCCGCCCGCGAACGGCTGCAGCAGCCAGCTGCCGATCTCGTCGCCCCGGTCGTCGGCGAACCAGCACAGGTGCTCGCCGTCGGGCGTCAGGGCCCCGGCGACCGCGCCGGTGGGGTGCTCGGTCGCCTGCCGCCGGGTCCCGGCCGCACGGTCCCAGAGGTGGAGCTGCCAGGCGCCCGAGAGGTTCGAGGCGGCGACGAGCCGCTCGGGACGGCCGGGTGCCCAGGCGGGGAGCGTCACCGACGCCGCGCGGAAGCGCCGCTTCCAGCGCGGCTCGCCGGCCGCCCCGGTCCGGGCCCGGGACGGACGTCCCCGCCCGGGACGGCCGGGCGCGGGACGGCCCGGCTCGTCGGGCTGGTCGGGAAGGTGGCGCATCGGCCGATCGTACTGCCGGGCGGCACCTGGGGCGGGACCGGATGTGACCAGGGACGCTTGAAATCTCGCACGATGGGGAGAATCCTGCGCAAGAGGGACGATCGACCAGGAATCCGCGGCCGCCCGGGTGTGTGCGAAACCGGCGCAACAGGCTATTGTCAGCACGCACGCGGGACCGGCGGCGGCGGAGGTGAGACACGATGAGCAGCTCCCGCCGACGGCTGGCGGCCATCGGCGCGCTCGCGGCCGCCGTCCTGGCACTGCTCCTCGCGCCCGCCGCCGGGGCCGCCGAGCTGCTGGAGATCTCCAGCCTGAGCTGCGCAGGACTCTCGGTCCGCGGGACCGGCCTCCCGCCGGCCCGCAACGACCTCGCGGTCACGGTCGCCAACGCCGACACCGACCGCACCCTGCTGACCTGGCCCGCCCGCACCACCGAGGGCGGCGAGCTGCGCTCGACGATGCACACGTCGATGACGGGCCTCACCAACGTCCGCGTCACCGTGCTGGACGGCACGGACGAGGCGCTCATCACGACCGAGCGCAAGCTGCCGACCCCCTGCCTGCCGCGGGCGCTGCCCAACACCGGGGCGTGGCAGTTCGGCCTGGCGCAGCTGCTGCTGCTGCTCGGCGGGTTCGGCCTGGTCGCGTCGGGCCTGGTCACCAGGCAGCTCGCCGGCGGCCTCTACCGCGGCCGGCACGAACCGTCCTGGCGCCCGCGGCGCGGCCTCGGCCGCATCGCGGGGTCGGCCAGGCGGTAGCCGCCAGCCGGGCCGCAGCGCCCGGCGCGGTAGCATCGGCGCCGGGATGACCGCCATCGGGATCGTGCTCGCCTTCGCCGTCGGCGGGTTCCTCGTGGCCCTGGCGCGGCGGCCTCCGGGCCTCGGCTCACGCCACGTCCGCCACCGGGCCGCCGCCCGCGGCCTCCAGCTCCTCTACCTGCTCAGCGGGGTCAGCCTGATCGTCCGCGGCGCCCTCGCCCTGGCCTCCATCGGGAGCTGACGCCGCCGGTCCGGATCCGGCGCTGCCGCCGTCCTCGTCGGCGTCGGGCGCCGCCGGGACGGCCCGCGCGCGGCGGCGGGCGCGCCTGGGCCGGCTGCCGAACGCCCACCACGGGACGGGCTCGTCCCCGACCGCGGCCGCCGGCTGCCGCGCCACGTTCGCGACCCACCAGGTCGCCAGCAGCAGCAGCATCCCGCCGAGCGCGAACGAGGGCCACGGGGGGGTGGGGAGCTGGATGGAGCGGGTGTCGCCGGGCAGCGTGGGGTCGCGCGAGATCCAGCTCGTGGGCGCCGTCCGCCGACCCGGCCCGGTCCGGCCGGCCGCGTCAGCGCCCGGCCGGCGCTCCACCGGCGGGGTCGGCGGACGGCCGGCCGCGGCCTGGGGCGCGAGCGCGGAGGCTCCCGACGCCAGACCCGAGGGCGGCGCCAGCCCGCTCGGCTCCCTGCCGCCGCCGGGCCGCAGGCCCGTCGTTGCCGCGCGGTCCGGCGTGCCCGGTCCCACCTGCCTGGCGGGGCCTTTCGCGCCGGCCTTCCCGCCGCCGGTGCCCGGCGCGGCGGGCTGCCCGGCCTGGCCGGCGGGGGCGTCCGGCCCGCCGGGCGGTGCGCCCTGCGTGGTGGTCGGCGGCGGCCCGCCGGGGGGGTTGGCCGGGACGCTGCCGGGGACCGCGCCCCGCCCGGGGAGCGGCGGGTAGCCGGCCGCAGCGCCGGCCGGCGGCTGCGGGCCCTGGATGGCGGCGCCACCCCGGTCGCCCTGGGATGCCCGCAGGGCCGGCTCCGGCTGACCGGCCTGGCCGCGCGCGCCGGCCGCCATGGGCGCGACCGCCACCTGGATGACCGGGGCGGCGAGCACGAGCTGGAAGCTCTCGACCCGGGCCTCGATCCAGCCGGCCGCCGCCGTGGCCGGTTGCCCGGGCGCGGGGCGCGGCGCCACGGCGGCGGCACGGTTCGAGGCCGCGCCGTCGTCGGCGGCGACCGGTGCCGGCGCGGCCACCTGGTCCCGGGTCGGGACCGGGGGCGTGGTCGTGGCCGGGGCCGGGTCCCGGGTCCGGCCGGGGCTCACGGGACCGTCCCGGCCGGAGCCCGGATCCTGCACCTGCCCCGCCGTCCGGTCCCCGGCCGGAGCCTGGTCCGCCGCCGTGCCGGGGCCGTCGCCGGCGGCGGGCTGCTGCGCGGGCGTGACGTCCGACCCGCTGGTGGTGTCGGCGGTGGTGCTGGTGGGGCTGACGGTGGTGGCGGTCGGCCCGCCGGCCGCAGCGTCCTGCCCTTCGGTGTCGCCGGGCGGCGTCCTCGGCGGCCGGTCCCCTGTGACGCCGCCGGCGTCACCGTCCCAGTCCTCGGTGCCGGTGCCCCGCTCCGCCTGCGGGTCCACCTGGGGGTCGGGCGGCCCGCCGGTGCCGCCTTCCTCACCCGCGGGGGGCTCGTCGGCGGGGTCGCCGGCGAGCGGGAGCTGGCCGTCCTGCACCCCGGTGCCGTCCTCGGGGGCGCCGGTGGCGGCCTCGTCCCCGGCCGGAGGGTCGGTGGCGGCGTCCCCGGCGGCCGGCGTCCCGGGCTGCTGGTCCCCGGGCTCGGCCAGGGTGGTCGTCGTCGGCACCGCCTCGGCCGGCCTGCCGGTGGCGGCCGGCCTTCGGGCCGTGTCGTCGGCCCGCAGCGGGGAGACGGGCATGAGCCCCGCGGGGACGAGGATCAGGGCCACCAGGGCAGCCGCGGCCGCGAGCGCGAGCCGGATCCGGCGCGCGCGTGCGCGTCCTCTCCGAGTTGAGCGCATCGCGGACCCCAGTCGTTGGCCGGGACCGGGCTTGCGGGGCTGCGGGGGGCCGACGCTGACCCGGCGGGGGATCGAGCCTTTCTCGGGTTTCAGAAAATTGTGCACCTCTGCCCTCGGTAATTGCAATGAGCGACGCAAATAACATGCTTGTCAGGACTGCGATGGCCTCCGGCCTGCGGATAGAGCACTTGGCCATATGGAGACCCCGACAATCCACTCGACTCGGGATTTTCGTCAGGCTGGATGGTGAGCTTTCACAATCGTGCGGCGATTGAGGGCCAGGGCTGTCTGACGATCTGGAATTCCACCGCACGGGTACGCGAAAACCGACTCGCCGAATCAGACGGTCAACGCGAAACGCTGAGGCTCGGGTGGCGGCGGGCAATTGGCGCCGGGGTGGTGGCCGACCGGCGCTCCGGCGACCCTCAGGGCGGTCCGGGGATCTGCTCCCCGCCGAGCCCGAGGTCCAGCCGCGGCCGCAGCCGCCCGGCCCGGTCCCTGGCCGAGGCTGCCGCCCCGGCGAGCAGCTCGAGCTGCTCGGCGACCCGGGCGGGCGCGGTGCCGCCGGGTGTGGTCCTGACCGCGACGCTGTGCGCCACCGACAGCGACGCCGGGTCGGCGCCGGCCAGCTCCGGGGCCGCCCCGGCCAGCTCGTCCCGGGTCAGGTCCGCCAGGCGCCGGCCGCCGGCGGCGGCGGCGCGCACCGCCGCGCCGACCGCCTCGTGGGCGCGCCGGAACGGCACGCCGCCGCGGACCAGCTCCTCGGCGAGGTCGACCGCTGTCGCGTCGGCTTCCTCCGCGGCCGCCAGCATGCGCTCCGGCACCGGGCGCAACCCCCCCACCAGCCCGCTCAGCGCCCCCGCCGAGCTGGTGAGCGTGTCCACGGCCTCGAACACGGCCGCCTTGTCCTCCTGCAGGTCGCGGGCGTAGGCGAGCGGCAGCCCCTTGAGGGTGGCCAGGAACCCGGCCAGCCGCCCGACGACCGTCCCGGCACGGCCGCGGACCAGCTCCGCCACGTCCGGGTTGCGCTTCTGCGGCAGCATCGACGAGCCCGTCGCCCACGCGTCGGGCAGCACCACCCAGCCCCGCCCCGCCCACAGCGCCACGTCCTCGGCCAGGCGGGAGGCGTGCGCCATCGCGATCGCCGCGGCCGCCAGCAGCTCGGCGACGACGTCGCGGTCGGACGTCGCGTCCATCGCGTTGCCGAACGCCGCCGCGAACCCGAGGTCCGCCGCGGTCGCCTCGGGATCGAGCGGGAACGAGGAGCCCGCGATCGCGCCCGCGCCGAGCGGACAGACGTCCGCCCGCCGGGCGGCGTCCTCCAGCCGGCCGAGATCGCGCGTCAGGGCGAACCCGTGCGCTGCGAGCTGGAAGGACCACAGCACCGGCTGGGCGGGCTGCAGGTGGGTCAGGCCGGGCAGGATCACGGCGGCGTGCGCGGCCCCGGTGCGGGCGAGCGCCTCGACCAGCCCGGCGACCGCCGCGACGGCGTCGGCCGTCGCGCGCTTGACCCACAGCCGCAGGTCGGTCGCCACCTGGTCGTTGCGGCTGCGGCCGGTGTGCAGGCGGCCGCCGGCCGCGCCGACCAGCTCGGTCAGGCGCCGCTCGACGGCGGTGTGCACGTCCTCGTCCGCCGCCGCCCACGCGAACGACCCGGCCGCCAGCTCGGCCGCGACGCGCGCCAGGCCGTCCAGGAGCAGCGCGCCCTCCTCCCGGTCGAGCACACCCGCCCGGACCAGGGCCCGGACGTGCGCGCGGCTGCCGGCCACGTCCTCGGGCCACAGCCGGCGGTCCACGTCGAGCGAGACGGTGAAGGACCACATGGCCGGATGCGGCGGCTCGCCGTAGCTGCCGGCCCACAGGGGCCGACCGGACGGTCGCGCGGTCCCGCCGTGCTGCTGCTCGTCCATGCGTGCTGGCGATCCTACCGGCGAGCGCGCCGCACGGCCGGCGCCGGCCCCCGGCGGCGGCCGAGCACCCGGCGGGTCGCCCCCGGGGGACGTCGCCGGTTCGGAACCGGATCGTCATGTCTGCTATGGTCCGCTCTTGCCCTGCAGCCTCTCCGCGGCCCGCCGCGATCCCTCGGGAGGCGATGTCAGTGTCCCGGTCCGTCGTCCCCCTACCTCCCCGGTCCCCCCGCGCCACCGGGTCCCCCCCGGGCTCCCGGCTCCCCGCCCTGGCCCGGCTCCTGGCCGCTGCGCTCGCGGTGGGCCTGCTCGCCGGCGCCCTGCCCGCGGTCGCCGACACGGCCGCCGACCGGCGCGACCTGTCCACGGTGCAGCGGCGGCTGCAGGCCGTGCGCGCCGAGCTGGCCGCCGCCCGCGGCGACGCCGCCAAGCTGGCCGCGGCGCTGCGGGAGGCGGACGCGACGGTGGCCGAGGCGGAGCGCGACCACCAGGCCGCGGAGGCGCGCTGGGTCCAGGCGCGCCGCCAGAGCGTCGACGCCACGCGGGTGCTCGGCGAGGCCACCGCCGAGGTGTGGCGGTCCGAGGCGGCCCGCAACGAGCAGGCGCGGCGCACCTACATGACCGGCGGGGCGCTCGCCGACCTCAACGCCGTCATCCAGGCGCGCACGCTCACCGACCTCTCCGCGCGCGTGATCGCGCTCGACCGCGTCGCCCAGGAGACCAACCAGACGCTCGGGCGGCTGCGGGTGGCCGAGGTCCGCGCCGCGGACGCGCGCGACCGGCTGGCCGCCGTCGAGCAGGTCGCGCGCGACCGCCGCATGGAGGTCGCGCGGCGCCTGGAGCAGCTCACCGAGGTCCGCGCCGTGCGGGCCGACGCCAAGCGGCGGCTCGACGCCGAGGTGGCCGGGCTCGCCGCCCGCGAGGCCTCGCTCAGCGGCCGCTCGCGCGTGCTGCTGGCCTCCATCCGCACGCAGGAGGCCGAGGCCAGGCGGCGCGCCGCCGAGGCGGCCCGGCTGGCCGCCGACCAGCGCCAGCAGGCGTCCGCCCTCGGCGCCGCGCGCGCCGGCGAGATCCGCCTCACCGGCAGCGGGACCTGCGACCTGTCGGGGACCAGCGCGGCCGAGCGATGGATCATCATGCGCGAGTCCGGCGGCCGGCCGACCGCCGACAACCCGACCTCGACCGCGTTCGGGCTCGGCCAGCTCCTGCTCGCCAACCGACTGCGCTACCTCGGCGACGATTACGCCACCACCGACTGCGGCAAGCAGCTCGCCGCGTTCCGCGCCTACGTCGCCGACGCCTACGGCGACGCCGAGACCGCCCAGGCGTTCTGGGAGGCCAACGGCTGGTACTGAGCCCGCCGGGCGAGGGCCCGACCGCAGGCGGGCGGGGCTGCCGGGAGCTCAGACGACCGGCGACGGCTGGGCCGGTTCCGGCCACTGCTCGGCGACGGTGAGCTGGATGCCGGCCGCCGGGGAGGCGCCCGCCGGAGGGTCGACCTCCGGCACCACGGCCGCGACCTGCGTCTTCTGCTCCGCCTTGCCGTCCCCGGTCACCGCGACCTGGGTGTTGTCACCGGCGAGGTTGCCCTCGGGCTCCGGGGGCGGCCGGTTCTCGGCCACGACCGGCGGAGCAGGCGGGGACGGCGGCGGGGACGGCGTTGCGGGAGGCTCCGGCGGCGGCGTGGCGGGAGCCGGGGCCGGAGCGCCCGGCGGCGCTTCGGCGACCGGCCCGCCGGAACCGCCGCCCGGCTCCGCCGGCGCCGCCGGCGACGAGGGCGCCGAGGGCGCCGTCCCGGAGCCGCCGTCGGCCGACGGCGGCTCCGGGGTCCGGCCCTCAGTCCCACCGTCGTTGGCGTCGCCGGGGTCATGGGGCTTCCGCGGCTGGTGCGCCGGCGCCAGGCCGGGCCGTTCGCGGCGCGCCTGCCAGAGCCGGGGGACGATCGCCCCACCGTCGTCCCGCGGCGCCCTCGGCCTGCTCGTGGCCGACGCCACCACCGCCGCGACCGGCATGGCCTGCGCGGCCGGCCCGTCCATCGTCCGCTGGTCCAGCGCGCGCTGGGCGTCCACCCTCGACAGCAGGTTCGACGCCTTGGCCACCAGCTTGCGGTACCCGCTGCCGCCGCCCCGGGAGGCGTCGGCCGGGCGGGCCGCCACCTTGCCGGCGGCCATGGGCGCGGCGGAGCCGGCAGGGAACACGTCGGCCGGCGTGTCCGGGTCCCGTACGGGCACGTACTGACGGCCGACGAACACCGCCCCCTGGACGACCAGGCCCGCCACCAGCAGCACGCTCGCGAGCAGCAGCATCGTCATCAGCAGCCGGGTCGCCCTGCGCAGGGCGACCGGCGGCGTCAGCATCGCGAGGGCAGCCCTGCCCCCGGTGCGCGCACACTGCACGGGTGCTCCCTTCGTCGAGCGCTCGGACACCCGGACCGCCTCGACCCGAGCAGGCCTCGGGAGGGCGCGAACCGGGGTTCCGGGTGCCACGACAGCGAGGTACGGACCGCGACCGCGCAGAGCGGCAGCGGACCCGGCTGCATCATGACCTGGACATATCACAGATCGGCGACGAATCGGGCACGACCGCAGTCGATTTCGGGCTCCCGGCCCGGTACCCACCGAAGACCTCAGGCGCTCGGGCGGAGGTGCCGGTTGCGGCGGAAGAAGTTGTCCGGATCCCATGCGTCCTGCAGGGCCACGAGCCGCTCGTACCCGGCAGGGCCGTAGGCCGCGCGACCCTCCCCTGGCCCTCCTCGCCGAGGAAGTTCACGGGGAAGGGTTCAGCTGAAGAGGAACACCTCGCCGCCGTCGACACCGCCCAGGTCGCCCGAACCGGTGTCCAGCGTCTCCAGGCCGGCACCGCAGCCGACGGCGTTCGCCAGGCCCGAGCCCCCGGCGGCGGCCGGCCCGAGACCGACGCTCCCGCCCATCCAGGCCGCCCCGTCCTCTTCGGTCCCGTCCAGGAGGGAGTTGTCCAGCGGGTCGCCGCCGTCATCGCCGCCGGGCTGCCAAGCGGGCGCCGGGACCTGGGAAGGCCGCGGCGGCGGGCCGGGATGCGAGCCCGCCGCCACGGCCGGCACCCCCGGCTCCGCCACGGCCGGCACCCCCGGCTCCATCTCGGAGGGCACACCCGGGTCCGCGACGGAGGGCACGCCCGGCTCCATCTCGGAGGGCACGCCCGGGTCCGCCAGGGAAGGTGCCGGCGAGACCGCGGCAGGAGGCGCCGCGGGCGCGTCGACCCGACCCTCCGCGGCCCGGACCTCAACACGCTGCTCCGCCTGAGACTGATCCGCCTGGAGCCGACCCGGCAGGGGCTGGTCCGCCACGGACCGGTCCTCCGCAGGCTGGTCCTCCCCCGGTGGATCCTCCGCGGGCCGCTCCGCCTCGGAGCGGTCCGGGCCGAGCCGGGCCTCCCCGGGCTGGCCGGCGCGGTCCGTCGGGGTGGGAGCGGGGACCCGCGCGACCAGCGCGGCAAGCTCGGCGCGAAGCGCGGCCAGGTCGACCCCGCCGGAGGCGAGGACGGACCCGCCGCCGCCGGCGGGCGCCTCGACGACCCGGCTCGCGGCCTCGAGCACAGGGCGCTCGCCCGCCCCGGCGGACTGACCGCCGGTCAGCGCAAGGACCTCCGGGTCCCTGCGGAACAGGAACGCGCCGTCGTCGCGCAGCACGCCGAGCCTGCCGTCGGACGTCCGGTAGACGTGACCGTCGGCGCTGCACGTGACGAAGGCCACCTGCAGGTCGATGGGGAGCACGAGCGCGACGGCGCCCGCGGGGCGCTCCGCCGGAGCGGGGAAGACCTCCGCGTCCGCCGGCCTGGCCAGCTCGAGCGCGGCGCTCCCCACCGGCTGCGGGCCCGCCTCGCCGGCCGCGAGGTCGGCGCGCGAGGCCGCGTCAGGCGACGGATCCGGCTCGCCGACAGGCTGCTCGCCCTCCTCGGATTCGAGTTGGACGAACCAGTCCCAGATGCCTGGGGATACCGAGACCTTCATGGAGGAGACCCGTTCACGGAGGAGGCTCACCTGGGCCGGGGATCGGACGACGAAGTGAACCTAGCGCCCCAGGGACGACAGAGCGTCACGGGCGGGCAACGAATCGGGCACGCCCGCCGAGGCGTCGCCGCGACTCGGGTCAGGAGGCGTCGCCAGGCCCGCTCCTCCGACGCCGGCCCGCTGAACCGCGGTCGGCGCAGCAAGGGCGGGTGTGGTCAGGCGTCGGCCTTGGTGGTGCCGGGCGGCCCGGCCAGAACCGTGGGGACGTACTCGAGCAGCTGCAGCCGACCGTCGAAGACGCGGCTGGTGACCATGTCGAGGGAGACGTCGGGGTACCCGTCGTAGATCCGGTCCCGACCGCTGCTTCCGGTGATGACCGGGAAGACGACCACGCGGAAACGGTCCACGAGACCGGCTTTCAGCAGCGAGCGGCACAGTGTGAGGCTGCCCAAGGTGCGCATGGACCTGGTGCCTTCCTCCTTCATCTTCCGCACGGCCTCGACGGGGTCCTGGGAAACCAGTTGCGTGTTCGGCCACGCCAGCGGCTCCGTCAAGGTGGTCGAGAAGACGACCTTCGACAGGCCCGCCAGGGCATCTGTACCCGGCTCACCGCCGGCGGCCAACCCGGACATGACCCGATAGGTGTTCGCGCCCATCAGGATGGTGTAGTCCGCCTCCGGGTGGTCTTCCAACCAGGCGAGGTACTCGGGCCCCTCCAGGCCCCACCAGCCGGGCCAGCCCTCCGCGGCCCCGTATCCATCCAGCGAGGTGATGAAGTCGATGACCAGTTCCGGCACCTCCGGCTCCTTTCAGTGAACTGGTGAGCGGCTTGCAGCCGCCAACAAGTCGCTGAGCAGTGCCCCCAGGGGGACCTACCCGCGACTTCCAGCTACCACACCGAGGACGGTGTCCGTCACGCCGCCCTACTCCGACGCCGGGCCGGTGAACCGCGGGCGGCGCTTGTCCCGGAACGACGCCAGCCCCTCGGCCAGGTCCGGCCCGTCGAAGCCCAGGAACTCCAGCGCCAGCGACGCGTCGAGGGTCGGCCCCGCCGCCCGCAGCCAGTTGTTCAGTGCGTACTTGGTCCAGCGGATCGCGCTCTGCGAGCCCCGCGCCAGCTACGCCGCGCAACGGCGCTCCGGGCGCACGACCCGGTCAGGCGTGCGCCCGCGTCCGCGGTCACCTGCGTGCCGCTCGGCTCTCTGGACCCTTCTCTGGACCCTTCTCACCGGCCATGCCGCGGACCGAGCGTTCGATCCGGTCGCCCCACAGCCAGTCCGCGACGTGATAGGCGATCAGCCCGCCGAGCATCCCGAGGAGGCTGCCCATGACGGGCACCTCCCACCCGGCCGCGGCACCACCCAGCAGGTAGGTCGCCAGTGCCCCGGTCCCCGCGCCGACCCCGCCCCCGACGCCGCCCCCGACCGCGGCCCGCGTCGGGAGGGCCACATAGTCGCCACCGGTGTATTCGGCGCCGAAGAACACCTCGTTGGCACCCATGACCGTCCAGGTCATGAGCGGCGCGGTCAGCACGCCGCTCACACCTCCCGAGCCCGCGCGGGGCAGGACCATCCTGCTCAGGCCGGCGCTGAGCGGGGCGTTGGCCGCGGTCAGCTCGACTGGCGCCCAGCGCGCGTTCAGGCCGAACTCCACCCGGCCGCCCACGTAGCTTCCGGCGGCACCGGTCCCGGCCCCGACGGCGAGATCACGGACCGCGTGGGGATGCTCCCCGGGGTTCAGCACGATGTCCACGCCGGTCAGGACCAGGCCCGTGCCGGTCCCCACGCCGGTGCCGACCACGGCCGGGCTGCGGACTCCACCCAGGGAGTTGTAGGCGCGGGTCGAGCTGCCGTCGGCCTGCAGCCGGGCGAAGCGTTCCGGCGAGAACCACTCGACGTCCACCCGCCCATGCGGTGCGTCCGGGCTGATGCCTTTGGCCCGAAGCCCCTCGTGGACCAGGCGGCGGAAGGCGTCGAAGTCCTCGGCAGGCGCCTCACGCAGGGCAGCGTCGATGACGTTGCTGCGCTCCACACCGAAGACGTGGTTGGACTGCTCAGGCGGCAGGCCCGCGCCCATGCGGAGGCTGTTGAGGTCCGCAACGGGCGGCTCGACGACCACGCCCATGCCGGGGAAGAGGGAGGCGGCCATCGGGACCATGTCCGGCCGCAGCCTGAAATCGTAGTGCGCCCGACCCAGCTCGCGCATGCGCAGCGCCACCTGCTCCAGCGTGTCGAGGCTCGCTGCCGCGACCTGGACGCCGTTGCGCCGCGTCTCGATGCTGGCGGCCGTGACCATCCTGGCTTCCGGCACCCCCGCCCGCGGGCCCTCCACGAACTCCTCGACCAGGGTTAGCAGGTAGTACGGGGCGTTGTCGGGAACGGGGTTCAGGTACAGCCGGTAGGGCGCGTCGTGGGGTTCATGGCTCGGAAAGAGGCTGCCCCTCCACTCCACGAACGGCCCCCGCGAGTACTGGTAGTAACCGTCAGAGGTGGAGCCCGCCTGACCGTAGTCGATGCCAAAGGTGCGGTCCCGGACGACAGGCTGGTTCCAGTCCGTCGGCGAACCGGGCAGCTTGCCGCTGGGTGACATCCTCCGCGCAGCCTCGTGGTAGCCCTCGGGGTCCCAGAGGGCCTCCGGGGCCCAGGCACGGTTGGCGTAGAGGTTGTAGACGGTCTGGCGTCCCTCCAGGACCGCATGACGCTGCTCCCAGACGACCAAACGCAGGAACTCCTCCAGCGAGTCGCCGGACGTCGGGGTCGGCGAGACCGTGATCGGACCCCGGCCGGCCAGCACAGCCGCGAGCGCCGCCGGGTCCACCCCCAGCGCCACCGGGTCCAGGACCAGGACCGACCCGTCGGCGGGGCCGGACTCCGGGAGGAGCGCGTCGGCTCCCCCCCCGCGCCTGCCGCCACCCACGAACCGGACCAGCAACACCTCGCCACCGGGGACCCCGACGCCAGGCCCGAAGGCACCCGCCGCGGACCGCACGCGCACCCCTTCCGTGGGGAAGCCGGCATCGGCGACCCGGAGCAAAGTCGGATCGCCAGGAGCGATGACCAGGCTCGCGGAGGCGGTGTCCTGGTCGTGCCCGGCGGGGTTGCCGGGGGGGACGGATCGGGTGCCCGCGGCGTTCCCGCCGACGTCGAGCTCCTCCGGGCTCCCGGTCCGGTGCGACACCTGCTCCCCGGAGACCAGCGGCGGGACGCCGTTGCCACCATCACCGCTGAGCGTGCCGTCGCCCTCCCCGGTGACGGTGGGCTGGCGGTTCCTGGCGAGGTCCGGGCCGAGCAGCGTCAGGTTCGGCGTGATCTGGGGCAGGCTGCCGGAACCCTGGTTGGAACCCTGACGGCCGGAGGTGGACTCGGTACCGGGTTCTGTGGTCGTCAGGACCTGCTCCGCGGCGGCCACGACGAGGTCTGGCGGCAAGGCCGGGTCGCTGGTGTCCCCGGCGTCGAGTTGGGACACGAACGCATCGGTGCCCGGGTCACTGCCGGGGTCCCTCAGGCCGGGGTCGCTCAGGAACGTGTCGCCGGCCGGCGCCGAGGATTCCTCGGCACGGCTGGCGGGCATGACCACCAGCACCAGGATCGGGACGCCGACGACCATGAACAGGCACAGGGCGAGCGCGAGCAGGAGCGGCTGCCGCCGGCCCGCATGGGCCCGCGGCCCGATCGTGCCCCCCGTGGAAGGCAGACCTGCTGGCCGTGCGGGCATGGAGCGGTCCTTCCGAGGCTGTGGAGGACCAGGCCCAGGGATGGACGCCGCGCACGCCGCGCACACCCGGACGGTCCCCGAGGGGACGCTGAGGCCAGGAACGCTAGCGCCCAAGCCTGCGTCGTAACCAAAGCGTGCTCCGACTGTCGCCTGGGAACGGTGGGATCCGAGCCGCCGGCGCCCGAGACGCCAGCGCGGCCGCCGCCGATGCCCGCGAACGCCCGAACGCTACTCCGATGCCGGGCCGGTGAACCGCGGGCGGCGCTTCTCCCGGAACGACGCCAGCCCCTCGGCCAGGTCCGGCCCGTCGAAGCCCAGGAACTCCAGCGCCAACGACGCGTCGAAGGTCGGCCCCGCCGCCCGCAGCCAGTTGTTCAGTGCGTACTTGGTCCAGCGGATCGCGCTCTGCGACCCCCGGGCGAGCTTGGCTGCCACCTCCAGGGCCCGCTCGTGCAGCTCGCCGTCGTCCACGCACAGGCTCACCAGCCCGATCCGCTCGGCCTCCTCGCCGCTCAGCGGCTCGCACAGCAGCAGGTGGTACTTCGTCTTCGCGAGCCCGCAGAGCAGCGGCCAGGCGATCGCGGCGTGGTCGCCGGCGGCGACGCCGAGGCGGGTGTGGCCGTCGACGATCCGCGCCGAGCGCGCGGCGATGGAGATGTCGGCGAGCAGGCCGACGACCAGCCCGGCGCCGACGGCGGGGCCCTGCATCGCGCTGACGATCGGCTTGGAGCAGTTGACGAGGTTGTAGACGAGGTCGCGGGCCTCCCGCAGCACGCGGATCCGGGTCGCGTAGTCTCCCGCCATCTCCTCGATGAGGTCGAAGTCGCCGCCGGACGAGAACGCGTCCCCGGCACCGCGGACGATCACCGCACGGACCTGCGGGTCGCGGTCGATCTCGGGCCACACGCTCGCGAGGTCGCGGTGCATGGCGGCGTTGGCGGCGTTCAGCCTGCCGGACGCGCGCATGACGATCCGGAGCACCCCGGCCGCCGGGGTCTCGAACTCCAGGCTGTCGAACTGCGCGTACCTGTCGGTCACGTCGGTCACGGTCGGTCCCTCCTGCGTCGTCGGCCTGCTGTGGAGGATGCTCGACGATCGGCGTCCATGCCCGCCGGGCGGGCCGGGCCGCGGTGGGTGACGCCCGCGGGCGGTTGCCGCGGCCGTCGGAGCCTGGAAGCCTGGGGGCGATGCGGGAGGCGATCGACGCGCACTTCGCCGAGGCCGTGGCCGCGCTGCGGGCGGGGCCGGCCGGCGATCCGCGCCGTGCGGTGCGGGCGGGCGGCGCGCTGACGGGCGAGCGCTGTCTGGAGCTGTTCGACGCGCAGCTGGGCAGCCGGCATCTGGACCTGGCCGCCCGCGAGCTGCGGGAGCGGGGGGCGGGCTTCTACACGATCGCGTCGGCGGGGCACGAGGGCAACGCGGCGCTGGCGGCTGCGCTGCGGCCGACCGACCCGGCGATGCTGCACTACCGGTCGGGCGCGTTCTACCTGGAGCGGGCCCGGCAGGTGCCGGGGCAGCAGCCGCTGCGGGACGTGCTGCTCGGCGTGGTCGCCGCGACCGACGAGCCGATCGCGGGGGGGCGGCACAAGGTGTTCGGGCATCCCGCGCTGGCGGTGGTGCCGCAGACGTCGACGATCGCGTCGCACCTGCCGCGGGCGGTGGGGACGGCGCTGGCGGTCGACCGGGCCCGCCGCCTCGGGGTCGCGGGCGCGTGGCCGGCGGACGCGGTGGTGCTGTGCAGCTTCGGCGACGCGACGGTCAACCACTCGACCGCGGCGGGCGCGATCAACACCGCCTGCCTGTGCGCCCACCGGCGGATCCCGCTGCCGCTGCTGCTGGTGTGCGAGGACAACGGCTGGGGGATCAGCGTCCCGACGCCGCCGGGCTGGGTGCGGGCCGCGTACGGGGACCGTCCGGGGCTGCGCTGGTTCGAGGCGGACGGCTGCGACCTGGCGGCCGCGTACGACGCGGCGGTGGCGGCGGCCGGGTGGGTGCGGGAGCGGCGGGCGCCCGCGTTCCTCCACCTGCGGATGGTGCGGTTCCTCGGGCACGCGGGCTCGGACGCGGAGGTCGGCTACCGGTCGCCGGCCGAGATCGCGGCGGACCATGCCCGCGACCCGCTGGTGGCGACCGCGCGGCTGCTCGTCGAGGCCGGCGTGGCCTCCCCGGCGGAGCTGCTGGGACGCTACGAGGCCAAGCGGCGGGAGGTGCTCGGGGTCGCGGCGGAGGTCGCCGGGCGGCCACAGCTCGCGTCGGCGGCGGCGGTGACGGCGCCGCTGGCGCGCTCGCGGCCCGGGCGGGTCGCGGCGCAGGCGGCGCGCTCGGCTGAGCCGGCCGCCCGCGCGCGGGCGTTCGACGGCCGGCTGCCGGAGGACCAGGGGCCGCTGACGCTGGCGCAGGCCCTCAACGGGGCGCTGGCGGACCTGCTCGCGCTCCACCCGGAGCTGCTGGTGTTCGGCGAGGACGTGGGCCGCAAGGGCGGGGTGTACGGGGTGACCCGCGGCCTGGCGCGCAGGTTCGGCGCCGCCAGGGTGTTCGACACGCCGCTGGACGAGCAGTCGGTGCTCGGGCTGGCGCTCGGCGCGGGGCTGTCGGGGCTGCTGCCCGTGGCGGAGATCCAGTACCTCGCCTACCTGCACAACGCCGAGGACCAGCTCCGCGGGGAGGCGGCGACCCTGCAGTTCTTCTCGCAGGGGGCGTACGCCAACCCGATGGTGGTGCGCGTGGCCGGGTACGGCTACCAGAAGGGGTTCGGCGGCCACTTCCACAACGACAACTCGGTGGCGGTGCTGCGCGACCTGCCCGGGGTGGTGGTGGCCTCGCCGGCCCGCCCGGACGACGCCGCGGCCATGCTGCGCACCTGCGTGGCCGCGGCCCGGGTGGACGGCAGGGTGTGCGTGCTGCTGGAGCCGATCGCGCTGTACCACGCCCGCGACCTGCACGCCGAGGGCGACGGGGGGTGGCTGGCGCCGTACGCGGCCCCGGAGCGCTGGGGCGGGGCGCACGTGCCGCTCGGGCGCGGCCGGACCTACGGCGAGGGCACCGACCTGACGATGGTGACGTTCGGCAACGGGCTGCGGCTGTGCCTGCGCGCCGCGCGGCGGCTGGAGGACGCCGGGGTCGGCTGCCGGGTGCTCGACCTGCGCTGGCTGGCGCCGCTGCCGGTCGAGGACCTGCTGCGCGAGGCGGCGGCCGGCGGCCGGGTGCTGGTGGCCGACGAGACCCGCCGCACCGGCGGCGTGGCCGAGGGGGTGCTGGCCGCGCTGGTCGATGCCGGCTTCGGCGGGCCGATGGCGCGGGTCGCCAGCGAGGACAGCTTCGTCCCGCTGGGCGACGCGGCGCTGCGCGTGCTGCTGTCGCAGGAGACGATCGAGCAGGCCGCCAAGGAGCTGCTGGGCCGGTAGCGGCGGCCGGCCCGCGCGCCGCAGGGACACGCCGGTCAGGCTGTGCGCGAAATGCTCGAACCACGCCTCGTGGCAGCCCGCGCGGGCCTGTCCGGCGCGCCCGCCCCGCCTCGCGGTGGCGGCCGGCCGGCCCCGCCGGCATGCTGGCGCCATGGCGGGGACCTCGGACGGGATGCTTCGGGACCTGGCGCTGGAGGCGGCCAGGGCGGGCGCGGCGGCGATCGAGGAGACCAGGCGCGCCGGGGCGCTCTCGGTGGACAGCAAGGGGTCGCCGAACGACCTGGTGACCAGCGCGGACCGGGCGTCGGAGCAGGCGATCATCGAGCGGATCCGCGCGGCCCGGCCCGACGACGCCCTGCTGGGCGAGGAGACGGGCGAGCACCCGGGGCGGTCCGGCGTCCGCTGGCTGATCGACCCGCTGGACGGGACCACGAACTTCGTCCACGGCCGCCGTGACTGGGCGGTCGCGGTGGCGGCCGAGGCGGACGGCGAGGTCCTCGCGGGCGCGATCGTCCGGCCCGCGTTCGGGGAGTGGGCCGCCGCCGACGAGCGCGGCACGGTCGGGAGCATGGGCGCGCCCGCCGTGTCGGGCGCGCGCCGGCTCGACCGGGCGCTGATCTGCGTGGGCGTGACCTTCGATCCGGATCTCCGGGAGGAGACGCTCGGCCTGCTGGTGGCGCTGCTGCCCCACGTGCGGGACTTCCGGCGGGCGGGCAGCGCCTCGACGGAGCTGTTCACGGTCGCGACCGGCGCGCTCGACGCCTACGTGGGCGTGCAGACCTCGCCGTGGGACCTCGGCGCCGGCTGGGCGCTGGTGCGGGGGGCCGGCGGCCGTTGCGTCCACACCCGCACCGCGGGCGGCCGCGCGGCGCACGTGGCGGGCGCCCCGGCGGTCGCCGAGGCGCTGGTCCCGCTCGTGGAGCGGCATCCCGGCTGAGCTGTCGGGGTGGCGGAGCGGTGGGCGGTCGAGGCTTCCCGGACCCCGCTCCGGGAGCGTTCACCCGTGGTCGGTGGGCATGGCGGACAGCCCGCAGCTCAGCAGCGCGCGCCGGTCCCGCGGCCCAGGTCGCGGGAGCTGCCGGTGGCGGTACGGCCGCTGAGCCAGCCGCCGACGAAGGTCGCGAGTGCCCTGCCGCCGCCGGTTCCGGTGGTGTCGTGACCGGTCGGGGAGCTGAACAGCCTGCTCATCGGGTCACCTCCAGGTGACTGGTCGGATCCTCTGCTACTGTAGCTCTGTCACTGGTGTTATCATACCACTCATTGAGAGTGGACGGTATGAAATACGATGACCGTACGCTGGGAATCCGGGAGCATCTACGAGGGGCGGCCGGCCATGGCGGGCGACGGCGAGGCGGAGGGCAGGGCTGAGGCGCCCGGCGCCGCGCGGCTGGTGCAGGAGTTCCTGAACACCACCGACATCCAGGACGGGCGCGAGCGCTTCACCTCCCCCAACGCCCTGCGGGACTGGCTGGTCGACGCCGGCCTGCTGCCCCCCGGAACGGGCCTGCTCGGCGACGCCGACCTGGCGATGACGATCGCGCTGCGCGAGGGGCTGCGCGCCCGGCTGCGCGTCCACAGCGGGCTCGACGCGGCAGCGGCCGACCTCGGCGGGCTGGCCGGCGTGCTCGAGCGCGTCCCGCTGCGGCTGCGCCTGGGCGAGGGCGGCACGCTCACCGTCCAGCCCGCCGAGCCGGCCGGGATCCTGCACGCGCTCGGGCACGTGCTGGCCGCGGTGGCCGCCGCCGAGCAGGAGGGCACCTGGTCGCGGCTGAAGGCGTGCGCCAACGACACCTGCAGGTGGGCGTTCTACGACGCCTCCAGGAACCACACCAGCCGCTGGTGCTCGATGCGCACGTGCGGCAGCCGCGCGAAGAACCGCCGCGCCTACCAGGCCCGCAAGCGCCAGGCGGCCCGGGCCGACGCCCCATCCGACCATGGACCCGAGGCGCCGGCTCCTCCAGACTAGGACGAAGCGGTCACGGTGCGCGGGCGGGTGGTGCCGTCGCGGGGCACCGGACCGCTCGGACACGACCGATCCGGCCGAGGGGGGGCGGGATGGGAACTGTCGACAGCTACCCGGACGGGACGTTCTGCTGGGTCGACCTCGCGACGCCCGGCGTGCCCGGCGCCAGGGCGTTCTACACCGCGCTGCTCGGCTGGGAGACCGTGGACCTGCCGGCCGGCGACGGCGCCGCGGCCACGCGCTGCCGGCTGCGGGGCCTGGACGTGGCCGCGATCCACCGGCAGGCGGGGGACGAGCCCGCCGGCTGGGGCTCCTCCGTCTCCGTGGACGACGTCGACGCCACCGCCGCGCGGGCGCAGCAGCTCGGGGCGAGCGTGCTGGGGGCGCCGTCGGCGGTGGCGGACGCGGGCCGCACGGCGCTGCTGGCCGACCCCGGCGGCGCCCGGGTGTCGCTGTGGCAGGCGGGGACGCACGCGGGCGCGCGCCTGGTGAACGAGGTCGGCGCGTGGACGTGGAACGAGCTGGTCACGCCCGACGTGGACGGCGCCAAGGAGTTCTACGCCGGCGTCTTCGGCTGGACCGCGCAGGACGCCCCCGGCCCGCTGGTGCGCGCGGGCTTCGCGCTCGGCGGCCTGCTGGTGGGCGGGGTCCACGCCCCGACCGCGCAGGAGGGCGCCACCCCGCGCTGGACGGTCGCGTTCAGGGTCGCCGACGCCGACGCCGGCGCCGCGCGGGTGGAGCAGCTCGGCGGGAGGGTCCTGCTGCCGCCGCTGGGCATCGCCACCGGCCGGTTCGCGATCGTCGCCGACCCCGCCGGCGCCTCGTTCACCGTCACCGCGGGCAGGACCATCCGGGGCCTGGACGGCGCCTGAGCCGGCACCGAGCCCGCCCCGGGCGCGGATGGATGCGCAAGCATGCCTGACCTGTGATTTCGCCGTGACCCGCGCCGGGCCGCCGCCGCCTATGCTCACGCGGGCTGCGCGGATCCCGCTGGTGGATCCGGTGGAGACCCGCAGCAGCGGTCGCCGCATCGGGCGGTGCGGGGCGCGGCCCGGCCGTTCGGGCGCGGGGTGCTCGGCGAGAGGAGCCGCGGTGGAGGTCGTCCGGGCGGGCGCGAACGGTCAGGCTCCCACCGCGCCGCGCAACGCCACCGCCGGGGTCGACGCCGTGGCCCGGCTGCTGCTCACCGCGCTGCTGCTGGGGGCCGCGCTGCTGCTCCTCGCCGTGCTCGGCCAGGGGCGCGCCGCCGCGCGTGAGAGGATCCCGTTGCCCCCGCAGTGGGCGGGCGAGGCGGCGTACGCCGTCCAGTCCGGCGCCGGACTGGACGGCGCCGCGGGCCTGCCGAGGACCGCCGGGCAGGACCCCACCGCAAGCGCGGGCGCCGCCACGGTCCCCTCGTGGGGGGCCGTGCGCCTGGCGGAGCCGGTCGAGGTGGCGAAGGTCGTCCGTCCCCCTGTGCAGCCACTCGACGCGGAGGAGCGGCAGACCGCCAAGGAGGCCGCGGTCCACGCCAGGACGCTCGCGGAGACGACGGCGCGGCTCGCGGGCCCGGCGGCCGGCATGGAGGCCCGCCCCCTGGCGGACTCCGTCGTCAAGCACGTGAGCTCCGCCCTGGGATGGGGCGTCGTCAAGTCCTCCGACCCCCGCGGCGAGCTGATGGCGGCCTTCTGCAACCTCGGGGTCCTGGGCATGGTCGCAGGCCGTAAGGCGGGCGACCTGGACAGGGAGAGCCTGGAGTTGCTGGAGGCCGCCGAGAAGGCGAGCGACCTGGCCGACGCGACCAGGAGGAAGGCGTCCGAGCTGATCGCGGGCGAGCAGATCAGCGGGACCCTCATAGCGGGCGAGCAGATCAGCGGGATCGCCGCGATGATCGCCGCCAACGCCGATGCGCTGCTGGAGACGACGACCGGGACCGCCGGCGCCCGCGTCGGCGTCAGGCCCAAGGGCGGCGGCGGGCCCGCCGCCGTCGAGCTCCCCCGCCTGATCGGGTCCGCCACGACACAGGCCGCGTTCGTCCACACGCAGAAGGACAAGGCCGGGGCATCCGTCGACGAGGTGCCCGATGATGCCCGAATCGCGTTGTTCGACTCTATCGACGGCCTCGAGTTGCTCAGCGGGACCACGGAGCGGATCGCCGTCCTGCTGGGAGACCGGGGCCGCGACCTCGGCGCCGCCGCCAAGAACGCGATCGGCCTGGTCCGGTGGAACTACCTGGACGCATGCAGCTACGGCCCGGCGGCGCCGCCCCGCAGGGCGGACTCCGGCCCCGGGGAGCCAGACCCTCGGGAGCTGGACCTCGGGAGCGCGACGGCGGCGGTCGACGGCGGCGGCGCCTCGGCCCAGCGGCCCGCCGTATCCACCGCCACGTTCGACCAGGACGGGCCGACCGGCGGCGACCGGCCCGGGACGGGACCGGAGGCGACCCCGCTGGAGGCCGCCGTGCGCGGGGCGCCCGAGCCAGGGCCGGCGTCGCCGGTCGTGGAGCAGACCTCGCCGGTCCTGGGGCATGCGGGGTCTGACCAGGCGCCCGGCGTCACGCCGGACGGCGTCCAGCTCGCCGACGACGGCGCGACCGGCGACGGGACGGGCACGCTCACCCTCACGGGCGACCTCGACGCCGGCGGCGGCGGTGACGGGTCCGGCGGTGGGCTCCTCAGCGGGTCGGCGCCCGCCTGACGCACCCGCCCGGGCCCGCCGCCCGCCCGGGGCGCTCAGGCGGACGGACGCTCCCGCTCCGCCCGCGCCCACACCCGCGAGGACAGGCCCCACAGGCTGATGAAGCCGCGGGCCGCCTCGTGGTCGAAGCCGTCGACCGCCCCGTAGGTGGCCAGCTCCGGGCGGTACAGCGAGCGCGGGCCGCGGCGGCCGGTCGCCTGGCAGGACCAGGGGCCGAACTCCAGGCGGACCTCGCCGGTGACCGCCTGCTGGGCGCTGGCCATGAACGCGTCCAGCGCGTCCTTGAGCGGGCTGAACCAGAGCCCGTCGTAGACCAGCTCGGCCCAGCGCCCCTCCAGCCGCGCCTTGTCCCGGGCCAGGTCGCGCTCGAGGGTGAGGTCCTCCAGGTCGCGGTGGGCGGCGAGCAGCGCCAGCGCGCCCGGGACCTCGTACACCTCGCGGCTCTTGATGCCGACCCGGCGGTCCTCGATCATGTCGACCCGCCCGAACCCCAGCGACCCGCCGACCCGGTTGAGGTGCGCGACGACCTCGACGACCCCCGCCTCGCGGCCGTCGACCGAGACCGGGACGCCGCGCTCGAACCCGATCACGGTCTCCGCGCGCTCCCCCGCGCCCGCGGGGGCGCCGGTGAGCTGCCAGGCGTCGGCGGGGACGCGCGCCCAGGGGTCCTCCAGGACGCCCGCCTCGATCGTGCGGCCCCACAGGTTCTGGTCGACCGAGTAGGGCTTGTCGGCGCTGATCCAGCCGAGGTCGAGGCCGTGCTTGTCGG